>JAABUQ010001035.1_pt1 | contig 62590 bp, 53 predicted proteins | sample 5560001 | NCBI WGS metagenome assembly JAABUQ01 (sample SAMN10711888, study PRJNA513371) | rock metagenome | isolation source: Antarctica rocks | place: Antarctica: Victoria Land, Finger Mt nord | collected 2015-12-18
CGTCGAGGATCAGGTCGCGGACGACGCGCTCCTCGACCGCGTGGAAGGCGGTCTTGACCTGGAGCGGCGTGACCAGGCCGGAGCCGTCGGCCGGGCAATATTCGGAGACGATCCGCTTGAGGATCTCCTTGACCGCCCCGTTGCGGTCCTGCTTGCCGTGGATCTGCTTGGCGTCGCGCAGCTCGCGGCCGAGCCGGTCGAAGAGCTGATCCTTGAGCGGGTCGTGGGGCGGCGAGACCTTCTGGTAGGGGGGCAGGCCGAGGCCTTCGAGCAGGTCATGCTGGAGCGCCAGGACGTCCTGGTTGAGCCGGTGGGCCTCCATGATCGCGTCGTACATCTCGGCCTCGGGGATCTCCCGGCCGAACCCTTCGATCATCACGATCGCGCGATCGGTGGAGGCGACGACGAGGTCGAGGTCGCTGTCCTTCATCTCGGCGGCGGTGGGGAAGGCGACGTACTTGTCGTCGACCCGGCCGAGCCTGACGGCGCCGATGGGGCCCATGAAGGGGACCCGCGAGAGCAGGAGCGAGGCGGAGGCGCCGATGATCGAGGGGACGTCGGCGTCGTTCTGGCGGTCGGCGGAGATCGGCCCGGCCTGGATCTGGACCTCGTCGCGGAACCCCTCGGGGAAGAGGGGCCGGATCGGCCGGTCGATCAGGCGGGAGGTGAGGATCTCCTTGGTGGTCGGCCGCCCCTCGCGCTTGATGAAGCCGCCGGGGAACTTGCCGGCGGCGTAGACCTTCTCGCGGTAGTCGACGGTCAGGGGGAAGAAGTCGAGCCCTTCGCGGCCCGGCCCGCTGACGGTGGCGACCAGGGTCATGGTCTCGCCCACGCGGACCACGACGGCCCCGTTGGCCTGCTTGGCGAGTCGGCCGGACTCGATGGAGATGGTCTTGCCACCGATCGATCGTTCGACGGTGACGGGCCTCCGCGTCTCGGTTGACGAACTAGACATTCAGATTCCTACCTCGGCCGGTGTGGAGCAAGAGGACGGCGCGAGCGATGGGAGGAGGTGGCCGAAGCGCGACCCGGTCGCGCCGGGCGGGAAAGGGCCGGGCGGTCTTGCCCCCGGCGGCCCAGGGTCGAACATTCCGGTCGGTGCTGGTGTCCGGGGGATGAGGTCCCCCACGGATCGGGCCCGAGAGGGGGCCGGACCCGGCGACTTACTTGCGGATGCCCAGCCGGGAGATCACTTCGAGGTAGCTCTTCCGGTCGGTCAGGCGGAGGTACTTCAGCAGGCTCGAACGCTTCGAGACCATCATCAGCAGCCCTCGGCGGCTGGCGTGGTCCTTGGCGTGGGTCTTGAAGTGCTCCGTCAGGTCGGTGATCCGGGCCGTCAGGAGGGCGATTTGCACCTCGGGCGAGCCCGTGTCCTGGCTGACCCGGCCGAACGAGCCGATGATCTCCGCTTTCTTCTCCTTCGTGATCGCCATCTCGCGCCCCGCTGCTGCCGGCCTCATTTCGAGGGCCGTATTTGGTTCACTCTTACTCTGGAAGGCTCCCAATCTAGGCGATAAGACTTCCGAATGCAATGGCTCCGCGCTGAATCCGCCCCCGGGGTCGCGCCCCGGGGGCCGGATCGGGTATGATCCTGGGCCGACCCGCCGGCCCGGCGGGTCGCGACCCCGGAGCCCCGACGCGCATGAGCTCGCCCGCCCCGCCCCCGCCGGAAGCCCCAGGCCCCGCCCGGCCCCCGGCCCTCGACGAGGTCGGCGCGGTCCGGGCCCTGGTCGACGCGGTGAAGACCCGGATCATCAGCGGCCTGATCCTGGCCCTGCCGATCGCCCTGACCTTCTGGATCATCTACCAGCTCTACCTGTTCGCCCGGAAGGTCTTCCTCGACCCGGCCGGGGCGATCGTCCAGGGCCTGTTCGGGGCCCATCTCCTCGGCGTCGACGACCTGGGGATCTGGTCGCGGTTCGTCGCCCCGGCGATCGCGCTGGTCCTGGTGGTCGGCCTGCTCTACTTCCTCGGCCTGTTCGCCCGGTCGGGCCTGAGGCGGGCGGTCGACTGGGTCCTCCTGCGGCTGCCGGTGGTGACGACGATCTACAAGGCCCTGAGCAACGTCTTCCAGTCGCTCGAAGCCCAGCGCCGGGGGAACACGTTCCAGCGGGTCGTCCTCGTCGAGTTCCCCCACCCCGGCTCGAAGGCCCTGGCCTTCGTGACCCGGACCCTGCACGACTCGGCCACCGGCCGGACCATCCTCTGCGTCTGCGTGCTGACCGGCGTGGTCCCGCCGGCGGGCTTCACCCTCTTCGTCCCCGAGGAGGCCGTGACCGACCTCGACTGGTCGGTCAACCAGGCGCTCCAGGCGATCCTCTCCGGCGGGATCACCACCCCGGGGGCGATCCACTACACGCGGGGAGTCGCCGTCCCCCCGACCGGCCCGATCGTCGACCCCTCGGGCCACCCGATCGACTCAACCCGGGCTTGACCCGAGCATCGCCCGCTTCCCCTCGACGATCCGGGCGGCCACCCGGACCGCCTCGACCAGGCTGGAGGGGTCGGCCTTGCCCTGCCAGGCGATGTCGAACGCCGTGCCGTGGGCGACGCTCGTCCGGACGATCGGCAGGCCGAGGGTGACGTTCACCGCGCGGTCGAAGCCGATCGTCTTCAGGGCCACGTGCCCCTGGTCGTGGTACATGGCGACCACCGCGTCGAACTCGCCGCCGAGGGCCCGGCCGAAGAGGGTATCCGCCGCGATCGGCCCCTCGACGTCCACGCCCGACGCCCGTGCCCGGGCGACCGCCGGGCCGATCACCGTCCGCTCCTCGTCGCCGAACAGGCCGTTCTCGCCCGCGTGGGGGTTCAGGCCCGCCACGGCCACCCGAGGGGCCCGGCCGCCGGTCAAGGGGCGGAGCGCCCGGTCCGCCAGGCGGATCTTGGCCTCGACGGCGTCGACCGTGAGCAGGTCGAACACCCGCCGGAGCGCGACGTGGAGCGTGGCATGGATCACGCCCAGGCCCGGCCGGCTCGACCCCTCCGGGTGCGCCAGATAAAGCATCATGGCATGATCGGGCGACGCGCACCGCTCGGCCAGGATCTCGGTGTGGCCCGGGTGCCCGACCCCGGCCAGGTGGAGCGACTCCTTGTGCAGCGGCAGCGTGACGATCGCGTCGACCCGCCCGGCCAGGGCCAGGTCGATCGCCCGGTTGAGGAATTCGGCCGCCGCCCGCCCCGCCCTGCCGTCCACGACCCCCGGTCGGACCGACCCCAGGTCCCGCCCCGACGCCTCGATGCAGGGGATCGAACCGCCCTCAGCCCCGGCCTGCTCGGGAGCTTCGATCGATCGGACTTGGAGGTCGAGCCCGAGCAAGTCGACCGCCCGCCGGAGCGTGGCCGAATCGCCCACGACCACCGGCCTGGCCAGCCCGAGCATCCCCGAGCACGCCCAGGCCCGCGCGATCACCTCGGGGCCGACGCCGGCCACGTCCCCCATCGTCAGCGCCACCAGGGGGCGAGGGTCCCGCGTCATCAGTGCATCTCGATGTTTCGGGGGGCGTTGATCGCGCCACTCCCCTTCGGAGAACTTTCCGACGCCGAGTTCGACTCGGCCGAGGCCGGGACGAACCGGGGCCGTTCGGCCTCGCCGCAGCCGGGAGTGGCGGAACACAGCATGGCAAGGATCAAACGAGCAAACGAGGATCTGACCTTGGATGCGGTTTTCCGCGAAAACGCCTGGTTCCCAACATCCCACTCATTTTGACAAAGCATAGGCTATTTGCCCACGGGCAATTCGGAGGCTTGGCGGAGATCTTCCACTAGCTTCTTAACATTATCTTGTATCTCGCGCTCTTCAACGTCGGGCTGTTGGAGAAGCCATTCCTCTAGAAAATGAGCCATATCGGTCGCGAAGGTCTTGCGAAATTGAACATACCCCGCATACGAGCCGGATCGATCGGAAAGATTCTCGACGACCATGTTGGCGATCTCGGCCTGTGGCCGTTTTTCCGCGACGGCTGCGATGAGCCTCGCGACGAGATCGCCCGCAAGATAGTCGGGGTGGATCGGCAGAATCGTTCGATAATATGTTCGCGTGTCGTCAAAATCAAAAATCGGCTCTGGCGAGCCATTTTCCTTCATTTTGCGGCGGATTTTCGGGATGCCGGTTCCGCGCGCCTCGGCCATCCGAAGTTCTTTGAGGAAATCGCCGATGCGGCGGTTCCGAGCCGGGGCCGTCGATTTGTAGCCACCTGCTTTTAGCTGCTCCCGGCTCAGCCCGAGGACCGGCCCAGGGTAGCTGATAATCTCCATCCGGTCGGGATAGATATAGACCTTGATCGGCTCCGCGGGTCCATCGTAGCCCCGATGGTAGGCGGCGTTGACGAGCGCCTCCTCCACCGCCCCGAACGGATAAGCAAAGACGCGAATGGCTTCGGCTTGGTCAGGGACCTTACGGACCTTCTCACCCCCGATGCTCCGCAAAAATCGAAGGGCTGAGCTGATCTGATCGGGGAGAGGTCCTCGAAATGAGAATTCGTCGAGCAGGTCGCCCCCCGCATCGTCTCGGAATTGGACCACCTCGATCCGGGCTCCGGGAAAGAACAGCTCGGGGTCCTCGCTGAAGAACAGCAATGCGACGTTTATCGGGACTTCATGCGAGTTGATCGGAGTAACTAGGCGAAGTTGACGGTACAGATCATAGTCGGGAATGGAAGGGCCCGCGTCGACGAGGTCGCTCCTCACGAGGTGCAAGAATCGCCGGACGAGCGAGGGCGAGATGTCCTCAAGCCGAGCCTTGAGGTTCCTCAGGTCATCGAACGGGACTTTCGCGGTCAATTCCATCAACTGAGTCAAGATTTCGCCGTCGGCCTTGACGGTCATCGAGCCTTGCCTGACGAAATAATGACGCTGCCCCTTGTTCCGAGGGTCGGGGGCCTGGTAAGGGCGGGTGTCGCCCCCGGGGGCCCAGACCACCGCGATCGCCCGGCCTTGATAATCTTCGACGAAAATCCGGGGCATGTATGTCGGGACGATCCTGCGGCAGGCTTCGAGCACCTTCTGCTGGACCCGCTCCAGGTTCAAGTCATCCAGGCCCCGGGGCGGGAGGATCGGCCGCCCCTCGGCTTCCTCGATCCCGAGCACGACGTACCCGCCATTGAGGTTGAGCAGGTCGTTGGCGAAGGCGGAGACGGTCGCGACCAAGGCGGGCTCGATCTGGTCGTCCCAGGTCGCCTTGAACTCGACGCGGTTGCCCTCGATCGCCCGGCGATGGATCAGGTCGTCGAGGTTGAAGGGGGTCCCTGCCCAGGTCTTCGGCTCGTTCATGGTGATCCCCGAGGGGCGTCGTCCGGCACCCGGTCGCCCCGGCTTCCATGATCGCAGGAGGTCTCGATCCGTGTCGAGACGGCGATCGGCGAACTATCCAAGGGGGGCGGGTTCGGGGTAGACTGCCGGTTCGGCCGGATCGGCCGACGTTTCCGCCCGGGAGCCCCTCGACGATGCTGAACTCGGCCCTCAAAGAGTACGTGACAGGGCGGATCTTGCCCACCATCCAGACTCCGGCCCAGTACATCGGCGGGGAGCTGAACTCGATCCGCAAGGACCACTCGACCGTCCGGGGCACGCTCTGCATGGCGTTCCCCGACACGTACGCCCTGGGGATGAGCCACCACGGCTTGCAGGTGCTCTACAGCCTGATGAACGCCCGGGACTGGGCGTGCGAGCGGTGCTTCACGCCGCTCAAGGACTTCGAGGCGGCGCTCCGCGAGCACGAGGTCCCGCTCTACTCGCTGGAGACGTTCACCCCGCTGAACAAGTTCGACGTGGTCGGCTTCTCGCTCCAGTACGAGATCGGCTACTCCAACGTCCTGACGATGCTCGACCTCGGCGGCATCCCGCTCCACGCCGAGGACCGCTCGGCCGACGACACCCTGGTCATCGCCGGCGGGCCGGGCTCGCAGAACCCCGAGCTGCTGGCCCCGTTCATCGACCTCTTCGTCATCGGCGACGGCGAGCCGAGCCTGCCGGTCGTCTGCGACCTGTGGGCCGAGATGAAGGGCGACCCCGCCCTGACCCGGGCCGAGAAGCTGGCCAGGATCGCCGGGGCGGTCGACTGGGCGTACGTCCCCCGGTTCTACGAGATGGTCTATGCCGAGGACGGCACGATCGCCGAGATCCGCCGGACCCGCGACGACGTCCCGGCGGCGATCAAGCCGTGCGTGATCCAGGGGCTCGACGACATCCCCCTGCCGGTCGCCCCGATCGTCCCGTTCATCGAGACGGCGCACGACCGGATCGCCATCGAGATCATGCGCGGCTGCCCCTGGCAGTGCCGGTTCTGCCAGAGCACCGTGATCAAGCGCCCGCTCCGCTACCGGACGGTCGAGACGATCGTCAACGCGGCGCTGGAGAGCTACCGGAACACCGGGCACGACGAGATCAGCCTGCTCTCGCTCTCGACCAGCGACTACCCCAAGTTCGAGGAGCTGGTCACCCGGATGAGCGAGGTGTTCACCCCGCTCGGCGTGAAGATCTCGCTGCCCAGCCTGCGGATCACCGAGACCCTGAAGAAGATCCCCGCCCTGCTCCAGGAAGGCCGCCGAGGGGGCCTGACCCTGGCCCCCGAGGTCGCCCGCGACGACATGCGCGAGCAGATCCGCAAGCCGATCGACAACCGCGACCTGTACGAAGGGGCGGCCGAGGCGTTCCGCCGGGGGTGGCGGAAGGTCAAGCTGTACTTCCTCTGCGGACTGCCCGGCGAGCGGCCCGCCGACCTCGACGGGATCGTCGAGATGGCCGAGACGATCGCCAGGATCGGCAAGGACGTCACCGGCCGGTTCGCCGACGTGACCGCCAGCGTGTCCAACTTCGTCCCCAAGCCGCACACGCCCTACCAGTGGAACGGGATGATGGACCGCGACTACTTCCACTGGGCCCACCGCTACCTCCGCAAGCAGGTCAAGCTCCGCTCGGTGACGATCAAGTGCCACGACATCGAGACCAGCCTGCTCGAAGGGATCTTGACCCGGGGCGACCGCCGGGTCGCCGCCGCCCTGGAAGAAGCCTGGCGCCGGGGTGCGAGGCTCGACGCCTGGACCGAGCACTTCGACGCCCGGCTCTGGTGGGGGGCCTTCGAGGACCTCGGCATCGACGTCCCCTTCTACAGCCAGCGGCCCAGGCCGGTCGAGGAGGTCCTCCCCTGGGACCACATCCACGTCAAGAAGGGCCGCGAATACCTGGCCAAGGAGCAGAACCGCTCGGTCGTCCAGCTCACCGCGATGGCGGGAGCGGTCTAACACCCACCCGCCGGGGAGCCGCCCACATGGCCGAGGAACGCTGGGAGAAGCACACGCTGAAGCTGACCGAGCCGCATGGCTGGCACGCCAAGGCGGGGTACAACGTCTTCGTGGCCGACCGGGGGGCGGTCCGGTTCGACATCCCCGAGGGCTGGCTGGTCAAGCCGGACTCGAAGACGATCAAGTTCCACGACAAGCAGCCGCCCGACGACGACTGCACCCTGGCCCTGACGGTGATGCGGCTCCCGCCGGGGGACTGGTCGAGTGTGCCGGTCGCCGGGCTCGTCGCCAAGCTGGTCGAGGCCGACGACCGCGAGGTCGTCCTCGCCCGGGGCGAGGTCGTCGCCGCGAGCCGGGCCGAGCTCGACCTGGCCTGGGCCGAGATCCGCTTCGAGGACCCGACCCAGGGGAACCGCCAGGCCCGGTCGAGGATCTGCCTGGCCAGGGCGTCGAACGTCCAGCCGCTGATCACCTTCGACTTCTGGGAGGATGACGTCGCCCGGTTCGTGCCGGTCTGGGACGAGATCCTCCGCTCGCTCCGGGTCGCCGAGCCGATCCTCGACCCCAGGCTCGGCCAGCCGAACCGGGGCTGATCCGCCGCCGACCGCCCCTCTCCTCGCCAGCCCCCCGGAGCGAACCCCCTTGGCGACGCCAGCCGAGCCCAACCCAAGCCCCAGCCCCGAGGCCGCCCCCGGCCCCGACCTCGCCCCAAAGTGGGCCTGGGTCGCCGCGATGGTCGCGCTGGCGTGGGTCGCCATCGTCCGAATCCCGCTGGCCCTGGCGAGCCCGGCGCACCTCGACAGCGACCTCGCGGTCGACGGCCTGACGCTGCTCGGGGCGACCCGGGGGCACTGGCCCTGGCACTACCCGGGCACGCCCTACATCGGGAGCCTGCCGATCTTCCTGTCATACGGCCAGGCGATGATCCGGGGGGTGGGCCCCGAGACCCTCGTCTCGGGCGGGGTCGTGGCCTACGGGGCGGTGGTCCTGGCGACGTTCCTGATGAACCTCCGGGCGTTCGGGCCGAAGGTGGCGGCCTGGGGCCTGATCCCCCTGGCCTTCGCCTCGACCGGCATGATCTGGCTGTCGGGCCGGATCACCGGCGGCCACCTCCTGGTGGCGGCCTGGCATGCCGCGGCCTTCGCCATGCTGGTCGACTGCCTCAAGCTCGGCGGGCCGAGGCGTTGGGCGACGCTCGGCCTCTGGTCGGGCCTGGGCCTCTGGGTCGACTCGATGTTCGCGGCGACCGGCTTCGGCCTGCTGGTCGGGGCCCTGGCCGGCGGCCGGCCCTGGCGCCGGGGCGAAGGCTCGGGGCCGAAGGGGCGGGCCCGGGCCTGCCTGCTGGCCCTGGCGGTCGGCTCGGCCGTCGGCGTCGTCCCCCGGTTCGTGGGCAAGGCCGTCGACCCTCATGATTCTTACGCCGAGCAGTTCGAGCCGGTCACCCGGGGGGACGTGCTGGCCGGGCATGCCAAGATCCTGGCGCTGGATTGCCTGCCCAGGCTGATCGCCGGCCACCGCCTGCCGGGGTTCCAGGCCGAGCCCGACCCGATCGCCCTGCCGGCGGAGAGCCGGGGGGCCGAGGAGGAGGGGATGACCTCCCTGGCCCTGGCCGTGGTGGTGGTCTCGCTCGGCCTGTTCGCGGCGTCGTGCGTCGCCCTGATCGGCGACTTCAAGGCCGGGCGCGACCCGGGCCGGTCGGCCGTCCGGTGGGGCCTGCTGGCGTCGGAGGCGCTGGTCCTGGTCGGGTTCGTCGCCAATCGGAACATCTTCAACTCGGACAACTACCGCTACCTCGTGTTCCTGATCCCCCCGTGGTCGGCCGGCTTCGGCCTGCTGATCCGGGCCTGGTCCGCGCGCGAGGGGGACGGCAAGGCGCTGGCCTGGAGCGCCGCGCTCGGCCTGGCCGGGTTGATGACGCTCGACTCGATCCACTGGTATCAGCGGTTCGGCTGGCTGGACGGCTCGTACCGCCCGGTCTCCCAGGTCTCCGCCGATCCCGCGCTGTCCTGGCTCCGCGCCCACCCCGAGGTCGACGCCATCGTGGCCGACTACTGGGACGCCTACCGCCTGGCCTTCCTCACCGGGGGGCGGGTCCGGGGGGTCCCCTTCCCCGAATATCCCGACCGCTTCCCCGCCATCGCCCGCGGGCTTCCCGGCGGCCGGCCCCGGACCCTGATCGTCCGGGCGGGGCGGCTCGGGCCGAGCTATCGCGCCCGGGCCCTGGCCGAGGGGGGGCGGGAGGTCTTCCGGAGGCCCGGGATCTCGGTCGTCGACTGGCCCGCCCCGGGGGCCCGGCCGTGACGCCGCAAGCCGATCCCGCCTTCGTCAAGACCCCCTGGGGCCGGGCCGATGTGCTGGCGCTCCTGGCCTGGACCGCGGCCCTGGTCCTGTTCTTCTGGGACGCGGTGACGCTCCGGCGGGCCCTGTTCTACTTCGACATCACCGAGATCAACTACCCGTACCGCGACTTCCTCGCCGGCGAGCTGCGGGCCGGCCGGTTCTCGATGTGGTGCCCCGGGATCAACAACGGCCTGCCGCTCTACGCCGAGAGCCAGGCGGGCTACTGGCACCCGCTCAAGTTCCTGGTCTACCCGTGGATGGCGACCTGGAAGGCGTTCAACCTCGACACGATCGGCTCGGTCTGGCTCACCGGCCTGGCGACCTACGGCTGGCTCCGCCGCCACGTCGGGCCGAGCGGCGCCCTGACCGGCGCGGCCCTGTTCGGCCTGAGCGGGTTCGTCTGGGCTCACCTGATCCACACGAGCATGATCAACGCCCTGATCAGCGTGCCCCTGGTCTTCTGGGCCCTGGAGGCGAGCTGGGACGGCGGACGGGCCCGGGGGGTCGCGCTCGGGGCCCTCGCCCTGGCCTGCCAGGTCTTCGCCGGGCACTTGCAGGACACGATCCTCACCGCCGGCGCGATCGGGATCTACGCGATCTACCGGGCGGCGACGGCCCCGGGCGTCCGGGCCAAGGGGTCGATCCTCGGCTTCGCCGGGCTCCTGGGCGCCCTGGGCGTGGCGGTCTCGGCGATCCAGTGGGTCCCCTCGCTCGACCTCCTCGAACGGTCTCCCCGCGAAGGCGGCCTGACCTGGGAGCAGATCACCTACGGGTCGTGGTCGCCCGAGTTGCTGCCGACGCTGGTGATCCGCGAAGCCTACGGCACGCTCGCCCGCGACACCGACTGGCTCGACGGCTACTACCCCTACCACGAGATGAACGCCTACCTGGGCCTGGCCGGCCTGGCCCTGGCCGTCGTCGGGGCGGGGTACTGGCGGGACCGGTGGGTCGGCTTCTGGGTGATCCTGCTCGGCCTGGGCCTCCTGTTCATGCTCGGGCGTTATACCGCCCTGTTCGATTACATGAACCGGGTGCCGGTCGTCGGCAGCTCGCGGATACCGGTCCGGTATCACCTCTGGGTCTCGCTCGCGGTGGCCGCCCTGGCGAGCGTCGGGGTCGACCGCCTGTCCAGGCCGGGCGCGGTCCGGCTCCGGTCGGCCTTGCGGGCCTCGGGCGCGGTGCTGGTCGCGTCGGCGGCGATCCTGGCGCACGACTACATCCCGGCCTGGACCGAGGCGAGGCGGTGGAACGCCCCATCGCACCTGGAGCACTTCCGCTGGCTCGGCCGCGACCTGGCGATCGCCCTGGTCCGGACCGCCGCGCTGTCGCTGGGGGCCTGGGCCCTCGCCCGCCGGGCCTCGGCCGAGCCCGACGCCCGACGGAGGGCCTGGCTCGCCGCGCCGATCCCCCTGCTGGTGATCGCCGACCTGCTCGGCTCGCACCTTTCCGACGTGCCGACGATCGACCCGAGCTACTGGACCAAGGCCCCCGAGTCGGCCCTCAAGGTCCTGGCCGACCCGGGCCATCAGCGCGTCTTCGGCCAGGCCGAGCGGTCGGCGGCTGAGCCCGGGTTCGCCTCGCGGCCGGTCGACTTCTTCGAGGTCCGCGACACCCTGGCCTGGAGCCTCCCGCCGGTCTGGGGGCTGGCCTCGGCGCTCGGCCACACGCCGATGTACCCCCGGCGGATGCTGACCTTCCACGACCACGCCCATCCCCTGGACGCCCGCCTCGACGCTGAAGCCGTCAGCCACGTCCTCGCCGGCTATCCCGTGGCCGGCGCCCCCAGGCCCGAGGTCCGTGCCGGCCTGGCCCACATCTTCCGGACGCCCCGGCCCCAGGCCAGGGCCCGCCTGATGGGCCGCCCCGTCTACGTCGCCGACGAGGCCGGCGCCTCCAGGGCCCTCGACGACCTGGGGCCGAGCATCCGCGATCGCCTGATCGTCGAGGACCCCGACCGCCCCTTGCCGGTCGGGGCCGAGCCGGCGGGCTCGACCCGGATCGCGGTCGACGAGCCGGAGCACGTCGCCGTCGAGGTCGCCGCCGAGGCCCCCGCCTACCTCGTCCTGGCCGACACCTTCGACCCCGGCTGGTCGGCGACCCTCGACGGCCGGCCGGCGCCGATCCGGCCCGCCTTCGCCGCCTTCCGCGCGGTCTTCGTCCCGAAGGGGCCGCATCGGGTCGAGTTCCGCTACCGGGCCTCGGGCTTCGACCTCGGCCGGGCCGTCACCCTGGCCGGCCTGCTGGCGGTCGCGGCGTGCCTGGCCTGGCCCCGCCCCCTGGCCCGGCCCGCCCCCTCGCACGGGTCGTCCGGCAGCTACCGGCGCTGGCCGGTCGCCTTCGCCCTGATCCTGGGACTCTTCCTGGTCGGGTCCGCCGTCCGGGTCGGGCCCGGGGGGGTCCGGCTCCACGACCGCTGGCGCGGCTCATTCCACGGGTTCACCTGGTCGGCCGACATCGACGCGATCCGGCCGATGAGCAAATCGCTCGGGCGTTGAAGCCCGCCCGGCGGTGCGATCCGGGCCCTTCGTTTGGGGGACCTGGAGAAGCTCTCGACGGATGATCGGATTAGCGAATTGGCACGCTCCGTGCTGTCTTTTCCACGTCGATCGCGACGACGCGGGCTCGGCCGGGTCGGGCATGCAGCGCTTTTCGAAATCCTCCGAACAACCGTCCCCCCCGCCGACCCGACCGAACAATTGACGTCATGCCCCGTTGGCTTTCACGCGATGCCTAAGGTGAATCAGCGGGGCTTGAAACTTCACGGAACCGATAGCGACAACCGGGAGAACCCATGAGACGCCCCTACGGGACATTGCTGCTGACGGTCTGCGGCCTGGGGTGCGGCTTGGGGGCCGCCCCGTTGCAGCAAGCGACCCCGCCCACGCCCCTCAACGCCTCCAAGGCGGCGCCGAGCTACTACGCGGTCAGCCAGGCCATCACCGAGATCACCCAGGAGTGGGACAAGGAGGGCGCCAACGCGAGCCCCTCCGCCCCCGGCTGGCGGGCGTTCTTCGACGGCCTCAACGGCGAGCTGGCCAACTTCGCGTCCGCCCCCGACGACAAGGCCCGGCTGCTCTCGCTCGGCCGGATCCACCAGTTCGACATGTCGCTCTGGACGACGGCCTGGGCCCCGGGCACCAAGGTCCGGACCGCCCTCGACGAGTGGCTGACCCCCCGGGTCCGCCTGGCCTGGGCCGGTCGCCGGCTCGTGGAATACGTCGAGCAGCAGAAGAAGGAAGCGTCCCCCGCCTGGGTCAAGTTCGTCGACGACGACCTGTCCTCGACCCTGGCTTCCTACGAGGGGGCCAAGACCGTCCAGGCCCGGCTCGCGGCGATGAAGCGGCTGACCGGCGTGCTCGGGGCGCTCCGCGACAATAACCGGTCGGTCTCCTGGCCGCTCTCGGCCGAGCTGCAAGCGTCGCTCGACAATCTCTACAACCTGCCCAACCTCGACGTCTCGGCCGACGCGAACTCGATCTCGCCCTTCCTGTCGAACGACGTGGTCAACTCGGGCCCGATCGCCCGGGGCGGGTACGTCTCGCAGGTCACGGCCGGCCCCAAGACCGGGTTCGGCCTCCTGCCGAGCAACGAGGGGATCGCCTTCTTCAACAGCCAGTTGGCGACGACCGTCACCCCGATCACCGACTTCCAGCAGCAGCTCGAACAGGACAAGAAGGGGCGCAAGGTCGCCAAGCTCTATCAGTTCGGCGCCTACTCCTATGACACGCCCGAGCTGACCATCACGGCGATCATCCGGCCCTCGACCGGCCTCTCGCTCTCCCCCGCCTATGCCCACAGCATCGGGGCCAACTTCGGCGCCGCGCCGATCGCCGGCAAGGGGCTGGCCCGAGGGGTCCTGGCCGTCCTCGGCCTGAATCGCGAGAAGATCACCCAGAAGGTCGGCCAGCAGGCGCTCCCCAGGATCACCCAGGGGGTGATCGAAGGCGCCAACGAGGAGGCCGCCGAGCGGATTCCCGGCGTCGAGGCCCAGACCAATGCCGGCTTGAGCAAGGCCCTGATCGGCAACAACACGGTGGCCATCAGGGATTTCCGGATCAACGACGTCACCATGCGGTCGCTCCCGACCAACGCCCTGATCGGCGGGACGATCGGCCACAAGGACTTCGCCAACGCCCTGGGCGCGGACATGCCCCAGCCGAGGAGCCTGGAAGTCCCGGCCTCGGGCGTGTCGGTCGACCTCCACCTCGGTTCCACCATGTCGAGCGTCGTCGCCGGCCTGCTCGAAGGGGGCGAGATCAAGGGGGTCGACAACTTCATGATCGTGACCAAGGCGGTCGAGCCCAACGCCCCGCCCAGGGAGGGCGTGACCCTGGGCAAGAACGTCGACTACCCGACCTTCATCAAGAACATCGACGATGCCAGGGCCGCCAACAACCCGAAGGTGACGGCGATCCGGGTCAAGAAGCCGACCGTGCCGCCCGAGTTCGCCGCCGACTCCCGGGGGTTCCTGGTCATCCTGGTCCGCGACTTCCAGCTCGAAGTCCCGGCCCCCCCCGGCGGGCTGCTCGGTGGCAATGCCAAGGTGCTCCGCTTCCTGGTCCCGACGGCCGAGTTCGTGCTCTCGTTCCACGCCGTCGACGCCCCCTCGGGCCGCCCCAACGTGATCGACGCCAAGGTCGAGGACCTGGTCTGGGGCGCGGGGAGCAAGGTCCAGACGATCGGCGACGACGAGTCGAAGCCGACCACGATGGGCCCCTTCCAGGCCAACATCGCCCTGGCCGGGTTCCGGACCAAGCTCCAGCAGGTGCCGATCCAGGCCCCGCTGACCAGCCTGAAGATCCCGGGCTTCGACCTCGCGCAGGTGTCGCCGCTCGACCCCTCGGGCTGGATCCGCGTGGTCCTGCTCCGCAACGGCGAGCCGATCAACCTGCCCAAGCCCCAGTCCGGCGGCTCGAACCCCGCGCCGACCGCCGCGGTCGAGGGCAACGTCGCCCGCTGACCCGCACCGACCCGTCGCTCCCACGATGGCCGGGCCCCCCTCGCGTGGGGGGCCCGGCCTTCTTCGTCGACCGCCGGCCCGGCCCGAACCTGTCTCGCGGGCCCGGTCTCGGTTAGGATCGAAGCCTTCGCGACCGAACCTCGAAGCCGAAGCGTCTCCCCCGAGCAAGGACCCCGACCCGACATGATCGCCATCATCGACTACGGCATGGGCAACCTCCGGAGCGTCCAGAAGGCGCTCGAGGCCGTGGGCAGCGGGGCGACGGTCACGTCCGATCCCGAGGCGATCCGGGGTGCGTCGAAGGTGATCCTGCCGGGCGTCGGCGCCTTCGCCGACGCCATCGCCGAGCTGAGGCGGACCGGGCTGGGCGAGGCCTTCATCGAGGCGGTCCGGGCCGGCAAGCCTTGTCTGGGGGTCTGCCTGGGCTTGCAGCTCCTCTTCGACGCGAGCGAGGAGGACGGCGAGCACCGGGGGCTCGGCCTGATCCCCGGCCGGATCGTCCGGTTCGAGCGGGAGCCGGGCCTCAAGGTGCCCCACATGGGCTGGAATACCCTCCGCATCCGCAAGCCCTCGCCGCTCCTCGAAGGCCTGGAGGCCGACCCGTCGGTCTACTTCGTCCACTCCTACCACGCCCGGCCCGACGACCCGGCCGACGTCATCGCCGAGGCCGACTACCCCCGCCCCTTCGCCGCGATGGTCGGCCGGGACAACCTGACGGCCACCCAGTTCCACCCCGAGAAGTCCCAGCGCGTGGGGCTGGCGATGTACGCCAACTTCGCCCGGCTCTGAGTCAGAACGGGAACCGGAACGGGTCGATCACCGGGTCCCGGTTGTCGCCGAAGGGGTTCGATAGGTCCCGGTCGCGCGGCTCGACGACCCGCCAGGCGGCCGAAGCGGCCGGCACCGCCACGACCAGGGCGAACAGGGCCAGAGAGAAGGCGGCTCGGCCATCGACCTCGCGGACGCGGCCCAGGCCCGAGGCCACCGCCAGGAGCATCGCCGGTGCGAGGGACAGCACCAGGCGACCGTGGAACGGGTAGAGCCTCAGGTACGCCGACAGGAGCGCGAAGGCGAACGGCAAGAACAGCAGGGCGAACGTCCGCCGGTCGGCCCGCCAGAGCCGGACCAGGCCCAGGAGCCCGCACCCCAGGGCCGGGATCATCGAGAGACTCGGGCCGAACGGCATCCCGAACGAGAGCGGCTCGACCATCATGAGCATCAGCCGGCGGGCCGGCCACGACGCATCCCAGAGCGACTTCGGCGGCCAAGGGGGGAAGGCGAACGCCCAGAACGCCCACATCCCGCGCGAGTGGCCCAATTGCTCCATCGCCACCGCCTGGACCGCGAGGAAGCTCGCCACCCAGGCCAGGCCGACCGCCGCCCAGAGGGCGCCCGACCGCCAGCGGCCCGCTCGGGCCTCGACCGCCAGTCCGACCGTCCCCACCGCCGCCAGCACGAAGACCGACGGGTGCGAGCACCAGGCCACCGCCGAGCCCGCCGCGCCCAGGACCGCCGCCCGGCGGGTCGAGAGCGGCCGGGAACCGACCGTCAGGCCGAGCAGCGTGCAGGCCAGGGCGCAGAGGACGTCGGTCGAGTACTGCTTGACCTCCGACGAGAAGTAGATCAGGTCGTCCGAGCAGGCGAACATCGCCACCGCCGCCAGGACCGCCCCGGGGGCCAGGCAGAGGCGGGCGACCTTCAGGAACAGGAACAACGCCCCGGTCCCGGCGGCCAGGGGGACCAGGCGGAAGAGGAATTGCCGGTCCCCGAGCAGGTGCAGGGCCAGCCACTCGGCGACGAGGAACCCCGGCGGGGCGAGCTGGCTGAAACCCAGGGGGCCGAGGAACCCGCCCGGCGTCAGCCTCCTGATGGCCTCGACCAGCGAGCCTTCGTCCATCCAGTAGGACCGGTTATAGGCGTACTGGCCGAGCCTCGCCGCGACCCCGAAGCCCAGGGTCAGCCGGAGGCGGTGCCGGATCGCCCAGGCGATGAGCGGCCGGATGTCGATGTCCCGCCCGAGCACCGCGGGCCGGGCCGGCCGTACCTCGGGGTGCTCGCCGATGCCCAGCCCTCCCGACCGCCCCGCGACCAGCCCTCGCCTCGCCCTCGATCGTAAAGCGAGGTGGGCCGGCACGCAACGGCCCGGCACTGGGCCTTGCATCGCCGGGGGGGCGAGGCTACGATCCCTGGTCGGATCAGCCGTCCCGCCGCAAGCCCCGGTGCCTCGCCATGCAAGTGATTCCCGCGATCGACCTCCGAGGGGGCCGCTGCGTCCGGCTCCGCCAGGGGGATTATGGCCGCGAGACGGTCTTCGGTGACGACCCGGCCGCGATGGCCGCCCGCTGGGAGGCCGAAGGGGCCTCGCGGATCCACCTGGTCGACCTCGACGGCGCCAAGGAAGGTCGGCCGGTCAACGTCGAGGCCGTCCGGGCGATCCTCGGGCGGGTCCGCGTGCCCTGCCAGCTCGGCGGCGGCGTCCGCGACGAGGCGACCATCCTCGCCTGGTTCGAGGCCGGGCTCGACCGCGTGATCGTCGGGACCAAGGCGCTCCAGGACCCGGATTGGTTCCGCTCGATGGCCGAACGCCACCCCGGCCGGCTGACCCTCGGCCTCGACGCCAAGGACGGCCGGGTCGCCACCGGCGGCTGGCTCGACGTCTCCTCGGTCGACGCCTTGACTCTCGCCCTCCAGTTCGACGACCTCCCCCTGGCCGGCGTCATCTATACCGACATCGCCCGCGACGGGATGCTCGAAGGGCCCAACCTGGAGACGACCGGGGCCCTGGCCCGTCAGCTCCGGACCCCCGTGACGGCCTCGGGCGGCGTCGGCCGGTTGGAGGACCTGGAGGCCCTGGCGCGGCTGCCCGTCGCCGCCTGCATCGTCGGCCGGGCCCTCTACGACGGCCGGTTCACCCTCGCCCAGGCCAGGGCCGGCGCCGGGGATCGATCCTCGGCCCCTTGATCGGGGCCGGTCGACGCGAGAGGGCCGGGACGCAACCGCCCCGGCCCTCGATGGTCGCTCGGTGGGATCAAGCCGGAGGCCGATCTCAGTTCGGGAAGGAGTACAGGCCGCCACCGGCCAGCCCGAGGCCGTAGCCGAATCCCGCACCGTAGGCCCCATAAGGGCGCCCGTAGGTGTTGATGGTGTTCTGAGTAGTCTGGGCCCGCTGGTTGCCCACCTGCGCGGCCGAGATCTGCTCGGACCGGTTGGTGTCGGCGTTGGTGTCGAACCGGCCGACCGGGACCTGGTGGTTGTCGACCACGGGGGCCAGGGTGTTCGAGTCGTAGAACTCGCCGTAGCGACCGACCCCGCCGTTGGAATAGCCCGAGCGAGGCGACTCGCCGCCGGTCGAATCGGTCGAGCCGGTCGATCGGCCGTAATTCGCGTTGTAAGAACCGCGACGGGGCAAGGGGTTATGCCGGACGATCGAGCGGTGGGCCCCTTCGTGGTAGTTCGGGTGGGCCGGGTCGGTCGGGACCGGCTCGAACAGCGAGGTCCGCGAGCCGGCGGCCGCGCCGGGCCCGGCGTTGGCGGCGGCGGTCGCGGCCGGGGGCTGCGACCGGGCGGGGTCGCCGGCCGGGGCGGCGGGCGGGTCCTGGGCCCCGGCCAGCGGCGACAGGCAGCTACCGGCGAGCAAGGCGAGTGCGACACGACGGATCATGGTTGCCTCGATTCCGGGAGAAGATGCGTCGCCCTCTGCGACCGGCGGGCCGCATCCGGCCCGCCCCTGCTGATCACGGTCAGGCCGTTTTCATTCTCCCTCATGGATCAACCCGGTGCAACTCCCGGGCCGATGCCGGCCGGAGGGCCGACCGGTGCCGGGGCTTCAAGGTTCGTAGGCGAGGTTCGGGGCGAGCCAGCGCTCGACTTCGGCGAGCGGGGCTTGCTTGCGGGCGGCGTAGTGCTCGACCTGGTCCTTGGTGAGCATGTCCACGGCGAAGTAGCGGGCCCCGGGGTGGGCGAAGTACAGGCCGCTGACCGAGGCGGCCGGGTGCATCGCGAGGCTCTCGGTCAGCCAGATCCCGGTGGCGGCCTCGGCGTCGAGGAGGTTCCAGATCGTCCGCTTCTCGGTGTGGTCCGGGCAGGCCGGGTAGCCGGGCGCGGGGCGGATGCCGCGATAGCGCTCGGAGATCATGTCGTCGGTCGAGAGGGCCTCGCCGATCCCGTAGCCCCAGTCGCGGCGGGCCTGCTGGTGGAGCTTCTCGGCGAAGCCTTCGGCCAGGCGGTCGGCCAGGGCCTTGGCCATGATCGAGCCGGGATCGTCGTGGTCGGCCTCGAACTTCGCCGCCAGCTCGTCGGCGCCGTGGCCGGTGGTGATGGCGAAGGCGCCGACGTAGTCGACCCGGCCCGAGCCGACCGGGGCGAGGTAGTCGGCCAGGCTCCGGAAGTCCTTCTGCCCCTCCCGCTCCCACTGCTGGCGGAGGGCGTGAATCCGGCACCGCTCGGTCGACCGCGAGGCGTCGTCGTAGATGACGATGTCGTCGCCGTCGGAGTTCGCCGGGAAGAAGCCGTAGACGCCGTGGGCCTGGAACAGCTTCTCGGCGACGATCCGGTCGAGCAAGGCCGTGGCGTCGGCGTAGAGCTCCTTGGCGACCTCGCCGACGAACGGGTCGTTGAAGATCGCCGGGTACTTCCCCTTCAGCTCCCAGGCCATGAAGAAGGGGGACCAGTCGATGAAGGGGACGATCTCGGCGAGGGGGACGTCGCGGAGGACCCTGGGGCCGAGGAAGCCCGGCTCGGCGATCGGGGCGGTCGACCAGTCGACGGTGTAGCGGCGGCGGAGGGCTTCTTCATAAGGGACGAGCTTGCGCTGGACCTTGCGGCCGAAGGCGGCCCGCTCCTTCTCCTGGACCGCCCGGTTCTCGCGGTCGAACTCGGCGCGGGTCTCGGCGCGGTTCAGGCGGTCGACGACGCCGACACTCCGCGAGGCGTCCTTGACGTGGACGATCGGGCCGCTGTAGTGCTGGGCGATCTTGACCGCGGTGTGCTTGACGCTGGTCGTGGCCCCGCCGATCAGGAGGGGGACGGTGAACCCCTCGCGCTCCATCTCCTTGGCGACGTGGACCATCTCGTCGAGCGAAGGGGTGATCAGGCCCGACAGGCCGATCATGTCGACGTCGTGCTCGCGGGCGGTCCTGAGGATCTTCTCGGCCGGGCACATCACGCCGAGGTCGATCACCTCGTAGTCGTTGCAGCCGAGGACGACGCCGACGATGTTCTTGCCGATGTCGTGGACGTCGCCCTTGACCGTGGCCATGAGGATCTTGCCGCGAGCCTTGTGCTCGCCTTCGAGCCCGCCGGCGGCGAGCTTGTCGGCCTCCATGAACGGTTCGAGGTAGGCGACGGCCTTCTTCATCACCCGGGCCGATTTGACCACCTGCGGCAGGAACATCTTGCCGGCGCCGAAGAGGTCGCCGACGACGTTCATCCCGTCCATCAGGGGGCCTTCGATGATGTGCAAGCCCTTGCCGTACTGGAGGCGGGCCTCCTCGACGTCGGCGTCGATGTAGTCGACGGTGCCGGTGATCAGGGCGTGCTTGAGCCGCTCCTCGACGGTGCCGTCGCGCCAGGCGTTGTCCTTGCCGACGGCCTTCTTGCCGCGCTTCTTGACGGTCTCGGCGAAGTCGGTCAGGCGGTCGGCGGCGTCGGGCCTGCGGTTGAGCAGGACGTCCTCGACCCGCTCCAGCAGGTCCTTGGGGATCTCGTCGTAGACCTCGAGCTGGCCGGGGTTGACGATCCCCATCGACAGGCCGGCCTTGATCGCGTGGTAGAGGAACGCGGCGTTCATCGCCTCGCGGACGGTGTCATTCCCCCGGTAGGAGAACGAGACGTTGGAGACGCCGCCGCTGGTCTTGCACTCGGGCAGGCGTTCCTTCAGCTCGCGGACGGCCTCGATGAACTCGATGGCGTAGTTGTTGTGCTCCTCGATCCCGGTGCCGACGGTGAGGATGTTGGTGTCGAAGATGATGTCGGAGGGGCGGAAGCCGACCTCCTCCGTCAGCAGCTTGAACGACCGCTCGCAGATGGCGACCTTGTGGTCCTTGGTGACGGCCTGCCCCTGCTCGTCGAAGGCCATGACGACCACCGCCGCGCCGTAGCGCCTGACCAGCCGGGCGAGTTCGAGGAACTTCTCCTCCCCCTCCTTGAGGCTGATCGAGTTGACGATCGACTTGCCCTGGACGCACTTCAGGCCGGCCTCGATGACCGACCACTTCGAGCTGTCGATCATCACCGGGACGCGGGCGATGGCGGGGTCGGCGGCGATCTGGTTGAGGAAGCGGGTCATCGCCGCCTCGCCGTCGATCATCCCCTCGTCCATGTTGACGTCGAGGATGTTGGCGCCGCCTTCGACCTGGTCGCGGGCGACGGCGACGGCCTCCTCGAAGTTCCCCTCGCGGATCAGGCGGGCGAACTTGCGCGAGCCGGTGATATTCGTCCGCTCGCCGACCATGATGAAGTTGGTCTCGGGGCGGATCGTCAGCGGCTCCATCCCGCTGTAGCTGCTCCAGCCGGTCGGCTCGGCGCGCTTCCGGGGGGCGAGCCCCTCGACGGCGGCGGCGATCTGGCGGATGTAGGCCGGGGTGGTCCCGCAGCAGCCGCCGACGATGTTGAGCCAGCCCGATCGGGCGAAGTCGGCGATGGTGCCGGCCATCTCCTCGGGCGTGTTGTCGAAGTCGCCGAAGCCGGTCGGCATGCCGGCGTTGGGGTGGATGTTGAGGAAGCAGGTGGCCGCGGAGGCCAGGGCCTCGACGTTGGGCCGCATCTCCTCGGCGCCGAGGGCGCAGTTGACCCCCACGCTGAGCATGTCGAAGTGCGAGACCGAGTGCCAGAACGCCTCGATCGTCTGGCCCGAGAGGGTCCGCCCCGCCTTGTCGATGATCGTGCCCGAGACCATCACCGGCAGCCGGATATCATGATCGACGAAGTACTTGTCGATCGCGAACAGGCACGCCTTCATGTTCAAGGTGTCGAAGCTGGTCTCGGGGAAGAGGATGTCCGATCCCCCGGCGACGAGGCCGTCGACCTGCTCGTAATAGGCATCCACCAGCTCGTCGAAGGTGACGTTGCGGTAGGCGGGATTGTCGACGTTGGTGGCGACCGAGGCGGACTTGTCGGTCGGGCCGATCGAGCCGGCGACGAACCGGGGGCGGTCGGGGGTCTTGGTCAGGTACTCGTCGGCGACCTGGCGGGCGAGCGCGGCGGAGGCCCGGTTCATCTCGAAGCAGATGTCTTCGAGGCCGTAGTTGACCATCGTCAACTTGTTGGAGTTGAACGTGTTGGTCTCGATGATGTCGGCCCCGGCGTCGAGGTAGGCGCGATGGATGCCGGCGATCACGTCGGGCCTGGTGATCGAGAGGAGGTCGTTGTTCCCCTGGAGCGGCTTGGGATGGTCGCGGAACCGCTCGCCCCGGAAGTCGTCCTCCTCCAGGCGGTAGGTCTGGATCATCGTCCCCATGGCGCCGTCGAGGATCAAGATCCGCTCGGCCAGGATCTCGTCGAGCAGTTCCCGGGTGGTCGGTTGGGCGGTTTTCAGCATCGCTGGTCCGGCTCGCAGGGGTCCGAAGGGGCGACGGGGGCGTCTTTGCCCACTGTCCTGGGGGGCGGCGGAGTCGAAGATCCAGCACCGAAGACCGTCGGCGGAGGGGGGCGGGGTTGGGGCGGGATCGAACAGGCACGCCGGGTCGGTCGCCCGAGGCGCGGGGAATCCACCCGGCCGATTATCCGACCCGCCCCGCTCGACTGTCAAGCGACCGCGACGCCGGCACTCCTCCAATGGTACTCCCGCCGTCGAGTCGTTGGAAAAAACGAACCCAACCACCGGGCCCGCCCGGCCCCCACGACCGGCCGACCCCCGCCCGCCAAGACGAACCCAATCCGCCTCGCCGCCACACAACTTTTGAAACTTAAATGCGTTACAACGTCCGAGCCGCACTCCCCGGTCGGCCGGAGCCCCCCAAATTGGGGCCGCTCCCGTCTGGAAAGACGAACCCAACGACGCGACCCGCCCCCAACCCTCGGCCCCCACCGTCCTGAAAAGACGAACCCAAACGGCCGGGCCCAGGCGGCAGGATCGCATCGGCGGGTCCTCCGGGAAAGACGAACCCAACCGGCCGCCTCGCCAACCCCGCCCGGGCCCCCGCGATGCCCCGGGACAAAACGAACCCAACCGGCGACCCTCGATCGATCCGCAGGCATCCCGCGCAGCTCCCGGCGAAACGAACCCAACGCGGGGCGACGCGAGGCCGGCAACTTCCGGCCTCGCGTCGCCCCGTTCCGGGATATATTCGCCGATCGGCCGGCCCGGATAGTCGCCTTTCTCCGCGGATCAGGGGCCCAGCGGCTTCGGCGGGACGAGGATCAGCAGGACATCCTTCTTGTCGTAGAAGTCGCCCGGCACGACGTCCCGGGCGAAGACGACCCCGTCGATCGGCGAGAGGATCGTCATCCGGCTCGCATCCTCGGCGTCCTTGCCGACCTGCCTGGCCTTCTCGATGTCGTCGGACAATCCTTCCAGGAGCTTGTCGATCTGCTCGTTCGTCATCCCGTAAGAGGCCAGCTTGTTGCGCGACACGAGGTAGTCGAGCCGACTCTTCTTCTCGTCGTTCTGGGTGTCGGTCCAGACGACCTGGGTCACTCGACCTTCCTTGGCCAGCGGCTCGCGGGCGACCAGGTATTTGCGGTCGTGGTCCCAATGGACGTACTTCGTCTGGCAATCGATCTTGGCCTGGGCCAGCTCGCCGCACTTGATCTCGATCAGCGGGTCCCCCTTCTTGACGGTCGAACCTCCGTGTACGAACACCTTCTCGACCAAGGCGTCGTTGAACCGAGTCCGGACCTTCACGACGGTGTCCGGGTCGACCCCGGCCGGCAGGGGCCCGGGCTTTGCGCCTCCCGTTAGGACGTCCAGCTTCCCCTCCAAGTCCCTCAACCGCTGCTCCAGTTGGGCGTTGCGTTCTCCTTGGGCCGGAGGATTTCCTTGGGGTAATGAAGCCTCGAACGGCCTTTGAAATTGCTTGTTTATGGCAAGTCGCAAGTTGTTGATTTCCGTTTCGAGCGTTTGCATCTTCGATTTCAGGTGATTCGCCTCCGCTTCGGCAACACGAATCTCGGCCCCCAAGTCAACGTTGCCACCGCTCCTCGTATTGATTTCCTTCCGGAACTCTGCGTCCTTGCGCTTGTAAAGGGCCGCATACTCGCCCTTCAACCGAGATAGCCGATCCTGGGCGTCCACCAGCCCTTGATCGGCATCTCGGGCGCCGAATCCCAAGGAGGTGGCGACCCGCGTCTTGGCATTTTCGAGGGCTTTGAAAAGGTCCTGGATTTCGAAGTCGGTCCGGAGCCGACGAAGGACCGTTGCATCGATCCATTCTTGATACCTGACTTCGGCCGGACGATCGGCGGTCCGCTCCTCGATTGCCCGGAGCCACCTGACAAGGTCACGCCTATCGGAATATTCGAGGGCGACCCGCATCCTCTCTTCCATCAAATTCAGGATCTCTTCCCGCGGCGGAACGGCTGGAGGGTTCTGGGCCGCGGGCTGTGTCGGCATCGACGGTGCTTGTGGCACGGCGGGAACGTTGATCGCAGGAGTGGTCGGTTCATTGTCGGGCTTGAATTCGTCTAATTCCTTCTCTGAGTGGGCGTTTCGTTCCACCAGGGAGGGGCCTTCCTGGAAGACCGGGACTTCGCCAGCCCCGGCGGCTTGCTCCTTGATGGCGAGATGGAGCTTGAGCAGCTCTGCCTTCAGCAAGTCCCTTTCGAGTTTGAGCGGGATGATCGCCAGTTCCACGTCGCGAACTTCGCGTTCCGGGTCGTCCGCCAGGCCGCTGGCGGCGAGCACCTCGCGGATCGGCAACTTCCGCGCGTCCCAGGTCTCCGCGTAGTCGGCCTGGAGCCGGTTGTACTTGTCGGCGGCCTTGACGACGGCCGGGTCGTTGCCCCACCGGGCCTTGGCCCGGAGGTCGTCGACCCTGGCCTTGGCGTCCTTGACCAGCTTGAACAGGTTTCGGATCTCGGGGTCGGCCTCGAGGCGGCGGGCGACCATCAGCTCGATCCGACCTTCCCTGTCGCGGCTGGTCGGATCACGCATCAACGCCTGATATTCTTGGCGAAGTCTGGCGGCTAGCGGCTCTTTCTCCTGCAATTCCGCCACGATTCTGCGCAGCTCCTCCGTGATCCGCTTGTACCGATCGATCGGCGACGACGGCGCGGTTGGGGTAAGCTCCAGGGGTTGCGGCTGTGTCGGGTCGACGGTAGCGGGAGACTGGACGGCCGACGGGGCGGTCGGCGTGCCCTTGGGGTCCTGGCCCGAGCCGCCGCTGACGCCGACGGCGACGGCCCCGGTGGTGAAGAGGAGGACGGCGGCGGTTTTCAGGGGGTGCAGCATGGCGATCGACGCTCCTTGAGTCAGGGAGACCAAACCGTGGGCGACCCAGCCGGCGGAGGCGGGGGCGGCGATGCTGTGGAGGGCGGCTCGGGCGGTGGTGGTGGCCAGGGCGAGGGGGACGGCCGGGGCGGCGGATTTGGCGGGGGTCGGCGGGGCGAGGCCGAGGCGGCCGAGGCGGGTCCGGAGGCGGTCTCGGCCGCGAGCGAGGCGGCTCCGGACGGTCCCGATCGGGCAGCCGAGGTGGGCGGCGGCCTCGTCGTGGGTCAAGCCCTGGAGGTAGCAGAGGACGACGGCCCCCTTGAGCCGCTCGGGCAGGCGCTCGATCTCCTCGTGCAGGGCGGCCCCGAGGTCGTCGCGGGTTGGCCCGGGGGTCGGGGGCTGGAGGCGGCCGGCCGCCCGGCGTTCCAGGGCTTGCCTCCGGACTCGGGCGGCCCGGGTGCCGGCGGCAACCCGGCAGGCGACCGAGTGGAGCCAGGGGGCGAGCGAGTCGCGGACCCAGAGCGTCCGGGCCCGGCGGGCCAGCAGGAGGAACGTCGCCTGGAAGGCGTCGTCGGCGTCGTGGCCGTCGCGGAGGATCGCCCGGCAGGCCCGGAGGACCATCGGCCCGTGCCGGGCCACCAGCGCGGCGAAGGCGAGCTCGGCCCGGTCCCCTCGGGCCCCCGCGAACCGTTCGAGCAGCTCCGCATCCCCCAGGGCCGCGAGGCTCCCGGACTCGCAGAGGGCCCGGAAGTCGCGGGCCAGGCCCCTTCGGTAAGAAATCGCCACGGCACCGGCCTCCGCCTACGGCCCCCTCGGAACGATCACCGGACGATCAGTCATGGCGCCTCGACGCGCCGATCAATCCCTCGACCCTCTCGAATTTCCCCGAAAGCCGCCGCTCAAGCCGCCACGAGCCAGAGCAGGCCGACCGAGCCGATCGCCCAGGCCCAGAGGATCAGTTGCCCTCGGGCCGAGGGGAGCCGCGAGCGGGGGGCTTCCGCCAGCCGCGACCGGGCCAGCACGCCCGGGCAGGCGTGCCGGCTCCGGAGCGGGTACGAACCGGTCCGGCCGCAGTCGAGGCAGTGGAACTGGACCAGCAGCGGCAGGAAGATCAGGCCGAGGATCGGCAGGACGAACAGCGGGGGGAACGGCCCGTCGATCAGCCGGTGGGTCAGCTCCCCCCAGGCCAGGACCGCCAGGACGGCCAGGAACGGGTTGACGACGACCCGCTGGTGCTCGGTCGGGTCGGAGGGCCGGAGCCGGATCGGGGCCGGGACCGCTTCGAATTCGAGGTCGGGGGGGGTGGGCCGGGGGGACGCGTCCACGACTGCGGCGACTCCGCTCCGATCCGGGGGGTCGGTTCCCCCTCCACCATAACCGGCCCGGCGCTGATTTGTCCTTTACAAGCCCGAGCCCGGCGGGAAAAATAACGGTTTGCGATCCGAGCCCAGCCAAGACGGGGGCCGTGCCGTGCATGAGGAAGCGATCCGCAAGGCGGACGTGCTGATCGAGGCCCTGGGCTACTTCCGCCAGTTCCACGGCAAGTTCACCGTCATCAAGCTCGGCGGCTCGGTGATGGAGGACCCCGAGGCCCTCCGGGCCCTGCTGGTCGACGTGGTGTTCATGCAGACCGTCGGGATGCGCCCGGTGGTCGTCCACGGCGGCGGCAAGGCGATCACCCTGGCGATGGAGCGGGCCGGCCTCGAACCCCGCTGGGTCCTCGGCCGCCGCTACACCGACGAGGCCACCCTCGCGATCGTCGCGCGGGTCCTCGCCGAGGAGATCAACGAGGACATCGTCCGCCACATCCGCAAGTTCGGCGGCCGGGCCTCCGGCCTCCACCACAAGACCCACCAGTGCCTCTACGGCGCCCGCCTCACGCTGCCCGACGCCGAGGGGGCGCCGATCGACCTCGGCCGGGTCGGCGAGGTCAACGAGGTCGACGCCGACCCGATCGCCGACCTCTGCCACGCCGGGATCATCCCCGTCCTCCCCTCGTTGGCCGAGGACGACGACGGCGGCCTGCTCAACGTCAACGCCGACACCGCCGCCGCCGCCGTGGCGATGGCCCTGAAGGCGGAAAAGCTCGTCTTCCTCACCGACACCCCCGGCATCCTCCTCGACCGCAAGGACGCCGACTCCCTCCAGCCCAGCCTCACCCCCAACGACTGCCACGCCCTGATCGCCCGAGGGGTCATCGACAAGGGGATGATCCCCAAGGTCGAGGCCTGCCTCGCCAGCCTCGAAGCCGGCGTCAAGAAGGCCCACGTCATCGACGGCCGCCTCCGCCACTCCCTCCTCGTCGAGATGTACACCACCTCCGGCGTCGGCACCGAGATCATGCTCGAGAAGACCCTCGGCGGCCAGCGATCGTCGGTCATCCCCGACCGGGTGGCGGTGCAGACGCGGGCGAATGGCGGTTGAGGTTCCTCGGTTCGGATTGACGCCAATTTACCGCGATCCTAGGAGAAGCCTTCGATGTCTCCCTTGATGGAACGGGCGTTCTCGGCGGTGGGGCAACTGCCCGAGGCCGATCAGGAAGCGATCGCCTCGATCATCCTCCAGGAGATCGAGTCGGACCGGCGATGGGACGAGCTGTTCGCCCGGCCCGAGTCCGCCGACCTCCTCTCCCGGATGGCGGATCGGGCTTTGGAGGGAGTCCGGGCGGGTCGGGCGAAGCCCTTATCTTGAAAAAGCCCGAATCCTAGGCGATTGCCTGACGCCTCAGTCGTGAAAGTTTCAGGAGATGGCATCGTGAGCAGCGAACCTCCAGATGACGTCCGGCATCTCGCTGACGCCGTCAGCGAAAAGTTAGGGAGACCTGCTCATTGTCGCAAAGTGCGGAATGAGGACGAGTGGTTCGTCTACGATCCCGTTTTTTCATTCGTGCAGCATGGGATGAAGAAAGGTGGCACCGGATACCGCGTAGGATACAACTACTACGGAGGCGAGCGGTCCCTCTGGTTCACGCTCGTTCATTCGCCAATCATGGCACTTCTCTTCAAGCGTAATCTTGTCGTAGGGACCTTGATCGCAGTTCTTCGACAGACATCAAAATACAGAGATTCTCATCAAATGATTTGGAGCTCCCTAGCTGCCGCCTCGGACCCAGAATTAAGGGGGCTTATACGTAGCGGCTCCGAGTCGATCGATGAGTTTGTCGAGTACTTGACGTCTTACGACAATGAATTCGATTTAGCAGATGATTTATTTTACGAAAGAGTGGCCAAGGGTGAAGACAGCCACAAATCCATAAGAGCCGGCAACACCTTTATTCTGGCGTTGTCAGACAAAGGATCAATTTTCGACTCGCCCGACACTGTCGCTGAACTTGTCAAGTTGACTTGGCCGCTGTTCCTCTGCCTTTACCCCGTCAAACCGATCGAAAAACGCTCGGCCGCGCTTGCTCGGAAGATGACGGTCAGGGGCATCCCGAAAGTGTGCGAATATCCCTCGATTAGCTTTGCGTCAAATCCAGGAATAAGCCCACTGTGTCGAGGACAGGTTCAGGGTGCCCACATCAAGCCCGACGCTCGTGGCGGTTCGGACTTGGCCGAGAATGGCTTGTGGCTCTGCGAGTACCATCACCGCTCCACCGAAGGCAAAATCACCGGGTCGCGGGATGGTGCGACAATCAATGTCCGTTTCGTCGAGAAAAGGTGACTCGCCAGCGACACCCTCGCGGACCGTCTATCGACAGCCCCTCACACCGCAAGCCGCTTCAAGGAGTCTTCGCATTGGCCACCGCCTCAACTCAAACCTCCGCCGAGACGATCGCGCAATTCGATCGCTACGTCGTCGGCAATTACCGCCGGTATCCGGTCAGCCTGGTCCGGGGCGAAGGCTCGTGGATCTGGGATGCGGAAGGGCGGAGGCTGCTGGACTTCTTCCCGGGCTGGGGGTGCAACCTTTTGGGGCATTGCCCGCCTCGGGTGGTGGAGGCGGTCCGGGATCAGGTCGGGCAATTGATCCACGTGCCGAACTCGTGGTACATGGAGGCGCAAGGGGCGTTCGCCCAGGCGTTGTCGGAGCGGTCGTTCGGCGGCAAGTGCCTGTTCTGCAACAGCGGGGCGGAGGCCAACGAGGCGGCCATCAAGATGGCCCGGGCGTTCGGCCACCCGGCGGGCCGGTACAAGATCGTGACGATGGAGCATGGGTTCCACGGCCGGACCTACGGCGCCCTTACGGCGACGGCCCAGCCCAAGTATCACGAGGGGTTCGGGCCGATGGTCCCGGGCTTCAGCTACGTCCCGCACAATGACCTGGACGCGCTGGCGAGCGTGCTGGACGACCAGACGGCGGCGGTGATGATCGAGCCGATCCAGGGGGAGGGCGGGATCAACCTCCCGGCGGCCGGGTACCTGGAGGGGATTCGCAAGCTCTGCGACGAGCGGGGGGCGCTGCTGATCCTCGACGAGGTCCAGTCGGGCATGGGGCGGACCGGCGAGTGGTTCGCCTACCAGCACCACGGGATCGAGCCGGACATCCTCACCTGCGCCAAGGCCCTGGCCTCGGGCGTGGCGGCGGGCGTGGTGATGGCCCGGGCCGAGGTGGCGGCGGCCCTCAAGCCGGGGATGCACGGCTGCACCTTCGGCGGCAACCCGGTCGCCTGCCGCGCCGGCCTGGCGACGATCGAGACCATCGAGGCCGACGGCCTGCTGGAGCGCGGCAAGGTCGTCGGCGAGCGGTTCCGCCGCCACTTCGAGGCGCTCCGGGCCGAGCTGCCGGGCATGATCCGCGACATCCGGATCCGGGGGGTGATGATCGGCCTGGAACTGGCCGTCGACGCCACGCCGGTGGTGGCCGACTGCATGGCCCACGGCCTGCTCATCAACGCCACCCAGGGGACCGTGATCCGCCTCCTGCCGGCCCTGAACGTCGCCGACGAGCAGGTCGACGAGGGCTGCACCATCCTCGCCGACGCGATCCGGCGGGCGGCCCCTTGAGCCCGGAGGTCGTGGTCGAGGCAGCCCGGAAGGGGAGCACCGTGGTCCGACATTTCATCGATCTCTTCGACATCAACGGGGCCGAGGCCGCCGAGCTGCTCGACCGGGCGGCGAGCCTCAAGCGCGAGGACCGCCAGCACGGCCAGCGCCCGCAGGTCCTCGCCGGCCGGACCCTCGGCCTGGTCTTCGACAAGCCCTCGCTCCGGACCCGGGTCAGCTTCGAGGCGGCGATCACCCAGCTCGGCGGCAACGCCATCTTCCTCAACGGCAAGGACGTCGGCCTCGGGGTCCGCGAGAGCGTGGCCGACTTCGCCCGGGTCATCAGCCAGTACGTCGACGCCCTGGCCGTCCGGACCTTCTCCCAGGCCACGATCGAGGAGCTGGCCCGGCACGCCACGATCCCGATCATCAACGCCCTGTCCGACTCCGCCCACCCTTGCCAGGCCCTGGCCGACCTCCTGACCGTCCGCGAGGCCCTCGGCCCGCTCGACGGCCTCCGGTTCGCCTTCGTGGGCGACGGCAACAACGTCGCCCGATCGCTGGCGGCCGCCTCGGCCTTCTTCGGCGTCGACTTCGTCCTGGCCTGCCCGCCCGGTTACGAATACCCCGCCGACTTCGCCGATCGCCATGCCGCCATGTTCCCCGGCCATGCCCTGGCGATCGAGCACGACCCCCGGCTCGCCGTCGCCGAGGCCGACGTCGTCTACACCGACGTCTGGGCGAGCATGGGGCAGGAGGCCGAGGTCGAGTCGCGCCGGTCGATCTTCGACCCCTACCGGGTCGACAACGCCCTGCTGGCCCTGGCCAAGCCCTCGGCGGTCTTCCTCCACTGCATGCCCGCCCGCCGGGGCGAGGAGGTGACCGACGAGGTCCTCGAAGGCCCCAGCAGCCTCGTCTTCCCCCAGGCCGCCAACCGCCTCCACTTCCAGAAGGCCCTCCTCGCCTGGCTCCTCCAGGACAACCTGGCCGAGGTCGAGGCGCCGGGCTGATCGAGCTTAACGGCCGTTGATCTCGGAAAGCTCACCCAGGAAGACCGCCGCCTCCTGCAACCGCTCGACGAGCGGGCGCTCCAGGTAGGAGAGCTTCAGACGCCTGCTGTCCGGGCCATCATAGGGACATTGGACGAATTCGCCGTCGATCCACTTGTATTTTTTCAAGTCTTCAACCAGGGCCTCGAGCCCCGCGATCGAGGCGACGCGGCCCTCCATCAGGTAGGGGCCTTCCGGGCCATCCCAACCATCCCAGTGGACCTTCGAGCCCACCTGGATTTGCACCTTGATCTTGGACCAATCGTCCCCCACGGCCGTCCGCTTGGCGTCGGCCAAGGAGAGGTCGAAGAGTTTTCGGAGCAGGCGGATCAGGGTAATCTCATCGAGCAGGTCGGCCTTGCCGGCCGAGTAGACCTCATCCGGGGTCGCCCCCGCGTCCCTCAAGGCTTCGTACTTTTGAAAGTCATCCATGGCTCACTCTCCGGTTCGACGGACGGCTTGGACGTCGGCAAGGATCGTCATTGTACCGCCACCCAAGTCGTCGGGCACGGCCACTTCGTAACTCCGGAAACCACGGCGGACGAGCAAAGCTTCGAGCCGGCGATTGATGATCACGGCGGCGAAGATCTCCAGTTCGGACGCCCCCAACTCGATCGCCAGGTCCAAAGATCGATCTCGGAATCGCAAGAAATTCTTCAGACCATTCCCCGGGTCATTGATCTCGATGATGCCGCTCCTCAGTCGATCGCCGATGAACTCGATCATCGCGATACCGGGATCGCTTTGAGTGCGAAGCTTGTACACGACCGATTCGCCTCGCGAGAATTTCTCAATCTCCGACAATTCCAATCCCAGATCGCGGAGGGCTTGATCGATCCTCGGGTTATCCATGCGGGGTCCTCGGGTCGGCTGGCCAACACCCGGTGATCGCTCCGTCGCATTATCGCAGATCAGGATCGTTGCGGAACCTCGACCTATCTCCCGGAAGACTGGACATGCCATGCCCCGACACGACGGCCGGAACGCCGGCGACATCCGACCGGTTCGCATCGAGCGGGGGTTCGTCCGGACCTCGCCCGGCAGCGCCCTGTATCGCTCGGGGGCGACGACGGTGCTGGTCACCGCGCAGGTCTCGGACAAGGTGCCGCCCTTCCTTGAGGGCAAGGGGGTGGGCTGGCTGACGGCCGAGTACGCCATGCTGCCGGGGAGCACCCCGACCCGGAAGTCGCGCGGGTCGGACGGCCGGTCGACCGAGATCCAGCGGCTGATCGGCCGGAGCCTCCGGGCCGTGGTCGACACCAGGGCCCTCGGGCCCTGGACGATCCACGTCGACGCCGACGTCGTCGAGGCCGACGGCGGGACCCGGACCGCCGCCATCACCGCCGCCTTCGTCGCCGTGGCCGACGCCCTCCAGGGCCGCTTCGGCGTCGACTCCGCCGGCCTGATCCTCCGCGACAGCATCGCCGCCGTCAGCGCGGGGATCGTCGGGGGGGAGCCGGTGGTCGACCTCGACTACGTCGAGGACTCCCGGGCCGAGGTCGACATGAACGTCGTCCGCCTCGGCTCCGGCGGCCTCGTCGAGGTCCAGGGCACGGGCGAGAACGGTACCTTCTCCCGGAAACAGCTTGCCGCCCTGCTCGACCTCGCCGAAGCCGGGATCGATCGCCTGGGCCAGCTCCAGCGCGAGGCGTTGGGCGACGCCTGGCCTCGTATACGAATTGCTTAGTTGTTGCATCCCGCTGTCGGGCCGCTGTATGATGGGCCCACCCTCGGGTCGGCCAACGGGCCGGGGGCGCCCTTCGGTACGCCCTTCGGACGACGCCCCCATGAGATGGCAGCTCGATCACCGGTCGCGGTCGCTCCTCTGGCTCGCGCTGGCCGCATTGGCCGGGTGCGACCCGGGCGGCGCGGGGGTGCCCGACCTGGTCTGGGGCATCCACGGGCGGAAGCCGGGCTGGATCCAGAAGCCGAGGGCCGCGGCGTTCGACAAGGCCGACAACCTGTACCTGGTCGACCTGACCGACCGGATCCAGGTCTTCGACCGCGAGGGGGGGTACCTCCGGGGGTGGAGGATGCCCGACTTCAACGTCGACGGCCCGAGCGGGGTCAGCTTCGACCGCCAGGGCCGGCTCCTGGTGGCCGACACGCACTTCTATCGGGTCCTGGTCTTCTCGCCCGAGGGGGAGATCCTGCTCCAGATCGGCGACGGGGTCCAGGGGTCGACCCCCGGCCGGTTCGGCTACCCCTGCGACGTGGTGGCCGACAAGGCGGGCAACTTCTACGTGGCCGACTACGGCGAGAACGACCGGGTCCAGGTCTTCTCGCCCGAGGGGAAGTGGCTCCGCCAGTGGGGCGGGCATGGGTACGAGCCCGGCCAGTTCCTCCGCCCCAGGGCCCTGGCGATCGACGACGACGACCGGATCTACGTCGCCGACAGCGGGGCCAACCGGATCCAGGTCTTCGACACCCAGGGCAAGCTCCTGCGGAGCTGGGGGACCCGGGGTTCGGCCCCCGGCGAGCTGAATTTCCCGTACGATGTCGCGATCGGGCCCGACGGCTCGGTCTACGTCTGCGAGTACAGCAACCACCGGGTCCAGAAGTTCCGCCCCGACGGCACGAGCCTGGGCACCTGGGGCGAGTCGGGCCGAGGGCCCGGCCAGCTCTACAACCCCTGGGCCCTGGCCGTCGACAGCCGGGGGGACGTCTCGGTCGTCGACTCGAACAACCACCGCATCCAGCGGTTCCGGATGTGACGGAGGATTGACCGGATGGAGAGACTGCTGGACGACCTGACGCGGTCCGTCGCCGTGGGCCGCCCCTGGTGGCTGGTGCTCCTGCCGCTGGTCGTGGCCCCCCTGATCCTCTTCAGCTACAAGAGCCTCGCCGGCCTGGGCCCGGCCCGGCGGGTCGTCGCGATCCTGATCCGGTCGGCCGTCGTCACCGCGCTGGTGCTGGCCCTGGCCGAGGTCCAGGCCGTCCGCCGCAACGAGAAGCTGACGACGATGTACGTCCTCGACGTGTCCGAGAGCATCCCCCAGGAATATCGGGCGCCCCTGCTCCGGTACGTCACCGAGGACTCCAAGAAGCGGAACAAGACCAAGGACGACCTGACCGGCGTGATCATCTTCGGCAAGAGCCCCGCGGTCGAGGCGCCCCCGGCGCCCACCGAGGCCAACCTGATGTCGGGGACCGAGAACTCCGTCGACGCCGAATACTCCGACCCCGGCGGCGCCTTGAAGCTCGCCCTGGCCACCTTCCCCGAGGACACCGCCAAGCGGGTCGTGCTGATCTCCGACGGCAACGAGAACCGCGGCAACCTCCTGGAGCAGGCCCTCGCCGCCAAGGAGCTGGGCATCCAGGTCGACATCCTGCCCGTCGACTACTTCTACGACAAGGAAGTCCTGGTCGAGAAGGTCTCGCTCCCCCCCGACGTCAAGAAGGGGGAGACGGTCAACATCAACGTCGTCGTCCGGGCCTCCGAGCCGACCAAGGGGACCTTGCAGGTCTTCCAGAAGGACTCCGACAACCGGAGCGTCCCAGCGCCCGGCAACGAGAAGCCGGTGCCGGTCGACCTCAGGCGAGGGGTCAACGTCTTCACGCTCAAGCAGCTGATCACCGAGCCGAGCTTCTACACCTTCACCGCCGAGTTCGTCCCCGAGAAGGGGTCCGGCGACCGGAGGGCGATCAACAACGTCGCCACCGGCTTCACCTACGCCCGAGGGACGGCGCAGGTCCTCCTGATCGAGGGGAAGAAGGGGGAGCACGCCGAGCTGGTCCAGGCCCTCAGGGACAAGAAGCTCGAGGTCAAGGTCCTCACCGCGCCCGGCGTCGGCGGCTCCGGCAGCGAAGGGGGCGACCCCCTGCCCGACGACCTCGGCCAGCTCCAGCCGTTCGACACGGTGATCCTCGGCAACGTCCCCAAGGACTCGCTCACCGAGTCCCAGCAGCGGCTGATCGAGGCCAACGTCCACGACATGGGCGCCGGCCTGATCATGCTCGGCGGCGAGAACTCCTTCGGCGCCGGGGGGTGGATGAACACGCCGATCGAGAAGGCCCTGCCGGTCGACATGCAGATCAAGGCCCTCAAGGTCCAGGGCAAGGGGGCCCTCGTGCAGATCATGCACGCCACCGAGATCCCCGAGGGGAACTACTGGATGAAGGTCATCGCCCAGGAGGCGATCAAGACCCTCTCCAGCTACGACTACTGCGGGATGGTCCACTGGGAAGGCCAGGAGGCCTGGCTGTTCACGATCCGGCCGGTCGGCAACGGCAAGCCGTCGATGCTCCGCGCGATCGACCGGATGACCCCCGGCGACATGCCCGCCTTCGACCCCACGCTCCAGCTCTCCCTGTCCGGGCTCCGCAAGGTCACCGACGCGATGACCAAGCACATCATCCTGATCTCCGACGGCGACCCGGCCGCCCCCTCGCCCCAGGTGATCAACCAGCTCATCGCCAACAAGATCACCGTGACCACCGTGATCGTCGCCGCCCACGGCAACGATCCCGGCTCGATCAGCACGATGCGCGACATCGCCGTGAAGACCAAGGGCCGCTTCTACCAGGTCACCAACCCCAAGGCCCTGCCGAGGATCTACCAGAAGGAGGCGAGGATCATCTCCCGCCCCCTGATCTTCGAGCAGGGGCGACCCTGGCTCCCGGTCGTGAAGTATACCAGCGAGCCGATCGTCGGCCTGACCGGCTCGCTGCCGCCGATCACCGGGCTGGTCCAGGCCAGCCCCAAGGAGAGCGAGCTGGTCGAGGTCCCGATCATCTCGCCCCTGCCCGCCGAGCAGCCCCCGCCCCTGCTCGCCCACTGGACCTACGGCCTGGGCCGGTCGGTCGCCTTCACCTCCGACGCCGGCCGGAAGTGGGCCGGGGCCTGGCCCTCGTGGGAGAACTACGCCGCGTTCTGGTCGCAGGTCGTCCGCTGGTCGATGCGCCCGGTCGACAACCGGAACCTGACCCTCAACGTCCGGCGGGAGGAGGGCAAGATCAAGGTCGTCGTCGACGCCCTCGACAAGGAGAGCCAGTTCCTCAACTTCCTCCAGATCCAGGGGTCGATCCTCAGCCCCGACCTCAAGCGGACGCCCGTCGACCTCGTCCAGACCGCCCCCGGCCGGTATGAAGGGACGGTCGAGAACGCCGAGGCCAGCGGCAACTACTTCGTGAACCTCGGCTTCAGCGGGGCCAACGACATCAAGGGGGTCGTCTCCACCGGCGTCTCGGTCCCCTACTCCGACGAGTACCGCGAGCTGAAGTCGAACCCCGGGACGATGGAGACCGTGGCGAGCCTGACCAACGGCGAGGTCCTCTCCTGGAAGCGCCGGGCGGACGGGTCGCTCGACCTGGCCCAGACCCTCGCCGGGAGCCGGCCGTTCCGCCGCGACGCCTTCACCCAGACCCCCAGGGGGCTCTCGCCGCTCTGGCCGCTGCTCCTGTTCTTCTCCGCCGTGATGTTCCTCGGCGACGTCGCCGTCCGCCGGGTCTCGCCCGACTTCGAGCGGATGGCCCGCCTGGTCCGGGCCCAGTACGAGAAGCTCCGAGGGCGCGAGGTCGCCCCCCCCGTCGAATACATGGAGAAGCTCCGGAGCCGCAAGGCCGAGGTGACCGACCAGCTCGAGCGCTCCCGAGCCTCCACCCGCTACGAGGCCCCCGCCCCCGCCGACCCCAACGCCCCGGCCGCCCCCGGCGTCGTCGACGACCTGATCGCCGGAGCCTCCGGCGCCGCCCCGGCCCGGCCCGCCGAGCGCCGCCCCTCGCCCACCGCCCCAGGCATGGCCCCGTCCGGCCCCCAGCCCGAGGCCGAGAGCTACACCAACCGCCTCCTCAAGGCCAAGCAGAAGGTCTGGGAAGACCGCGAGAAGGAGAACAAGGACAAGGGCAACTCCTGATGTCCAGGCGAGCCACCCTGGCCCAGCTCATGGCCCTGATCGCCGCCCTCGCCCTCGGCCTGGCCGCGATGAAGGCCGCGACCGAAGGCATGGAAAGGCTCGGGTTCGCCTCGATGATGCTTGCCCTCCTGGTCGCGACCCTCGGCGCGATCGTCCGCCGGAGCCGGGGCCCTTGGGTCGGATTCGCCCTCTTCGGCTGGACCTACGGCCTGGTCGCCCTGGTCCCGCCGATCCGGCAATCCATCAACGAGCATTTACACGTTGCCAGAACGATGAAAGACTTCGTCGGGTGGCTCCACCCCCAACCGGTGAATCCTATGTATTTGCGGCCCGATTTCGTGGACCGGATCCGGTCCGACGAGAGCACGAAACGGCACATGAAGGTCGAACACTCGCGCTTCCAGGACGAGCCTTTGATGTCGCTGACAGCCGACGAGCAAAAGGCTTGGGACGAATATCTCCCGGTCCAGGTGAGGTATGAGGCCTGGCAAGACACGACGAAAGCCTGCCCCCAGGTCGGCCATAGATTCTTGGCCTTCGCCTTCGCCTCGCTCGGGGCCTTCATCGGCCGCCGCCTGGCCGGCCCGCCGGGCGATCCGACCCGTCCCCGTTGAACCACCACCAAAGGAGGACGCCCATGTCCACGGCCCTGGAACCAGAATCGGTCGCGACCGCCTCCTCTTCGGTGGATTCGGCCTACCTGTTCACCACCGAAGACTTCTGCAAGATGATCGACGCCGAGATCTTCCCCGACGAGGCGAGGGTCGAGCTCTGGGACGGGCGGATTCATCGAAAAATGGCCAAGGATCAAGCCCATTCCTTCACCTGGACCAAGCTGAACGCCGCCCTGCTGCCGATCCTGCCCCCGGGCTGGTCGCTCTGGTCGGAGTGCTCGATCCTGATCCGGCCGAACAAGGCTCCCTTGCCCGACCTGATGATCCTTCGAGGCGCCGCCGAGGAGTACCGGGTGCGCCGGCCCGAGGCCGCCGACGCCGCGCTGGTCATCGAGGTGGCCGATAGCAGCCTGAAGATCGACACCGGGGCCAAGCTCGCCGCCTATGCCCGGGCGGGCGTCGCGGCCTACTGGATCATCAACCTCAAGGACGGCGCGGTCCACGTCTATACCGATCCCGTGCCGTCCGAGGGCCGTTACACCTCGGCCGCGACGATCGGCGGCGACGGCTCGATCCCATTCGCCCTCGACGGCAAGCCCATCGCCATGCTCGCCGCGTCCGATTTGCTCTAGGCCCGATGGGCCGACGATCGACCCAACTTCGCGGGAGTCTCAACGATGTCCACCGCCCAGGCCACCGCCGCGGAACCCCAGGCCGTCGCCGATCCGGCGCCGGCCGAAACTCCGTCCCATCCGGGATTGCCTTATCTGTTCACCTCCGAAGAATTTTTTCGGATGATTGACGCCGATATCTTCCCCGACGAGGCCAGGCTCGAACTCTGGGATGGGCGGATCTACGAGAAGATGGCCAAGACCTTCCCCCACGCGGCAGCCGGGATCACCGTCAACGCAACCCTCAATCGTGCCCTGCCGCCGGGTTGGTGCTTGTCGCCCGAAAACCCGATCGCGCTCGGCGTCGCCCGGACCCCTCTGCCCGACATGGTCATCCTCCGAGGGACGGGGCATGACTACTTCGAGCGTCGGGCCGAAGTCGCCGATGTCGGCCTGGTGGTCGAGGTCTCCGTGTCCAGTTTGAAGCTCGACACGGGTTCGAAGCTCGCCGCCTATGCCGAGGCCGGCATCCCCGCCGATTGGGTCGTCAACCTCGTCGATGGCGCCATCCATGTTTATACAACTCCGATTCCCGCCGAACGCCGGTACGCCTCGGTCCTGACGTTCAAGGTGGGCGAGACGATCCCCTTGACCCTCGATGGCGTCGCGGTCGCCCAGGTGGCCGCATCGGACATCCTGCCTCGTCGCTGATATCACTGATCCCCTCCTTAAGGAGACCGCCGCCGATGAGCACCGCCAGCGCCGACGCCGCCTCGATGGAAGTCCGGGCGGGCGAGTTCCGCGACGCGTACGCCCGCGTGAAGGCCGAGATCTCCAAGGTGATCGTCGGCCACGACGACATCATCCACGGGGTCCTGACCTGCCTGTTCGTCGGCGGCCATGCCTTGCTCGAAGGGGTGCCGGGGCTGGGCAAGACGCTGCTGATCCGGACTTTGGCCGACACGCTGTCGCTCGACTTCAACCGGATCCAGTTCACGCCCGACCTGATGCCGGCCGACATCATCGGCACCAACGTCGTCATGGAGGCCCCCGACGGCAAGCGCCAGTTCGTCTTCCAGCGCGGGCCGATCTTCTCGCAGATCGTCCTGGCCGACGAGATCAACCGCGCCACGCCCAAGACCCAGTCGGCCCTGCTCGAAGCCATGCAGGAGCACTCGGTCACCGTCGGCGGCACGATCCACACCCTCAAGGAGCCGTTCTTCGTCATGGCGACGCAGAACCCGATCGAGCAGGAGGGGACGTATCCGCTGCCCGAGGCCCAGCTCGACCGGTTCATGTTCAAGCTCACCGTCGGCTACTCGACCCGCGAGGAGCTGACGATCGTGCTCGACCGGACCACCCGGAACGAGAAGCCCAGGGCCAGCCAGGTGATCGACGGCGAGACCCTGATCGTGATGCAGAAGCTCGTCCGCGAGGTGATCGTCGCCCCCCACGTCCAGGACTACGCCATCCGCCTGGCCCTGGCCACCCACCCGGACGGCCCCTACGCCGTGCCGATCACCAACCAGTACGTCCGCTGGGGCAGCAGCCCCCGCGGGGCACAGACCCTCGTCCTCGCCGCCAAGGTCCGGGCCCTGCTCGACGGCCGGTTCAACGTCTCCTTCGAGGACCTCCGCCGGGTCTACCTCCCCGCGCTCCGGCACCGGACCCTGCTCAACTTCGAGGCCCAGGCCGAAGGGGTGAGCCCCGACGACGTCCTCCTCAAGGTCCTCGACGCCGTCCCCGAGAAGGCCGAGGAGCGGGCCGCCTCCAAGGCGGGCTGACCGCCGATTTCGTACAATCGAAGGGGAGCCCGAGGGGCCGGAAGCCAACGCCTCGAAGGTCGGAGACCCGCACCATGACGACCGCCATCCACGACATCTACGACCCGCCCCCCGCGCCGATCCCCTGGGCGCCGCCGCAGGCGGCCCCCTTGACCTGGACCGCGGGCGACCTGACCGTCCTGGCCTCGTTCGGCGCCCTGGTCCTGCTCGCCTCCGCCCTGGCCTGGCGGATCGAGCCGACCCTGGCCGCCCTGGTCCTGCTCGGCGGCGCCCTGGTGATCGTCGAGAGCTGGTTCACCGCCCTGGGCTTCCTCCACCGCAGGCCCGTCGAATCGGGCGGCCGGTGGAAGATCTTCGTGGCGGCCCTGGTCCCCTGGGTCGTCGGCCTCGGCCTGGCGGCGGCCCTGATGCTCGGCCTCTTCGGCCTCTCCGACTGGATGTGGGGGGACGCCTGATGGCGAGCCCGGCCCGCCGGAACCTCACCATCGCCCAGGTCCTGGCGCTCGTCGCCGCCGCGGCGTGCGGGATGGCCGCGCTTCGCAACCCGACCCGCCTGTCGTCCGACCTGCTCCTCGACCTGTCGCTCATGATCGCCGTGACCGCCGGCATCGTCGGTGCCTGCGGGCGGGGTCGGGCCCGAGCATTCTGGGCCGGATACGCCATCGCGTCGTCGGGCTACCTCCTGACCCAACTCGTCGCGGTCTTGCCCAATGGTGCCCCTTCGAAGGTTTATCGGTCGCTGCCGACCCGACTGCTGGATTCCTGCTTCGAGACCCTCCCGTTGATCACCATGACCGCCTCTTCCAACGGCCCTAGCGGGCAGTTGATTTGGGACGTCACTCGGCCATCCGGCGAGCGGTTCACTTATGTTGGTCGCCCGTCCACCGCCGCCGAGCAAGCGGTCGTCGACAAGTATTTCGAGCAGGTCGACCTGGACGGCTACCGCCGCCTCGGCCACGCCGTCTTCGCCCTGATCGCCGGGACCGCCGGCGGGATGCTCGGCCTCGCCGTCGCCCCGAGGGGGCCGAGTCCCGAAGGCCGGCCGGTCCCCGATCACGGCATCGCTCCCGACGGGAGCCGAGCTTGACGCATGCCGAAATCCTTGCTGGAGCGCTGTCGCCCGGACAGCATCATCGAGTTCCGAGCGGCGGCCAGGGAGCGGTTCGCCGATGGCCAGGGCGCGTCGCTCGGCGGTCGGCGCACCTCGGCCATCTACCTGTGGGGATATGCGGCCGAGATGACGATCAAGGCGGCCTATTTCTCGGCCATCGGCTTCGGCGATCGGCGAACGATCACGATGGCCGATCTGGGCGAGGCACGCACCCGGGGGATCTCCCGACCCTTCACCATCGATTGGCCGTCCCAGGGGCGGTTTCACAACGTCCGGGCCTGGGCGGAGTTGCTCGTCAAGCATCGCTTAATCACCCCGGGCCTGGCCTATCGATTCCCGCCCTTCGGAGACGAGGTGGTCGAACAAGGGCGGATCATCGGCGGCCTTTGGAGCGAGACCCTGCGGTATCACAAGAACATCGCTTATCTCCATGAGGTCGATCGCGTGAGGGTTGCCTCGAAGTGGTTGCTGGACCATTCGGCCGAGCTTTGAGCCGACATCCTTGCCGGAGTGATCCCCATGCCCCGCAAGATCCGAGACCCAGATGGCAGGAAATCACCGCGTCGGCCCGAGTTGATCGACGCGCTGGCCGGAGAGCTGAAGTCCGGCCGGGAGTTCGGGCAACCCATCATCGAGGAGGAACATTTCAAGACCGGCGCGGTCCGGGTCGTCGTGATCTGGGATCGATGGGACGATGTCCCCGAGGACGTTCGAGCGAACGTCATCGCCGATGCCTATCGGCGGGCCGAGGGCGAGGATTTCGCCAACCGGATCGCCCTGATCGGCGGCTACACGATCCCCGAAGCTTATGCGTCCGGCATGCTCCCCTTCCAGGTCATGCCGGCGTTGCGGCCCGGCGACGCCGTGACGCCCGAGCAGTGCCATCGGGCCATGATCGATCAAGGGGCCTCCCTCTTGTTCGATCCGAAACGCCCGCAACTCCGATTCGGCACCGAGGAGGAGGCCGCGGCGTGTCTCAAGCGGCTCGTGGAGCGGCTTCCCGAAAGCGAACATGTCTGGCAGGTCACCGAAGAACTGGGCCGCATCCTCGAATCCTCCTGGGACGTTTCGTGAAGGCCGGATCGACCACCATCACCACGACGAGGCCGGCGATGTCCACGACCACCACGACCGCCCTGCTCGACCCCGAGTTCCTCCACAAGCTGGAGCAACTGGAATTGGTCAGCAAGAAGATCTTCGTCGGCCGGATGAAGGGGGAGCGGAAGTCGAAGCGGCGGGGGTCGTCGGTCGAGTTCGCCGACCATCGGCAGTACTCGGTCGGCGACGACCTCCGGCACATCGACTGGAACGTCTACGGGCGGCTCGACAAGCTGTTCCTGAAGCTGTTCCTCGAAGAAGAGGACCTGCACTTCTACACGCTGCTCGACACCAGCCTGTCGATGGACTTCGGCGAGCCGACCAAGCTCCATTACGGCAAGCAGGTGGCGGCGGCCCTGGCCTTCATCGGGCTGGTCAACCATGATCGGGTGATGCTCGACACGTTCAGCTCGGGCCTGGACGCGGGGATGAACAGCGTCCGGGGGCGGTCGCAGATGTACCGGATCGTCGGCTACCTGGACAAGCTCGCGGCGAGCGGGGCGAGCGACCTGACGGCGGCGACCAAGGCGTTCGCGATCAAGCATTCGGGCAAGGGCGTGGTCGTGATCATCTCCGACTTCCTGGACAAGCGGGGGTACGAGCCGGCCCTCCGCTACCTCTTGGCCCGGAACATGGACATCTACGTCGTCCACGTCCTGAGCCGCGAGGAGGTCGAGCCCGAGATCGTCGGCGACCTCAAGCTCGTCGACGCCGAGGACGAGGACATGGCCGAGATCACCGTCAGCGCCCCCCTGCTCCGCCGCTACAAGGAGAACCTCAACGCCTTCGTCGGCGGCCTCAAGGAATGGTGCACGAAGCGCGGGATCACCTACATCTTCACCACGAATCAGAACCCGTTCGACAAGCTGATCCTCAATTACTTGCGCGAGCGCGGCCTGGTCCGCTGACGTCCGACTTATCGAGGCTCCCGGCGTGCAGATCACGAATGCGTACGTCTTCTACGGGGTCGCGGCGGCCCTGTTCGCTTACATCATTTACATGATGGTCCGCCGCCGCAAGGGCGAGCGGCCCGGCTCGGCCGAGGCCGAATCGGAACTTTGACCGGAGAGTCCGGTTCAATCCAAGAAGGGGGCGACGGCGATGGGATGGGGCCCGGTGCAGTTCATCAGCCCGCTGAACCTGACCTACTGGGCGGTGCTGGCCGGCATCCCGGTGGGGATCATCGCGCTGTACTTCCTCAAGCTCAGGCGGCGGCCGGTCCAGGTCCCCAGCACCCTGCTCTGGCGGCGGAGCATGGAGGACCTCCACGTCAACAGCCTGTTCCAGCGGCTGAGGAAGAACCTGCTGCTGTTCCTCCAATTGCTGATCGTCCTGCTGGTGATGCTGGCGTTGGCCGGGCCGCGCATCCGAGGGTCGAGCGGCCAGGGGGAGCGGTTCGTCCTGGCGATCGACAACTCGGCGAGCATGTCCGCCACCGACGTCGGGCCGACCCGGCTGGAGAAGGCCAAGGCCGAGGCCCGCAAGGTCGTCAACGGGATGGGGGCGGACGACCTGGCGATGGTCATCTCGTTCTCGGACCGGGCCCGGGTGGTGTCCAACTACACGGGCAACCGGAGCCTCTTGGCCCAGCGGATCGAGTCGATCCGGCCGACCGAGACGACCACCTCGCTCCGCGAGGCGCTCCAGGTCGCCGCCGGCCTGGCCAACCCGTCGAAGCAGGCCGAGGGGGTGGCCGCCACCGCCAACATCGTCCCGCCCAAGCTGAAGATCTACACCGACGGCGGCTTCCCCGACGTCGAGGGGTTCAGCCTGGGAAACCTGGAGCCCGAGGTCGTGGTGATCGGCACCGCCCCCCCCGCCCCGGCCGAGGACGCCTCCGCCGGCGCCAAGGCCGAGGCCAGGGCCCGGCCCACCTCGAACAACGTGGCCATCCTCGCCCTCCAGACCCGCCGGAACGAGGAGAAGCCCGACGTCTACCAGGTCTTCGGCCGGGTCCACAACTACCGGGGGGAGGACGTCAGCACCGAGGCCAAGCTGTTCCGGCTCGACCCGGCCAGGCCCGGCGACCCCGGGAAGCTCGTCGACGCCATCTCGCTCAAGGTCGGCAAGCAGGGCGACCAGTCGTTCAACTTCGACCTGCCCGACACCGGCGCCGCCGAGCTGGAAGTCCGCCTCGACGTCAAGGATGACCTGCCGCTCGACAACCGGGCGTTCACCCTGATCGGCTCCCCCCGCAAGGCCCAGATCCTGGTCATCACCGCGGGCAACCGCTACCTCGTCGACACCCTCCGGACCCCCCTGGCCGCCGAGCGGGCCGACGTGATCGTCGCCAGCCCCGAGGACGCCAAGGCCGAGGCCTACCAGCGCGACCTGGCCGCGGGCCGGTTCGACCTGGTGATCTACGACCGGGTCGGCCCCGAGAAGCCGCCCGAGGCCAACACCCTGTATTTCGGCGGCCTCCCTCCCGGCCCGGCCTACGCCAACGCCCGAGGGATCGAGGGGCCGGCGATCCTCGACGTCAACGCCTCGCACCCCCTGATGCAATACATCCGCGACCTCGGCATGGTCAAGATCGCCAAGGCGACGATCGTCGACCCGCCGCCGGGCTCGACCGTCCTCTTCGAGAGCGACTCCGGCCCGCTCGCCTTCGTCGCCCCCCGGGGCGGGTTCAGCGACGCCGTGATCGCCTTCGACCTGGTCAACGGCCGGGCCTTCAACACCGACTGGGTCACCAAGTACAGTTTCCCCCTCTTCCTCTTCAACGCCTTGCAGAGCCTGGGCAACTCGCGCGAGTCGGCCGGCGAGGAGGTCCATGCCCCCGGGATGCCGGTCGTCCTCCGCGCCGAGAACGCCCCGGCCACGATGACCATCGCCGACCCCGTGGGCAAGGAGGCCGCCAAGGCACCCCGGACCCCGCAAGGGACCTTCCTCTTCAACGAGGCCAACGCCACCGGCGTCTACCACGCCCGCTGGGAGCCCAAAGGCGGCCAGACCTTCGCCGTCAACCAGTTCGACCCGCGCGAGAGCGACCTCGCCCCCCGCGGCCTCGTCCCCGAGGGGACCCCGCCCGACCAGGCCGACGCCTACAAGATCAAGATCGGCTACAACCCCGTCGCCGGCACCCGCCGCTCGACGCAGGGGCCCAAGGACTGGTGGAAGCCCCTGGCCCTGATCGCCCTCGGCGTCGTCTGCCTGGAGTGGTACATCTACAACCGCCGGGTCTACATCTGACCCGGCCGCCGGCCCATCGGAGGTCGCCGATCGATGATGCCCAGAATCCATGACACCGAGTTCGACCCGTCCTCGGTCCCTCCCGAGTTGGAAGAGGCGATCCTCCGCGAGCTGGACGGCTCGGAGAAGATCGCCTGGGCCGGCCGGCCGATGGCCGGTCGGCTGGCGACGGCCGAGCTTCCCGCATGCTTCTTCGCGCTGTTCTTCACCGCGTTCGCGGCCACCTGGATGACGATCGCCTACTTCGCCGGCGGGGGCTTCATCACCGGGTTCGGGCTCATCTTCGTCGCGGCCGGGCTGATGGGCGTCACCGCCCCGATCCGGGCCTGGTACCGCGGGTCGAGGACGTCCTACGCCGTCACCGACCGGCGGGCGATCGTCCTGGAGCCCAAGATCGGGCTCGGCCACGTCTCGTTTCGGGTCCAGAGCTACCCCCCCGGTGGCCTCCACGAGATCTACCGGAACGAGCGCGGCGACGGCTCGGGCGACCTGGTCTTCCAGGAGGTCGTGTCCTTCGATCACAAGAATCGGCGCCGGGTCAGCCGCCGGGGCTTCCTGGCCATCGCCGACGTCCGCGAGGTCGAGCGCCTGGTCCGCTCGACCCTGAAGGTGGATTGATTGAAGGAGGGGTGATGGCCCGGAACGCCTGGTGTCGCCTGGTGATGGTCCTCGCCGGCCTCGCCTCGGCCGGACCTTGCACGGCCGACGACGGGGCCGCAGCCCGAGGCTTGGCCTACCTGGCGGCCGAGGTGCCGGCGTGGTCGGTCGAGCACAAGTGCTTCTCGTGCCACAACAACGGCGACGCCGCCCGGGCCTTGTACAAGGCGGTCGGGCTCGGCCGGGAGGTCGCCGCCGGGGCGACGGCCGCGACCGACCGCTGGCTTGCGGGCGTGGCCCGGTGGGAGGCGGAAGGGGGGGACGGGCCGGTCGGCGACCGGAGGCTGGCCCGGGTCCAGTTCGCCTCGGCCCTGGCCTCGGGGATCGCGGCGGGCCGGGTCGAGGACCGCGGGGCGCTGGCCCGGGCGGCCGAGGTCCTGGTCACCGACCAGGCGGACGACGGCTCCTGGGGAGGCGACGACCAGGGGGTGGTCGGTTCGCCCGCCACCTACGGCCGCCCCCTGGCCACCTGGATGGCCTCGGGGGCCCTCCGAGCGGCCGGCGACTCCAAATATCGAGGCCCGATCGACCGGGCCGACGCCTGGCTCGCGAAGCTCGACCCGGCCAACGTCCCGGCGGCCTCGGTCCTGCTCCTGGCCCCGGGCGGGCGGGCTTCGGACGCCCGGGCGAAGGCGCTCGGACTGCTCGGCCGGGCCCAGGGTTCGGACGGGGGCTGGGGCCCGTTCGTGAACTCGGGCTCCGAGGCGTTCGACACCGCCCTGGCCCTGCTCGCGCTCGACCGCCAACGCGACGAGGCCGGGGTGCCGGCCCGGATCGCCCGAGGGCGGGCCTACCTCGTCGGCCTCCAATCCGAGGACGGGAGCTGGCCCGAGACCACCCGCCCCTCGGGCCGGGAAAGCTACGCCCAGCGGGTCTCAACCACCGCCTGGGCGACCCTCGCCCTCCTGACGGTCGCCGGGCCGGCTTGAGATCCGGATCGGCAGGCGGACGACCCCCTCGTCGGGCTTCGGGGCCCTGGCCGGCGTGTCGCGCTGGACGTCGACCTCGAAGGGGCGGCGGACGCTGTTGCCGGCGAGGTCTTCGAGGTCCGGGTCGACCTCGACCCGGTACTCGCCCGGGGCCCAGGGGGCGTCCGGGGTGAACCTCCAGCCGGCCTGATCGTCGAGGACCGAGGCCCGGCCGGCGACCGCGTCGCCCCGGGCGTCGACCAGGGCCAGGCCGCTTTCCAGGAGCGCCCGGTCGAGGGGCTCGGGGAAGGTCAGGGCCAGGGGGTCGCGGGTCCCGCCCTTGGGAGCGGCGACGGTCCAGGTCTTGGGGTCGGGCTGCCCCTGATCCTCGGGGCCGGCCCGGAACCCTTTGCGGAAGGGCCCGGCCAGCGGGGCCCCCTCGGCGTCGGGCCAGGTCGCGTCGACCTCCAGGGTGTAGGCCCGGCCCCGTTCGAGGATCGGCCCGAGTTCCTCGCGAGGCGGGAGCCCGCGCTTGATCCGGCCGGGGTCGAGCAGGACCGTCAGCCTCGTGCCGGTCGGGTCCCAGAGTTCCTCGCCCAGCTCCAGGAACGGCCGGACGAGCGGCTTGCCGGCCTCGTCCCTGATCCGGATGTGCTCGTACGCCTCCCCCCGGGCCATCGGGCTGGAGAAGTGGAGGTAGAACTTGAGCAGGTTCTCGGGCAAGACGGCGCCGGGCGGGTCGACCCGGGCCAGGGTCGTCGCCGGGCGCTCGGCCTTGGGGTTGACGTGGACGGTCGAGTAGCCGGCGAGGGCCCCGGCCCCGCCCGGGAGGTCCTCGGGCCGGAACGTCGCGCGATAGCGGACGCCCCGGTCGAGCGGGAACCTCGGGGTGAACCGGATGCCCGACCCGTCGACCGCGTAGGTCCCGAGCATCGCCGGAAGCTCGCCCTTCGCCGACGACTCGACGGCCACGACCAGGACCGACCCCAGCCGCTCCGGGGGCCAGGCGGCCTCCCGGAGCGTCGCCAGGGTCGCGGCCGGCAGGCCGAGGGAGACGACCGTGACCCGCCCGGCCGAGTTGCTCTCCCAGCCGATCGAGGCGCGGCCCGGCTCGGTCGGAGTAGGTCCCTGGCCCCGGCCCGCGACCGGCAAGCCGATCGCGACCAGGGCGAGCAAGGGGGGGAGCCAGGCGTGCGATCGGGCGATCACGGCAGGGGGACCTCCATCAAATCTTGCTCTCCGAACGGCCGCGAGCGGAGCATGAGGGCATTGCCCCGGCCGGTGGGCACGATCTTCCTGAGCCCGTTATACTGGTCGTCCTTCTCCCGGGCCAGGCCGGCGGGGCCGAAGACCTGCTCGGTGATCGACGACTCGGCGATCCCCTCGGCGCTGATCTTGAACAGGCCACTCATGGTGGCCATCAGGATGAAGTCTTTGCCGCGATCGTTGTAGACGAACATCGAGAGCGGGTTGTTGCGAGGTCCAAGCTCGGCAACCGTCGTCCCCCGGACGTGCTCGCCCGGCTTGAGGGCCGAGAGAGGGAACTTCACCAGGGGGAGCGAGCCGTGGGCGGTCAGCAGGTGAGTCTCGCCTCGGATCGGGCAGAAGGTGAACGCCAGGATCGGCGCCCTGGTCTGGATCTCGCCCCGGGCCCCGTGGTAGATCTCGACGCTGGTCCCGCCGTCGACCTTCGCGAATGGGTAGGAGATCGCGATGATTCGCGAGGAGAACTTCTCGGCGGCGAGGCCGGAGACGTACACCCGGCCGTCGAAGTAGGCCAGGTCGGTGATCGTCTTTTCGAGGAACTCCGGCCCCCCGGGCGGGGAGTCCCCTGGCCTCGGCGGGTTCGGCAGCGTGGCCTTGGCAAACGGGACGTCCTCCAGCGAGACGACCTCGACCTTACCCAACGGGCTGACCCGGGCGATCACCGTCACGAAATCTCGGATTTTGCCGCGACTGTAAGCGAGGTAAGCCTTGCCCGAGGCCGGGTTGATGGCCAGGTCGTTCGGCCACAATTCGCGAGGGCTCGTCTCCAGCAACTCCGCCACCTTCGACGTGACGTCGAGGGACTCGATCCGCCGATCGCCCGGGTCGGCCTCGCGGTCGCCGGTGTCGATCGCGAAGACGGCCGCCCCGTATTTGTCGCCGACGAACAGCATGCCGTTGGGGCCGAAAGCCAGCGCGGTGGCCGCCTTCAGGTCGGGCTTGCCCCGGGCCAGATCAGCCCCCAGGGCCAGCGACGTGGCGACCATAACCGCCGCCACCGCCGCAAGTCGAGCCGGGAGCCGCATAACCATCGCCCTTCGAGGAATCGGGGGGAGGACGGACAAGGCCTAGGCCCGGGGCCGCGATCGGGGGACCGATTTCGGCCCCGGGCCGGGGATGAGATCCGGGCCGATCACGGCAGGGGGACGGTTTCGAGGTCCATCGAGCCGCTGGGCCGCTGGACGAGGATCAGGGCGTTGTCCTTGTCGAGGCCGTCGAGCTGCATCACGTTCTTGAGGTCGGCCACCGTCTCGTAGGGCTGGCCGGCGGTCTTGGCGATCCGGTCGGTAATCGAGGCGGCCTTGTCGATCCCGTCGGTGCTGATCTTCATCACCCCCCGGGCGGTGTTGGCCATCAGGAGGTAGTCCTTGCCGCCCTTCTGGTAGACGATCATGTCCAGGGGGGTGTTCATGTTGCCGAGCTCGGCGATGGTCTGCCCCTTGAAGTGCGAGCCCGGCTTGAGCGCGGCGACGGGCACCTTGACCAGCGGGGTGCAGGTGTAGGCGGCCATCAGGTGGGGCTCGCCCTTGATCGAGTAGGCGGCGAAGGTCCGGATCGGCGAGCGGGTCTCGAACGCGCCGTGGGCCCCGTGGTAGATCTCGACGCTGGTGGCCTCTTCCTTGCCGGTGAAGGGGTACGGGAGCGAGACCAGGCGGGAGGCGAACTGCTCGTTGGACAGGCCGGCGACGTAGACCCGGCCGTCGAGGTAGGCGAGGTCGGTGATCGCCTGGCTCCGGGCGCTCGGCCTGGCCTTCTTGGCGGGCGCCGGGGCCGGGGTCGCGGGCGAGGCGTCGGGCAGGTGGGCCAGGGCCGCCTTGGCGAAGGGGATTTCCTTGAGGTCGACGGCTTCGAGCTTGCCCGAGCGGTCGACCCGGACGATGACGGGCGTCGCGTCCTGGCCGCGCCCTCGGCTGGCCGAGAGGTAGGCCTTGCCCGAGGCGGGGCTGACGGCCAGGTCGTTGATCATCACCTGGCCGGGCTCGGTGCCGAGCAGGGCCGCCACCTTCTCGTTGATCGCCTCGACCTGGAACGTCCCGCCGGGCGAGGCCGGGGTCCGGTCCTGGGTGTCGACCGCGAAGATCGCGCCCCCCTGGGCGTCGCCGATGAACAGGACGCCGTCGGGGCCGAAGGCGAGCGCCCCGGCCGACTTCAGGTCGGGCGTGCCCTTGGCCAGCTCGGCCCCCCGGGCCGTCAACCCGGCCCCCATCACCACCATCGCCGCCGCCAGAGCGAATCGAGCTTGGAACATCATGGCCGTTGCCCCTTCAAAGGATGAGAACCGACGTCCGGACCTCGCCGCCCTTGGGGGAGAGGGGCCCCTTCGGAGGTTGCATTATCGGGGGTCCGCCGGCCTTTGCAACCGGCCCGCGGCCCGGGAACGTCGTTTGCAGCCGAGGGGTCAGGGGGGACCGCCCGTCCCATCACCCCCCCGACCTTCGAGGACCGCCGGCATGAGTACCCATCGGATCGAACCTCGGGGCGACGCCCCGGCCTGGGGCCTCCCCGCCCGAGGCCTGGCGGCGCTGGGCGGCGTCGGCCTCCTGGCCCTGGCGGCCCGGAGTCGGGGCTGGGCCCGCCTGGCCTGCGGGGCGGGGGCCTTCGGCCTGATCGTCCGGGCCGCGTCCGACGCGCCGACGGCCCGGCTGTTCGCCTCGGGCGGCGACCCGTACGCCTTCGAGGCCACCCGCTCGATCGCCATCGAGCGGCCCGTCGACGAGGTCTTCGGGCTCCTCTCGGACTACGAGAACTACCCCGACTTCATGCCCAACGTGGCCAACATGCGGACCCTGCCCGGCCTCCGCCACCGCTGGAACATGCTCGCCCCGGGCGGGATCCCGATCCCGGTCCGCGACCGGATCATCGAGCACGTCCCCGGGTCGTTCGTCGCCTGGGAGAGCGAGGCCGGGTCGACCTTCCCCTACGCCGGGGCCGCCCGGTTCCGCCCGATCGAGGCCGGCACCCTGGTCGAGGCCCGGATGTCCTACGGCCCGCCCCTCGGCTCGGTGGGCGACGGCCTCGCCCGCCTGCTCGGCCAGGACCCGGGCCGCCAGCTCGACGCGATCCTGGGCCGGGCGAAGGACTACCTCGAAACCGGCCGGATGCCGAGCGACTCGGTCCGGGCGCTCTGAGTTCAGGCGTCGGCCGGCTTGGGCGCGGCCTCGAGGATCTGCTCGACCGAGCGGACGAGCTTCTCCATCGCGAACGGCTTGCGGATGTAGTCGCGGACGCCGAGCATCTCGGCGTAGGCGCGGTGGCGGCTGCCCTCGTTGCCGGTGATCATGATGGTCGGGATCAGCCCGCCGGGCCGCCCCTTGAGCTTCTCGAGGACGAGGAAGCCGGACTTCTTGGGCATCATCATGTCGAGGATGATCAGGTCGGGCCCCTCGCGCTCGGCCACGGTCAGGCCGGAGTTGCCGTCGCGGGCAACCATCACCTTGTAGCCCTTGGCCTCCAGGACGGTTCGCATCGATTCGATGATCTCGTTGTCGTCGTCGACGAGCAGCACCGTCTTCTGTTCCGACATCGGCAGCCACCCCCGTCCGTCTCGCCCTGGTCGCGAGGTCGTCGTTGCCCATACAGACGAATTCATGATAAGGCCCGAAGCCCCTTCGGAGCAAGCCGGGCGCCCCACGAAGGCCCGACCCTGCCGCCCGAGGCCACCCCGCCTATAATCATGCGGTCGATCCCGATCTCGTTCGAGGGCATCACGATGGCGAACAGGACCGGCGTGGCGGCGGGCGTGGGCGACCCGGCGCCCGACTTCCCGCTCCCCCCGGGCCAGGGACGGCCGGCGACCCTCGGCGGCTTCCGGGGGCGGTCGGCCGTGGTGCTCTTCTTCTACCCCAAGGACCACACCCCCGGCTGCACCGCCGAGGCCTGCTCGTTCCGCGACGGCTACGAGGACTTCCTCGACTCCGGCGCCGAGGTCGTCGGCATCAGCGGCGATTCCGACGAGTCGCACCGGGGGTTCGCCGCCAGGCACGGCCTCCCCTTCCTCCTCGTGAGCGACGCCGACGGCTCGATCCGGTCGAGCTACGGCGTGCCGAAGACGTTCGGCCTCCTGCCCGGCCGGGTGACCTACGTCGTCGACCGCCGGGGGATCATCCGCCACGTCTTCTCGTCGCAACTCCGCCCGACCCGGCACGTCGCCGAGGCCCTCCTGGTCCTCCGGGAGCTGGACGCCGAGAAGGACCGGACGACGGCCTGATCATCCCCCGTCAGCGATCCCCGGCCGGGGGCGAGAACCGGGCCAGGTATTCCTTCTCGGTGACGAGGTCGCGGCTGGATTCCAGGCGGTCGAGGAAGACCAGGCCGCGGAGGTGGTCGTCCTCGTGCTGGAAGATCCGGGCGACGAAGTCGACGAACTCGCGCTCGACCTGCTCCCCCCCGACCGTCCGGAACCGGGCGACGATCCGCCGGTGCCTGGGGACGATCCCCCGGAGCCCCGGGATGCTCAGGCACCCCTCCCAACCCCGGGCGATCTCCCCGGACCGCTCGACGATCTCGGGGTTGATGACGACCAGGGGCTCCATGCTCGGCGCGTCCGGATAACGCGGGTTGGGCCGCGAGGCGACGACGAAGATCGACCGCGAGGCCCCCACCTGGGGCGCGGCGATCCCGACCCCGTTGGCCCCCAGCATCGTCTCCAGGAGGTCGTCGGCCAGGCCCCGGTCCTCGCCCGAGAGCGGCCAGGCCACCCCCTCCACCGCCGCCCGGAGCGCCGGGTGGCCCAGCTCGGCGATCTCCCGGATCATCGGCAACCCCTCCGACCCGACCTGCTCCGATCCGCAGGTGAGCCCGGACCGCCCTCGCCCATCATCGGCCCAAGGATATCCGGCCCGGAGCCGCACGCCCAGCCCGGCTTGACCCCTCGCCCTCGCCCCGCTAGCGTGGCCGGGGGCCCGAAGGCCCGCCCCGAAAGGAGTCCGGAGGTCCCAATGCCCGTCAACCCCCACGATCCCCCGGTCCTGACCGTCCGCGACATCGAGGCCACCTGCGCCTTCTACGGCCGGGCCCTGGGCATGGCGACGGTGGCCACCGCCGAGGGCCGCAAGGCCCTCCGCTTCGGCGACCGGACGATCGACCTCCTCCAGGCCGGCCACGAGCCCGACCCCGAGGCCCCCAAGGCCCTCCCCGGCACCGCCGACCTCCGCTTCCTCACCCCGACCCCCCTGGCCCAGGTCATCGACCACCTCAACCGGGTCGGAGTGCCGATCGAGGAAGGCCCCCTCGACCGCACCGGCCCCGAAGGCCCGACCCGCTCCCTCACCCTCCGCGACCCCGACGGCAACCGGATCGAGGTAGCCAACGCGGCCCCCTGAATCGCCGACGCCAGGGCGCTCGGCTCCGGGGCGTCGCGGGACGTGCAGATCAAGGTTTCGATCTACTTCGCGGTCGCCTTGCCGAACACCGTTCCCAGCAAGACCCCGAGGATCAGGGTGGGGGCCTTCCATGCGAGGTCGCGCCCGGCGACGGTGGTCGAGGCGCGGGCGAGCGAAGTGATGCCATAGGTCGCCATCGCCGTCACGAACGCGATCGCCAGGAGAAAAGGCCCCACGTCTTTGATCCAGAACGAGGCATATTCTTTCTGGAGACGCAATCGCTTCTCGTCCGGGTCCTCGGCGGATTTGATCGTGACGTCGGTCCTGACACCCTTCTCGTTGGCAAGCTCGTTCAGATCGAGCTTCTTGGCACTCATCGTCGCTTGGTGCTCAGGCCGACGACCTCGACTTCGAGAGAGTCCGGCGAGGAAGCGACGCCGAAGGACTTCCCACTCATAATCGCATCCGAGGCAACTTTCATGAGCATGATGGACTGGGCAATGACCGCGTCGCGGGTCATCCCCAACTCGCTGCTCAGCAGGTCGATCATGTCGGCCGCCTGGGGCGACAGCGTCAGGGTCATCGTCACGGGACGATGAAGTTCGAACCGGCTGACTTGACCTTCCTTGGTCACGATCGCGTTCATGATCAATCCCTGCTCGGCGGCCCAATCCTCGACGAAACGCCTAACCTCCCGGTCGCTCCGGAGGTCAATCGCTTCGCTGATGATCCGGTTTGAGGTCTCGTTGAAGACCGCAAGGTGGCCGCCGGCCCCCGAGACGGGTTTGAGGATGATCGATGGAAGCATGAGGGTCGTGCCCGGTCCGATTCGGTTCGGGTGGAACCCCATCCAGTATCGAGCGAGACCGACATCAGAGTCCAGTCAAATGCAGCCGATCGGTGACGGGGTGGCGGGGGTCAAGACAAACGGCCTCGGGTCCGTCTGTCTACTCACCACGAACATCTGCCTTGCATGACCATCCCGTGCCCGGGGAAGGTGCCGAGGAACGGGTCAAGGCCGGGGGCGGCCGGGCCCGGAAGTGGATGGCGGTTTGGGATCGGGTCTCGGCACGTCGGCGCGGGCGAGGAGGTCGGCGGTCCGGGGGTGTCGTGGCGCGGAGGTCAGCTCCTCGGGCATCCCGGAAGTGCAGGACCGCAATGAATCATGCGCCGCTCCGGCCCCCGTCAGTTGGGCCTTCGGCCGGCTCCCCCGACGTCGCGCGAGGCGGGTTTGGAAGGCTGCGGCGTGGGATCGGCCGGTGCCGATGCCGCCGGACGGCCGAGCCGGGTCGTCTTGGTGTTTATTTGCTTGCTGTGGTTGCTGGCCGCCCATAGCCTAATAGCAGGCGGTATTGATTTCGCCGTCCACCTCGAAGTTGAGGTTCGGCGGGGACTCCACGGGGCGGGGAAGGCAGCGGGATGCCATCAGGTAACGGCACACACGATCCCTCGAGGGCGGAGGGTGGGAAATCGATCCCGGCGAAGCCCGAGGTCCGGGGTTATGAGTTGCTGGAGCGGATCGGCAAGGGCGGCATGGGTGAGGTCTATCTCGCCCGGCAACTGGCCCTCGGCCGGCTCGTCGCGGTCAAGTTCCTCGCGCCCGAGGGCGAGTCCGACCCGGAGCATGACCTGGCCCGCTTCCGCCGCGAGGCCGAGCTGATGGCCAAGGTCTCCCATCCCAACATCTTATCCATTTATGACTTCGGCGAGTCCGACGGCCGCCCCTATCTGGTCATGGAGTATGTCGAAGGGGGCGACCTGCGGCAGCGTGTGGTCCACGGGCACCCGATGTCCCCCGACCAGTTGCGTTCGATCGTGCTCCCGGTGGGCGAGGCCCTGGCTTACTTGCATCGGCAGGGCATCATCCACCGGGACCTGAAGCCCGAGAACATCCTCCTGCACGACGGGAAGAACCCCCGCGTCACCGACTTCGGCATCGCGGTCCTCCGCGCCGGCGGCGGCGCCGGCGAGTTGGCCCACACCGGCAGGGGCCTCGGCACCCTCGGCTATGTGGCACCCGAGCAGCAGTACCGCCTGAAGCTGGACGAACGGGCCGACCAGTACTCGCTGGCGGCCCTGAGCTATGAGTTGCTGACCGGGCAGCTGCCCCTGGGGGTCTTCAAGCCCCCCTCGCACCTCAATCGCCGGCTGGGCCCGGAGGTCGACGCGGTGATCCTCCGCGCCCTGAAGGAGGACCCCAAGGACCGGTTCGCGACGATCCGGGAGTTTGCCGCCGCGCTGGATCGAGCCCTGCCCCTGCACCCGCGGATGTCGTGGCATCCGTCGTCGTGGAGGGTTGGGTGGGCGCTCGCCGCCCTGCTTGCCATCGCCGGTGTGATCGCCATGTACCTGATGCTGGCCACGACCATGGGTTCCCGCCTCCTCTCGTATCCGAGGGGCACCGCGAAGGCAAGCCCGGCCACCTCCAAGGCCGGGGCGGTCCGGACGTCCCCCCCGACGCTCACCGAGGAGCTCAAGCGCCTGCGTGCCCGAAAGATCTGGGAGGCGCGAGGTCGGCCGACCGGAGAGGCTGGCAAAGCCGCCCAGGAATCGATCTGGTTCGAGGCGGCGGAGGGCATCGAGCAGGAGCTCAAGGAGATCGCCTACGCGATCTGGGAGGAGCGGGGGCGGCCGACCGGCCCGGCGGGAGAGGCGGTCCAGGACGAGATCTGGGCCGAGGCCGAGAAGCGCCTCTACAATCAGATGAGCGGTAAGGACCCGCCCGCCCCCGAGCCCCGTTGAGGGGCGGATCGGGCGAAACGTTCCCGCTTCCTGGTCGTTCACGCCGACCATGAAGGCAGCCAGCCTGACGCGATGGGGCGATCGCTGGCGGAAGATTTGCAACCCGAAACCCGTCGCCGCTCCGACTCGCGAGGCCACCTCGATCGCATTCCGCCCTCCACCCGGCGAATCCGACCGACCCCGGTGGCCCTGCTCCACCCCCCCCGGCGTCGACGGGCCGCATCGGGGAGGTCGCCCGGATCACGTCCCGATCTGTCGTCCGCGTGCTGGCGCGACGGCGTGCCGAGGGGAAGCCTTCACTCCTTGAGACAGCCATGTCTTCCTTTCATGAAGAGATCTCGCGTTGCCTGTTCCGGGAGAGCAACGACGCCCTGTTCCTCTTCGATCCGAAGAATCACCGCGTCCTCGACGTCAACCCCGCCGCGCTCCGCCTGACCGGGCTCGACAAGTCGGCCGCCTGCGCCCTGCGGATCGGGGACTTGTTCTCCGGGGCCGAGCCGGACGACCTCGATCGGCTGATCGACGCCTACCGCCGGACCGGCTTCTACCACTCGCGCGAGGGCTACTGCCTGGCCCGCGAGGTCGGCGAGCCGATCCCGGTGAACATCAGCGTCAGCCGGATCCACACCAAGCCCGAGCCGATGGGCATGGTCGTCGCCCGCGACATCACCGAGCGGATTCGGGCCCAGGAGGCGCTCCGCGAGTCGGAGGCCCGCTATCGCGGCCTGGTCGAGACGGCCCGGCTGATCATCTGGTCGGTCTCCGCCGACGGCCGGATCACCTCGCTGAACCCGGCCTTCGAGGCGATCACCGGCTGGCCCCAAGCCACCTGGGTCGGCCAGGCCTTCGTCGAGCTGATCCACCCGGAGGACCTGCCCGCCGCCCGCGAGTCCTTCGTCCGCACCTTGAGGGGAGAAGTGCTGCCGCCCTACGAGCTCCGCATCCGCTCGGCGTCGGGGGCGGATCTGACCGTCGAGGTGCTCTCCGCCGCCCGCCAGTCCGGCGGCGACCGGCCGGACGTCTCGGGGATCGCCCGCGACGTCACCGAGCGGAGGCAAGCCGAGGAGGCATCGCGGCGCGCCGAGGCGATGCGCGGCGCCAAGGAGGCGACCGAGGCCGCCGACCGGGCCAAGGGGGAATTCCTCGGCCACATCAGCCACGAGATCCGCACCCCGATGACCGCGGTCCTCGGCTTCACCGACCTGCTGCTCGGCGACGAGCGGGTCCTCGCCCTCCCCGACGATCTGCTCGACGGCCTGCGGACCATCAAGCAGAGCGGCAGCCACCTGCTCAGCCTGATCGACGACCTCCTCGACCTGACGAAGATCAACGCGGGCCGGCTGCGGATCGACCGCAGCCCCTGCTCGCCCGGCCAGATCGTCGGGGACGTGGTCGCGGCGCTGCGGCCCAGGGCCGAGGCCAAGGGGCTCTCGCTGGCCCTCGAGGTCGCCCCCGAGGTGCCGGGGACGGTCCGGACCGACCCCGTCCGGCTCCGCCAGATCCTCATCAACCTGCTGAGCAATGCGATCAAGTTCACCCGAGAAGGCGACGTCCGGATCGGGATCGGCCTGGAGCGCGGCCCCGATGAGGGCCCGACGCTGCGGGTCGAGGTCGTCGACACCGGCGTCGGGATCTCGGACGCCGAGGTCGGCCGCCTCTTCGAGCCGTTCTACAGCTCCGACGCTCGCGCCGTCCGCGAGTCGGGCGCCGGGCTCGGCCTGGCGATCAGCCGGCGGATGGCCGGGCTGCTCGGCGGCCGGATCACCGTCCGGAGTCGGCCGGGCATGGGGAGTACCTTCACCCTGCGGCTCCCGGTGGAGGAGACGGGCCCGACCCGGCCGACGTCGCCGGATCTCGGGGCCCTCGCCGGGTCCGGGCCGAGTCCCCCCCTGCCCTCGCCGCTCGGCGGTCGTCTGCTCCTGGCCGAGGACAACGAGTCGATCCGCCGCTTCGTCGCCCTCCGACTGCAACAGGATGGCGTCGAGGTCGTCGCCGTGGGCGACGGGCAGGAGGCCGTCGATCAGGCGCTGGCCGCCCGCGACGCCGGCCGGCCGTTCGACTGGATTTTGATGGACGTGCAGATGCCCGTCCTCGACGGCTACGGGGCGGCCCGAGAGCTGCGGAGCCGCGACTACACCGGCCCGATCATCGCGCTGACGGCCTATGCCTCGGAGGAGAATCGCGAGGAATGCCTCCAGTTCGGCTGCGACGACCACGTCAGCAAGCCGGTCGCCTGGGGCCGCTTGATGGAGGTGCTCTCCGCCCAGCGGGAGCGAATGGTCGAAGCTGGGATCGGCCGACCTCCGGTCGTCAAGTGAAATCGTGCTGCCCTATCCCCCCCTCCATCCATCCCGGGATCACCGTGCGGCCCGGCGTGCCGCCCCGATCACTCGACGATCATCTCCCCATTCATGACCATCCCGTGCCCCGGGAAGGTGCAGAGGAACGGGTAGCGGCCGGGCGTAGCCGGGGCGCGAAAGTGGATGGTGGCCTGGCCCTGGGGCTCGGCGATGTCGGTGTGGGCGAGCAGGTCCTCGGTCCGGGGGATGTAGTGGCGGATCGGGGCGTCGGCCTGGGTGATCAGCTTGTTGGCGAGGTCGCCGACGGCGTTGAGGGTGCCGGGCTTGATCAGGGCCCAGTTGTGGGGCACGACGTCGGGGTTGAGGAAGGTCAGAGCGATCGGCTCCCCGGCGCGGGCGGTGAGGGTCCGGGGGAGGTAGGACAGGTTCTTGCCCGCCTCGATCCGGATCGGCCGGGCCCCGGGAATCGGCCTGGACCAGGGGTTCGGGGCGGGCCTGGCCTTGAGGGCGATCAGGTCGGCGAGGATCGGGTGGGCGGCGATGGCCTTGGGTGTTCCCCGGTCGGCCGAAGGGGCGTCGAAGGGCGGGGCGAGGCGGTGGACGGTGGCGAAGAGGTCGACGGCGGCTTGGCCGGGGTTGGCCTTGAGGTGGAGGTGGAGCTGGTTGACGGGCTGCAAGGCGGGGATCTGGAGGAAGAGGGACCGGCCGTCGTCGAGGAGCCGGGCGGATCGGATCGGCCAGGGGTCGTGGCCGACGACTCCGGGGTGGCTGGGGGATAGCTCCTCGGAGCCGTAGCCGGGGCCGTAGCGGTAGTTCCAGGCCTGGGCGAAGTGGGCGGACGGGTCGGCGGCGAGCTTGGGGTCGAGGGGGAGGCTGAACCGGACGAGGACGCCGTCCTCGTGGATGCGGATCGCCTCGGGGAGCTGGGCCGGCTCGCCGGTGTAGCGGACGCGCTGGAAGGAGCCGTCGAGCGGGGTGTAGCTGCCCCAGCCGGTCGTCCCGGAGACGTAGAGCTGGCCGTCCCTGGGGTTCATCCGCCCCCGGTGGGCCCCCGAGGCGAACGCGCCCGGCAGGGGGACGACGGCCCCTTGGGCCTGGCCGTCGACCTGATCGCGGAGCAGGAGGAAGGCCGAGCCCGAGCCGAAGGACAGGTGGACCCATTGGTTGCCGAGCGGGCCGAAGCGGTCGGAGGCGGCGAAGACCTGGCCCCCGCTGGAGTTGTCGAGCCCCCGGGGGAGGTAGGCCAGGGGGAGGTCGGGCGCCTTGTCCCCCTTTGGCCCCCGGTAGCCGTAATGGCCCCCGGGGCGGATCTCGGCGACCATCGAGGCGGGCACCCAGTCCCCCTCGGAGCTGGGGACGGTCAGCGTCCCGTCGGGGCCGAGGCCGAGGCCGTCGGGGTTGCGGAAGCCGGTGGCGAGGGTCTCGACCGACCGACCGTCGGCCGAGATCCGCAGGAGGCCGCCGGGCCCCGACGCGGTGTAGAACCGTCCAGCCTCGTCGCGCTGGAGGCCGCAGATGAAGTCGTGGCCGGCGGGCGAGGTCCGGAAGGCGTTGGAGATGCACTCGTGGAAGTCGGCCTCGCCGTCGCCGTCGAGGTCCCGGAGCCTGGTGACCTGGTCGCGGCCGAGGACGTAGGTCTCCCCGCCGGCCACGACCAAGCCGAGCGCCTGGTGCAGGCCGGTGGCGAACCGCCGCCAGCGGACGCGATCGAGCTTCGCGTCCAGGCCGATGACGTGCCAGACGTCCCCCTGGATAGTGCAGAGCATGGCCGAGCCGTCGGGCAGGAAGTCGTGGTCGCCGAAGAACAGGAGGGCGTTCCAGGGGTTCCGGAACGGCGGCTCGACCGTGTCGATCGCGTAAGGCCCGGCCTGGCCGATCGTCCCCCGGGTTTCGAGGACCTCCGGGCAGCGCCCGGGTCCGCCCTTCGTCGCGAACGCGAGCGGGTGGTCGGCGAGCGGGGCGACGGTCCGGGTGAATCGCCCCTGGTCGTCGACCCAGGGGGCGTCGAGCATCTCGACGTCGCCGAGCTTGTAGGCGAAGACGACCCGCTTGCCGTGGCGGTAAAACCCTCGGTAGGTGAAGGGTTGATCGGGCTTCGAACCGGGCGGCCGAGGGGCCGGGGTCCCGTCGAGGATCAGGCCGTCGAGGAAGCCGTGGCGGGTGGGGGCGAAGCGGACGAAGCCGCCGGACCAGAGGGCCTCGTAGCAGAGGGTCTCGGGGTTGAAGCAGGCGGACAGCTCGCCGCGGTCGCCGAGGCGGACGCAGACCCCCTTGGGCACGGTCGCGCCGGCCCCCCGGAAGACGCCCGAGAGCAGGGTGCCCAGGTCGGTCCGGTTCCAGCGGTCGTCGCTCCAGCTTGCCTCGTCCTGGTTCCCCCAGTGGCCGAGCTTGCCGCCGTCGAGCCCGGGGAAGGCCGGCAGGAGCAGGGGCGGGACGGGACGGCCGGCGAAGGCCTCGGCCTCCTTGGCGTAGAAGTCGTAGATCCGGTCGCGGTTGACGGGGTGCCGCCAGTCGGGGTTCCGGGCGGGATCGAGCGGCGCGCGGTCGGGCCGGAATTCGGCCGGGGCGTGGGCGTGGTGGACGAGGTCGCCGAGGCCCGCCGTGCCCGGGCCCGGCCGGCCGTTGTCGATCAGGAACCGGACGAGGTCCCTGCGCTCCTCGGGGGTCATCGCGGCCAGGAGCCCTTCGGGCATCAGGGTGCCGACGGGCTGCGTCGCCTCGATCTCGTTGCGGTCGACCCGGGCCACCTCGCCCGAGGCGGGGTCGCGGACCAGGAGGGCCCCGGCCTCCTCGCGCTGGATGTACCCTTGGCGGACCCGGCCGTCGCGGGTGGCGACGGCGACGGCCTCGAACCCCTCCTTGACCTTGAGCCTGGGCCAGAGGATCGACTCGACCACCTCCTCGGGCTTGAGGCAGAGGCCCGAGGCGGACAGGTCGGGCCCGACGTCCCCCCCTCGGCCGGCGACCCTGTGGCAGCTCAGGCAGGCATGCTTGGCCGAGGCGAACACCGCCGCGCCGAGCCTGGCGTCGCCCCGCCCCCGGGCCTCGGCCAGCAGCGCGGCGACGGCCGCGGGGTCGCCCGGCGCGGGGCTCGCGTCGGCGGCCCCGGGCTTCTCGGCGGCTCGGGGGGCGACGGGGGTCCTGGGCACCGGCTTCGGGCCGGGGGCCTCGCCGTCGAGCTGGGGGACGAGCCAGTCGAGGCCGTCAAGGTTGTCCTTGAGCCGGGCCTCGGCGTCGTCCTGGGTGTGGCCGAGGAGGCCGATCGGCCCCCGATAGCCCGAGTCGCGGATCGTCTTCAACAGCGCCAGGTCGAGCGATCCCTGCCCGAGCGGGAGGATCTTCCGGCCGGCCCGGTCGCCGCCCGGGTCCATCCCGTTGAGGTTCAGGGCCTTCAGGTACGGCAGCATCCGCTTGAGCCGGCCGGCGAAGCCGTCGAGGTGCTCGTGGCCGTGGTGGAGGTTGTAGACCATCCCGACGTTGGCGACCCCCCGCCCCTTCAGCCGCTCGATGATGGCGACCTGGTTCTCCGGCTCGCCGAACCAGCCGCCGTGGTTGTAGAGCGCGACCGAGCAGCCGGCCCTGGCCGCCTCCTCGGCCAGGGGGGCGAGCTTGGCGACGGCCGCGTCGACCCGCCTGGCCTGCTCGGGCGCGTCCGCGGGGCCGTTGCCGACATCGATCAGGGCCCAGAGCTGGGCGTGGACGCCGTGCCGCTTCAGGGTGTCGAGGATCAGCCGGGACTCGCGGTTCAGCTCGCCGGGCGCGACCCAGAAGGCATCCAGGCCGACGCCGTGCCGCTTGAGGGCCTCGACCTCGGCGTCGAAGGTCGGCACGTGCTCGGGCCGCCAGTCGTAGGCGAAGTGCCGGAACCCGAGCCGTTCGAGCATGCTCGCCCGCTCCTCCGGCCCCCGCTGCTTGGCGTCGAACGGGACGATGCACCAGGCGATCAGGTTCTCGCGGGCGAAGATCCCGCCGGCCGGCTTGGCCTCGGGCCCGGCGAAGCCCAAGGCCAGCACCGCCAGGGCCAGGCCGAGCAAGGCCCCGGCCCTCGGCCCGGGCCGCCTCGGAGTCGAAAGGCTAGCCATCGCGGTCGTCCGATCGTTGGAGGGAGTGGGCGGCGGGGCCTCGGGCCGCGTCGTGATCGAGGCGTCCCGGTCCCTTTCTTATCAGGCGAGGGCCGGGCCTGTCCACGGCCCAGCACTCCGGGCCCCGGGGTCGATCGGTCCTTCGCCCCGCGACGGAGAAAACGTAGGGTG
>JAABUQ010001036.1_pt1 | contig 62584 bp, 45 predicted proteins | sample 5560001 | NCBI WGS metagenome assembly JAABUQ01 (sample SAMN10711888, study PRJNA513371) | rock metagenome | isolation source: Antarctica rocks | place: Antarctica: Victoria Land, Finger Mt nord | collected 2015-12-18
TGTCCAACTCGATGGCGTGCAGCCCATCCTGCCAAAACTTGTATTCCTTGTTTTTTACATTTGTTTTCCCGGCAAAAGCAAACTTGTCCAGCAGCCATTCTTTGCGGCTTTCCCGGATTTCTTTGATCGTTGCTACGACTGCTTTCGAGGTGAACTTTTTAAAATCACGCATCACGTCTGTCAGTTTGATGCCTTCTGCTGTAGAAGTGATCAAATGCAGGTGGCTGGGCATTAAACACCAGGCATATAACACCAACCCTTTTTGCCGCTGGCAGTAAACCAGGCTTTCTATGATAATATTGGCCAGTTCTTTTCGGGTAAAAACATCTATCCAATCTATAACCGTGACCGTCATGTAATAAATGCCATCATTGGCTACCCTGTATTTAAAACCCATTTGTTAAATGTAGTATAAATGGATTGGAAATCCATAGCTCAAGGGACGGGATTGCAAATCCCGACCAGCGGAGTTACTACTATGGGCTTTGATCAATATCACGAACCGGTACAGGAACTGACCGAAAAAACAAGGACTTTTGCACGAATGATCGCTTCTTTGACTGAAGAAGCAGAAGCGATCAACTGGTACGAACAGCGTATTTCTGTCGAAAAGGACGAAGAGGCAAAAGCCATTATGCAGAACGCGCAAAAAGAAGAGTTTAAGCATTTTGGGATGGACCTGGAATTTTTACTAAGGCAAAAACCAGAATGGCGGGCCACCGTTAAAGCAATTTTATTTCAGGAAGGCAGTATTGTGAATTTGGGGGAAAAAGGCGAAGAGGCTGCTGAGTAGTCTGTTGTGGGTTATTGGTTGCCTGTTGCCTGTTCACAATAGGGCGAAGATGAAGCAAAGTAAAAATTAAAAAATTCCCACTGGTCGGGATTTGCAATCCCGTCCTCTGAGCTTTGGATTTTCAATCCCGCTACCACACAAACAACCCATGCTTCTTTTATCACCTAATTCTTAGTAAACTCGGAAGTTGTATGAAAATCAATTTCCGGAAAATCGCGTTTGGCCAGGTTGATCATGTAATCGTTATCGGCCAAAAACACTGTGTTGCCATCTTTGTCTGTACTGATCTGGTGTTGTTTACGGTACATGATTTCCTCCATTTTCTTTTTATCTTTTGAAGTCAGCCAGCTGGAACGGCGAAAAGTGAGCGGACGGAAATTACATTTTGCACCATATTCGTGCTCTAACCGAAAGCTAATCACTTCAAACTGCAGTTCGCCCACAGTACCTACAATTTTTCGGTTGCCCGGCTGCTGGATGAAAAGCTGCGCAACGCCTTCTTCGGTTAATTGCCGTATGCCTTTTTCCAATTGCTTGGTTTTCATTGGATCGGCATTTTCTACTTCCTTAAAAATCTCCGGGGAAAAACTCGGGATACCTTTAAACTGCAGTTGTTCACCCTCGGATAAAGTATCGCCAATTTTAAAGTTCCCGCTGTCGTATAAACCAACCACGTCTCCCGGCCATGCTTCTTCTATCAGGCTTTTTTCATTCGCCATAAAATCCATGGGGTTAGAAAACTTCAGCTTTTTACCGAGGCGTGTGTGGTAATAAAATTTGTTCCGTTCAAACTTGCCAGAGCAGATTCTTAAAAAAGCAATCCGGTCGCGGTGGTTTGGGTCGAGGTTCGCATGGATTTTAAACACAAAACCGGTAAATGGCTTTTCGGTGGCCAAAACCTCACGTTCTATAGCTTCCCTGCTTTTCGGGCTTGGGGCAATGTTGATAAAGGTGTCCAGCAACTCGCGGATACCGAAATTATTAACGGCACTGCCAAAAAATACCGGAGCCAATAATCCGTCTAAGTATAATTCTTCGTCTAACTTACCGTAAACACCGTTAATCAATTCCAGATCATCTTTTAAGCCGCTTATTTCTTTGGGTTGAAGGAATTCAGTTAGCATTTCATCATCCAGATTTTCAGCTTGAATAATCGGTTTTGTTACTTTAGATTTATCTGGCTGGAACAGGTTGAGCTGTTTGTTAAAAATGTTGTAAACGCCTTTAAAAGTATAACCCTGACCAATTGGCCAGGAAAGCGGGCACAAACTCAAACTTAGTTTTTTCTCAATCTCGTCCAGCAAATCAAATGGGTCTTTACCTTCGCGGTCCATTTTATTGATAAAAATAATCACCGGTGTATTCCTCATCCGGCAAACACCCATCAGCTTTTCGGTTTGCTCTTCCACACCTTTTACGCTGTCAACCACCAGGATCACACTGTCAACCGCCGAGAGCGTACGGTAGGTATCTTCAGCAAAATCCTTGTGGCCGGGCGTATCTAAAATATTAATGCGTTTGCCTTTGTATTCAAATCCCATTACAGACGTGGCAACAGATATGCCCCGCTGCTTTTCAATCTCCATAAAATCGGAAGTGTTGCTTTGATTGGCTTTATTGCGTTTTACGGCTCCGGCAGTGTTGATGGCACCGCCAAACAATAAAAATTTCTCGGTTAAAGTAGTTTTACCTGCATCGGGGTGACTGATAATGGCAAACGTTTTTCTTTTTTCGATTTCCGGGTAATCCATATATAATTGCTGCCGCACAAAGTTTGGCAGGACAGTTTCGGGTTAAAAGTTTTTCGTGAACAGAAGCAGCAGGAAAACAGGATGTTAAGCAATCGCTTCATGAAGTACAAAGATAAATAATAGTTTGGTTATTGAAAAAAGTAAAGTGTTTACCGGTTCTTTTGCAATAAAAGAAGTATATATAAACAAAAATTACCGTATAAGATATTAGAAATTATACTTAAACATTTTTTTAAAAATGATGTTCCAAAACAAGACTAGTATGTGCTTTATTTGAAATATATGTTTAATCATTAGTTTAGTAAATTTCGTTAAGTTAATACAAATGAATCTGTTAGGAATAGCATGCTTACAAAAACTAAAAGTAATCCGCTCTTTTTTCAATTTGATTTATAACGATAAATAACAACATGTCTAAAAAAGTATTGATTTTTGATGATGACGAAGATATCCTGGCCATTTGCACTTATATTTTAGAAGAGCAGGGTTGGGATGTAAGTACATTTTCCAACTGTAACAACGTTATAGAAAAAGTAGAAAGCATTATGCCCGAAGTAATATTGATGGACAATTGGATACCGGATTCGGGCGGCATAGTTGCTACCCAGGCAATTAAGCAAAATGAACGGTTGAAGCATATTCCGGTGGTCTATTTTTCCGCCAATAACGATATAAAATCCCTCGCGCAGCAGGCCGGTGCAGATTCGTTCCTGGCAAAACCGTTTGACTTGGAAGAATTGGAAAACATTGTCAATCAAATTATTATACATTAGTTTAAACCCTGCTGAGGCTTTTCTGGTAACTTAAACATCAAAACCAATACTTATGGCACAAAAACCTTTAAAACGCTTCTGGCCAACAGCCGGGCTTGCTCTGGTAAGCGGCATGCGCACAATGGCACCGCTTTCTGCCTTGAGCAGTTATCTTTCTAAAGCCCCTTCGCCCTTATTAAACGGCTTTCCTTTAGGCTTTCTACAGAAAAAGTATGTTTCGGTAATTTTAAAAGCGCTGACACTTGCAGAAATGGCCGGTGATAAACTTCCGGGCACGCCCGCCCGTATTGTAACTGCAGGTTTGGTTGGGCGGGGGCTTAGCGGCGTGTTAACGGGTGCCGCAATTTATAAATCAAGAAACGGAAGTGCCGTTGCAGGTGCTGTAATTGGCGGAACGGTTGCCATAGCGGCAACTTATGGCAGTTATTACCTGCGTAAAGAGCTGGTAAAAACATCTAAAGTCAATGACCCTACAATTGGTGCTTTAGAAGATGTTGTGGCCTTGCAAACTGCTTCTTTTATCGTGTAAAAAACAGTATTTAAACCAATTTAAGGCTTTTGTTTGGATATGTTATGTTGAGCATGCTTTATATTGCTTTTTTGCTGCCCGGAGCTTACTGCGGCATTTTCGTATTTTTAAATATACAGATAAAAAAAGATTTTGAGAGGGTAAAAGAAGCATCCGTTTTGCATCGTTTTTTTGGGTGAGCGGGAAAATGGATATGATGAACATTTGAAAACTTTTTGAGACACAAATTATAACCCATTTTCCAAAGACTTCAATTCTGTACCGGACGTAAGAACCTGTTTTCTCAGGCTGCTTCTGATTTCTATTCCAGCTTTTTTCAAGTAGGGGATAAAGCAGGTCACCGCGATAATTCCGGCTGCACCTTCGGCACAAACAATCAGCGGAGCGCCAAAATAATGCGCTAAAAAACCGATGAGTAAACTCCCGATAGGTTGCATGCCCTGAAAAGCCATCACATAATAGCTGATCACCCGGCCGCGCATGTTTTCATCCACATGCGTTTGGATATAAGTGTTGGATGCGGCAATTTGCGACAGCATACCAAATTCGGCGGCCATGATAAAACAAAGTGCCAGCGGAAATAACCCGGTCAAAGCAAATAAAATTAAACTTGCAGCAAACTGAAAACTGGAATACGCAATTACTTTTAGCAAACTTTTGCCCTGTTTTAAAGTAGCCAGATAAATGGCACCGCCTAATGCGCCTAAACCGGATACTGCGTTTAACCAGCTAAAAGTTGTAACGTTGCCATGAAATATCTTGGTAGCAAAAACAGGCAGCAGGGTAGAATAAGGCATTACAAAAAAACTGGTACAAGCCATAAGCAGGATAACCGAACGGAGGCCTGCATGCTGCTGCAAATAACTGTATCCTTCCCGCAGTCCTTGCCAGATGTCCTGCTTGTTCGGCGTTCTCAGGACCGGTGCAATCTTCATCAACAAAAGCGAACCAATAACAGCTATAAAACTGATGAAATTGATTAAGAAACAAATTCCTTCGCCATAACTGCTTAAAATAACACCTGCTGCAACCGGGCCTAACAAGCGTGCCAAAGTAACCATAGATGAATTTAGGGCGATGGCATTGGGCAAATCTTTTTTATCTTCTACCAGATTGATCATTAAAGACTGGCGCGCAGGTGTATCAAAAGCGTTGATAATCCCCAGGATAACGCTTAAAATAATGATGATGGTAATGTTATGATGCCCGGAAAGCACAACGGCTGCCAGTAAACCAGCTTGTATCATGGATGCGATCTGCGTGTATAACAAGGTTTTGTACCTGCTATGACGATCTGTGAACGCGCCGCCATAAGGTGATAGGAGCATGACGGGTATTTGCCCGGCAAAAACAACCAAACCTAACATAAGGGCAGAGTGGGTAAGGCTAAAAACAAGCCAGCTTACTGCCATGCGCTGCATCCAGGTACCAATTAAAGAAATGGCCTGACCCGTAAAATATAACCTGAAATTTGAGTATTTCAACGCCCTTAAGGCAGGTAAATCCATATCAAAAATACAAATAAAACAATGCTTCTTTTACAAGCATAAAAATAATGCCTTAAATTTTTGTTATTGTTTTGATGGGTTTTGCCGCGCCAAAACAGGTTTTACATTTAATGCCGGTGTTGTTTTAGGTTTGGGCGGAGGCAATGCTTTTTTTGATTTTCCTGCAAGCCCTGGTATAATCGATTCTTTGGAAACAGGCCGGTCTTTAGGCTTCCAGATAAACCCTTTTAAAATTTTCTGGTCATCTTTTAGTCCTGGCACGGGGTAAAGCTGTGCATCAACTTTGCTGAGAAAAACAATAAGACTGGGCTTGTTTTCTTTTAGTTGGATACGGATACGGCTGCTAAGCGAATGGTTTAATTTAGAAGCCTTGTTGTTCTCGTAATCAAAATATAAACTTTCTGCATTGCCGTCAACAAAAAGGGTACTCAGCTTATTGTTGTTAAAAATGCCGCGTATTTTTTTCCCGGAGATCTGATTAAAATAAGTAGAATCACCCTGTGTGTTTACCACAAAAGAAGAACGGATCAGGTCCATGTTGTCCAGCTTTTTATTCTTCAGTTGTAAAAAAATCGTATCGGCAGTGAGCTGGGTGCCTTCCGTCCAGATAATCGGTTTAACATAACAGCGCACCAGCGAATCACTGTTGCTAAAAGTAATAGAATCGGCAACGGCCTGTAAATCTGACTTGAAAATTTTAGCATTATGCCATACAGTAATAACCCGAACCCTTGCGGTATCACTTAAAACCACTTTCCGCGATGCGTAAACCGGGTCTTTTTCTAACGCTTTTCGGATAGAATCCTGCTGCACTTTTCTTAAAGCCCTTAAAGCCGCCGTGTCCGCCACACGTTTCGGTACCGTTTTCGGCAAGATCATCTTCCCGAAAAATTCACGGTGCCTGTAGTTGGTATCTGTTAGGTTCCGCAAATCAACCTGCACAGCTTCAAGTTCGTTTTTACCTTTAATCCTAACTTTAGGCTTGGCCCTTGCCCTGATCGACGTATCGCGCAATCCATAAAGCCGCATTTTTTCGCGCCGTAACATTTCAGCTTTGTGCGTTAGTATTTGCGTTTCCAAACTGTCGCCGGTCAGGTAAATCGAATCTCTTTTAATAATCACCGTATCTTTTACCAAACGCGGGGCAGGCTTTTCGGCAACAGCAGGTTTAGCAGGTGGAGCTTTGGGCGATACTGTTTTTACCGTGCTTTTTTTGGTGTTTAGTGCCGATGTGTTTACCTTTTCAGGTATTTTTCTAACAGCATATTTTTCGGGATGATGAACAGAATCACGGTTAACGGAATCGCGCTGCTCGGTAACAAAAATCACGTAAGCATTTTTGGTAACTACCGTGCGTTCCTGGTCTTTATAATAATTGGCCAGATCGCCATGCAAAGTTATTTTCTGTTCTTTATCGTTAAAAACAATGCGGTTAGTTGCACGGCCATAACCTTTAATGTCATCAAAAAATAAAGTATCACCTACCATCGTTTTAGAACCCTGCTGGTAGCGGTTGTTCTTTGTGCCCAAAGCCTGCTGGGTAATGGTATTGTAGGTCCCATTCTCGGTGTATAACGTGTCTGTTTTTTGGTAGATGTGCGTCGGGCCGTAGAAATAAGCAATTTTCGAGTTGGAATTGTACCGCATCGTATCAGATTTTACAAGTGCATCCTTTCCGGTCAAAACCACATTGTACCGAAAGTAAGCATCGCGTGAAAAAGCAAAATAGTAACCGTTACGGCTTGTTAAAGTATTTTCTTTTTGGCTGAGTTTGCCGCCTTCAACATAAGTTCCGTATCGGGTTAAAGTATTGTAATTTAAATGGTTGGTGCTTAAAGTAGCATCCTTGTCCACCAAAGTTACATTGTTGGTGAGGATGGCAATATGCGTGTTGCCGTTATAATTCAGCAGGTCAGCATAAACGTTTAACGTATCGGCCTGGTGTATCACCACGTGGCCAAAGGCATCAAAAGCATTTCTTTGCGGATAAAAATAAGCACTGTCTGATTGTAAAGTCGAGTTTTCATGCTGAAAGGTCCCGCTATAAACCTTGAAAAAATCCACACCTTTATTTTTGGCGCCGATTGTACGGGAAGAAGAAAGCAGTTTAACTACGGCAGGTTTTTTTTGGGCAAGCGTATAAACCGCCGGCAACAGTAAACAAAACGTTATCAATAATTTGCGCACAGTACAAAATTAAGTTTTTTGGAACGGTTAATTAAATCATTTAATTTTGAATGATGCTGCCCGTTAAACAATTTCAGGAATTTGCAGAGCGGCATGCTCTTTTTACACCACAAAAATTGGTGCTGGCTGCTGTTAGCGGCGGTAAAGATTCTGTCCTGATGGCGCATCTCCTTAAAAACGCCGACCCTAACTTTGCAATTGCCCATTGTAATTTTCAGTTGCGCGGGGCAGAAGCCAAACGCGACCAGGATTTTACAGCAAACCTTGCACATCAACTAAAAGTCCCTTTTTTTACTACGGATTTTGATACAACAGGTTATGCAAAAGCCAACCAGGTTTCTATCCAGATGGGGGCGCGGCAGCTGCGCTACCAATGGTTTGAAAAGCTTTGTGCCGAACAAAACTTTGATGTGATTGCGCTGGCACATCACCAAAACGATGCTGTGGAAACCATCCTGCTGAATTTAACACGCGGCACCGGTATTGCAGGCATGCAGGGGATTTTACCAAAAAACGGAAAATTGGTACGGCCGATGCTGTTTTTAACAAGGGAAAATATAGATTTGATTTGTGCCGAAGAAAAACTGGGTTTTGTGGAAGACAGTTCCAACGCTTCCATAAAATACGCCCGTAATAAAATCCGGCTGGAGGTGGTGCCGAAGCTGAAGGAACTCAACCCAAACCTCGAAAAAACGTTTGAGCAGAACCTGGAGCGTTTTAAACAGTTGGAGCAATTGCTCGAAAAAACTTTGCAGCAATTGCGCGATACTGTTTTTATCGACCTAAAATCTGAAACGCGTATAAAGCTGGAAGACATCAGAAAACTTCATCCGCAGAAATTATTGCTTTTTGGTTTGCTACGCGAATTTAATTTCAGCGAACAGGTGGTCAATGACCTGCTGCTTTCGCTGGAAAAACAACCCGGCAAACTTTTTGAATCAGCAACGCACCAATTGGTTTTAGACCGGCAGGAAGTCATCATCAACCAAAAAAAGGAGTGGGGAAACGAGGTTGCGGAGATCGGTAAAAACCAAGATCAAATATATTTTCAAGGGTTTAAGCTGAGGTTTTTGCATGATGAAACGCCGCTGATCGTAAAGAATAACCCAATGGCTGCTTCGGTTGATGCAGAAAAACTGATCTTTCCGCTCAGCATCCGCAACTGGCAAACCGGCGATTTTTTTTTCCCGCTGGGGATGCAGGGCCGGCAAAAGCTAAGCGATTTTTTTGTGCATCAAAAAGTGCCTTTAAACCAAAAATCAACAATTCCGGTCTTGGTAAACGGTAACAATGAAGTCATTTGGATTTGCGGCTACCGGCTGGACGACCGTTACAAAGTAAGCACAGGCACTAAAAAAGTTGTTATCTTCGAATTTTCTAATAGAATTATATGAGCAGCAAACCCGCTTTTATAGAAAAGCAATACCTTGGGCGCGAATTTATCCCGATCACCATTCGTTTGGCTTTGGCCATCTTGTGTTTCGCCATTTATTTTTTTACGGCAGAGCGCGAGCGCAACGGTGATCTGCTGCTGATTGTTGGTTTCGGGATCCTGCTGATTTCGATCCTATTGGGTTTTATGCTGCATTTCCGTATCCGTGTGGTAAACAAAAGCGTTTTAATTGACGGTTTGTGGACAACACGATTGGTAAAGATCGACCTAAACAGCATTACAAATGTTGAACAAAAGCCTTACAGCCGTTACTTTTTAAACAATGCGGTTTACAACCTCCATAAAAAAGGGACTATCCGCTTTTATACCGGCGGCAATTCGGCCATTCATTTAACCGACCGTGACGGCTTGGTTTACATCATTGGTTCGGTCCAGGCAAACGAATTGGAACGGGCTATTCTGAGTGAGATGGGGAAGTAGGAAAATCAATATCTTATTTTCCTACTTACTCATCTTACCTTCCTCTTGATTTAATAATGGGCATCTCTAAAAACCCGTATTATTTTTTTGGCCTCACCTTTAATTCCTCTCCATTGGAGAGGAAAAGGAGCGTTTTTAGAGATGCCCTAACGGAATATTTTTCAACTTGTGTTGTCCCTGAAACAAGTTGATTATCTCCAACCGCCGCCTAACGAACGGTAAAGTTCGGAAACTGCATTTAGCTCATCCCTTTTTTTGCTGATGGCTGCCAGCTTATTTTTAATGATGGTTTCCAGTTTCAGCCCTTTAGGGTCGTTTATTTTATACTATCCCAGGATTAAAAGGAAACAGTATGGTTTAACAAATAGTCAAAAATAAAAATGACTTTCCCCTCACCACTTCCCGTTTGCAGCAAAACCTAAAACTGCTATATTTGCATCACTCCACACTAAAACAGTTTGGTTTATATAGAAGAGGTGAGAGATCAGGCTCTGTAACCCTCTGGCAACCCGCTTAAATATTGAAGCAAGGTGCCAAATCCTGCTCCGAAAGGAGGACTATAAATTGAAGATGAACGATACTGTTTTTACCACTATTTTTTGTACGGTTATTAATGATAGCCGCGATCCTTATATTTTTTTCAATGATTTATTATGATAAAAATAGTATGGATCAACACGAAGTTATTTAAAATAATAATCCTACAAAACCGATAGATTATATGACAGAAATTAGCGATCAACTCCTGCAACTGGAAGAAGAACTAAAAAATATACCGCTAAAAGAAGCATTGCAATTGGTTGCAGCGCGTTTTCCGGGCGAAACAGCTTTTTCAACTTCTTTTGGGATGGAAGACCAGGTGATAACGCACGTTGTCGGCAAAAATAAAATCCCGATAAAGGTTTTTACTTTGGATACCGGCCGCATGTTCAACGAAACCTATGAAGTTTGGTCGGCCACGGCAAATGTTTTTGATCTCAACATTGATCCTTTTTATCCGGATGCCGAGGAAATACAAGATTTTGTAAACAAGCGCGGCATTAACTCCATGTACCTTTCTGTGGATAACCGCAAAGAATGCTGTCGCATCCGCAAAATCGAACCGCTAAAAAGAGCATTAAAAGGCGTAGCGGTTTGGGTTACGGGCGTTCGAGCCGCACAATCACTCAATCGGCAAAATTTTAAAATGTTCGAGTGGGACGAAGCTTTCGGATTGATTAAATTTAATCCGCTGCTGCACTGGAGCGACCAGGACGTGGCCGATTTTATCCACCAAAACAACACGCCTTACAACAAATTACACGATCAGGGTTTTTTAAGCATCGGCTGCGCGCCCTGTACCCGTGCCGTCCAATTTGGGGAAGATGCCCGTGCCGGAAGATGGTGGTGGGAAGATTCTAAAAAAGAATGCGGGTTGCATGAAACCAAAGTGATGGCAGATATTACCGACCCGGAATTAACACAACAAAACGATCTACATTCATGAGCCTATCCAATCATTTAAAAGAACTGGAACAAGAATCCATTTATATTATGCGGGAAGTGGCGGCGCAATTTGAGCGGCCGGCTTTGCTGTTTTCTGGCGGAAAAGATTCGATCACGCTGGTTCATCTGGCACGTAAAGCTTTTTATCCGGCTAAATTTCCTTTTCCTTTGGTTCATATTGATACCGGACATAACTTCCCCGAAACCATCACTTTTCGGGATCAGTTAGTAGAAAAAATTGGTGCGCAATTGATTGTCCGTTATGTGCAGGACAGCATCAACCAGAGAAAAGCAACCGAAGAAACCGGAAAATATGCCAGCAGAAACAGTTTGCAAACAGTAACGCTTTTAGATACCATTGAAGAATTTAAGTTTGATGCCTGTATCGGCGGTGCACGACGCGATGAAGAAAAAGCACGGGCCAAAGAACGTATCTTTTCCGTTCGTGATGAGTTTGGTTCCTGGGAACCAAAACGCCAGCGGCCGGAATTGTGGGGACATTTAAACGGGATGATCAATTATGGTGAAAACGTGCGTTGTTTCCCGATCAGCAACTGGACGGAACTGGACGTTTGGAACTACGTCAAACAGGAAAAACTGGATTTGCCAAGCATATATTTCACGCATCAGCGCGAGGTTTTGATCCGCGACGGGCAGATCTTTCCTTATTCTGATTTTATTAATATGGATGGAGAAGAAATCACGACAAAAGATGTACGTTTCCGTACCGTTGGCGATATGACTTGTACCGCTGCCGTTTCTTCAACCGCCGGAACGCTGGATGATATTATTGCAGAGATCAAATCTTCCCGCATTTCAGAACGTGGCGCGCGTATGGACGATAAACGCTCGGAAGCTGCAATGGAAAAACGCAAGCTGGCGGGGTATTTTTAGGAGGTGGAAAGGATTAAAGGTGAAGGGCGAAAAGGTAAAAGGTAAGAAACCGGAAAGGTAGGCGATAGGCTTCCCCCTTTTGAAGGGGGTTAGGGGGATGACCTTTTGAATCAACAAAAAACAATGATAAAAACAGCATTATAAACACAAATACTGTTTTTATCACCAAAAAATCAACATGGAACTTTTAAAATTCTCAACCGCAGGCAGTGTGGACGATGGCAAAAGCACACTCATCGGCAGGTTGTTGTACGATACCGGCTCTTTAACAGAAGACCAGTTGGAAGCGGTAGAAGCAGCCAGCAAACGAAAAGGCTTTGATTATCTGGACCTTTCGTTGCTGACCGATGGTTTAAGTGCCGAGCGGGAGCAAGGCATCACCATTGATGTGGCGCATATTTATTTTGCTACCGCCAACCGTAAATTTATCATTGCCGATACGCCGGGGCATGTGGAATACACGCGCAACATGGTTACCGGCGCTTCCAATTCCAGGCTTTCTATTATTTTGATCGATGCGCGAAAAGGTGTGATCGAGCAAACACAAAGGCACTTTTTCATTGCCAATTTATTGCAGATCCCGGAAATTGTGGTTGCGGTGAACAAGATGGATTTGGTGGATTATCAGCAGGAAAAATTTGAGGCGATAAAAGAAGCATTCCTACAATTTACGCAAGGTTTCCCCAACTTCAAACAGCACATTACTTTTATTCCGATTTCTTCTTTAAAAGGTGATAACGTGGTGAACGAATCAACAAACTTGAGTTGGTACAAAGGAAAGTCTTTGCTCCATTACTTAGAAAACGTAGATGTAAACAGCCATGTGAATTTTAAAGATGCGCGTTTTCCGGTTCAGTATGTCATCCGGCCGCATTCGGAAGGATTTCATGATTACCGTGGTTATGCCGGAAGGGTGATCAGCGGCAAATTTGCGGTAGGTGAGGAAGTTACGGTTTTGCCTTCTCAGCAAAAATCAACCATAAAACAAGTGGTGACGTTTGATGGCGATCTGGAAACGGCGGAAACCAATTCATCCGTGACGTTATTGCTGGAAGATGAAGTGGATATCACCCGTGGAAATATGCTGGTAAAAACAGCAAACCAACCGCAGATTGATAAAGAAATTACGGCCGATATTTGCTGGATGGACACACAACCCTTGGTTCCGGGAGGAAAATACATGATCGAACACAGTCATAATTTGATCAAAGCGATTGTGCGCGAAGTAGATTACATTGTACATACCAGTACTTTAAACAAGGATACCGAAACTAAAACCATCAAACTAAACGATATTGCCAGGGTGAAAATTAAAACGGCGCAACCGCTTTTTTTCGATCCTTACGAACAAAACCAGGCAAACGGTTCTTTTATTTTAATCAACGAACAAACAAAAAACACGGTTGCGGCGGGGATAATTGTTTAGGAGCTTTTAGCTATCAGCTTTCAGCAATCAGCAACTTGCAAATTCGTCGCTTTGTCATCCCGACGATAGGAGGGATCTTCATCGAAGAAGAACAAAATTAAGTCGATAAAAGAAGCATTGTTGATTTGAAGAAGATTTCTGCTTACAGTTGAAATGACAAGAAATACAATGAAAGCAATGCTTCTTTTAACACATTAAAATTCATATTTGGAAGAAGATTTCTCCCTGCGGTCGAAATGACAAAAGCACAACTAATGCTTCTTTTATCATACAAAAATTAATATTTATTTGGAAGAAGAAGATTTCTCCCTGCGGTTGAAATGACAGAAGGCGAAATGACAAAGCGAACGATTTCAACCCAAAACCCACAACTGGAAACTTACAACAGGCAACTGATCGCAACTCATAATTGAACAATGAAAATCAACCTCAGCAGAAAAAATAAAGCTTACCATTTTGAAGCCGAAAACGAACATGGCAACACACTAAATATAGACGCTAATCCGGCAATTGGCGGCGAAAACCAGGGTTTCCGGCCGATGGAAACGCTGCTGGCTGGTTTAGGCGGTTGCAGTGCCATCGACATGATCTCCATCCTGAAAAAGCAAAAAGAACCGATTGAAGATTTAAAGATCAGCATCAACGGTAAACGTTTTGAAGGCCAGGAACCTGCTTTATTTGAAACCATCGACCTTGAATTTCATGTTTTTGGTGCGGTAAACGAAGCAAAAATTGAACGTGCACTGCAACTTACTTTCGAGAAATATTGCTCTGTCGCCATGATCCTGAACAAAACTGCAAAAATTAATTTTTCCTACAAACTCAACTAAATATCATGAGTCAGCATTTCGAAACACAAGCCGTTCGCACACAGTTAGAACGCAGTCAGTACAAAGAACATTCTGTGCCGATTTACATGACTTCCAGCTATAAATTTGATGATGCGGAAGAAATGCGTGCTTTGTTTACCGGCGAACAGGAAGGAAACATTTACAGCCGGTATGCCAACCCGAACGTAGATGAGTTCATCACAAAAATGGCGATTTTGGAAGGTGCGGAAGATGGCTGGGCAACGGCAACCGGCATGGCTGCGATTTTTACCACGTTCGCTACGTTTTTAAAGCAGGGCGATCATATTTTGTCGAGCCGTTCGGTTTTTGGTTCTACCCACCAGTTGCTGCATAATATTTTCCCAAAATGGGGAGTAAGTTATACTTATGCTGATTTGGACAAGACGGAAGAATGGGAAAATCTGATTCAGCCGAACACCAAAATGATTTATGTGGAAACGCCTTCCAATCCCGGAATCGATATTATCGATTTGGAATGGTTGGGAAATTTCGCCAAAAATCATAGCGTAATGCTGGTTGTTGATAATTGTTTTGCAACACCCTATTTGCAACAGCCGATTAAATACGGAACAGATTTGTCCATCCACTCGGCCACCAAATTTATAGACGGACAAGGGCGTGCTTTGGGAGGAATAATACTTGGAAGGAAAGAATTGATTGACGAAGTACAGGCGTTTGCAAGGCATTCCGGTCCGGCTTTGTCGCCGTTCAATTCCTGGATTTTAAGCAAAAGTCTGGAAACGTTGGCCGTGCGCATGGACCGGCACTGCGAAAGTGCCTTAAAAGTAGCTATAGCTTTGGAAGCAAACCCGGAAGTGGAACTGGTGAAATACCCATTCCTGCCTTCGCATCCGCAGTATGAAATCGCCAAAAAACAAATGAAGCAAGGTGGCGGCATCGTTACTTTTGTACCCAAAGGAGGATTGGAAAGAGCGGCTAAATTTTTAGATGCGTTGAAGCTGTTTTCTATTTCGGCCAATCTGGGCGATACACGTTCCATCGCGACGCATCCGGCCAGCAGTACACATTCAAAATTAACGGAAGAACAACGCAACGAAGTTGGCATCCAACAGGGAACCATCCGTTTGTCTATCGGTTTAGAGCATGTGGACGATATTTTGGGGGATATTGAGCAAGCACTCCGGGCTTCTGTCTTTGAAACTCTGGAAGCTTCAAAATAAGGTAAAATTAAGTGATAAAAGAAGCATTGGAATAAATGCTTCTTTTATCGGCAAAAAATTTATTTATCATTGTATATTAATTCTATAGAGTATCATGCAAAGTTTCAGAACTGAGTTAGAGAATCCTGTTGTCGAGAAAGACATTCTGGATCTGGAAAAAAAGATCCGCTTGTTTCGCGAAGGAAAAATAGATGAGGAAAAGTTCCGCAGCCTGCGTTTGGCACGCGGCGTTTACGGTCAGCGGCAGCAAGGCGTGCAAATGGTGCGCATCAAATTGCCATACGGGAAGATCACGACACAACAATTGAACAGGATCAGCGATGTTTCTGACGAGTACGCCACCGGGAATTTACACATTACCACGCGCCAGGACATTCAAATCCACTTTGTCAACCTCGACCGCACTCCACAACTGTGGGCAGAACTGGAAGAAGACGATATTACGCTGCGCGAAGCCTGCGGCAACACCGTGAGAAATGTAACAGCTTCGGCCATGGCAGGCATCGACCCGAAAGAACCTTTCGATGTTTCGCCTTACGCACATGCTGTTTTTGCTTACTTTTTACGCAACCCGATCTGCCAGGAAATGGGCAGGAAGTTCAAGATCGCTTTTTCTTCTTCCGAAGATGATTCTGCCTTTGCTTTTATGCACGACCTGGGTTTCATCCCCAAAATGAAAATTGAAAACGGGGTTGAAGTAAGAGGTTTTAAAGTGGTTTTGGGCGGGGGATTAGGTTCGCAGCCTTATATGGCCGACGCCGTTACCGATTTTATGCCTGTAAACCAGATCATTCCTTTTGCTGAATCTGTATTACGGATCTTCGACCGTTACGGCGAACGCAACAAACGCCACAAAGCACGCATGAAATATTTGGTGCAGGAAATTGGTGCGGAGGAACTGATCCGTTTGGCAGAAGCCGAACGTTTGGCTTTAAAGAATAAAACTTACGAGATCAGTACTTTGGGACAAGAAACAGTTGCTCCTGAACATGGAATTTACAATGCTGAAATTACCAATCCGTTGCAATACGAGCAATGGCTGAAAACCAATGTCTTCCCGCAAAAACAAGCCGGATTTATGGCGATTGGTTTACGCATCCAGAACGGTGATATCAAAACACCAATTGCACGACAATTAATTACACTGGTAAAAGCAGCAGCGGCAGATGATATCCGCTTAACGAATACTCAAGGTATGCTGTTAAAATTCGTCCGCGAAGAAAACCTGCCTTATGTTTTTGAAGAACTGAACAAATTGAACCTGGCCGAACCTGGTTTTGAAAGTATGGCCGATATTACTTCTTGCCCGGGCACGGATACTTGCAACCTCGGCATTTCCAACAGTACCGGGATTACCCGCGAACTGGAAAAGGTGATCAAGAATGAATTTCCGGATTTGATTTACAACACAGATATTAAGATCAAGATCAGCGGCTGCATCAACTCCTGCGCGCAACATGCCATGGCCAGTATTGGTTTTCATGGTTCAAGCATGAAGATCGATAAAATGGTTGCACCAGCTTTACAAGTGCTTTTGGGCGGCGGGCCAACAGGCAACGGAGCAGGTGTTGCTGCCGATAAAGTCATAAAAGTACCAAGCAAACGTGGTCCGCAAGTGCTGCGGGATCTGCTTTACGATTATCAAACCAATTCCACCGAAGGCGAACTTTTCAATCAATATTACAACCGTCAGGGCAAAATATATTTTTATGATCTGCTGAACCCTTTAGGCGATACCAAAACCGTAACGCCTGATGATTTTATTGACTGGGAGCAGGATGCGCCATATAAAACCGAGATTGGCGTGGGCGAATGTGCCGGTGTGATGATCGATCTGGTGGCCACGCTGTTGTTTGAATCCGAAGAAAAACTCGAAAACGCCGATGCTTCTTTTAAGGCAGGAGATTTTGCGGATGCCATTTATTACGCTTACACAGCTTTCATTCATACGGCAAAAGCGCTTTTGATCTCCGAAAATATCAAAACCAATACACAAGCCGGAATCATAACCGATTTTGACCAGAACTTTGTGGCAAACCAAAAAATTGATTTGCATTTAAGTCTTGAAGATTTGGTTTACCAGATCAACCAGCAGGAACCAGGTGCTGATTTTGCAGCTTATTATTTGGAACAATCCCGCTTGTTCAAGCAAAAAGCGGCTGATTACCGGACAGAACAGCTTACTGAAAAAGTAACAAACTTATAGTGCTAAAAGAAGCATGGAAGCAGACGTAGCAACAGGCAAAGCAGTGGAAGTGAACACGCTTTTCCCGGTTTTTTTAAAGCCGGACAAGCTGGATACTTTGCTGGTTGGCGGCGGCTACGTGGCGATGGAAAAACTCGAAGCCATTTTTGGCAACAGTCCGGCTGCACGTGTTCAAATTATTGGTCGGGAAATTTCTGCAGAGATCAAAGAATTTGCCGGTAAAAGAAGCATTTCTTTTGAAGAACGTGCTTTTGAAGAAAACGATCTGGTGGAAAAAGATTTGGTGATTGTGGCCATTGATGATAAAAGCACAAGCAGATACATTTACCAGCTTTGCAAATCCCGCAAAATTTTAGTTAACGTTGCCGATACGCCTGATCTTTGCGATTTCTACCTCAGTTCGGTGGTTCAAAAAGGTAACCTCAAAATCGCCATTTCCACCAACGGAAAATCACCAACGGTAGCCAAACGTGTAAAAGAAGTTTTAAATGAAACTTTTCCTGCGGAGATCAACGATGTGCTGACGAACATGACGCAGATCCGCCAGAAATTAAACGGTGATTTTTCGGACAAAGTAAAGCAGTTGAACGAAATTACTTCAGGTTTGGTGAACGAGCAGCAGCAGCCTGCAAAAGTTAAAATAACGCGTCCGGTTACCATTACTTTTGCCATTTTATCTGCTATTGCTTTGATGATCTTAGGTCATGTGATTTTTACATATTTAAGTTATGAGCGGATTTTAAACGTGCAGGACTGGGTAAGCGCGCAATTTAACCAGCAGCTTTTATTGTACATGCTGGGTGGTTTTACCGCTTCGCTGATCGACGGCGCCTGCGGCATGGCTTATGGCGTTACTTCCACAACTTTCCTGCTTACGCTCGGTATTCCGCCTGCCGCCGCCAGTGCAAGCGTCCATGCTTCCGAAGTTTTCAATACCGGTGCAGCGGGTTTAATGCACTGGAGATCGGGCAACGTCAACTTTAAACTCTTTAAAAAACTGCTTATCCCTGGGATTATCGGTGCTGTTGCAGGTGCCACGATCCTATCTTCCCTGCATCAATACAGTCAGTATTTAAAACCTGTGGTAGGTTGTTACACGCTTTTTTTGGGTGTATTGATCATTCGTAAAGCTTTAAACAAGACCCGGACGACTGCCAAAATCAAAAGAATTGGTTTACTGGCTGGTATCGGCGGTTTGCTGGATGCCATTGGTGGCGGCGGTTGGGGGCCGATCGTTACCACCGGTTTAATTGCAGGCGGCAGAAACGTGCGTTATACCATCGGCACTTCTACTTTAACCAAAGGCTGCGTGGCTTTTACCAGTGCGGTTACCTTTATCATTTTAATTGGCCTGCACCATTTCCAGGTGATCCTGGGTTTGATCCTGGGCGGTATGATCGCCGCTCCCATTGCAGTGCGCATCTCCAATAAATTGCCGGTAAAAACACTGATGCTGTTTGTTGGCGGCATAGTGATTTTGGTTTCCCTGCGGATCATTTCAACCCTGTTTTTAAAGTAAGCTTTATTTAATTTTTTTATTTTTGTTTGAACCTTACAGATTTAAACCGCTAATCCTTGCTTACCAAAAAAACAAAATACGCTGTAAAAGCCCTGATGGCATTGGCCCGGAATACCGAAAACAAGCCCATGCTGATAGCAGATATTGCCAAAGGCGACCAGCTCCCCAAAAAGTTTTTGGAAGCGATTTTGCTGGAATTGAAGCACAGCGGGTTTTTAAGCAGCAAAAAAGGTGCGGGCGGCGGTTATTACCTGCTTAAAACAGCAGAAGAAATAAAGCTTTCTGCCATCATCCGGGTAATTGACGGCCCTATTGCCTTGCTGCCTTGCGTAAGCCTGAACTTTTACGAGAAATGTGCCGAATGCGTGGACGAGCATTACTGCGGTATCCGTGATGTAATGGCCAATGTGCGCGACGCGACTTTGAAAATTTTGGGCGATACCAGCATTGCCGATATGGTGCAAAGGGAAGATGCTTTGGCGAAAGCGGAAGGGAAAGTGGCGGATGACCGGGTGGTGGGGTGAGGGGAGAATCCGTTCACCAAAAGAAATTGTAGGCTATGAAAATGAAGGATAAGAAAATCAAAGATTTTGATACGGTTAAAATTTTTAGGGAAATTAAAGAAAACATTTCTAAAGATATTCAGGGCATGACTTTCGAGCAGTTTAAAGCGTACCTTGCTGCTAACAGATTAAAATCTTTATAAAAAAGCTTTGGTGATACAAGTATTTCCGATATTGAAAACAACAACTGATAAAAAATTTGATGCTGTAAAATATATTCGCGAGCAAAGAAAGCAATTGAGTGAAAAACTGATTGGAATGACCAAAGAAGAGGTCGTTCGTTGAATACTTTAGGAAGAAAAGGCTTGAAAATACAGTAAAGCCTTCTGCCTGAATCTATTTTAACCTCGCTTTATATCCCACACAATAATAAACCCAAAACTTTCGCGCATTTTGGTTTCCATTTTTGATGATAATTGGTTCCAATTCCTGTACCTGTTTAAAACAAGCTTTTAGCTCCGGCGTGATGTTTCCGTTTTTGGCGGTGTTTTCAAAGCCGGGATCAGAATCTACAAAAAGTGCGTTTTTACCTGTTAAAAGAAGCACGTTGTTGCCAACATAATCAAATTGCAAAGCGGGTTGGTGCAATATGTTTTGCGCGTAGATCTTCTGCGGCATAAAAAAGCTCAATTCGGCACTGGTTTTATAACCATCGGCAGAAAAAATGAACGTATCGGGATGCGTTTTCTGGATTTGCTGCAACTGCACAGCCAATTGTTTCCAGCCTAACCAGGTATCATCACTTTTAATTTGAACGGGATAAAACAGAACTTCTATGGCAAATGCCAGGTGCAAAACGGCAGCTATCCAAATATTGATCCTGGCGGATCTTTGGGAAATGAATATCGCCAGGAAAATAAATCCGGTGATGTACGATGGCATCATCCAGTTGATCTTCACCCAATAAAATAAACTAATCACAAAGAAACCCAGGAACGCGGGTAAAAAAAAGCATAGTAAAAACAGTATCTGGTCGTTCGGAAGTTTCCATTTGATGAATACTTTTTTGATGGTTTTAAAAGTGAGCAGGACCAATCCGCAAAAAACTACTGGCAGTAAAAGAAAAATTTGTGTGCCCACGGTTCCCAGAAATAGTTCGGGTTTAAGTTGGAATTTGGCAATATCACCGGTTCGACCGGCCGACTGGAATAAAAACGAAACGAAATGGTGCTGATAGTTCCAGTAAAAAACCGGAAAAGTAACCAGCACAGAAATTAGCAGACTTGTCCATAACCAACCCGAAAGCAATAATTTTCGGTAATGATGGGAGAAGATCAGGAACAAGATCAAACCCATTTGTAGCAAAACGGCCGTGTATTTACTGTCGAAAGCCAAGCCCATAAACAACCCGGCCAGCAGCCAGTACAACTTTTGCTGCATAAAAACAGCACGGGTAATTGCAATTAAACTTAGCGTCCAGAACAGTAAAAGCGGAACATCGGGCGTGGAAATGGTGGATAAAATCGAGATCAGAAAAGTTGATCCGATCAAAGCCATGGCTAAGTTTTGCTTCTGCTTCGATAAGAAACAACCGGCCAAATGGTAGAAAGCCAGCAAAGTTGCGCTGGTTACGGTAAAATCTGCCAGTTTGATTACAAAAACAGATTTGCCGAAAACGGTAGTAAAAAGCCGCAGCAGATAACCAATCATGCCCGGATGATCAAAGTAGGACAAAGCCAAATGTTCTCCGTAAAAATCGTAGTAAGCATCCTGCGGCATCATCCCGAAAAAAGGCAGCAGCAGTAAACGGAAGAGCTGGAAGGCGAATAAGATGGTTAGAAAAGGATGCTGCTTGTAAAATTGGTTGATATAATTCATTTTATTGTTCACGCAATTCTGTCATCTCGACCGAATGGGAGAGATCTTCATCAAAAACTAAAACTGATATTGCTTTGAAGAAGATTCCTCCTATTGTCGGAATGACAAAGCGTTGAAAGAAAAACTTTCCTGATGCTTCTTTTACCGGCATAAAACTTACATCCTCAAACCAATTTCCCGCAAGCGCTCATCTAAATATTCTCCGGCAGTTGCATCCGGGTAAGCTTTTGGGTGAGCATCATCAATGCAAGTATCCAAACAAGCCAAACTAACAGTAGATTTTGGGTGAAGGAAGAATGGAACCGAATAACGGGAAGTTTTCATCATTTCGTGAGGCGGGTTAACCACGCGGTGCGTGGTAGAACGCAATTGGTTGTTGGTCAGCCGTTGCAGCATATCGCCCACATTCACCACAATATCTTCGCCGTGTGCTTTTACAGGCAACCATTCGCCTTCGCGGGTTAAAACTTCCAGCCCATCGGCACTGGCGCCAATTAATAAAGTGATCAGGTTGATGTCTTCATGCGCACCGGCACGAACAGCATCATCCGGAACTTTTGAAGGATCTTCAATCGGGAAATAATGAATGCCGCGCAAAATAGAATTGCCGTTGTGTGTTTTATCATCAAAATAATTTTCGGGCAATTCCAAATAAACGGCAATGGCACGAAGCAAGTGCCCGCCGGCCTGTTCTAATTTTTGGTAAACTTCGCGTGTTACCGGATTAAATTCCGGCAGTTCTTTTACCATTATATTTTCCGGGTAAAGTTTTTTTACCGGGTCGTCATCCAAAACCGTTTGCCCGATCTGCCAGAACTCCTTTAAATCAGGCGTTTTTGCATCTTTTGCTTTTTCACGGCCTTTGCTGGTATAACCGCGCTGTCCGGCCAGTCCGGGTTTTTCGTAATTGATTTTGATCTCCTCCGGCAAGGAAAACAATTGCTGCACCTGTTCGTACAGCTTGGCAACCAGTGCTTTACTTAAACCATGATTGCTTACTGTAATAAAGCCGGTATCGTTAAAAGCCTGGCCAACTGCATCAGAAAAGCGTTTTTTATCTTCTGCCGAGCCATTTACGTAAGTGTTTAAATCAACACGCGGAATATTTACAGTTTTCATAACGGAACAATTTGCCGCTAAAAATACTTATTCTGTTAGAATTGCAGCAGTTATGTGTAAAATACGCTGAAAGACTGTTGCTGAAAAAGTATCGGTAAAAGGAGCATTGCTAATATACCCGGCTGATTATTAAACGATCCGGTTTAATTGCAGTCGAACATTTTATAACCTTCAACCTAAAACATTTACGACGATGATAAAAATATTTGGAAAAGCGATGGCTGGCATAACGCTGGTTTTAGCAATAATAAGTTGCCTTAATATTGAAACTGCAAAAGCACAGCCTGGCGGAACGGTAACTTTGCAAACATTTTATGACGAGTTGGAACCTTACGGACAATGGGTCAACGATCCGGCTTATGGTTACGTTTGGATTCCTGATGCCGGTCCGGAATTTAAGCCTTATGCAACTAACGGACACTGGGCAGCCACGGAATATGGCAATACATGGGTTTCTGATTACGATTGGGGTTGGGCCGCTTTCCACTATGGCAGATGGCGTTTTGCCGATAACTTTGGCTGGGAGTGGATGCCTGGAACAGAGTGGGGGCCAGCATGGGTAAACTGGCGCACTGGTGGCGATTATTACGGTTGGGCACCGCTTGGGCCAGGTATTGATATTGATGTTTCTTTTGGTGCGAGATATTATGAGCCAGATAATTATTGGATTTTCGCCCCGAGAAGATATGTATATGAACCTAACATTTACCGGTATTATGTTCCGGCAAGCAATAATGTTACCATCATTCGTAATACAACAATTATAAATAATGTTTACAGTAACAATGATCGAAGATATATTTATGGCCCGCGACCGGATGATGTCCGTAGATATACGAATGCTCCTGTAAATGTTTATAACATTAACAACAACAACCGCCCGGGTGCAACAAGAATCCGTAATAACACGATCAATATCTACAGGCCGCAAGTATTAGCAAACGAGAATGATAATTACCGGCCAACCCGTATAGTTGACAGGGGCAATATTGATGACAGCCGAAACCGTTTTAACAATAATGACGGCAGGAACAGGGACAATACAAACAGAAACCATGCTTTTGATAATTCACGCCAATCCATAAACCAGGGAAATACTACAGTACAAGGCAGTAACCCCGGAAACGCTGACCATGGTTTTGGCAGAAGGGGAACAGACAACAGGAATCCGGCTAACGGAATCAATGGGAATCAATTTCCACAGCAATCAAGATCAAACCCCAATTTTAACAACAACGCCGGAAATGTTCAGGGAACGCCAAATGGAACAAACGTTAACGGCAATAATCCTGCAAATACGGGCGGCAGGCCTGCCAGGGACAACCAGCCTGTACCAAATACAAACGGACAGCCTGGAAATGATTGGCGGCAAAGCAGGGGTTTTGATTTAAACCGAAACCGTACACCTGCCGATAACCAGCAAATACAACAAAACCAGGCACAGCAGCAGCAAATGCAGCAACGCCAGCAACAGATGCAGCAAAACCAGGATCAACAACGCAGCCAGCAGCAGCAAATTCAAATGCAGCAAAACCAACGTCAGCAGCAAATGCAGCAACGCCAGCAACAGATGCAGCAAAACCAGGATCAACAACGAAGCCAGCAACAACAACGGGAACAACGCCCGGTACGGCAGGACGTCCAGGAACGCAAACCCTAAATAAGTTAAGTTCTTATAATTTCATTTCAAAAAAAGCTTCCAGGTGCAGTTGGGGAAGCTTTTTTTATGCCGTAATATTTAGTGAAAATTTTTAGGGCCTGTTTAAATTTTTGTTCTGTATATTTTGAATACTTCTTTTATCGAATAAAAAACAGTAAGTCGATGATGGAAATCAGTCTATTGTTAATAATTCATCGCCGGAAAAACGCAATTTAATGGGGCTAAAAGAAGTATTCTTGTCAAATTATAGATTGAAGGGACAGGACTTGATTTTAAACAGGCCTTATAAAATAGGGTTTGAACAAAACAGATGTAAAACTGGTTTAATTGAAGCTAAAATTGATTTTGCTCTTAGAAAATTCGGATAACCCCCCTCAAATATTCATGAATCTGCCGATGCTTCATTTACCCGGTAATTTTTGTCTGCTCGTTTATCTTGAGGTTTTTTAAATACGGTTTGATTTTCTGGAAAAGACCGTCAGGGGTATAGGGCTTTAAAAAATAATCCGTTAAGCCTTCTTCCTGCAAATTTTCTAAATCCATCCCAAAAACGCTGCCGGTTAAAGCAATAATTGGCAGTGTTTGGTATTTTTCATCCTGAAGAACCCGTATTTTTTTTGTGGCTTTTAATCCGTCGAGCACTGGCATGTGCAAGTCCATCAGTACCAGGTCGTAATTTTTTTGTGTCACCATTTCATACGCTTGTTGTCCGTTTTCCGCAATATCCGTTTGAATGCCCCATTTCGAAAGCACCTTTTTTGCCAGTTTACAATTGATTGCATTATCGTCTGCAACCAATACCAATGCCTTCCAATTTTCATGTTCCAGGTTGGAAAGGATCAATGGCACGTCCCGGACTGAACGTTTAAACTGGATAGCAAAACTAAATTCAGAACCATGGCCGAAATTACTTTTTACCTTGATGTCAGACTGATGAAGTTCTATTAATTTTTTGGTGATGGTTAAGCCTAAACCTGTACCTCCGTATTTTCGGGTGGTATCGCTACTGGCCTGTGTATAAGCTTCAAATATAGAATCCAGTTTATCTTGATGAATGCCAATACCGGTATCCGAAACGATAAATTTGACAGTAATTGTTTCCCGATCTTCTTTTTCCAGCGTTAAAGTAAGTTTTACTTCTCCTTCCCGGGTAAATTTAACGGCATTGCCCAAAAGGTTGATCATGATTTGGTACAAGCGCGTACTATCGGCCAGTACATGTTCCGGGATTTTGGTATCTACGGATAATTTTAATTTTAAATTTTTGTCTTCCAGCTTAAATTCCAACGTGTTCAATGTACGACGGGCAAGTTCTTTTAGGTTTACCGGAAACGATTCAAGTGCCATGTTGCCTGTTTCAATCTTTGTAAAATCTAAGATATCATTTACTAAAGCAAGCAGGTTTTCTGATGAAAACTTTAAAATGTTGATGTGTTCGAGCTGATGTTCGGCCGGGTCTTCTTCCAACAACAACCTGCTCATGCCAATAACCACATTGATGGGCGTGCGGATTTCGTGGCTCATAACCGAAATAAAAGTTTCCTTTGCATGGCTGAGTTGCAGTGCTTTCTCCCTGGTACGGATTAATTCCTGCTCGGCTTTTTTACGTACGGTAATGTCCATAAACAGCCCTAATTGCCTTTCTAATACGCCAGACTTATTAAATAACGGGCTGCTGTGTACGGAGATCCAAATGGGTGTTCCGTCTTTTTTGTAAAGCAGTGCTTCAATATCGTAGGGCTTACAGTTGGCAAACTCTTTTTTAGCCTTTAAAACTTCATCAAGGTCAGTTAGTTCGCCTACTAAAAATTTCATTCCTAAAACCGATCCTTCAAGCTCTTCCAGTTTCCATCCTAATAACCTTTCCAGGGATTCATTCAGCCAAATCACTTCGTCTTTTTCGTTTCTGATCAAAACGCCCACCTCAGATTGGGTTACGGCTGCAGAAAGTGTTTGCAATTCCAGTTCGGTTTTTTTCCGTTCCGTTATATCGGTAATAATTTCAATACTTTTGCTGATTTCGCCCTTTTCATCAAGTATCACAGAGTTCATTACAGAAAGCCAGATAGGTTCCCGGTCTTTGTTGGAAGTGAGGATTTCGATAGAAAAAGAATTTTTGTTGCTGGATTGTATTCCTGCATAAGCCAGATCATGCTCATCGGTTTCTTTGCTTGTAATTACATCCCTCAGTTTCTTTTCTTTTACATCTGCTAAAGAATACCCTGTAATGGTTTCAAATGCTTTGTTTACCCATAATATTTTATTGTTGGCATCATTAATAACCACTCCACTGTTTACATGGCTGGCTACCAGTGATAATTGTTCCAGCTCTTGCGTGGCGATAATTTGAGCGGTAATATCACGTCCGTTAATTAACCATTGTCCATCTATATTTACGTTTGACCATGAAAACCACCTGCTTTCGCCGCTTTTGCTGCGCATACTGGTTCTTAAAACAATTTGTTTTTCTCCCCGGCCAAAGGATTCTTTAAGTGTTTGCAAAATAATTTTCCGGTCGTCCTGATTACAAAAATCCCAGATGCTGCGTCCGATTACTTCCTCCGGAAGGTATCCGAGTAATTGTTCTACAGAACGATTTACAAATTTTATTTTACCGTTTTTGTTTAAAATAAAATGCAGTTCGCTGGAATTGTTAAATAAAGCTTGAAATTCCTGTTGCTCTTTTAACAGAAACCGTAATCTAAGTGTTTTTTTGGCGGCTTCCAGGTGTAAAACCACTTCATCTGCCAGGAGCTTTAAAGCCTTTTTTTGTTCTTCATCCAACTGGTTTGGTTTGTTGTCCAACACGCAAATTGATCCTAAAACATAACCTTCAGGATTAATAAGCGGGGCACCTGCGTAATAGCGTACGCCGTTTTGGCAATCAACAAAGGGATTGTTTTTAACGCGGTCGTCCAACATCGTATCTGGTATTTCCAGAACATCCTCTGTTGATATAGTGTATTTGCAAAAGGAAAGGTCTTTTGGGGTTTCAGAACCAGTGTAGCCAAATTTAGATTTAATCCATGCCCGGTTTTCATCAATGAGATTTATGGCCGACATGGAAGTTTTGCAGATGTAAGAAGCAAGATAAGTGATAGAATCATAATGCTTTTCGGCATCTGTATCCATCATTTGATAGCTGTACAAAGCTTTTACCCGCTCTTTTTCATTAGCAATAATCATGATACCCTAAGTGGTTTTAATAGCATAACCGCACTACGTTTCATTACTACGTATTGCAGTTGTTTAGGTTGTTAAAACGAAAACAAAAGGACAAGCTTAATACAATCAAACTTAAATTGTGATTAAAGTTTGATGCTTTAGATATGAGCCGAACAAACAATTTTAAAGTAAGGAAAAAACAAATTAAACAGTAAAGAAAACTTGGGTTGTTTTACTATGAACCCTGACAAATTAAGAAGCACGCAATATTTTATAATTATTGCGGAATTGAAAATCCATTTATACTGATACTGTATCAATTTTAAATACGGATGCTTCTTTTAGCAGCCTTTTTTATGCAACGGTTAAAAAAAGAGATGATCCTGTAAAAGGTTAGATGGGTTTTTAAAGGAATGAAACCTGAGATCAGTCGTTGTCTTTTTTCTTTTTCTTCTCCAACAATATAAACGCACTTCGTTTAGGTGCCGGCATTACAGCTTTTTCGCCTTTTACAGATTTCCAGATCACTTCGTTCAGATCCAGGTCCGGTGCGGCATCTTCTTTGGCAAAATTAAATTGTTCCGAACGTTTGCTGCTTCCGTTTACTGCCAGGTTGCGTTGCTCCAGGTCCACTTGTGCAGGTTTTGCCAGATACGGGGAGAAATCGGGCTTGTTGGTAAAACATTCAAATAAAGGCATTGCTGCCACATCATACTGGCTCATGGGCGGTAAACCTAAAATCAATTCTATCGTTCTTAATACACCTGATGTTGAATACATGTTGTGCAAAGCAGCATTGCGTTTTACATAAGGGCCGGCCACAAAAACAGGGGAACGGTGCGCATCGATATGATCGGGGCCGTTTTGTGCGTCATCTTCCAAAATAAATACCACGGATTCTTTCCAAAGCGGGCTTTTAGAAAGGTGTTCGATAAACTGGCCAATAGCCAGGTCATTATCAGCAACAGCGGCAGTCGGCGTGATCTTACCTTTCCTTTGTCCGCTGGTATGATCATTGGAAATACGAATGGTGTTAAATTGAGGGACCGCATTTTTATTCAACAATGAATCAAAATCATGCGCCCAGATTTCTACACGTTTTGTATCTTTTATGTCAAGGTCAAAACCTGGGGACTGCACACAAAAATGGCCTTGCAGTGATTTAAGGTTTGCTTTACCGTCTTCGGCAAATTCGCCATAAGTACGGTAACTGATCCCTGCCCGCTGGCAGTAATCCCATATAAACCCATCGCGCGGATAAGCTATTTTTCGGGTTCCCTCAAAATCATAAGTGCCACCGCGGCCGCCGTAACTGGTTGGCCAGGTTTTCTCTACAAAATCAGTAGCATAAGCAGCAGTGCTCCAGTTGTGGCCGTCGGCGCTTACTTCGGCATCAACATAAAAATTATCCAGCAGAACAAACTCATTGGCAATGGCGTGGTGGTTGGGCGTTACTTTGTTTGGGAAGATGCACAAAGCAGTATCACCGTTCCCCTTTGGCATATCGCCCAAAACCTGGTCGTAAGTGCGGTTTTCTTTGATAATATAAAAAACATGTTTTATGGGGGATTTCCCTCCGGCTTTTCGTGGGATCGGGTTACCTGTTTCGCCATCGGCTGTTGCAACTTTTTGGTTGTTAAAAGGAGTATTGCCATAAACCTGTTTGGTGTAGCTTTTTAACTGTGCTGGAGTTGGTTCATCAATAAAAGAAAGCTTGCCTTTAAACAAACCGCCGATGTATTGTTCGCGGCTGTTGATGGCACCTGTTTGATAACCGCTGTTGTCTGTTCTTTTTGCCGGCTGCGGACCTAAAGGATTGGCCATCGAAGTAAAGCCTTTTCCATTGGCCACCAAAATTTTACTGCCCAGGGTTTTTACATTGGTTGGATACCAGCCAACCGGGATAAAACCTAAGCTTTGGCTGCTGCCGGGTTTAGATACATCAAAAACAGCAAGGCAATTGTTATCGGCATTGGCAATGTACAAGGTTGTTTCATTTGCTGATAAAGCAAGTCCGTTTGGGGTTGAACCGGTTAGTTTGGTAGGATATAAAGTAGTGGAAAGTGTTTCGATCAGTTTATGCGATGCGGTGTTGATAACAGAAACGGTGTTGTCGTTGGCATTGGCAACAAATAAAACAGTTCCTTTTTTATTCAGCAGCAATTCATTAGGATGGCTTCCTGTGTTGATGGTTGTTATCAATGCTTCTTTTACCACATCAAAAACAGCAACCTGGTGGTCTCCCCATAAAGAAATGTACAGTGTTTTTTCATCAGGCGAAAAAATACAACTGTAAGCCTCCGACGCCAATTTAATTTTGTTGATGGTTTTGCCGGAAGAAGGATCAATCATGTACAAAGTGCTGTCTTCTTTAGTTACGGTATATAAACGGTTGCCTGTTTTATTTACCGTAATACCCGTTGGACAGATCTTGTTTTTTGGCCAGGGCGCGCCTAATTTTATAGTATCTGCGTTTCCGATTTTGTTGTTGTTGATCGCAAAGCAAAGTATCCAGTTGTCGTTTCCACCGGATGCGTATAACTTTTTTTCATCCTTGCTAAAAGAAAGTCCGTACCAGGATTTGCCCAATATTTTTTCGTCCAAAAGTTTTTCTGTACGAGGGTCTATCAGTTGGACAGTTTGCGTGCTCTGTCCGTTGTTGGCTACAGCAAGTAATTTGCCCGATGCGGAGAGTTGCATGTTCAAAGGTAAATCCCCTAATTGTAAAGCGCGGCCGGCCGGGCTTAGTTTCCAGCCGTTAGGCAACAGCACCTGTTTGGTTGTTTTTATTTCACCTGGTAATTGTGCAAACAGTTGAAGCGAGAATATCGAAAAAACAAGGATAAAAGAAGCTTTTTTAAAGTGCGCCATTCGTGTAAATTAAATATTGATATTTTTTTGCGATGAATTAACAAAAGTAAAATTAAGAAGATGTAAAATTGAAGTTAAGTTTACTGCCCCTTATGCCAAGTATTTTATTAATAGTAAGTTAACTTATATCTTATATATTGTACATAGTTTCTTTAATTTAATCTTTGTTATAATTGATGGCCTGTTTAAATTTATATCTGGTCCTTCGACAAGTTCAGTATTGGCGGTCATGCTTCTTTTATGCCTGTATAATCAGTGTTTGTAATCAAACAAAAATTGCCAATACCCCTTAAAAGGTAATCCGTCTTGAAAATTAATTTCAACAGTCTGCTTGTTTTTTAATTAGCTTGGCAGATTCGGTAAAAATAGATTTCCCCGCAAAATGAAACGTTTATCCATCAAAGACATAGCAAAACAGGCTAATGTATCCATCACTACCGTTTCATTTATTTTAAATGGGAAAGCAAAGGAAAAAGCCATTAGTACCGCCGTTACAGATACGGTTGAGAAAATTATAAAAGAAAGCGGGTACAGACCTAACGAAGTAGCCAGAAGCTTGAGGACTGGTAATACCAAGATTATCGGGTTAATTGTAGAAGATATATCAAATCCTTTTTTTGCAAGTATCGCCCGTTTAATCGAAGGTAAAGCTTATAAAAAAGGTTATAAAATAATTTATGCCAGTACAGACAATGATACCAAAAAAGCAAAAGATCTTATTGGTATGTTCAGAAGCAGAAACGTTGATGCCTACATTATTTCCCCTACTCCCGGAATTGCTGAAGATGTTACAAGATTATTAAAAGACAACAAGCCAATCCTCTTTTTTGACCGAAACCTTCCGGATCTGAATATTCCTTTTGTAGGAACAAACCATATTAAAGCTTCTTACCAAGCAGTAGAAAGTTTTATAAAACGAGGCAAAAAGAACATTGCTTTTGTAACGATTGACTTGGAGGTGCAGCAGATCACGGAAAGGTTTGACGGCTATAAAAAAGCAATTGAAGATGACAACCTGACCTATCAGGAACATCTTGTATTGAAAGTACCTTTTAACCAGCAAGCTGACGAAACGGTGAGCCAAATTAAAAAGCTGTTGAAAAAAAATAAAGTTGATGCCATATTGTTTTCAACTAATTATCTTGCTATCAGCGGTTTGATTGCAATAAAGGAGATTAATAAAGTTATCAATGAAGATTTCTTAGTTATCGCTTATGACGATAGGGACGTATTTAAACTACATACACCTCCCATTTCTGCCATAGAGCAGCCATTGGAAGCCATAGCTGAAAACATCATCAACTTGATTTTGAGCGAACTTACTTCTAAATCCGAAGCGAACAACAACCAGATCATTCTTCCTGCTAAGTTGATATTACGGTGATGGCTTGCAACTTTTAATTTTTAATATGCCGGTTATGACTATCTGTAAATTTACTATTACTTTCAACTTTTAACTAATAATTAACAAGCTTCTTTTATCGACTAAAAGCTTATAAGCAAGTTTTGCTGCTGCATAAATAAAACAGTTTTTAGGTGATAAAAGAAGCATGGTCAATACGCCGGATTGACACCATATGTACCTGCATATTTGATACTATCAATCCAAATCGTTTAGGTTTCGCAAATTAAAATTAAACCCAAAGAGATCATAATTATCCGCTGAAATTATTTTTTAAAAAAAAGACGGAATAATTTTTTCTTTTCAAAAATTTAATCTACAATTGTTTTAATAAACCGTTTTACCAAATACCTATCAAAACAACCGAATAAACAGCATTTGTTGTAACATCAAATTTTCGCTTTGAAATAATTCGATGTGCATAAATTAAACCTTCTCTTTATTTTAATTAGTAAAACGTTTTACCTATTGTTTGAAAAAATATAATTTAAAACGCCAATTGTAAATATGTTTTTCATTTATACAAACTTTAAACATTTTAGTAAAACGTTTTAATAACCTAAAAATAATCTATTTTAAAAATGAAGCCTTTAAAAATAGTTCTGCGCGAGCTCGACTTGCTACTGACGGTCCATGTAATGCAAATGGATAAGTTCCAACTTATTTGCTTTAAAAACAATGATGCTTATTTCAGTCGATCCGGTTTAAAAAACCGAACCGTACCTATCAATGATAAAAGGTGGACTACTAAAAATCAAGCCTTCTAAACCATAAACTAAAAAATATTTATTAACCAAACTAATCAATTATGAACAAAAAAGTTACTAAATTAATCAGTAAATGCCTGATTAAGCGAGGCTCCGCTTATTGGATAAGCGGATGTATCCTGGCGCTGAATTTTAGCATTTCGCCGGTGTTTGCAAGCGGCATCAATCATGCAAAAAGCAGTTTTGACTTTACAGGGTTTGAAACCGTAAAGCAGGCTGATATTGTGGTGCGTGGTATTGTTAAAGATGAAAAGGGTTTACCGCTGCCCGGCGCAAGTGTAAAGGTAAAAGGAACCCTTATTTCTACCGCTACGGATGTAAACGGAAGTTTTAGTATCACTGCGCCTTCCGCTTCCAGTGTACTTGTTGTTTCTTTTATTGGCTATGATTCAAAAGAAATTACTGTAGCCGGACAAAGAACAATTGCTGTACAATTGACGCCAAGCAGTAATGCATTAGAGGAAGTGGCTGTTGTAGGTTTCGGTACACAGCGTAAGGTAAGTCTTATCGGCGCACAATCTACCATAAACGCTAAAGAACTGAAGCAGCCTGTGGCCAGTATTACACAATCCCTGGCAGGAAGGATTGCGGGCGTTGTAGGCGTGCAGCGTAGCGGCGAACCCGGACGAAGTACTGCAGATATCTTTATTCGTGGTATTGCCACTTTTGGAGGTAACTCCAGTTCGCCTTTGATATTGGTTGATGGCGTAGAACGTTCTATAGATAATATAGATCCGGAGGATATCGAATCATTTACGGTGCTAAAAGATGCATCAGGAACGGCTGTTTATGGTGTGCGCGGTGCCAATGGTGTTATTTTGGTGAGAACGAAAGTGGGTAAAGTGGGTAAGCCTAATATCTTTTTTGATTATAATGAAGGCGTTAGCACGTTTACCAAAAGACCTAAACTGGCTGATGGGATAACGTATATGAACCTTGCTAATGAAGCCAGCGTAGGCCGCGGCTTGACGGCAAAATACAGCCAGGATTATATTGCTAAAACTGCTTCTGGCGTAGATCCGCTTTTATATCCAAATGTAAATTGGATGGACCAGATATTTAATAAGTATAGCCGCAACAGGCGGGCAAACTTAAATGCAAGTGGTGGTGTGGATAATGCGCAATATTATGTATCCCTTGCTTATTATAATGAATCTGGTTTTTTAAAAACAGATGATCTTTCTCAGTACAACTCTGCACTTGATTTTAAGCGGTATAATTTTACCAGTAATCTGAATTTAAGTTTAACAGGCACTACAAAACTCGCCCTCGGTATTCAGGGATATGCCTCGAATGGCAACTACCCGGGGGAAAATACGCAGGATGTATTTAATTCTGCATTTGATGTATCTCCGGTAGAATACCCTGTAACATACCCGGGTAACTTTATCCCGGGCCGTTCATCAAATGGTGGCTTCATTAACCCTTATGCTGATCTGACCCGCAGGGGTTATCGTACTGAATTTAAAAATCAGTTGTACACCAATTTAAGGTTGACACAAGATTTGAAAATGCTTACACCTGGCTTAAACGCTACAGCAATGGTTGCCTTTGACTCCTATAATGAAAATTTTATTAAAAGATCAAAAAGGGAAAGCACTTATTTTATTCAAAATGTAACCGGTACAAATTCACCGTACAAAGCAGATGGAAGTTTAAACTTAATACAAACTTATACCAGTGGCGGAAATTACTTGAGTTTTAATCCCGATAGAGCTGGTAACCGTAAGTTTTATACGGAAGCAGCTTTAAATTACGATAGGGCCTTTGGTAAACACCGTGTAGGTGCGTTGCTTTTAGGTTACACACAAGATTATACCAATCCATTTGCCGGCAATTTTACTTCTTCAATCCCTGAACGCCAGGTTGGTTTAGCAACCCGTGCTACTTATTCCTACGATGACCGTTATTTTGCAGAATTTAACTTCGGTTATAATGGTTCCGAACTGTTTGCTCCATCGAACAGGTATGGTTCATTCCCTGCTTTTGGTCTGGGTTGGATTCCGTCAGCCGAAAAATTTTGGGAACCGCTCAAAAACATGATCTCATTCTTAAAATTCAGGTATTCTGATGGCATTACTGGTATTGGTAAAATTAACGGTAGAAGGTTTGCTTACTTGACTTTGGTTTCTGATAATCCTAATGACCCTGATAATATTGCTGGTTATCAATTAGGTAAGAATTTCAATAATACAGGAGGCATTAGCGTTACCGATTATGGGGTTGACATCAGGTGGGCAGAATCCAGAAAACAAGATTTGGGTATGGAGATCAGGACCCTTAAAGATAACCTTTACCTGATCGTGGATTTATTTAAAGAGCGCCGTACGGGTATTTTCCTTCAACGTCAGTCTATCCCGGGTTATATTGGTTTGGTTAATGCGCCCTATGGTAACTTAGGTGTGGTTGATAACCGAGGTATTGACGGAACATTGGAATATAACTTTAAAGCCGGCCAGGTAGATATTGGACTTCGCGGAACCTTTACTTTTAGTAGAGATAAGCTGATCCAAGATGACCGCCCGGTGCAACCTTATCCCTGGATGAGCCATATTGGGGACAACATTCTTGCAACCTATGGATATATTGCAGAAAAATTGTTTGACAGCCAGGCAGAAATTAATGCCAGCGCGACGCCGGGATCAAAAGCTTTGGTTAAACCAGGCGATATCAAATACAAAGATTTGAATGGTGATGGGTTGATCAGCGATTATGACAAAACAAAAATAGGCAGGGGGGATGTTCCGAATAAAGTTTACGGTTTTGGGTTGAGTGCATCTTACAAAGGCTTTGCAATCAGTACCTTTTTCCAGGGTATTTCTGGTGCGGACAGAATGTTAAGCGGATCGGGTATTTTCCCTTTTAACGGCGGCGGCGGTTTAAGTAATGCATATAACATTGTAACTGACAGATGGACACCGGAAAACCCAAGTCAAAATGTTTTTTATCCGCGTTTGGCTTACGGCGAAGATCAAAACTTCAACAATACGCAGCCAAGTAGCTGGTGGGTTAAGGATATGAGTTTTATGAGATTGAAAAGTGCTCAATTAAGTTATAACCTGCCTCAAACCTTTGGTCAGAAAATACACTTAAAAAATGTAGCGGTATATTTAATAGGTTCTAACCTGTTGACTTTTAGTAAATTTAAATTGTGGGATCCGGAACTGCTTACATCAAACGGTTCTAGATATCCGCTTACTTCTACCTTATCTTTAGGCTTAAATGTTAGATTTTAATAAATACAAATCATGAAAAAATATATTTATATCACTTTTATAACCTTTCTAACACTGGCCGCATCTTGTAAAAAAGGCTTTTTAGACCAGGTGCCTAATGACCGTTTAACACTTGATGAAACCTTTAACAACAGGGCCACTGCCGAAAAATTTTTAAACAACGTGTATTCGCGGATACCCGATGAGTACGATCAAAGAAACCCTAACACAGGCAGGGATGCCGGTTTATGGACTGGCGCCTCTGATGAAGCAGAATATGTTTGGGGATTTGCACAAACCAATAGCATGAATATTGGTAACTGGGATGCAAACTCAGGTTTTGTAAATGATTACTGGAACAATTTCTATAAAGGAATCCGTTCTGCCAGTTTCTTTATGGCAAACATCGACAAGGTAACGCAAGATATTACACCTGAATTAAAAGTGCAATACAAAGCAGAAGCCCGGGCATTAAGGGCCATATATTATTTCTATTTGGTACGTTTATATGGCCCGGTGGTCTTATTAGGTGAAGATGTGATAGCGCCCGATGCACCATCCGAAAGTGTTCGTTTGCCAAGAAATACTTTTGATGAATGCATTCGTTACATTACTTCTGAATTGGAAGCCACGGCGGCTATATTGCCAACTACCCCGTCTAACGACAATAATATAGGCCGTATTACTAAACCTATTGCCCTGGCTTATCGTGCACAAGCTTTGTTCCTGGCTGCAAGTCCGCTGTATAATGGAAATACAGATTTTGCAACTTTAAAAAACAAAGACGGCAAACAATTAATCAGCCAAACACCAGACCTTGGTAAGTGGAAAACAGCAAGTGATGCTTATAAAGCTTTTATAACGCAGTTTGTACCCGGAACATTCGATTTATATAAAAAAAGCACCAATGGTGTATTCGACCCTTATCTATCCTGCAGGGATGTGTTTTTAGATAACTTTAATAATGAAATCATTATGTCCCGTATAGAATCAGCTATCGGTTCAAGACAGTATGAATTGACTCCTTACCACAGCGGTAAAAACTCAGAATCAAGAGGTTCCGGTGGTTTAGGCGCTACCCAAAACCAGGTCGATGCCTTTTTTATGAACAATGGAAAAAGCATTGATGATCCAACTTCAGGCTATCAAAAGACCGGTTACAGTAATTTTAAGGCTCCCGGGAGCCCTGATACGGCAAGTATTTATAACCAGTGGGTCAACCGCGAACCCCGTTTTTATGTAAACATTACCTATAACGGAAGTACCTGGTTAAATACAAACAATGGTAAGATCATTACAGAATTGTACAATAACGGTAACTCCGGTAAAGCTACAGGCGGTAATGATTATACAGTTACCGGTTATATAGTTAGAAAAGCAATGGGCTTAGGCAACTGGAATGTGGGCAACCGTCCGGTTATTTTGTACCGCTTAGCCAACGTATATTTAGATTACGCCGAAGCATTAAATGAAGCTGATCCGGGCAATGCAGACATATTAAAATATGTTAACCTCATCAGGGAAAGAGCTGGCGTACCTGCTTACGGTTCTGTAAACCTTATAGCTCCTGTTGGCCAGGCTGCTATGCGTGATGCCATCCGAAAAGAACGCCGGGTAGAATTAGCTTTTGAAAACGTTAGATATTTTGACACCAGAAGATGGAAAATTGCCGAACAAACAGACAATGGTCCGATTTATGGATTAAACATCACCAAAAACTTACCGGATTTTTTAACGGTTGTTCCGTTTGAAACCCGGGTATTTACCAAAAGGCATTATTTGTTCCCAATCCCTTCAAAAGATGTAAACGCTGATGATTTGATGGTGCAAAACCCGGGCTGGTAATGAATAAGCCCGTTCTGATAGAACTATTTTAGGTAGTGCTTGCAAAACATGCCATGTAGGTACTACCTGATTTTTTTAATCATAAAGTTCAATAGGATGGAAGCCCGGTTATCTTATAACTATTTAAAGTCATAAAAACTTTGGCTAAATTATATCCGGAAAAAAATGATGATGCTTCTTTTAGCACTATAAATCGGTATTTGTATTTTAACCATCAACATAAAAATATAAGTTTTATAGGGATAAAAACAGCATTCCAGGTATATTGTACTTTTTAAACCAATTACAAAAAATCCAAATCAAATGGACCGTATTTGTAAAACCTCCGCTTATCTTTTCCTGCTTCATGGTTTTCTTTTCAGCAGTTTCACCCAAATTTACGCCCAGGTGAAATCCAAAGAAAAAACAAGTTTCCAGATTTCAGAGCCATGGAAAGCGGTTTATGATGTCCGCTCTGATGTGGCTATTGTTTACGGCATTAATGACGCTGGCGGAAATTTTGAAGAAAGGGTAAAAGGCTACCGCGATAAAGGCTACGAAGTGCAGTTTATGACGGGCATAGCCTGGGGACAATACAAGGATTATTTTACCGGCCAATACGACGGCAAAACGCATTGGGACGAAGGGCAGGTTACGGCCAAAGGCGATACGATCTGGCACGGCAAGTTTGTGCCTTACACGGTGCCGACCGAAAATTATCTGGGTTACATGAAATCGCTGGTGAAGCGTGCCATAGATGCAGGCGTATCGGCTGTTTACCTGGAAGAGCCTGAGTTTTGGGCAAGGGCCGGTTACAGCGATGCCTTTAAAAAGGAGTGGCAAAAGTATTACGGTTTCCCGTGGATGCCCCAGTATGAATCGCCGGAAGCCACTTACTTATCCTCCAAATTAAAATACCAATTGTATTTTAATGCCCTAAAAACAGTATTCAGCTATGTAAAAAGTTATAGCCAAAGCTTGGGCAAAAGGGTGAAATGTTATGTGCCCACGCATTCTTTGATCAACTATTCTTCCTGGCAAATTGTGAGTCCGGAAGCAAGCCTGGCCAACCTGGATGGCATGGACGGCTACATTGCACAAGTATGGACAGGAACAGCAAGGGAACCGGTTTACTATAACGGTATTGAAAAAGAACGCGTTTTTGAAAATGCTTTTCTGGAATACGGATCTATGGTTTCAATGACAGCGCCAACCGGCAGAAAAATATTTTTTCTGACCGATCCTATCGAAGACCGGCAGCATTCCTGGGACGATTATAAAGTGAATTACCAGGCTACTTTTACCGCACAGTTGCTTTACCCAATGGTAGATAATTATGAAGTGATGCCCTGGCCAAGCCGCATCTATCAGGGAAAGTTTAAAGTAGAAGGCCAGAGCGAAAAACAACCGATTTCTAAAGCGTATGCAACGCAAATGCAGGTAATGGTGAATTCGCTCAACCAAATGCCCCAATCCAAAAACAAGCTGAATGGCAGCCAGGGGATTGGCGTGCTGTTGTCCAATTCCATGATGTTCCAACGCTTCCCAACACATGCCGGATACGATGACCCGCAATTATCCAACTTTTATGGCATGGCGTTGCCTTTGCTGAAAAAAGGTGTTCCGGTAGAAACTGTGCACATCGAAAACCTCATCCATGAAAACACTTTAAAAGATATTAAAGTGCTGATTATGAGTTATGCCAACATGAAGCCTTTGTCTGCCAGTTACCATGAGCTGCTTGCCAATTGGGTAAAATCAGGAGGCGTTTTGATTTACATTGGCCGCGACAATGACCCTTTTCAAAATATAAAAGAATGGTGGAACACCAATGGCAATCATTTTACGGCCCCTTCCCAGCACTTATTTAAACAATTGGGTATTCAGGAAACTGCTGCCCAGTCTAAATATAGCTATGGTAAAGGAAAAGTATTTATCATCCGGCAGGATCCGAAAGAACTGGTGATGAAAGAAAACGGTGATGCTGCTTTTCTCGGCCTCGTTAAAAACGCTTATCAGAATGATGCCCGGGCAGGCGGGCTGGAGTTTAAAAATAACTTTGTACTGAACCGCGGGCCGTTTACCATAGCTGCTGTTTTAAGCGAGTATAAGCAAGACGAACCGCTGACGATGAATGGTTCTTTTATTGATCTTTTTGATCCTGAACTGCCGGTGCTGGATCAAAAAGTTGTTTCCCCCGGCACACAAGCTTATTTGTACGATTTGAACAAGGTTGAAAATAAAACAAAGCCAACAGTTTTAGCAGCCGCAGCAAGGGTTTATGATGAAGTTGCAGCGGCGCACAGTTACCAATTCATCGTTAAAAGTCCGGCGAACACCAACAACATCATGCGTATTTTATTGCCGGGAAAACCTAAATCTGTTTCGGCAATGCAAGCCACGGCAGGAAAATTAGACTTACAAAGAAATGAGTGGGACGAAAAATCCAAAACCTTATTATTGGGTTTTGAGAATTACAGTGAAGGCGTGCAGGTGAACATCGGTTGGTAAATAAATATATAGTACCTGTTTTAAATTGGGTCAAGTAATAATCTGATGCTTCTTTTACCATAAAGTTGTTAAACTTATGTCAGGCAGAGTTAAAACGGTAGGCAGATTTTAAGGATTGAACAGTTTATTAAAGAGCCGTAGGCTCGGCGCATATTGTAAAAATGGATTTCAACCCGTTTAACTAATAAAGTTTAAACAAATCAATATAAAAAACCTGATCTTGTTATAACCCTTTAAATAAACATTACGACACCAATTTTTTTGCTAAAAGAAGCACCATATTTTTTTGAATTTAAAGAAGTCCTGATACACAAAATGAAACTTAAACCCTTAATCTCCTTAGTACTGCTTTTACCGGGTAAAATATTGTTCGCCCAGGAACCTGACTTGGTCAATTATGTAAATACATTGCAAGGCACCAATTCCAAACAGGAACTAACCCGCGGAAATACGTATCCCACCACGGCTTTGCCATTTGCCATGCACACCTGGACACCCCAGACCGGCAAAAACGGCGACGGCTGGAAATATCAGTATTTTAAGGACCATATCCGCGGTTTTCAACAAGCGCATCAATGCAGTTCGTGGACGAGGGATTATGCCGTTTTTTCGATGATGCCGGAGACCGGCGAACTGGTAGTGAACGAAAACGACCGGGAATCCAAGTTCAGCCATGCCAACGAAACTGCCAAACCCAACTATTACAAGGTACAATTTGATAACCAGGTTATCACCGAAATTTCCCCTTCCGAACGCGGCGCACACTTGCGTTTTACTTTCCCCAAAGGAAAAAAAAGTTATCTGGTTTTAGACGGCTATACGCGTATCAGCGGCGTGAAGATCTATCCGAAAGAAAACAAGATCACGGGTTACGTAAATAATGGCGAAGGTTTTAAAAAGGGCTGGAAAAGTTATTTTGTGGTAAAATTTGACCAACCGGTCAAAGCTTTTGGCACTTGGGAAAATAAAACAAACACCGTTCATGCAGATTCCACAACAGCAGAAGGTTTAGGCAAAGGCGCTTATGTAGAATTTAAAGACGGGGCAAAGGTGCAGGTAAAAACAGCATCGTCCTACATCAGTTTGGAACAAGCCGAACTGAACCTGCAACGGGAACTGGGCAGTGATAAAACCCTGGAGCAAACTAAAGCCAAAGCAGCAGCAGTTTGGAATAAATCCCTGGGCAAAGCCATGGTAGAAGGAGGCAGCGAAGCTGATATGGCCACGTTTTACTCCTGCTTTTTCAGGGCCAGTTTGTTTTCCAGGAAGTTTTACGAGTTGGACAAGAATGAAAAGCCTTATTATTTCAGTCCTTACGATGGCCGGGTGCATCCCGGTTACATGTACACAGATACCGGTTTCTGGGATACCTTTCGTGCACAGTTTCCGCTCAATACGCTTCTACAGCCCGAAATGCACGGGCGCTACATGCAGGCTTTACTGGATGCTTACAAACAATGCGGCTGGCTGCCTTCCTGGTCTTTTCCAAGCGAGGCCGGAAGTATGATCGGTAATCACGCTATTTCTTTGTTTGCCGATGCCTGGGCAAAAGGGATCAGGACTTTTGATCCTAAGGAAGCTATGGAAGCTTATATGCACGAGGCAACCAACAAAGGCCCGTGGGGGCCGGCAAACGGCCGCGATGGCTGGAAAGAGTATTACCAGTTGGGTTACGTGCCTTATCCCAAATATCGCGAAGCAACAGCAAAAACACTGGAATATGCTTATGATGATTTCTGCGGTTATCAGCTATCAAAAGTAACCGGGAACGAGGAGGGCACCCGAATTTTTCAAAGACAGATGTACAATTATCATCATGTGTTTAATCCTGCCACCCGTTTTATGCAAGGGCGGAATGCAGAAGGTAAGTGGACGTCAAACTTTGATCCGATAGAATGGGGCGGGCCGTTTACCGAAGGCAACGCCTGGCACTGGTACTGGTCGGTTTTCCAGGATGTACAGGGCCTGATCAATCTAACGGGCGGCAATAAAAATTTCACGGCTAAATTAGATTCTGTTTTTTCTGAGCCAAACAAAGTAAAAGTTGGCACTTATGGGGGGATGATTCATGAAATGACAGAAATGGTGATGGCTAACATGGGGCAATACGCGCATGGCAACCAGCCAATCCAGCACATGGTGTATTTGTACAATTACGCAAATGAACCCTGGAAAGCGCAGTTTCACGCCCGCGACATCATGAACAAATTGTATGATGCCACAGAAAACGGTTATCCCGGCGATGAAGACCAGGGCCAAACTTCTTCCTGGTATGTTTTGAGTGCACTCGGATTTTATAGCGTAACACCGGGAACAGGCGAATATGTATTAGGCAGCCCGATGTTTAAAAAGGTCACGCTGAATTTGGAGAACGGTAAGAAGTTTATCATTGATGCACCGCAAAACAGCAAAGAGAACGTTTACATCAAATCCGCCAGTTTGAACGGTAAAAATTATACCCATAATTTTATCTTGCACAGCGATATGATGAACGGCGGTATCTTGAAATTGGAGATGGACAGTAAACCGGCCACCAATCGCGGCCTGGCGGAAGCAGATAAACCTTTTTCACTTACAAAAAAACAACAGTAACAAGGGAAGGCAAAAATATTGCAACGTGACCGGCTTGTAGTCATCCCTTTGATTTTTATTTAAAAATGGTCATGCTTCTTTTACCCTATAAAATTTATATTTTGCAGACCATACAAATAGAAGAATTTGCATGGAATACTAATTTTTGTGCCATAAAAGAAGCATCGGAAATATTATCTTCATTTGCTTTAACCGGTGTGCTTTAATTAAATCGGGCATATCAAAAACTTGTTTATAAAAACTATGAAAAAAATCCTTTTGCTAATCGCAGCAGTCATTGCTACGCTTGCCGTTTCCCGAAATACTTTTGCACAGGAAGTGATCACGAAAAAAGGTTATACCCTGACTTTTGAAAATAATTATGCCGCTTTGAACCCGGCATTGAAGCAAAGGCTGATTGAAACTTTTTTTGAAGTGTATCCGAAATTAGCCACAGAATACAACAAGAACACCAGCCGGAAAGTTACCATCGCGGTTGACACAGCTTACAAAGGCGTAGCAGCAACCAGCAATGCAAGAGTAGTGATCAGTTCTGTATGGATGCAAAAACGCCCGGAAGATATTGATGTAGTTACCCACGAAGTGATGCACATTGTACAGGATTACGGCCAAAGCACCGGGCCGGGCTGGCTGACAGAAGGTATTGCCGACTACGCGAGATATAAATTTGGTGTGGACAATGCTACCGCCAAATGGGCTCTGACAGGTTACAAACCGGGACAAAATTACACTCAAAGTTACCGTACAACAGCAGGGTTTTTAAATTGGGTCGAAAAAAGTAAACATGCAGGTACGGTAAAAGTATTGGATTCCAAAATGCGTGAACATACTTATACACCAGAAATCTGGAAAGCGCAAACCGGTGAAACATTGGATGAACTTTGGACAGATTACACAAAAAGTTAGCCTAAAAGAAGCATTACAAATCATACAAACACAAAATGAAATTCAAACTATTGTTCAGTGCCTTAACCTTATTGAGCTCAAGTCTATTTGCTCAGCTTGTGGGTAAACTTTCCGACCCTGTAGAGTGGATCAATCCTTTGATGGGTTCGCAATCCAACCCAAGTTTATCCAATGGAAATACTTATCCTGCCATTGCCCTGCCCTGGGGCATGAATTTCTGGACACCGCAGACTGGCAAAAATGGTGATGGCTGGGCTTATGTTTATGATGCAGACAAGATCCGCGGTTTTAAGCAAACGCATCAGCCTTCACCTTGGATGAACGACTATGCACAGTTTTCCATCATGCCGGTTACCAAAACGTTGAAGTTTAAAGAAGATGACCGTGCAAGCTGGTTCAGCCACAAGGCAGAGGTAGCCAAGCCCTATTATTACAGCGTTTTTTTGGCTGATGCCGACGTAACCACGGAAATTACACCGACTGAACGTGCCGCACAACTAAGGTTCACTTACCCGCAAACAGACAGCGCTTTTGTGGTGGTTGATGCCCAAAACAAAGGTTCTTACATCAAGATCATTCCGCGCGAACGGAAAATTATGGGTTACACCACCAAGTATGCCCGTGGCCCTTTGCCTCAAAATTTCAAGAACTACTTTGTCATTTATTTCGATAAAGACTTCACCCTTTCCAAAACCTGGAGCGGCGATAAATTAAACAATCAGGATTTAGAGCTGCAAAGCGACCACACCGGTGCAGTAGTTGGTTTTAAAACAGCCAAAGGCGAAAAGATAACCGCTAAAGTAGCTTCTTCATTCATCAGTTTTGAGCAGGCCGACCTCAACCTAAAAAGGGAACTGGCCAATGATGCTTTTGAGGTTACCAAAGCCAAAGCCAAAGCTGTTTGGAACAAAACGCTGAGCCGTGTTGCGGTAGAAGGCGGTACGGTAGATCAAACCCGTACCTTTTACTCTTGCCTGTACCGTACCCTGTTTTTTCCTAATAAAATGTACGAGATCGATGCGCAAAACAAAATTGTACACTGGAGCCCGTACAATGGTAATATACTGCCCGGTTATATGTTTGCCGGTACAGGTTTCTGGGATACCTTCCGCGCTTTATATCCGTTCCTGAACCTGGTTTACCCTTCCATCAACAAAGAAATGCAGCAGGGTTTAATCAACGATTACAAAGAAGGCGGCTGGCTGCCCGAATGGAGCAGCCCGGGTTATGCCAATATTATGGTGGGCAATAATTCGGCCTCTGTTGTTTCCGATGCTTACATCAAAGGACTGCGCGGTTATGACATTAATCTACTTTGGGAAGCGCTGAAGCATGATGCCAACAACCAAGGACCGATGGAAGCAGTGGGCCGGAACGGTGTGAAATATTATAACGAATTAGGTTATGTGCCTTACGATGCTAAGATTGGTGAAAATGCGGCAAAAACATTGGAATATGCGTATGATGATTTTACCATTTATCAATTAGGCAAAGCTTTAGGCAAACCGGCAGGTGAGATAGGTATTTATAAGAAACGGGCGATGAACTATAAAAACTTGTTCGACCCGGCCTGGGGATTGATGCGCGGAAAAAATGCCGATGGTACCTTTCAAACGCCTTTCAGTCCTTTCAGATGGGGCGGTGCATTTACAGAAGGCAATAGCTGGCATTATAGCTGGTCTGTGTTTCAGGACATGGCCGGTTTAGCTAAAATGATGGGCGGAAATGAAAAATTTGTTCAAAAATTAGATTCCGTATTTTCGATGCCGCCGGTATTTGACGAAAGCGCTTATGGCGGTGTGATCCATGAGATCCGGGAAATGCAGATCGCCGGAATGGGACAGTACGCCCATGGCAATCAACCCATTCAGCACATGATCTACTTGTACAATTATGGAGGCGCTCCCTGGAAAACACAATATTGGGCCCGCGAAACCATGAACCGAATGTACAAAGCCACGCCAGACGGTTACTGCGGTGATGAGGACAATGGGCAGACTTCTGCCTGGTATGTTTTCTCTGCTATGGGCTTTTACCCGGTTACACCTGCTACAGATCAGTATGTGCTTGGCGCGCCACTATTCAAAAAGATCACACTTAATTTAGAAAGCGGAAAAAACGTAGTGATTAATGCAGATAATAATTCTGCTGAAAACCGTTACGTTCAAAATTTAACCTGGGACGGCAAAGCTTACACCAAAAACTGGATCAGCCACAGTGCATTGCAAAAGGGCGCTGTCCTGAATTTTAACATGGTTGCCGCACCTAATAAAAACCGTGGTACAGATCCGGCTGCTTTTCCTTATTCTTTATCTGTTAATGATAAGTAGTTTTTAGAAGAATGTGGTAACAGCGTTTAAAGCACAAGTGAAATTTGAATAGTTTGATATTTGGCTTGTGAAGAAATGCATGGGTTGAAAAGAATTTAGGGGAAATATTCTCAGGATCCTTTTTAACCCATACTTCTTTTAGCCCTAAAAAATTGGTGTTTGTTTTAGGAGGTATGAGTCTTCAGGTATCAGCCTTCAGGCAATGAACTATGAACAATAAACCATGAATATTTTACCGTTTTTTATGCCATAAAAGAAGCATTTAAACTGATTGGCATTTTGCTGCCTGCATTAACGCTTTGCAAATAAATTTTCGAAATTTAACTCCTCTTAAATAATAACGGACATGATAAATTTAAAAACGATTGTTTTGTTGACTGGCTTAAGCTTTATCGGTGCTATAACTAAAGCACAAGTCCCTGATTATAAAACCCGCATCAATTACTTATACACTGGCATCAATAGCAAGTTAAAGGATCAGAAAACAGGACTTTATTTTGAAACCACAGACAGCATTAAAAAAGAAAATCCTCACTCCTGGTTGTGGCCGTTGTGCGCCCTGGTCCAGGCAACCAATGAAATGGAGACATTGCAGCCCGGCAAAAATTATATGTTGCCGGTAGAGAAAGCCATTGATCAGTATTATAGCGACAAGCCTCCCTTTCCTGCTTATCAGGATTATGTTTTTAAAGAAAGGCCAAGCAGTCGGTTTTACGATGATAACCAATGGGTGGCCATAGCTTACTTAGATGCTTACGGTCGTAACCACAAGCAGAAATACTTAGAAGCATCTCAAATGATCTATCGTTTTATGATGGGCGGTACAGACACAGTTGCAAGCGGCGGCATCTACTGGAAAGAAGGGGATAAGACCAGTAAAAATACCTGTTCAAACGGACCGGGCATATTGGTTGCTTTACAACTTTACAGGATCACCAAACAGCAGCAATATTTGAATACGGCACTGGCTTTGTACCAATGGACAAACAAGTATTTACAATCCCCGGAGGGAATATATTATGATAACATCAAATTGCCATCCTTAAAAGTTGCTAAAGCAACTTTTACCTATAACACAGGTACCATGCTGCAATCAAATGTGTTGTTATATCAGATCACGAAAGACCGGAAATACCTGGACGAAGCGCAGCGGATAGCAAAAGCCGGGAAAGCCCATTTCTTTCAAAATAACCGCCTGCCAAAGGAATATTGGTTTAATGCGGTATTGCTTCGCGGATATGTGGAGTTGTACAAAGTTGACAAAAACAGGGATTGGATCAGTTTTTTTGAAAAAGACGCTGACGAAATATGGAACACAGAGCGTGATGCGGATAATCTTTTGGGAACAAAAAAGGCAAAACGATTAATTGACCAGGCAGCTATGATCGAAATATACGCGCGGTTGCAGGAAATAGAAGGCTCAAATTGAAATGATCCTAGCGTTATTCCCCTTATTCTGGCTTCAAGGTGAAAGAAGCTGTCAAAACATTTAATAAATCCTTTTTAAATTTATATCTGATCCTGCAACAACCAGGAATTGGGCAACAATGCTTCTTTTAGCACTAAAAAAACGTTAAATTTTTATTATTTATAAAGGCAAGACACAAATACTAATTTTAGTGCTAAAAGAAGCATTAGTAATTTTTTGAATATAAATCTCAATAAGCTGTATATACAAATCCTATCAGGAAAATCACAACTTAAACAGATTCTTCTTTGTCTTTTTCCAACCAGGAATGTAACCAATAATGAATCATCGGTTGTGTAAATTCCCTTTCTGGCATTTCTTTGATCTCTTTGTAATCATAAACAAAAGCATCCTTTACTTTTAAAAGATTTTGACTGGTTTTATTATTTTTCAGCGTGTCCCTTAACCTGAAAGGACCTGTGTACCATAACGTATGATAATCTTTAAACAAACCGCTGTCGTATAAATCTACTATATCTTTTATAACAGAAAGTAAAAAAGGTTCGTTTTTGACAGCTCCAAAACATTCAGAAGCAAGGCTTTCGCGATCTTCATAATCACACAACAAATACCCGGATGGGTTTCTTTCACACAAGCCTAAAAATTCTTGCGGATTTATCAGGTGAATATCCCAATCTATATAATGGCCGCCATAATGATAAACCACTATGTATCTGGTAATATCTGCAGCTTCACCATGGTTGCGGGCACCCATAAAAGCATTATAAACGTAAGGGTAGTTTTCGCTTAAAAAAATTTCAATACCAGCATCTGTCCAAATCATAAATTGATATCCTTCTGATTTTAAAACTTGCCATGATTCTAAGCAGCGGTCAACCACCTCGTTCGTTTTTGGCCCTACTACATGGTGTATAATTTTAGGAAGCATATCATTTATATTTTAATTTCATTTAGAGCCTGTTTAAATTAATATCAAATCCCTCGGTATGCTTAGGATTGATAATCATGCTTCTTTTATCCTATAAAAATTGGTGTTTGCATCAATTTAAATAAACCAAAACTAAATACTTACCATTTTTTAGGTGATAAAAGAAGCATTCTACTGTCATCCTGAACTTGTTTCAGGATCTTTCAGGACAAAAAACAACAAGCCAATCATGTGGGATGCCGAAACAAGCCCTGCATGACAAAAACATAAACGCGATGATTTTTAAGTGATAAAAGAAACATACAAATCTTATTTAACAAATTTTAAATAGGCTCTAAAAATTAATCTATTTACTACCAATCAATTTAAATAAGTTTCTGGTTATGCGCTGTAATATGGTAGCATCTTCCGTGATGATTTCTGCATCAGCCAACATACCCTGTTTTAAATGTACCGGTCTTTTTAAATCAGTTGTGTTTTTTAGGTTAAAGTTTACCTTGGATAAAAACACGCTATCCTTATAAGGCACTTCATTGATATTACTAATCCTGCCTCGGATCATTCCATATTCTTCAAAAGGGTAGCTGCGGAGTTTAATTAACACTTCCTGGTTTTCTTTTACTTTTCCCATGTTTGCTTGCGGAATTGCCATTTCCCCAAAGAAATTATTATTGCCAGGGTTGATATAAAATACTTCCTGACCGGCCTGCAATATCTGGTTCTGCTGAATGATACCTGCAAAAGATAGTTTGCCGTTCTGGGAAGCACTCAACACATACTTGCTTTTCCAATCTTCAGCTTGGCTAATCAAACTGTTTAATGCCTGTATAAACTTGGCTTTCTCTTCCATCATTTGGTTGTCCAGTTCCAGTATTTCTTTTTGTTTAGTGTCATAATTGCTACCGGCAGTGATCAGGGAAGCGTCGGTTTGTACCAATGGTGCCTGTTTCGACAAATATTTACTTTCAGCGGCCCGAAGTTCAGCAGGTGTTTCCGCTTTTTCCTGCTCCAGCTTTTTGTTCATCTCATATTCTTCTCCGGCTATTTTAAAATCACGTTGTTGCAAAGACTTCTGTGCAGTTAACTGGCTTTTCTGTTTGTCCAGGCTAATTAGATCGCGTTGCAGAAAAACTTTCTTTTTCATATAGAAACCACTATTTAATGAAGACTGATAAGTAAGCAGGTTTTGTGTAAAGGTTTGATAAGATGGTTGCAGCTCACCTATGTTATAAATAGTCTTGCTGTTAAAGAAAGTCTTGTTTATTTGCTGGCCAGCAAATACCTGTTGCTGCAACCCATGCAGTTGTTTAAGCAACAGCAGTACATCCTGATGGTTAGCCGTACTTTCTAAATAGGCCAGCGGCTGACCGGTAATAACTGTTTGGTTATCCTGTACCAGCAGCCTGCTTAACTTGTCCGGCATTTTAGTTACAATAGATTTTGGGGCATCAATAGAACTCACCTTTAATTGCGTTTTTACGATGTCGGGATATTTAATGAAAGCAGACAAGCCAACTATCATAACCAATATACAGAAAAACAAAGTAATGCCCCAACGCAGCAGCCAACCCGGCGGTGCCGTGATAATGTCCTGCATATCGTCTGAGTGGCGAATTTCCCCTCTTTCGTTTACAAATAGTTCAGGCATGGTTTAGTTCCCTAATTCTAACTGATTTTTTACTAAATGGTAATAGTCGCCTTTCAATGAAGTTAACATTTCATGTGTCCCTTGTTCAATGATACAGCCTTTGTCCAGCACCACAATATTATCTGCATGGCTTACCGTACTTAACCGGTGAGCCACAACAATTACGGTACGGCCTTTAAAAAACTCCTGCAAATTTTCCATAATTGTTTTTTCGTTGTTGGCATCCAATGAATTGGTTGCTTCATCAAAAAAGATGTACTGCGGGTCTTTATAAACGGCACGGGCAATTAAAATACGCTGGCGTTGGCCTTGGCTAATCCCGTTCCCTTCTGCACCAATCTTTGTGTTGATGCCTAATGGCAAACCGGCGATCAAATCCTGGATATTGGCCACTTTGATGGCATGGGCCAACTTTTTCTTGTCCGGGTATTCATCACCAACAGCAATGTTTCGGGCAATGGTATCCGAAAAAATAAAGCCATCCTGCATCACCACTCCGCATTCACTTCTCCAGGTCTTAAACCCTATGGTATTTAAAGCTTGTCCGCCTACATTGATCTCTCCTTTTTCAGGTTCATAAAACCGTAGCAGCAGTTTCAGGATGGTCGTTTTACCGCTGCCGCTCATTCCCACAATAGCAGTTGTTCTTCCTTGCGGGATAGAAAGATTGATAGCCTTCAATACCGGTTCATTGCCTGCACCGGGATAACGAAACGTTAAATTGTTAAACTGTAAACTTTTATCGTCCGGCAAAGCATAGTTAAACTCCTTGCTTACTGGCTCTTCATCGTCCAATTGGTGTATCTCGTTTAAACGCTCTAAACTGATCCTAGCATCCTGGAAGCCCTGTATAAAACCCAAAAACTGCTGTACCGGGCTGTTTAATTGCCCGATGATATATTGCACGGCCATCATCCCGCCCAAAGTCAGGTTACCTTCAATAACGGCTTTCGCACTTAAAAAAGTAATCAGTAGGTTGGTGGATTCATTGATAAAAGTGGAACCGCCCTGCTGGTATTGGTTTAAGGCCAGGCTTTTTATATTGAACTTGAACAACCTTGCCTGCAAATGTTCCCATTCCCAGCGCTTTTGCTGTTCGCAATTGTTCAGTTTAATTTCCTGCATCCCGCCCACCAATTGCACAATACTGCTTTGGTTCTTCGCCGAAATATCAAACCGTTTATAATCCAAAGAACGTCGGGTTTTTAAAAAGGCAACAATCCAAACAATGTAAAGCGCACTGCTTGCCAAAAACACAAAAAAGATGGTGGCATTGTAATAAGCCAGCACAACCGAAAAAACAAGCAGGTTAAACATAGAGAACAGCGTACTCAACGTAGAACCGGTCAAAAAACTTTCAATACGTTTTTGGTCGTTCATGCGCTGCATGATATCACCGGTCATCTTGGTATCAAAAAAACCCATCGGCAGTTTCATCAGCTTGATCAGGAAATCTGTCAGGATAGAAACATTGACCCGTGTGCTGATATGCAGCAAAATCCAGGAACGGATAAAATCAACACTGACCCGGCCAATAATTAGCATGGCCTGGGCAATGAGGATGATATAAACAAAATTAAGGTTGCGGGTATTAATGCCGATATCCACGACCGATTGCGTCAAAAACGGTACGATCAATTGTAAAAGGCTGCCAATGCCCAAGCCAAACAGCAGTTGTAAGACCAACTGTTTGTACCTCGTTAAGTAACGGAGCAAAAAGCTCCAGCTTACTTCTGTTCCTTTTTCATTCTCCTGTTCATAAAAAGCAGGTGTAGGGCTTAGCAGCAAAGCAATGCCTTCAACGGCTTCTAAATCCGACAACCAATTTTTGTTAAATTCGGATTCGGATAAAACAACAAGGCCTTTGGCCGGGTCAGCCAGAAAGAACTTCCCTTTTTTTATTTTATACAAAACCACAAAATGGTTTTGCCGCCAATGTAAGATGCAAGGCAGTTCTGCTTCTTTTAATTGATCTGTATTTAACTTAACGCCTAAACTCCTGAAGCCAATCTTTTCGGCAGCATCGCTGATGCCTAAAAGAGAAACGCCGTCTTTGTTGATCTCACATAATTGCCGTAATGTTTGTACTTTATAATTGCGACCAAAGTGTTTTGCAACCATGCGTAGGCAAGTTGGGCCGCAGTCCATTTGGTCAGGTTGTTTGTAAGAAACAAAGCTCATAGATTATTGATTGAACTATAAGTTTTTATTTAAGTAGTATAAAATATCTAACAGCGTCTACTCTTTGTATATTTTTAGGGTAACTATCGTATTTGACTAAGAAGTCTGGGTAAAATTCTTTTATAAAATATCTATTCATCTCGTCTATCCATAAATAATAATCCCATCCAGAATGTAGTAATTTCCAAGTATTTGACAAAACTTCAAAATGATATGGCAAAGTTGAATTTTTCCAAGTTTGATGAATGATTTTAGGAATTATATTTACTTTATTAGCCATTATGTTTAAGGTGTGATAGTTTAGCCGGACAATAGGTTCTTTTAGTTCAATGTAACTAATAATAATTTGTTGTTATTTGAGGTGGAAGAATGTGGGAAACCCGGAGGGCTTTCTATATTCTTCCACCTTTTTCTTTTTTTGCTTCTTTTTGTCAGTCCTCCTTTTTTTGTGGATAAACAATGCCTTGTTCAGTAGCAACTCCAATTGGTAAAATGTTTTCTACTCACTAAAACACAAATTTCAAAGTCAATGATCAATCTCTTATATTAATCCTTATCTTACTAAATGAACATAGGAGAAAAACTTATACAGCATTTCAAAAATGGATTTAAATTTTAGGAAAAAAATTAAAAAACGGGTTCAGCAAAATTAATATTGATAATATCATATTTAAATAAAAAATATTGATTTAGTTATGATTAAAGATGTTTTTTAATTTTTTATCTAGTTGCTCGATTTCTAGATCTCTTGCAATGATTATACCTTTCGGATCAATCAAATAATTGGCAGGTATAAATCTTATATTAAACTCTTTTTGTGCAACGTTATTAAAATCATTTAACTGGGGCCAAAGATTTAGTTCGTCTTGTCTTATAGCTTCTAACCAACTCTTTTTTAATGTTGGCCTATCTCTCGTAACACTAATTATATCGAAATTTTCACTATTGTATTTTATATAAACTTTTTTAAGCATAGGATTTTGTGCTCTACAGGGTATACACCAGCTGGCCCAAAAGTCTATGAACAAATATTTACCTTTAAAATCACTAATTTTAAAAACCTTATTTGCAGTATCTGACAAAGAAATATTCTCTGATACTTTATTTCCAATGATTGTTTTTTTGGATATTGCTAACTTGTTAAGTAGGATTTTCGCAGACGGAAGTTGTCGTACGCTATCGCTTAATCTATCAAATAATATTTCTATTTCTTTTGGCTGATTTTTTATTCTTTCATTTTCAATAGGTCGCTCTGAATATTTACATAGTGCATATAAACCTACCGGAGAATTCCGGTGATCAATAATAGTTTTTTTATAAATATTTTCATCGATAATGTTATCAATAGAATCTCGTAAATGATTTATCCTTTCTTCTACGTCTGCGACCTTTTTGTTTTCATAATCAACGCTTTTGGCTAAACTATCTGACCGGATTCTATAATTTTTGATTTCGTTTTCAATATGATGAATTAAATTTACAACCATTACATTTATATTATTTGTCACTTCCAAATTTAAATCTGCTTTAGAACTTAATTTGTAGGTTAATGGAAGTGTCCAAAATGATATTGAAGTTGTTTTTTTACTATGCCAGTAAAAAGTTAAATGTGTAAATACAGGCTCCTCTATTTGCGCCGAATAATTAAATACTTTTCCCGATACTTTTGATGTATCGGTTAATACTTCATATCCTCCAAGATCCCTTATTTCAACAACTGCCTTAAAAGGGATTTCTTTAAAATTGTTTAGATCAACATTTAGTTTCAATGTACCCCGTGTTCCCGGCTGACCAAACGATACAAAATTGAATGTAGCCAAAAAGATCAAAAAAAGTATTTTTTTAGCGTATAGCCTAAGGGTTGTACTTATCATAAATTTCTTTTTTTAATGCTATACCCCTTTTACTGTTTTGTAATCTTTTAGAAAGTACTGCATATAGCTCTATTGGCGAACCCCATAAACTTTCGTATCTCTCTTTACGTGATAGTTCAAAAAGAGATGTTACTTCACCCACTTCCCTAAAACTAATTGGTGAATCAGGATGTTTTTTTACAAATTCCAAAAGTTTCCTGTTTTTCGCTCTTACAGCTTTACTTGCCTCGTCTGATTGTTTTGTTAATAAACCTTCACTCACTACTTTAGATATCTTCACCTTATTCAAGTCTTCTATATCGAGTTTTAAATCTTCGAGAATAATCGATCTTAAGTTATTATCCCTACCTGTTACCCAAATTAATTGTTCAAATTTGGAAGTTAATTCTTCTTTTGAAATATTACCACGCTCGTCAATAAATACGCAGGCATCCTGAAAATCTTTATCCTCCAAATCAAACGAACCATTAAAGGAGAATTTTCCATTGATGATTGGTTCCACCATGAATATTTTAGAGCTGGAAATGGTTCTATTTTGAGAAAGTGTAGATAAATATGCAAACCTTGCATGGGTCATATCTTTAACATTTCCCTGTATTTTGTATTCAATAGTTTTTGCTGTAGATAATAATGCAAAACTTGTAAAAATTAGCATAATTAATTTTTTCATAATACTCAGTCAGCCTTTATTTCAATACGTTTTAATTACAAAAATAATAAAGATTAGGTATTTCAATGATTATTGCAATACCTAATCTACTTTTCTGTCTATTTATGAATTAACATTGTGTATCACAATAGTTAATATCATGTACTGTCAGACAACAATTTAGGCATGTTGTTGTATCAGAATAGCGCCAGTCATCACAACGGTGGCCACCATAATACCCATCATCGCCACCTCTAATGGCTTTAAGTTGTTCTCTGGTAAAAATTTGACTTTTTGGAATTTCTTGAAAATCTTTCATAAAAATATAAATTAAAAACGTTTTTGTAGTTTTGCCTCAGTCACGCCCGGGCAATTCAGACGGCATGTTTTTTAAAAGTGCATGCTCCTTTACTTTTGGCCAAAGTATCTTTGTATTGCTTATCACAACAGGTATTTAATGTCTTGTAATTGGTAAACTTCTGGTAAACGACAACCGTTTACCAGTAGGGTGGGCGTGGCTTTTACTTCAGCCAATTGGCACCAGGCTTTCTGCTTATCCAACTTGTAATAATTAGCTTCATTAAGTTGTATTGGGTAAGCTTTTGCCCAGGATTCATAGCTTTTTTCCTTTTGGGCATACCAACCGTGCAAAGCTTTTTCCACCAAACTTTTATCAGGCAATTCGTTCAAAGCCATTAAATGGCGCACAACCGGAGTTTTATGGTCGTTTTCATCATTGTTTGCAGTAAATATAATCCGTACCTGTAAATCGTTTCCGTTGCCCAGCCATTCGCTTAATTGTTGATGGGTTTTGTTACAAGGCGGGCAATAGGGGTTACTTACCATGGTTATGATATTTGCAGCTTCTGTATTGCCTAACACGATGCTCCAATCTTCATCCGGCAAGGCATATTGCGGTTGGTTTTTTAACATATTGTTAAACAAATCAGTATTGTATTTCAACCTGCGCAATTGGTATTGCATGGGCTTTACTTTTTGCAATTGCAGCAGCATGGGTTTCAGCAGCAACCAAATGGCTACAGGCAATAGTAGGGCGATCAACAGATTCCCGGCTTGCATTCTGTTTAGCCACCTTAACGGCTGTTGCAAATAAGTAAGCATCGGCACAAACTCCAGCCATAGCAATGCCTGCACAGTACAGCAAAGTATGCACCATTGTTTGGCTACCCGGGCCTGGTAGTAAATGGAATAAACGGTATAAGGTAAACTGATTAGATTAAGCCAGGCCAGTATTTGCAACTCAGCAACAGAGCTGCTGCCAAACAACAGAACCAGCCAAGTGCCTGCAAAATAAAAAAAGCCTACCTCGCTCCAGGTAAGCCCTTCAAATACTTTAGCCGCATCAGAACTTAGTATGGCGTTACAATCCGTGTTTTTGCCGCCGCATAGTTTTTGTATCAGCGGGTTGTTGCTGTTTATACTTTGTACCAATAAAAGTATAGCTGTAATTAAACCAGCAGTTTTAAATAAAACAGTTAAAGCCAAAAGCCAAGTGAGGTTACTTAGATAGGGCAGATGTGTAGCAACGCTTACCAATAGTATTATGCTTAAAAATAAAAAAGCTACAGGATAACGAAGTGTTTCAAATGCAGTTCCAACATTTTGCTTTAAGGTGCCCCCAGCTTCTGTAACTACATTTTCCTGATCTATTGCCAGCACTACGCCGCTAAATATCCCACTAAATTTTTGCCTGCTAATTTTGCCGGAAGGACCATTGCCATTGTTAATAACTATATAATCAGCAGAAACTTGCCTAACCAGTAGAAATTCGCTGCCCTTTTTTTGCGTATTGGCTATAAAAGGTACAGGTACTTGCTGTAAATCAGCATTGGTTATTCGATAAGCCTGGCTTGATACGCCAAAATGTGCAAGCACATCAGTTACAGCTAAAAGGGTATCGTAATCAGGATGTGTATCCAGCTCATCCTGAATGGTATTAAATAATATAGGCTTGCCTAAACACCTAAGCATTTTGTAGATCACACCACCAACATTTGAACGGTTTGTGAAAAGATACATAGGTAGGTTTATTGGTCATTTAAAGGTAGTTACCTTTTTTTAATAAAAGCAAATTAAATTTAACATAAAAGAAATTTTTATTATATTACTAACAAAATATTATCGTTATTATAAACTATGTAAAAATTGTAGATGTAATTTAAAATACTTTTATCAATTATAACTTATTGCTCTTATATCCTTATTCTATGCTTAGTGGTTTGCCTAAATAAAAGTCAATTACTTTGTTTTTAAAAAGCAAGTCATAACGAGCTTGTATCAGGTCAAATTCTGCCTTGTTGTGAATGGTGACAGCCGTGTTATAATCAAATGAATTAAGCAAGCCCGCCTGGTAACGCTTTTCACTCACATACAGCACTTGTTTAGTGGCGTTAAAGTTGCTTTGAGCAGCAGCCAAACGTTTATCGGCTGTGCGAAGGTCAGACAGTGCCTGGTTAATGATTTTAGTTAAGTTACTGACTGCTAACTGCGCTGTAACCTGTGCATTTTGATAAGTGATTTTAGCCTTACGAATATTGGTTTGTGCGTTAAACCGGTTAAAGATTGGAATCTGCACAGTAATGCCTGCCGACTGGTAAAAGTTATCGGTAAACTGCCTGATAAAAGTATAGTTACGGAATGTTGAACTATATGCCGGGGTTACTACCCGCTGATTTGTACCATTTACAAAGCCAATGGTGTCAAACCCGATCTGCCTGCTTCCTGCGGGCAATGAGCGGGCACCTGAAAAGTTAGAACCAACAGAACCAAACAAAGATAAACTGGGGTACAAAGCACTTTTGGCTACTTTTATGCCTTGATAAGAAGCGTCTTTTTGCAATCTGGCCAACCGGACGTCAGGATTGACAGTTAGGGCTTGTGCCAGCAAGGCCGTAGTATCATAAGTGCTCCGTATCATCGTAATGTTACTGATGTCTGGCCTAACTACTTCTATTATAGTGTTAGGCATTTCTATAAGTTGCTTTAAGGTAAGCAGGCTAACCTCTAATTGATTTTGTATAGTAGCTTCGTCCAATTCAGTATTGGCTTGTTGTGCCTGCACCTGGGCCAGGTCCGCAAGCGATTTATTACCTGCATTAAAACCTTTCTGCACTTTATCAACATTAAGTTTTGCCAACTGCACTTGCTGGCGGACCGCCGCCAAAAGATCCTGAGCGGCCAGGATTTGTAAAAAAGCTGTAGCCGTAGCCAGGGTTAAGTCGTATTTTACTTTAGCTACATTGCTTTGATCGGCCTCCAGGAGTAACTTGTTTTGTAAAATCTGTTTGCGTAGCTGTCCTCCCTGAAACAAGGTTATTTGTGTGCCCAAGCTGCCGCTTACCAAAAAAACCCGCTGGGTAATGTAATTGTAAGTTGATACATCCAGCGTACGTCCCCAGTTAAACGATGTTTGCGGGCTGGCACTTAAGTTGGGCAATAAGTTATATTGTGACTGTTTAAGGTTTTCTTCTGTAAGTAAAATACTGAATTGTGCTTGCTTGATTTGTAAATTTCGGCTTAATGTGGAATCAATAGCTTGTTGTAAGTTTATTTTAAGCTGAGCATAGCTACCAGGCACCATAACAGTTAATAGGATGCCTACTAATAAATGTAAAGATTTTGATTTTAAGATTAAGTTTAGCAACATGGATGGCTAAATATAATATTTGGTTGTGGTTTAAAAAATATGATGGGTATAAAAACAGTAATGAATCTTTCGGATTTTGTTAATTGTGAGATTAACCAAAGAGGCCGAATGTCCTTGCTACCGGAACGTTAAGGTAGTAAAAAAATGGGAAGAAAAAGACAGGCGCACAAAACATACTTTGCAGGGGATGTGTACTACAGGGTATGATAATCTTTAAATTTATATCTGATCCTGCAACAACCAGGAATTGGGCAACAATGCTTCTTTTGGCACTAAAAAATTGATGTTTGAACCTTTTAAAAAGTGCAAATAAAATTTACTGTTTTTTACATGATAAAAGAAGTATTTAAAATCATTGAACGAATTTAAACAGGCCCTTGCCCCATCAACAAATAAGCTTTTTAATTTAGCCCCGCGTTTTTGATATTCTACACAGTTTTAATAGACAATAAATAAACTGTGTTTGAAATACAAAAATCCCATCACTACAACAAGCATAATAAACGGGGCTCCTAATTTATTATACTTGTACCTGTTCAGCAATTACTTTTAAAGCGTTTACCAATGTTTCTAAACAACCAGTTTTCATGATAATCGGCCAAATCAAAATATTGACTGTAATAGTGATGGCAGCTTATCACCAGAAAAGAGTAGTGACTTGTAATTCATTTAAATAAACTTAAAATACCGATCATGAATTTCCTGAAAAAGCTTTCGGCCTTGTCAATACTGGCCGTGCTGTTGATAAATGCTTCTGTTGTTAAAGCGCAATCTGTGCCTCAACTGGGTAAAAACCCTGTTAAAGAAATAATTGCCGCAATGACGCTCGAAGAAAAAGCAACCCTACTGGTAGGCTCGGGCAAAGCGCCAAAACCTAAACCTGCGGGCAAACCTGGTGAAAGCAATGGCTGGGTACCGGAGCCGCCAATGATAGGCCATACCGAAACAAAAGTACCTGGCGCTGCCGGAAATACAAATGCCATTCCGCGTTTGGGCATTCCATCTATGGTATTGAGCGATGGCCCTGCAGGCGTAAGGATTTCCCCCACTCGCAAAGGCGATAGTACGCATACTTATTATGCTACGGCATTTCCGGTTGGTACCTTGTTGGCATCAACCTGGGACCCCGCAGAAGTGAATGCTGTAGGAAAAGCTTTTGGTAACGAAGTAAAAGAATATGGTGTCGATATTTTATTGGCCCCTGGTGTAAACATCCACCGTAACCCTCTAAACGGCCGTAACTTTGAATACTATTCCGAAGATCCATTGGTTGCCGGTACTATGGCCGGTGCTTTGATCAACGGTGTCCAGTCCAACGGTGTCGGTACTTCTATTAAACATTTTATTGCCAATAACCAGGAGAGCAACCGCAACTATAACAATTCAATTGTGAGTGAAAGGGCACTGCGCGAATTATACCTTAAAGTGTTTAGAATAGGTATTGCCGCTTCTAATCCCTGGACCGTAATGTCGTCATACAACAGGCTTAACGGTACTTATACCGCTCAAAATCATGATCTGTTAACAACAGTTTTGCGAGATGAGTGGAAATTTAAAGGCTTTGTAATGACTGATTGGGGCGGCGGTTACGATTGGATAGAAGAAATGAAAGCAGGTAATGACCTGATCATGCCAGGAAGGCCGGATCAGATAGCAACACTGATCAATGCGGTTAAACATGATTCACTAAGTGTTAAAGTATTGGATCAGAATGTGGAGCACATGCTTAACGTCATTCTTAAATCACCTGCTTTTTTGAAATATGCTTACAGCAACAAGCCCGATCTGAAAGCACACGCTGAAATTTCACGCCATGCGGCAACAGAAGGTATGGTACTGCTGAAAAACCAGGGCAGCGCGTTGCCAATAAATAAATCCATAAAAAGTATTGCCGCTTTTGGAAATACTACCTACAATACCATTGCCGGCGGCACAGGCAGCGGCGAAGTGAATAAGGCTTATACCATATCGATTTATCAGGGGCTTACCAATGCCGGCTATCAGCCTGACGAAAGCTTAAAGAATATTTATACTAAATTCTTTCAGGATACCCGAGTGCGGTTAATGCAGCAGCAAAAGGCAGGCCGCAGATATTGGGGGCCTGTACCTGAAATGCCTGCGAGCGATAGCCTGCTGAATGCTACTGTTCAAAAAAACGACCTTGCTCTAATAACCATCGGAAGAAACGCCGGTGAAGGTTCAGACCGTAATCTGGAAACGAACTATATGCTTACTACCGAAGAAAAGCAACAGTTTAAAAAGATAGCCGATGCTTTTCATGCCAAAGGGAAAAAGGTTGTGGCCGTGCTTAACATCGGTGGTGTTATCGATATGAACAATTGGCAGGACAATGCTGATGCCATATTATTGGCATGGCAGCCGGGGCAGGAAGCAGGTAACGCCATAGCAGATGTATTGAGCGGAAAAGTTAATCCGTCAGGTAAACTGGCAACTACTTTCCCGGCAAAATATGAAGATGTGCCTTCGGCCAAAAATTTTCCGGGCATTCCGGCAAATAAACCGGAACAGGTAATATATGAAGAAGGTATTTATGTGGGCTACCGTTATTACGACAGCTTTAACGTAAAACCCATGTACGAATTCGGCTATGGCTTGTCGTACACCGATTTTAGCATAAGTAACCTAAAATTAAATTCCGCTATATTTAATGGGATGATTACTGCCAATGCTACAATTAAGAATACAGGGAAAGTTGCAGGTAAACAAGTGGTACAAATTTATATAAGCGCCCCGGCAAAAACCATTGACAAACCTACACAGGAGCTAAAAGCCTTTGGTAAAACCCGTTTGTTGCAACCCGGCGAATCACAGGTATTGACATTTACGCTTCGTGCTGCCGATCTGGCTTCTTACCACACGGATAGTTCTGAATGGATAGCTGATGCCGGTAAGTATGAGCTTAAAGTTGGCGCATCATCACGAGACATTAAACAAACTGCTATTTTCAGCAGCCCCAAAACCATCATAGTAGAAAAGGACCACAAAGTATTAAAACCGCAAGTTAGCATCTATGAACTAAAAGCCAAAAGATAGCATAGCTTGATAGGGTTATGTATTTAGTTCACAAGATGGAAGCTTTTAAAACGACAATAAAAAAATGAATTACTAAAGTATAACGAACTTAAAAAGCAGGACAACTAGACCCACTATTGTCCAATACGAGGATTAATTACGATAACTTATTGTTATTGATGATAAGCGATGATGATATACAACCGCTGGTTTTGACAGCTACATTTATACCATCAATCCAAGCAAATAAGCAATGGCAAAGAAAATACGATCAGAAACAGAAAAAGCACTGATGAATGTTTCGAGAGCTATTGTGTTGATATCTGTTTTTTTTATTGTACTGGTTGGCATATTGCTTAGCTTGTTGTTTTTCCCGCAAGGCCCCGCGGTTTTCTTCCCGGAAACCGGGTCAACAGCAAATGCAACAATGCTGGCTGCATCAGCAGGAAGTACGCCGGGAACGATACCTGCGGATACCTGGAAAGCACCGGACGTAAGTACCATCCCGGCGGGAAAAAGCGGGGAAATGATCCGTTACGGTAAAGAACTGCTTGCACATACGTCCAATTATTTTGGCCCTAAAGGAAGCATCGCCCAAATTACCAACGGCATGAATTGCCAGAACTGTCATTTGGACGCAGGCAGCAGGCTTTTTGGGAACAATTATGCCGGCTTTATTGCCAGTTACCCTAAAAAGAGCGGCCGGGGCAATAAAGTAGAACCAGCTTCCGAACGTATTGCAGAATGTTTTGAACGTAGCTTGGCGGGAAAAGTACCAGACACATCCTCCAAAGAAATCCAATCTATTTTGGCTTATATGAAATGGATGGGTAAGGGTGTGCAGAAAAAGCAAAAATTGTTTGGCACGGCAACAGAAAAACTGGCTTTTATGGATGTTGCTGCTGATCCCAAAAAAGGAAAAGCTGTTTTTATATTGAAATGTAAGCGTTGCCACGGCATTGAAGGAGAAGGTTTGCTTGCGGCCGATAAAAAAGAATATATGTATCCGCCGCTTTGGGGCAAACACAGTTATAACGATGGCGCTGGCATGTACCGGATTTCTAATTTTGCAGGTTTTGTAAAAAACAACATGCCTTATGGTGCCACTTACCAAAACCCGCAATTAACGGATGAGGAAGCCTGGAACGTAGCTGCATTTGTAAACTCGCAGCCGCGGCTGCACAAAGACCAGCACAACGATTGGAAGGACCTTCAAAAAAAACCGATCGACTTTGCCTTTGGCCCTTATACAGACACGTTCAGCGAAAAGCAACATAAGTACGGGCCTTTTAAGCCGATAAAAGAAGCACATAAAAATCAATCCATTTAATTAACTCACCTTACGCAAAAAAGCTATAAATTAGGGGATATAAAAAAGGGGGGATTGTGGAAAACTTTGTGGATTTATATACAGATTATTTGATCAGTTCAAGTTCTTATACCACAGCAACGGGGA
>JAABUQ010001037.1_pt1 | contig 62546 bp, 47 predicted proteins | sample 5560001 | NCBI WGS metagenome assembly JAABUQ01 (sample SAMN10711888, study PRJNA513371) | rock metagenome | isolation source: Antarctica rocks | place: Antarctica: Victoria Land, Finger Mt nord | collected 2015-12-18
ACCAAACATCTTCAACGCCTGCATCGCCGCCCCCGTCCCCACAGTCTGGCTATCATGCCCGCCCTGGGCTCCCCCACCACCAGCACCGTACATGGCTTGATGCGCAACAACAGCCTGGTTCTGGTCGATGCCCTCGTTGGCGATGTGCTGCTGGTTCTGGCCTAGAAAACCCAGCGCGGAAGAGAACATGGAGCTGTCCCCCGAGGGGCCTGAGTGCGATTCTGCGTGCTGGAGCGCCCCGTTGAAGCCGTGCTCGCCTCCGCCTTGGTTGCCATGGCCTTGTTGACCGCCGCCGTAACCTCCACCTTGTTGGCCCCCGCCGTAGCCTCCACCTTGCTGACCCCCACCGTAGGAGCCGCCCCCGCGGCCGGCTTCTTCGTTGTAGTTGCCCCCGCCTTGTTGGCCGCCGCCGTACTGGTTCCCGCCGCCTTGGTTGTACTGGCCTCCACCTTGTTGATTGTAGCCTCCGCCGCCGCCGCCGTAGGAATCGTTGTAGGACATGTTTCCTTTCTTTTCTTGTTGAGATGGAAAGTTGGTTCGTGTGGAGTTGGATGAGGGATGGGTGCCGGGTGGGGTTGGTGCGAGAGGGTTAGGTTTGGTGGATGAGAGGATGGGAGGTGGGAGTGATTGAGCTGAGTTGGGTGGTATGTGAGAAAAAGGGGAGATTGGAGTGAATTACAGTATGTGTTATGAGGGGATAGGGTGATGGTTACTCGAAAGTTGGTCTAAGGTGACGTATTAATAGAGGGGCAGTCGATTCGGTTATGGTCGGGCCGAAATGAGAGACAACGAGAGCCTTTGAGATCTCGAAACAGAACGTCAATTGATGAATCATGTGTTCTACATAGCACAATTTCGGGTTGAGACGCCTGCAGTAGATACTGCTAGCCAGAGTTTGCGGAAACACAAAGGTCAATTGAATGCGTGGAGAGGAACTCTTAAGTGTGAACGGGTTTCTTTATTAGGATAATATAAGGTGATGGTACACTTCTTCTCGCAATCGAAACATATCTAATACCTGGAGTGCCGAATCCATCTGCTGGAAGATACCGTCAATGGGTGGTCCTATCTTGCGCCGTCCCATCCTAACGTCGTAATGTGATTAAAATCGTATGGTGTGAATATCGTGAATTGTCGAGAATCGAATCTTTGCGGATACCGAAACCGCGGGGAGGAAATGGTAGGTGGCGAGGATTGGGTAGGGAGTGGTGATGGTGTCAGTGCTGGTTGGTTGAAGATGGTAGCATTTCGGATGGCAACTTAGTGGTGGAAAAGGCCAGGCAGTTGTCGGTAAGTCGTTGGGATCAAGATTTCTCTCCAGTCCTTCCTCGTCCAGAAAATACCCGCAGCTATCATGGGGCTCCTTACTTTTCCCCATCTGTCTCATGGCATCACGCAGATGATCATCTCCTGGAGATCTGTTGGATACCCATCACCCTCTCAACAACTCATCGTCATCCCCAAGACACATCCAACGCAGTACATGACTCCTCTCTCTTACACCTCAGCAAACAACCCCTCACACCCCCAACTCCCCTCGACCCCCATCTCTCCCTCGTCCTTCCATCCGTCATCCCCGAACCCGAGCACCACGGATCTTTCCCCAGCCTCCCTCAATATTCCTGACATAGCAACCATCTGCTCCATCACCCCCGGCTTCGCATCGCCATTCTTCTGTCCTCGCCTCGGCCACCCTGTCTCCAGATTGACCGCTTCATCGACATTGACACAAATCGATGCCAATTCATTCAGCGAAGTCCGCACGTATTCACCTGCGTCTTCGGCGGCTACTTCAGGGTGGAAGAAAGGGTGGATATTTGCCGCCGCGATGTCGAGGACTGGACACAGCACATCTGCATTCGCGGCGAGGACTGTCACGGGTTCAGTCGTAGTGACGGGCCCGGTGTAGCCCGCAGCGCGCAGCTTGTTCTTCGAACAGACGATGAAGGTGGCCAGCTCCGTCGCTGTGACCGCGTCGTTGAAGACCGCTTCTTCTCCAATTACAATCATCTCCACTCCACTCCACAACCCTTGGGCCCACACTATTATCTCGTCGACCTGCGGCCTCGCTTCTTCTATCCCTAGCTCGTCAATGTGGACGCCGAGAATGAGTTTGAGGCCGTGTATTGCGGCCGCCGAACCAACCTTCTCTAAGGCGGAGCAGTCGATTGCGTGTAATCGAATTGACTTGAAGCCTTTGCGGGCGATCTTGGCGACGTCGCTGCGTACACTGAGGAGAGATTTGCAGGTTGAGTCGTCGTTGTAGGGGAAATAAACGATGGCCCATTGGGCCGACGGTGGGGGCACAGCGTGGTCTTTTGCGGGCTCTTTGGGGGTAGTGGGTTCTTTTGAGATTTGTGATCGATCGCTGTAGTCTAGTTCTTCAGGACGTTTATTTTCATATGGACCATGAGCTGCCATGACTGGCTTTGCAATCGGCACCTCGACATATTCGGTGGTGACTGGTAAGTCGAGTTTTTCATTCCTGGCTGGTTGGTAGACTAGTTGGCCGTGGTATTTGTCGGCATTGTTCTGAGGGAGGGCGGCGATGACGGATCGGAAAAGCGCAATAGCTGCGCAGGTGGGTATAAATGTCTTCATTATAGTAACTGCCAAGTGGTGGGTTAACTGTAGGGTTTTTGGAGATTTTTGAAGCACCCGATTATTGTTGCTTTTGCATGTTTCGTGTTCCTGCCTCGTGAACGGCCCCGTTGTTGTCGAGGGGCGACTTTTATGCAGAAGAACAAAGAATGTAAACACTGGAGAACAAGGACCGCAAGGACCGCAACCTTTTTCAAAATGAGTGTCGCGCCATAGAGGGGCACAGTGTTGATGAGTAGAGGAAATAGGAAAAGGAAAGGAGAGTATGCTGCACCACCTAGTTCGTTAGAAAGAAAAGATGGTGCTGGCCATGTGGCAGTCGGTCAAAGTTCCGACTACACATAGCGCACGGAGATTTGGGGTCAAGAATGAAGAAATGAAGAAATGACTAGATTGAGCATATCTTTGCGTAGGGCGGCTCGTTAGCAGGGTGGGAACGGAAGTTAGCATCTCTTAGAGCGCCTTCTAGTACAAATGGTAGGGTGGCACGGAGATGAGAAACGATGATCCGCTTTGTGGAGAGTGCAATCTTCTTCCTCAAGTGGCTGCAAAGAAGGAATCTCATTGGTGCTTTGGCCGTGGCTGTCGAACGATGGTCGCGGCGCACGCTGACTAATCCTCAAGCGCTGTTACATCGTCGTGGCACTGATGGTGGTGGTGATGACTTGATACGAATTGCGAGACGCGAAATCTGGCAATGTGCCAAGTCCTAGTCAGTCAGCCGGTAAGTCGATTTGAGGGTGGGAGAGGGGGTGAATAGTTACTTGTAAATAAAGGTACTCTGTACTTATTGAAGTGCACGACCCGCTGTGTGTGTGGACGAAATGCACCAGGCTAGGTACCTACCTAGCTTGTCTCGCCACCCTGCTTTCCGAACATCGGTACCCTTTCTATTCATACAGTGGTATCTAATGATGTCTACAAATCCACGTCAGTGAGATAGTACAGTGGTGCAGTATTCGTGACCGGGATGGGCCCCTCATCAGGACATCAATCCCATTCTATCAGCTTCAGGCGATCCGTGGTGCGAATTGTCAAACCAATTCCTCGCTTCCAACCCCTCAAACGCCGTCCCTGCGAATGGCCCAGTATATGTGTTGGTATCAAACATCATGGCCTCCGTCGATTCGGTGACAGGCGACATCAGATCGAACCCGGCACCGAATCCCAGGTGTTGGAAATTACTGGAGTGAATGTGCGGAGCGTCTATCATGGCATCATCGTCCTCCTCGTCCTCCTGGGGCGGAACAAGCCTTGTCACTGGTAGCGGAGGTGGAGGCACTTGTCTAATATCCAATTCTTCTATCCTTGGCTTCTGGGGTAAGCTTTTCAAAAGATCCGTAGATGATTCGAGTGATTCGATAGCAAAGCTCAGGAAGCCGGCATTTTTCGCGCTGACGGAAAGTGTCCACCTATACTCTCCTAGTCTGGCCCTGTAGAATTCGGCTTCTTCCTGACAGGGTGCTGTCGCCAGTAGCAGGCTGCCGAATGTAGCCACCAATGCAAAGTTGACTTTCGAGGGGAAATACCAAAAGGATGTAAGGTGATCGGAGCGGAGGCGGTTGACAAAGTCCATGGCGGATATGAGTCGGGTCTTGGCTGCTGAACGGCAGATGTGGGTCAGGTATTGGTCTGACGAGGATGCGGCAACCGAGCGGATAATGCAGCGATGGAGGGTAATCTCAGTAGCGAAGTAGGCCAAATGGAGATGTCCTTCGAATTGTTAGTCAAACACATGTTGGCTCATAGAGACGACTTTTACCAATGATGGGAGGTGCTTGACCATTGTCCAACTTCAAGGTCTTTGGTAGCTGCGTGAACCAATCCTTGAGCCTCATCTGAACAGGCTTCGCCCGTTCGAGAATCAGTCTCGTGCTATTCTCACCAGCAGCGTCGTACTCTTGCATAGCTAGCTGGGTGTAGAATGTGTCCAATATACTTGACAGGATCGCGGTCAGGGCCACCATCTCACAAAAGCATTCCTGGCCCCTTTTGCGTTCGTCAAGTGCAGCATCATTGGTATCGGAGTTGACTCCGAAGTCCTCGTCATACAGATCTTGCACAGCCCAGTGAGCTTTGGATATGAGGGAAGGCCTTCCGTGTACCAGAGAGCACCATTGATCTTGCATGTACACAGCCCAGGCCAGTCTCTTTCGCAAGCCACGCTCCTCATCCGAAAGGATCCAAGAAGAGCAATCTAGATGCAGACCGAGTTCGAATGCTGCACTAACTAGCTGTGTGTTGAGTGTCTTGGAATCAATTTCTGATCTCTGCATGAGAAGGAGTCCCGCTTGGATTGTCGATAATGTCGGCTTGACGAGTGAATCCCCAAGCAGATCGAGCGCGAGATCCTCCAGCTTACCAATCTCAAGTGAGTGGCGCTTCTTGTCAGAGAGTTTCATGTCAGAGCGGAGCCCTGGAGACGATGCAGACACGGTATAGACGGCGCAAAGCAACGCAGGATCAATGCTTTTGCTGTGCGGTACTGCCAGCGACGCATCTTCAATGATCGGGAAGCTCCGGCTAATGGCAGTTTGGAAGTGCTGGAGGAGCAGTGGACCATGGGGACCGACCAGTCTCCCTATGGCTTGTGACGAAGTGCTCTGAGGCTCCTCGTTGTTGTTTCCACGAAATGTGAGGAAGGCGTTGCGATCATCTGATTTCTGATAATTGGCGCCCCAGGATGCTGCTCCGGCTGAGCGTGAGATATCAAAAAACATAGGCTCGAGCTCGGTGGTGTACCCAACATGCGATCCGTGGTATTGCCACTTGCCCTGAGATTTCGCTGGCGACGCAGACTCTCCCGACTCTTCCCTCTTGATCTTGGGGTCAACTTTAGCACCTTTGGGAGGTGGCTGCGTGGTGGACCTTTCTTCACTGTCAGCTCTGTCCACGTAGTCGTCCTTCCAGACCGTTTCGTACCTGCGCTTTGCCGTATCTGGAGTGGAACCCTCGGGGTCAACCCTTCTCTTCCTGGGCCGCGGGTTCTCCACGAATGTGCACTTCTGCCCGTGCATGCCACACGCAGCACACACTGTCTGTCCCTCGTTTATAACGCACTTGCTCTTCCTCCTTCTACAAGCATCACAAGGCCTTTCTTTTCTCCCACGTGTGGTTTTGTTGGTGGCAGTCTGATTCGAGGTTGTCTGCGATGGTAGACTATCTGCCGAACGGTTCATATTCTGGGGTGCAGAGTTTGGGTTGGAGGAACTGGCGGAGATGGGGGACTGATTATATGGTATCGCGGTAGACATGGCCTATGGCACGACAAAGCTTCTGGGGTTTTCGACGCTGGTGGAAACCTGCACTTAAGAGGAGTCGTCATGGGTCTTTGCATTTGTTAGGATCGGTTTCTGGGGAGCGGCCAGCGGACGTCAGAGGATGAGGTTCCGCAAAGATAGTGTGGTCAACGGATGCGGCAATCGCCGAATTTATGTTCGGTGATAGATATTAGATAGTGGGTTTGTGTTGCAGCGGAGAAAGCTTGCACGCGCTCTCTTCTCCTAGATGTTCCAGCAAAGTAGGTTCGGAGGCAGCCGATGAAATCATACCGGAACAAGAGGCTTTTGACAGGGCATATGATGAATATGTCTGCTACGTCCTACGGAGGCAAGCTTAGCAGTTTGGGGATATTCGAAATGGCAGTGATAGAAGGATGGGGGTCTCGGTACTCCGTAGCGTGGATGGGAGTCCGGCAGGCACGGAGCAAGGGACTAGAACAAGCAGCGTGGGGGTGGAAGTAAGCAAGGGGATCAGGAGATTGGTCGTGTGCTGCAGATGTGGTTGTGCATGATCTTGATGATTGATGGCTGAGGACCTTGAATGCAGCTAAATTACTGAAGGGATCTGAACCCTTTCGGAGGAAAAGATAAAAGCTGGAGTATGATTGGGGGCAGGGGGTGAGAAGACGATTTTATGATGAGGGAAGGCTAAGGTACCAAAGGCTCGAGCAAAGGCTACCAGGGGGCAACCAATTACTGCAAGACTGCCCCGATAAGCATGCGCACGTTGTATGGGCAGTGCTGGTAGGCCTTACCTAATTATTATGTCACAAGCTGGCCACTCTCCTACTTGTCCATCTTCATCTCCATCGTACATCTCCATGACCGTCCTCGGACCTGAATGCGACAATGGTGGTGAGTGCAGTTGCAGATTGGCGAGATGGAAGCTACCTACCTACCTTAGGTAGTGATCCCGTGACAAGAGAGAACCAGTGAAGGAGCTGACTGATATTCTCCACCAATCAAAACTATCGCGTCAGTCAGCAGTGATTGCGGAAGCACCAACAGCTGTCCGGTATCGCAGTGCTTCCAACCTCCAACGGTACTCACGGTGACCTTGATTATGATGCGTGTGGGAATAGAGCAAGTGTATAAGAGGGCAATGCATCTCCTATTGCTCAAGTCTTCTTGCACTGTTGTGGGCAAACGCTGCCCCAAAGAATATGAATAAAAATGATCCACGAGAAACATCCATCATTTGATTCATAAGTCTTGTTCGTTCAAGTTGCACCACTAACCACCATTCACTATTCTATCACGATGGCTACACATCAAGCATTGAAAGACTACTGGACCCACGAGGCTTACTCAGCCTCCGCCTCCTTCGTCCCCGAACTTGCCGCAAAGATCACACAATGGCTCGACCCTCAGCCCTCCAACGCCATCCTAGACCTAGGCTGTGGTGACGGGCTTCTCACTACAAAGATCAAGTCTCTCTGCTCCCGCGTTGCTGGCTACGACGCCTCGGCCAATCTAATCGACGCAGCCAAGAAAGAGTATGGCAACATTGATGGCTTAACTTGGCACGTCCAAGATTGTCGATACCTAGAGGGAAGTGGGCATGCGAAAGACGGAGAGTTTGATAAGGTGTTTTCCAACGCGGCACTGCATTGGATTTTGAGGGATCCTACAAAGCGCAAGTCGGTGTTCATCGCCGCGTACAATGCTCTACGGCCTGGAGGGACTTTCGTCTTCGAAATGGGTGGCGCTGGCAATGTTGCCAGCGTTCATACCGCGCTTCTGGCAGCCCTTGTCCATCAAGGTGTAGCCATTTCGAAAGCAAGAGAGGCTTGTCCGTGGTTTTTCCCCTCCGAGAGGCTCTTGGAGCAGATGCTACAAGAAGTCGGGTTCAAGGTGGAGAGGTTGGAACTTGAATACAGGCCGACAAAGGTGACAGATGAGAAAGAAGGAGGACTAGAGGGCTGGGTGAGATTGATGGGCGCCGTCTTTTTGGAAGCTGTGGATTCAAAAGACAAGGCAGAAGCCATGGTGAAGGAAGTGTGTGACGTGCTTCAAAATGTTCTCAAGCATGGCGAGGATGGAAGCATATGGCTTGACTATGTCAGGTTGAGAGTCCTCGCAAGGAAGTGAATGCTGACCAGCTTCACAAGTCGGTCTCTTGTGCGCCTGTTCATCATTTACTACCTTTACTGACAGCAAATATCACTTCCTTCCACTTCGTCCACGGCTTTCACCCTCAACAACCAGCGCCAATTCACCATCTGTCGCTAATCTTTCTTCGTCAAGTATCCCTCTCCTAATTCTCCTGTCTAATATGTAGCCATGATATTAGACATCATCCGAGCATACAATACCCGGGCATCTTTGCTTCTTAACCTACTCCAGGGCTAAGACATAGCCATACGCATGCTTTTTAGGCTCCACCTTCTCCATTCTTATCTTCCCTGTCAAGTATATCCATTTGGCCAAGCGTCTGTTAGTCTGCTACCATCTTTTGTCCTCATTACCCCTTTCAAGCGCTGCTCATTACGAGGTGAGAACGCCATCTCTGACTTGAGCTATCTCGAGTCCTAGAATTTTTCCAATTGCCCGATTAGATGTTTGGACCAACAGTATGTTTCCGGCAGTGGGATAGAGATTTTGATGGGCGGAGGGTGGTGCTTTTTGCGAAAGGGCAGTGGAACGATGTCATCCGAGATGGATTTACGCACTTTCGACAACGGGCTTACGAGGAGTGGTCATAATGATGGGATCCTTGGATATGGCGAGGATAGAGATGTTGACGTGATGCGAAATTTTCCGGTGGGTTTGGGGGTGTTGCATTACGGAAACGGAAAGGAGTGCGGTGAGCGATATGGTTCGCTCAAGGGCGGGTCGTAGTCGATTGCTTGTCTGCAGAATGCTTGTCCTGCTGACTTGGGCAGACAGCTTTCTTTGCATGATTGATAGGCTTAAATTGTAGGGCTTTTAGATCGAGGCCCCTTGTGCATGCTCATTGGCAGGGAGCGAATAGGGTATAGCTATATCTCAGATGTTACGATATCACTTGCAACCACCCTCAGGAACTTCGGAGGCAAAAGCGCGTCATCGAATCGCATAAAGTGCGCTGTATGTCCTTATGAAGATGGAAAGTAGATCACATCCTTTGCAATCTTTGAGACCAGTATCTGCAAATCCCACAGCTGGACAGTCCGCTGAAGGGCGTCTAGCAAGCATAAATCAGCCCTCTACCACAAGATGTAGGTGTTTTGTTTGAGCCAGAGGCCCGCACCGTACCAGTATATAACATTCTCTCCAATCTTGAGGCTGTCACCTGCAGATCCCACAGCCGGACAGTCCGATGAAGCCTGTCACGCAAGCGACAGATCGATCCTCTACCACAGGAGACTGTTGTATGGTTTGAGCTAGAGGTCCGCACCGTACCAAAATTTATCGTGGTTCTCCAATGTAGTGCACCTAGCTCATCTGGCCAATGGAAAACTCGATCAAGTTGCTCCTCGGAGGATTTAGTCCGAAATGGTGTATCCTTAGCCGCCATAGATACCCTGAGTTATTCAAGGGCGACCCACGCCGCATATTCTGTACATATGATATAAAACCACGCTCTGTCTTCATACCAGCGAATACTCGGGAAGTCTTTTCTATGATACAGGTATCTCAAAGCCCATGGACGTCAGAGTAAACGTCGTGGTGGAGCCGATTAAGCTGTCGGTGTAGAAGCACATATGTAGTAATTCGGCGTTCCGAGGTCGAAGGGGCTCTTAATACTCTTCTCCCCTTTTTGTTTAGCAGCTTTGGAGAATGCGACGATTACTTGTTCTGCAAGCTCCGGGTATTGACGGAACATCTCCCGTGAAGCCTCTGTCAAGAACCAGGAGGGCTCTACGTGCCAAGCATACCAGTCGGCGAGGAGTTCGCGCATTGGCGATTTCTCAGTGGTATTTTCGAATACGTGAACGACTGCATCGATAGGTGGTGCCATTGGGTCTGCGTTTGGAGGTACGCTGTAAAGTCGCTGGCACGTTTCCATTCTCAACGCTGCGACATCGTACTTTTCTGCCAAGACGTACAGTCTCAGAGTCTTCTTGATGTGCGAATGCCTCTTGCAGGGTGTCTGAAGCGGTCTATAGTACAGCCAGTAGATGAAGTGCTCAACGTCGTCGGCTTTTTCGTCAGGCATTTTCATTGAACGCTCGTCAGTCTCGCGGAAGGAAGAGTTGAAGGCAGCATTGAAGACTGGAGATGCATTGCAGATTAGGTCCTCATGGACATGGAAAATGTTTCCCTCCTCGCCTACTACTAGTTTCACCATAGAAATGTCACAGAACCTACAAAGGATTACCGGGTCAGTAAGGTCACGACGTGCAGGATGTGTGCAGATTGGCTCACTTTCTTTCCACTAGGATTGACGAAGCCATCTTTGATATGCTCTGCGGTGTGCTCTGGGCTTTGGAAACAGACGAAGTCAATGGTCTGAACTACGTCAGAGAAGCGAGGCGCCTGTCACACGTCGTCATTTACGCGCTATGGAAAGCGCTAGCTGTTATGTGATGAAGATCGATTCGATGCTGGGCATGCTCCCGGGCAAAAGACTCGTTACCTACTTACCTTACCAAATCTCCCCTTTTCCTAATGAACTCCACTAAGCTAGGCACCTCCACCCCAAAAATTCACGGTAGATCTTCAATAAATGGAGTCTGGGGGATGGAGTCAGTTGATGACTAGACGAAATAAGCGAGAAAATGCCAAATTTTGGTATTGTGGCCTTCTGAATTCGGCAGCCCTCTCTCTAAAATGATTCGGCAACGAGTTTTTACCCCGCGAGCCAGGCTGTTAGGGCCAGGGATAATCGCAAATATCAATAGACCCAAATCATTGTTGCATATCGCTAGTGATGAGAAAGAGCAGCAACATTTCATTCAAACAGCGGTCCCATAGATCTGTCTACTTGCGACTCACGGCTTGGCATAGTTGCAGTGATTCCTGTAGCCCCCAATTTTGCATATTTCCTTACCTGATCTCTGGGAATCCTTGGTTGGTGTCTTGCACCGGCTCATCTCAACCGATCTCCGTTATCCCCATATATCGTGTGGGGTCTGTAGAAAATAGAAGAATGAGTGTTCGACTCCGAAGAGGTCGTAGGCGTTGCTGACACGTACTGGCTCAAGCTCGCTGTGGAGTTTTTGCTCCTATCTCCGCTTTGCAGAGGAGTTCCGGGCGGACAGTCAAGCTCTTTCTTACTCCGTCCTCGACGAGAGAGAGTCTCACAGCACAACCGTAGCTAAGTCGTCGGCACCAATGTGAGCGGCTTAATCCTTGGGCTCCGACAGTCGGCACATAATGAAAGTGGAAGGTCCTCACATAACATTCGAAATGAGATTTGGATCGGAAGGCTGAAGGTTGGCGGTTGGCGGCACAGGGCAGGCAAACTATCTATACGCGCGTTTGTTTAGTCATTGCGTCATTCTGTTCTATGAGTTTCACGAGGATACACAGTACCCGTATTTACTGTGGCTGGCTGTCAATAGTGCTATTGATCCGTCATAGGAGACTTGAAGACGGTTGAGATACTCTAGAGTTGAGAGTAGATTCAGAAATGTTGGCAAGACGCTGTGACACGAGATGAGATGAGGATCCCCATCAAAATTTCGAGCACTTACAGCAGCTGCTCTTCGAGGCAACCATTGAGACCACCTTTGGCTCTGCGTCGGTTGTTACGAGCCCGATACTTCTGCAGCATGAAGCGCAAAGCTGCAGCATTACAGGTCACGCCCAAAGCAAAGCGGCAGAGGGATGCGGAGCCAGATTATTGCGACGTCTCGCCACAGAAAGATGGAGACGACATGGTGTTGTGGCCCGCGCATCCGACGGCAATTAAAAGAGCACGGGCTTTCCTTCGAGAATGGTAATCTGTCATCGCTATCTCCATGCAGGCCTCCTGACACTTCATCTAGTGCTACTTCACGTCAAAAAACTCTCCTTGTGCCTGACAAAGATGCCGACGGGTTAGACGCCGGGGTCATAATATACAAGACGCTTGCATCACTGGGATTAGAGAAATCCTTGATTGATGTGCATCTGGTTGGCAAGAATTGCTCCGTACACGATGAAGTCGAGAGAAAAGCGATGAATGCGAAAGATCCCAGATACATCATCGTGGTGGATCAAGGCAGTCGCGCAGCTCCCTCATTTGTGGAAGATCGCTCCACCAAATCGCTTCTAATTGACCATCATTTGAGCGACGACTTCCCCGAGAATGCTACAGTATGACTGCAATTCTGGGCTGCGAGTTCTGCTAACATGGCTGTCCGAAAGGTTGTCTCTGCCTGCCACTATCCTCCTGTGGCCACGTCTGCGTTGTTGAGTTACGAAATTTGCAAGGATCTGCATCCTGACATCTCTTCTTCGTGTGGCTTTCTCTGTGCAATGGGTACCCATGGTGATCTGGGCAACACGCTGAAGTGGAAACCTCCTTTCCCGGATATGACAGAAGTGTTTAAGACCCACACAAAGAAGGCTATTAACGATGCTGTGTCTTTGATCAATGCTCGTAAGTAGAGGGGTCGAAAATTCACCTCAGCAACTGAAGATCGCAGCACGTAGAACCGCTAAATTCGACGTTGTGTCGGCCTGGGACGCTCTGCTGGCAGCCAATGGGCCGAAAGAAATTCTCAATAACACCAGGCTCCTCAATGCGAGAGCAGAAATAAACAAAGAAGTCGAAATTCAGACACACACTCCCCCCAAATTCAGCAAAGACGGAAAAATTGCTGTGCTGAGAATCAATAGCGAAGCCCAAGTCCACGGTGTTATCGCAACGAGATGGGTAATCTTCTTCGATCTGGAGTGTGCTTTGTGAGCGTTAACATTCCGTAGGCCGGCCATCTCAACTCTAAAGCCCTGGAGATTATAATGGTCGCTAACTCAGGCTATCGACCTGGCTATGTCAATTTTTCTTGTCGGATCGCTCGGTGTGCCCGCTCCAGAGAACCTCCAGTCAATATCATCGCGTCTTTGAAAGCAGCAGCGGATCTTGATACCGGTGATCTTGTCGAAAGGTTGGGCGAGAACTTTGCTAGGGGCCACAAAGAAGCCTCCGGAGGCATCATACCGGTTGCAGAATTCGAGGAGCTTATGGCGCTTATAAAGGTTGGCGAGAAGCCTGATCCAACGTCTGAAGTTGCAAGCAAGGCGAAGATCGAGTCCTCGCCGCAAAAGAATAACTTGATGAACTACTTTGCAAAAAAGTAGAGACACATCTTGGTTTGCGATGTTTGATCATGCATCTGGCTCGGCTATCTACCGTCGAACAGAGAAACCGCGTTCTGAGCATTCAATGTGGCGGTGATGAAAAAATCATACACATGATCTCACAGCGTGACGTTAATTCTTGAGATGTTTATACAAAATTCCTGGTTCTATCAACCGTTCCCAGGCCCATCTCCAGCGTGGTTTTGAAGACCCACTCCGCGCTGACTGGAAGGCGTTCCATTCCCGAACGTCGCACTTTTATCGAAAACATCTTTATAGTGCTCCTGGGCACCTGCGCACAAATTTTCAAGCTCCCTAAATTGCGAAACCTTGTTCTGATACTCGCAAGCAAGAACAACCATCTCCTGCCACGCCGCCTTCTCGACATCTTGGCCCGTCATCTTCACCATGCCCTCCGCCGGGCCCCAAATCCTGACCCTCTTCTCATCGACTAAGATTGGGTTTGTGACCAGGCCCCCAACATCCATCTTTGGCAAGTGCGCGTGGATGAACAAAAGTCGGGGTTCCTTCTCCGGGTGCCCGCTTCTGACGTTCATGTACTCATCTCCTGGATGGAATTGCAACATGGATGTGCCGTCATACTGACCGCCATATGTGCCCTTCCCCCCAATCTCAACATCATGCTTGACGCGGTAAAAAGAAGCGCCCAGCACGATCGCCGCCGCCAGGAATGTCTCTTTGTCACCTTCCCCATCCGCGCCTTGCGTGAACATGTAGTAATAGTAATCCGGCCCATAAACGTTATAATATGCGGCCAGGATCAACGTCTGGAGATGCGTGGCCTTGTTCACAAGTAACTGGCCCGCTTCACTGGATTTGCCCGGCATGCCTTTGGGAAAGCCATCCAGGCCCGCGATGGTATAGAATGCCGGATCTTCGGTCGCGATCCAGAAGTCCGGCCAGGAAACGAAACCTCTGGATACGAATGGCTCGTTGTACAGCAGCTCGGCAGGATCGTATACGGGGACGTTGTCGGAGTCTAGGAAGAGGATTTTCTCAAAGATGGAGAAAAGAATGGAGAACACTTTCAATTGGAAGTTCCCGAGTTCAACAGGGTGGTCGGGACGGAGGTAGTCGTCGATTACGAGACAAGCTGCGTTCAATTCCGGGAGGACGGTTTCGCATATTGTTTCGTCGTACTCGTTGCGGCGCAGGAACACTTGGACGGGAAGGGTAGAGTTGGTTCGGCGTAACATGCGGATGTTTAGCAGCAGAGGAGGGAAATAACTTCCGCCCGCAGTTGTGACAATACCGGCGCCACTGAACAGTCGAGGTGCTTCTTCGTTGATTTTGCTGAAGCCGGAGTGGCTCACGAGTTTCTCGTGCGATCTCCGCATGCATTCGATGGTCTCTTTTGATAGTCCGATGCTGCGATCTGTCGGTATCCTTTCTGTGGGTGCATCCATGGAACTTTTCCCTGTGTAGTCGCCTTTGATGGTACGAACTATAGGTGCGGCCTGGTGGATCACTGTGGCCCAGCGGTGCCAGAAGTTGGCGATTTCTTCTGCGCCGAGAAGGATGCGTCAGCTTGGGAGAACTAAATGTGTGGTCAATCTTTCTTGTGGACTTATGTGAGGAGGCACTAACCTTGACCGTGGTTCAGTTCCATGCTCGGACGATCATCTTCGTTTCTTGGTCTTTTTGGTCCTTCCTCGAAGGATCATCTTTTGTTTCTTGGACATTGTGGTTCTTGCTCGAACCATCTACTTCAGTCTTTTCGTCCTTTTGTTCTTCGCTCGAATGATCATCTTGCGTTTCTTGTTTCGTGTACTTAGCGGGTACTAGATTCTTATCGAGATCGAGGAAGTCTTCGTGAGAGATCTCGTTTTGAGTTTCTTGGTGGCTGGATCCACCATAAGGGGATGTTTTCTCATGATCAATTGGAAGGTCCTTGTGAGATATCCCTGTATGGTTATCTTGTTTGTTGAAGTCCGCGTGCGAGATGGTGTTAAGAGGGCCATTAGGCAGGGTTTCATCTGGACTCTCTTCGTGGAGCGGGTCATGTGAAGCTGTCTGGCGTAAAGTGCCATCTTGAGTGGCGTTCACCGGTTTTTCTTGCACAGACGATGCTTTCAAATTCTGCGAATGGAATCTGGTGTGGATCGGAGCCTTCCAAACTAAGACGACAGCCAGTAAGACAAGAGCCAAAGTATTCACCGCAGGTCGTGTAAGCATCCTTCCAAGATTGCGTGGGCTCTACGCTGGAATCAATCGACCGAAATCTTTGCAAAACAGAATGGAAAGCAATGTGCTTGGGGAAATTCCGAGGTTTGAGGACTGGAAGTCTCGGATGCACCAGCACCACCAAGGGGAATAAAATCCGGGAGAAAGCGTCTGATTGATGGCTAATCTTGCAATCCTGATACATAGGATGAGGCACTGCATCAGGGGGAAATGACTATAATGATAATAAGGTGGTACGGAGTGTTGGCCATAACATAATTACAGGTGAACAATGAGGCCTAGTCTAGCATCAGACATCAAACTCTTAGCTTCACTTAGTATTTGAAGAACAGCGATGAATTGCTGAGGCACAGGCTCACAACTTACACATGTGACTGACTTGTAGTGGTGTTGATGCATAGAGATCTACAGGAATTACTGCTAGCTGATGCTTGAGACTCGATGGGGGATTGGAAGTTGTGGCAGTTGACGCACCAATCCTGCTGATCCACCAATCAACTGACTAAACTGGTCATTCAACTATACTATCCTAGGTAGGTAATGAAGCCAGTTGATGCTCCGATTGCTTAGCCGCCACCCTGCAGTTCTCCCTGCTTTCTTGGTTGACAAAATGCATCTACCCTACCATTTATACTAACACTGATGAGTATTTTACAACCAATTATCTAGTGGAGCATGAAATACTACTGTATAGACCTTAAATAGATGCCTATTAAGTATAGGAATGAATGCGTCAATAGCTCGCCACCCCCATTTTGCGTACCTGATATGCCGACCTGGCTGCTCTAGAGAGATCGGGGTTTTGGACCTGAGAGCGTCCCAAAACGACCGGCCATTCCGCCGATTTTTGGTAGCAATAGAGTATAAAATTGGCGAAAGGAGCGGCCATCACGGGACGATTATAAGGGGGAAAAAAATTCTCCATCGCAGATTTTTGTTTGGTGTGTACCGTTTTGGGTGCCTTGCAACAGTAATGCTGTAGCTGCTCGGGGCGCAGTAAATACTGCATTAGGCCCTTACTAATGCTGCATCATATGCAGGTTGGTGTTAAGGGAAAAGCGGCTTCAGTTGAATGGCCAATTTTCAGTTGGATTGGCAATCCAACGTACGTTGGTTGGCCAATCAACTATATTGGTGCGTCGACTGCCACACTATTGGTGTCATCCTAGGTATGTATGCTAACACAGAACCAAATTCTCTCCCTGGGATGAAACAAGGTTACATATCCTGCATCCCTAGCTGATATCTGCGCAATGCTTCTAAACCAATTCGAAACCACACCTCCTCGCCACACGAGCTCGTACTGAGGAAGTCGTATAGGGGGCGAGAAGGATTTATTGTGCCCAAGGCTTTCCCAACTTCCATCTCCTCCCCACCCACAGTCTTTGACCCAGGCATCAAGTGGTATCAAAAATGCATCTTTCCTCCTATCTCGCCCCAGGGAGCTGTCTCGTCCTTCTTACCCTCGCGTCGACTACATTCGCCGCTCCCCAGTCGCTGGGACCAAAAGTCTACCTCCCCCCAATCGAGCCCTGTACCGACAGACTCGCCGAATCAGACCGCGCCCTCCAATGCGGTACTCGTCTGTCAGGTTATACAGTATCGGTGAGCACACATCGTCCCAGTTCCTAGCATCATCTGTTTCGGAAAACATATACTGACAGCCTTGGAACCTATAGTGGTTGTGTGGGAGCCTCAATGACCGCTGGAGTGTCTACTCCATTTGCGGACCCGACCATGTGTGCGACACCAGCTTCCCGGGCGCCTGTAGACCGCGTTCTACCCCTCCCAGAAAAGCCAGCTCGAAAGTCTCGTTGAGACCTCAACACCCGTCGTTGATGCAATTGTATTCGGAGCCGGGCCAGCAATCGGAGCTGCAGCATACCGAAGCCGATGCACCTGAGTCTGCACATGTAGATACTGAGAGGGGTCTATAGATCTTGACGTACAATTGATGCTAAGTTGACGAATCGTAAGTAAGCGATGAGCTGATTTTGGAGAAGGAAAAATCATAGTGGGCTTCAAATTCAAATTTCTAGTCAACATATCGCATGTCCAAGGCATAAGTCGACCTCATTCCAGCCATGACGCTCCATTGCTTGTTAAATCTGGCTCTCAGATTCTGTAAAGGACAACATCACACACGTGAAAAGCTGGATTCATAGGACCACGTTTCGAGCGTACCTAGCGAATGCTGCGGTAATGTCTTACTTACGAGCACTGGAATATATTATGGCTAGTAAAATAGTAGGCTCCCTACTTGTAAATATGCCTGACAGGGTTAGCGTTTGCGAAGTGGAACGTACGGCAAAATTCATGCAGTGGGCAGCTTTAGTGGTGCAACTTGGAGCCAACTGATAGAGAGCTACGGAGTACGGGTTCCATGTGCAAGGAGGTAGCTTTAGATGAATTGATTGGATCGCCGAAGGAGGGGGTTGTGTAGGTGGGTTTACGGCAGGCTTGAAAGTGGTCAATTCTGTTGCAAGTGACCTAGGCGTTCATCGTCGACTGATCATATCTGAAGGCTCGCATTAGCTAAGAGATTGTCGTCATGTTCAGCTCGATCACACACCTCTTAAGCCAATTCGAGCTGTGAATTGCTGAGTGTCGACGTACTCGAGACGTTCACCACAGCAGGTACAGACAACACCACACCGTAAGCTGGATCTCAAATGCACATGAATGGAAGTGGCGAGACAATCAATATATACTTCTAGGCTGTGGCTGCAGGCGGGTGTTGTACTCCGATCAGGCGTGTAAGCCCAATTCATGTCTTCGAAGCAGACCTGACATACAGTGTTTGTGCTTTTGTTCTAGTAACGGTCACAATGGTAACGTGTTTGGAGGCGCTCTTGACTTGGTATTTGTCGATGAGACCATGTGCTTCACCATCGCTAAAGACGTCTCATCCTGTCATTTTCGGAGTGGAGTGATTGATGTGTGAAAGGTGGCTCAGGAACTTGTCGACCACCTCTTGATCCTATTTGCCTTGCCGAGGCCACGTGGCGCCTCTGTCGTACTCCATCTCTCCATCCGTAGTGTTTCTTGTCGCCGCATCGATGAACATATTTCACGATCCCTAAGCCTAGTCTATCAAACTCTGTATTATACCTTCGCTCCCTAGGGGTAAGAAATATGACAATGCCTCCGATGCTCTGACGGATCCGCCCTTTGGCCAGGTAATGAAGCAAATAACCGTCGAAAAAGATTACAAGAGGGCCCCCTGCCTTAAAGTGGCTTGCTCGCACATCCTGAAGTCTATCATTGTCGTGATGCCTGAAATTCCACAGACGATGGATCCTTCTCTAAAGTAGAATGGCTCCCGTGTCTTTCCTCCCCTTGGCATGGAAGATAGCTAGATAGTCTGTTCGTGGCTGCTAGCGTGCTACATTGAGCTCACATCGATGTTGCGTTTCTTGTAGAAGTCCAGCGTTGCTCGGCCGAAAATCTCGCCAAGCTGGACCTCAACGTGTGATATGGCGGAGGGAGTTGTAAACGTCTCGTGGAGAACACGGATGACTGGTGTCTTGACTTTTGGGGGGACAGGAGGCTCGTCGTACTAAACAAGGCGATGGTAGAAGAGGGTTATTCCTCCCGGGTGCCGTTGGCGCCATTCATATCCATTGTGGAACCTTAGGGTGTAGCTCCTTCTCCCTTTTACTCTTTCCAATACCGCTCGGCGGCAACGTGGGGAGGGCACACACGGTCTGAAACTTGTCTGCGGTACACGCTGGCGTTACGTGGCTTTTCACACAATTGCCATACCCGAAGGGCTGCAACATCGGCAGTGATCGATAGCCCCGTGACTAACACATGTGGCGATAGATATTGACTTCAAGATGACCAGCAATTTCAAGGTTCGTGGTTGGCGGCCTTAGGGAATGAGACCCAGAGCCTGGGAGAGAGGTGATTGCAGATGATCTGTCCCAGACAGCTTTCTCTGATAGACGAGGGCATAAGGGCATCAGCTAATTGAAGCGGTACAGCATCTCTCCTTCTTCTCAGCCTTGTGCAGATTGAACAAGCTGCACTTTGAGATTAAGCTGCTGTCGCCGAGCAGAGGCCGGGGATGTTCCTAATGGAAGATTAATATTATGTTGGGTGATGGTGCGTTGAGGAAACGAGCTCCGTATGACAATGGCACCAATCTGCGCGCGTGGATGCTGGATGCTGATCACCATTCCATCGATTAACATCCCACGCCAATAGACAAGTGAAACACAGTGCGCAAGATGTTGAGCTTTCAGGAAGACGACCCCAAGATTGGTATGAGGTCAATTGGAAATGCCTCCAAAGTGTGGAAGAAGCTGACAGCATCAGCGACATCAAATACAGCTGACCCAGAGTCGTTCGCCTACTCCACAGCCAGAGAACGGTGGCCTAAGATTCTCTCCACTGCGATTGACGAGATCAAGTCTACGGTTTCCAAGACGGAAGGCCTGACTCACGATGATGTCCATGCCTCAAGACAAATCATCGCCAGGTTCACATCCCTGAAAGAAAGCATGGCAGCCAACGCTCTCTTAGAGCCCATTCCAGATGACGGAGGATCAGACATACAATACTACAATCGCGAGCTACAAATGCTCAATCATCCTACGTGGCTGGCCACACCATGGCTATACACGGAGTGCTACATGTACCGCCTCATTCACACCTTTTTCACAACTGCCACCCCGTTTTGGAAAACTTTCGATATCTTTGTGACAAGCAAGAGGCAGTCTCTCGTCTCAAGCAAGAAGGGTACCATTGAGCTTGTAAAAAGATTCAGAGGAATGCTGCAGGCTATTGCATCCGAGGAGACTGCAGACGATGCCACTCAAAAGGCCATTTTCGAGGAAATGGTCCAGATCAGTCTTTGGGGAAACGCTACAGACTTGTCGCTCCTTACATCACTCTCAGTTGAGGAGCTTCAGAGCCGGCAAGGCAAAGCGGCAAGGGAGAGCTCCAAGGCAAATGTTGTGTCCGATGACACAGAGGCAGTCCGGGCATTGCTCTCTAGCCTGAGACATTCTAACTCCTCCGGCACTATACACGTCGTCTTGGACAACGCCGGGTTTGAACTGCTCACCGACTTGGTCTTTGTTGCGTATCTCATCGAAAGTGGCTACGCTACGAAGGTCATGCTGCACGGGAAGAGAATGCCTTGGTTTGTATCAGATGTCAATCCTGGAGACCTGACAGACCTTATCCATGGCTTTGCAGACGGGACTACATATCAAGAGATTGAAACAGAAGATAAGCAGGAGCTTGAAGAGGCTGGCAAATACTGGCAGAAGTTGATGGATACTGGGAAAATGGAATTCCAAGCCAGCCCATTCTGGACCACACAGCATCCCTACGGCCGCATGGCTGAGGTCAACCCAAAACTCTATGAATCATTGGCTGGTGCGGATCTGGTCGTCTACAAGGGCGATCTTAATTATCGCAAGTTGACCTACGATGGCATGTGGCCCAAGACAACCGCCTTCAAGGAGGCAATTGGTCCGCTGGCAACAAAACAGACCGGAGGGAAAGGGACCAGGTCTTTAGTGTTGCGAACCTGCAAAGCCGATGTATGCGTTGGACTAGAACCTGGGATGGAGGAGAAGCTTCCAGGAGACTGGACAAGGACTGGGCGATATGCGGTTGTCAGCTACTGCGATGCTAAATCATGAGATACGAAATACAACATAGATGGATACCGGAAACACGTCGTCACACAGGAGGTCCTATCCCATCCAATCCCTTGTCCAACGCTGTCCGACCGAGTCCGGACGTCGGGTATGAAGCGAGAAGCTGAGTAGCCTGCTAGCTTTCAACGATGCATCATCTGATACTAAGATTGTCTTTTAAAACGAAACGCCGACTTTATATCCATTTCTAGTCCCATGTGATGGTCGAAGAAAACCCAGGGAAAACCCCAACCCCTGTCCACACAGAATCCCGGAAGCCGTTCTCCACATCGCCCTTCGAGACGGGGAAAACCACATCTTACATCACGCAAGTCATGTGGAATATGCTTTCCCGTGCAGCGTCATTAATTCGGGATCTCGCTGTCCTGGGAGTAGTTGAGAACCCCACAAAGCCAGCCCATCCTGCATTGCCTTGAACATCTCGTCACTCGAAGTCCGAGCCATTACCCCTTTCTTTCTGTGCCTTCTTCCCTCTGCCTTTCTTGAGAAAGCGTTTAGTATTCCCTTTTCCGCACGGAATCGTGGAACCATATTCCTGACTTCCCCTTCTTTTCAGCATCCACGCAACCGATGCCTTGGCTACCCTCCTCGATAGGTACATTCTGACCGTCTTCGCCGCCGTCAATGTAAACCCCAATTGTTCCAACCTGATGAGACTTAGCGAAGACAGCACCGGCGTCGTCACCGACAAAAGCACGCTCCGAGAAATCGTTCCAGTGTACTAATTGGGGTCTCTCCGGGGAGGCTTCTTGGCCAGCAGGCTTGCCGATGTGCCGGGATATATTCGCGGTCTTCAGCTTGGTTGTCTTTGGGCCATCTTAGGCTGCGCTTGCCAGGGTCGGCGCAGAATCATCGCTGGCAGGTCTGCGCAAGAGCTTTTACTGGTATAAGCATCGTGCATTTCAATTGCAGTGACCTTACAAACAGTAGTGAGATTTCAGATGCTCATCTGACACGGGGGTGGTCTCGGTTTGATCATCTTGGTGAGTTATGTTGGCATGACAGTTGAATATTGCTTTGAATATGGCTTAAGCTACACTGTAAGCCACCCCTGTTCCAATCATGCTCAATTAGGGCTGATAGATCTGCGGGATGATGGCGACTAGGCAATTAGATAGAGGCTCCCCATCGCAGTCAACGCTATCCTGCCTCTGGCGTTTCTCGCTATCCTCCCTTTCCTCCCTGAGTCTGCGCGCCTCTCAACGTGAAACAGCAAAAGGTGCTGGAGCGCTCGAGATTCTGGCTCGCATTCGAAGAGACGGCGATGAGAAGGACCCATCAATTCAAGCCCAGTATCAAGAGATCAAGGATAATGCCACGATAACCGAGTTGCTGTCCGGAAGCCTTCCGTGGGAGTCCAAGATACGGCTATTTCCTGCTTCCTCAAGAGCCCTTGAGCACACGAAAGATGTTCTTCATTGGCGCAGTAGGCCAGAGTGCCTGCATGTGTCTCTCGGTGACCACTCCGCTCTCGCAAGTCCCGCGTATCAAACAACACGCTTGCAGGGAGGATTGGCCCGTCTTACAGTACCACCCAAAACCCCGAGAAAGCTTCTTAGTACGGAATGGCCTCCGTATCCCTTATTTTACCTTCTTCTTTGCTCGGGCCACCATTCAGCTATCCAAAGGAAACAGTCCCCAACCATTGCCGCCCCAAAGGAAACGCATGGAGCGTTGTGGACTGGGCCACTGGGATTAGCATTGGCACATCGTTTACTCCACTCATGTTGGACGCCATTTAGAGCAATGGGGGCCATGTTGGTAAAATCCTCCTGACTCGACCCATTTACGTTCTCTACCCCGAGACGTCGAGGCGTACGCTCGACAGCAGGGATCTGCTTTTTAATAGCGGACCAGTCTTATACTGTAGAATGAAGGAGTTTTGGGACCTGCAATTGAAAAAGGCAGATGTCTTTGCAGCATAGGAGAAAGAGCATGTTGAGTTGTCTGATCAAGCCACAGTTCAATTCTTCAAAGACCAGTCCAACCCATAACCCACCATCGACCGCCTCCTCCCCCCAAAGCCCACGAGAGTCTCTCACCCCGTCTTCACAGGCATAGTAGCATACCCAGCCATCGCCCGCATATTAATCTCCCTACTAAAACCCCCTGCCTCCTCCGCCATCTCACTCATCAACTTGAAATAATTAACATAAAACGCCGGCGTGAGCGTATTGAAGAACCGCGCTTCCTCCCCACTCACGTTCGCAAAGGTATGCGGCGCCCGGATCGGGACCGTCACATAGTCCCCCACCTGGGCATCCACAGTTTGGGGGTCCTCGCGGCCTTCGGTCGTGAAGCGCACGGTCCCTTTGGTGACGAGGAAGGTCTCGTCGTGCATTTCGTGCCAGTGAGGTGGTGGGCCGGAGGTGTGCGGGGGGATGATCAGTTCGACGGCGCCGAGGCGGTTGTCTGGTGGGAGGTTGAGATGGAGGATTGGGGGTGAAGTGGGGGGAAGGGGGTGGAGGGAAGAGAGTTACCTGTGTGCGAACCGTCTTCCATCACGCGCATGGTCATAACGCCGATCTTGAATTTATCGCCGGCTTGAGCGGGGACGAAGTTGATGGGACTTGTGGGGTGGAGAAGAGGGCTGGGGGTTCTTCACGTTGAGCCATGGATGAGGAAGTCCTTGTTTGGAAAAGGAGAATCTGTTCTTATGGTGGTCGGAGAGCGTCGGTGCAAATGTGGAATGCAAGCGTCAGTGGCAGCGAGACAACAAAAACACTGGCATGTCTGCGTCTATAAAGATGTCGTAGGCGGGAGACAACAAGGCGGGCTGGACTTCGGACTTTAGACGTTCACCTGATCCCTCGGACTTTCGCGGCGATAGTTCGGCTAGTCGTGGGCAGATGTGCTGCATACTACTATAAGCTGGGCATTCTGCCTACATCCCGGAGATCCTCAGCCGTGATTTCATCATATGTTAATGTAGTGGGAAGACCTCGAGAATGAAGGGCTAGGAAATGACGAGGTTGAGAGGGAATTGCTATAGATAATCTGGTACATCCCATGTGACACACTATGATCGAGCAAAAGGAGAGGTGAGTGTTGGGTGCCCTGGACATGGTCCGCCATGAAGCTGGAAAATGAAAGATCAGGCGGCTCAATTTCTGTTCTGGGAACGATAGCTGGTCGAGGCGGAGCTATGTGAAAATAACACGGGAAAAAGTCGTTCAGTGGTAGTGTCAGCTGTCATTGCCACTATTTTCCCTTGTCAGCCCGTTTATCCCATTTTGCTTTCTCTAGGGTCATTTGGACCCTTAATCATACCACCAAAACACCATCATCACACCACCTATTCCCCACTTTATCAGGCGAAGCAATTGGTATGAAACAGGGCTAGGAACACTCATTTTGCCCCTATCTAGGGCCTCATCATCATGTATATTAGGGTGCTGTGCACCATTATTTATCAATCAGACGATTTAGCCCTGAGTGCATCTAACAGGTAGTCAGTCTCGAGGTCTTGTGATCGTCCGGGTTGAGGAGAAGCTCTGAGCCGATGAAGGTCTTAGTAGTACCGATTGAGACGGTATTGATAAAACTCCGAGGGGCAATGATACGTAGCTGGGGGACTATGAACAGCCAAATTGCATGCTCTGGAAGACCATAGTGGCATTAAAATTGTACAAACCGATTTTATAATCTTTCTCAATCCCAGGTCTTGTAGCTGCCTGTAGGCGTTAAAGGCCATGGTCTTGTACCCCACTCGTGAGAGCAAATGAACGGAAATTGAGACATCTGGCCAAAGCCTTGTGTAAGTATATTTGATGGCTTTGCTTGGAGATGCGGAGGTCTTGTCGTTTCTGTTAAGTGTGCAGTGTATCGGAATCCGTGTGGAGACAAATGTTCCGTGGGACAGCACTGAGGAGGACATGGACAAGTGCATCCCCGACCCTGAAATGTATGCTGTTGTCTTGAGTAGCCATTGAGAGATAAGAGGAAGCAGCACTGCGGCTCAATGAAGTATTGGAGAGAAAAATCAAGGCACTGTTGTGAACATCGCTTGTGTATCGTTGATTGGTTTATCCATAGGAAGATGTCTCATCTCTTTGCACACAAAGAACTCGCGATGACGCTTCAGCGTTAGCAGTCACGTTTCATTCCCTCATTACCCACGATTCCTTATTTGGCCCCAACGCGCCAGCCAACCTTCATCAGCGTCTCGCAAGATTCTTGCGTCGAATTCTTGACCAAATCCTCATCCATCCGGATCTCACCAGGTGGGTATAGCACGATGACTGTGCTCCCGCCATAGTAGAACGCTCCCAGACACTGCCCTCTTCTAACTTCAGACCCTGGTATATCAACACCTCCGACATACTTGATAGATCCAACCAGCATGGCCCCAACGGCAATAATCGCAACTCGAGACCTAGTTGAAGAGCGCTTAAGGGTCATGACAGACCTCTTGTTTTCACAAAAAACATCCAGTGTTCCCGGCTCGTTGATGGCCTGTGGATTGACAGTGTAGTACGTACCAGGGATATCCTTGATATATTCGACGGTGCCTGCAACAGGGGCGTGCCAGCGGTGATAGTCCTGAGGAGCTAGGCGAGCGATGACAATTGATCCGCCGTCAAATTGCTGCGCAAGTTGTTCATCACCAAGCAATTTCCCAATTGTAAAGCCGAACCCCTTGATCCAGTACTTCGTTGCCATATCAATGGTGGGGAAGGCAGTGAGCCTGCAATCTGCAGGACTGGACGCGACTAGCTCATTCCCTGGCTCAACGACTGGTCGTGCATCTTCCCTGATCTCTCTGGCAAAGAACTCATTGAATGTAGCGTATTTGGTCGGATCAGGTTGTACCATCTCTACCAATGAGCTCTGCAGATCAAAGCTGTGGATGAAGGGTTGTATATGTGCCACGCTGCCTGGTGAGTCGTACTCCTTCCCCATCTTCTCGCTTTGGTCCCTCAATAATTCCAGAGTCCTCTTCCAATGCAATGCCTTTTCTTGCTCCGAGCCGTAGTACAGCAAATGCATTCCCACACGGACGTAGATACTCATTGCTTCGAACTCTTTCTTGCCGGTATGGCGGTCCTTGACGAAGTTTCCCATGTGAAAAGAGCTCTCGAGGCTGGCAAGAGACGAGCTGGGGAAATGACTGGCCAGCCATCCGGTGGCATTTTCGTGGATAGCAGGCTGGTGAATGTGGTGTTTGGGATCAGTGTCGTGGTTCTGGGCGGCGGTGTTGGTAAGGTGTTCAAGGGCCGAGGCGCTGGCATTGTAATTTTCATCGCTGACATTGGAAGCCATTGTGGGCGTGAGTGGTAGTGGTAATACCTATCGAGGAAAAGAGAACGAAGAAGAAGAAGAAGATGATGATGAAGGGAGATAGCATGGAAAGGAATGGGAAATCCAGGAAGAGGAGGCACTCAAGTGAGGGGCTTGGCGGGGTTTCAATGTGGCTGGAATGGTCAAACAACACTGAAAAGAGGTAAGAGTCTTCGAAGCACCAAAGAATAAGTGCAAAGAGCGAGAAGACAATATGGGCTGGTGTTCAATTTCGAGGGTGAATACTTTCTAAGAGAAGGCTATGTATCTATTCTAAGGGTCCTATATCTGTGTACCTACCTTAGTCTATAGGTCAATAGCAAGCCCCCCTATCTCCCGCCGTAAATCAATAAAAACAACGGACTCCTCAGAGGGTGCAAGGCAATGAGGGGAGAGCAGCTTGGTTTAGTCACAGTTCGTTTACATACCTTAATGATACCAGCCTCTTCAAATCTCACCCTTTCCGGTCCAATCCTCCCTCTACTTTGCAGCGACAGCTGATATTATTGTGTTAATGTGGCGACGGAGAGAAAGCAATAGGGAAGACATTATTGGAGCCTCCAGATATATCATCATGTGGTATTAGAATCCCCATAGTCGTATTCATAGACGACTAACAAATCCACTCTTGTCAATCTTGGCCAGATACTGCCGGGTAATGTCTTCCACCTTCACAGTACCGGCGAGTCCCATGCACAGTTTGAACTCATCACTGATGAGCCTCAAACAAAGCTCCACACCCTCCTGCCCTTTGTACACCAGTCCCCAAAGCACAGGTCGCCCAACCCACACGTAGTCAGCCCCAAGCGCGAGTGCCTTGAACACGTCGGTCCCATGCCTGATACCACCGTCAACATGGATAGATGTCTTGCTTTGTACCGCTTGCACAATATCAGGGAGCGCGTCTAGCGTTGCGAGAGCCCCGTTGAGCTGTCTACCCCCATGATTCGATACCACTATGCCATCGACCCCGTGATGTACTGCTAGTAAGGCGTCTTCGGCAGTAGCGATGCCTTTGACCCACACCTCCATCTCCGGCCCGCATGTTTTCTTTAGTCATTCAATGTCCCGCTCCCAGCATAGAGTTGGATTGGGCGCGTGTGTGTGGAAAGTTATTGGTCCTTTCGGTGGTTTTCGTCCCTTTCCATCGTGGTAACCCTTCGTGCTCGAGCTCCTTTTTGGTCCACCCTGATCGCCAGAGGAGCCATCCATCACTGTCTGTGCAGCCGCGCTGATCGAGTCCGCAGTGAAGTTGGCGATGGTATATGGTTTTGGCAGCTTGAACTGGTTCCGTATTTCTAGATTTCTTCTTCCCAGCATTGGTGTATCGACGGTCAGGAACACAGCTTTGTAGCCCGCTGTCTTGGCTCGTTCGATCAATTTGCGGGAGTGTTCACACTCTTCGAAGAGGTAGAGCTGTGAAACAAGGGGACGATCGCCAATGGCATCGGCGACATCTTGCAGTGTTTGAGTCGCAAAGGATGAAAGACCCATTGTGATTCCGGCATCTTTACAGGCTCGCTGTGTAGCCAACTCGCCATCCGGATGGGCCAGACATTGCATGGCCGTGGGCGCAACCCCAATCGGTACCGAACTCTTTGCTCCGAACAGGTTTACAGACGTATCGATGTTCGACATATCGCGAAGTACCCGAGGCCTGATGCGGTATTTACTGTATGCATGGGAATTTTCGAGCAGTGTCGAGCCAGAGTCGGCGCCTTCATTGTAATAGTCGCGTGTCTGCTTATCCATACACAGTTCGGCTTGTTTTCCTAGCTCGTGTATTGTGAGGCAGTTGAGATCATGAGGCTTTTCGCCCTTCTCTTGCGCGGCCATCGAACGAGTTGGCTAACACGCCGTCGCTGGAACGTGCAGCAAGAGAGGCGGCGAATGCTTGACAACTAGGCATTGGTGCTAAGATGAGTGGTGGCATCATTAATCACGGCACCCGAAAAGCCGGAAAAGAGGGATCCTCGCTTCGTGGAGATGGCAAAGTCTTTGCGGGGTAGGTGATTGCTGTGTTTGGCGTTGGGACTAGTCAGAGTGCTCTTTTTTTAGCCACGAAGTCACGTGCGGATGAGGACCATGCCAGAATTGTTGTCTTGCTGCCGATCGCTAGATCTGAGTGGTTTACATCTTACAGTGCCACACTGGAGAAAGGACGGTAAATGAAAGTTGGGTTTCGAGAGCCTCACGTGGATTGGATGTTGACATTGAAGGACATCAAACCGGAATGGGATGTAGCTTATAGGGACAGTCTCAACAGACGCAAAGAATGGCGCTGCTAACGTTCTGCTACCGGTGGTTTGATGCGGAAGCATTTGTTGGCCATTCTGCTTTTGACGTCCCGGAACGTCATCGCTCTGAACGTTGACATTTCTCATCCACAAAGTTGAGTTGCTGCATTGTACCCGGTAGTTGGGCTGCATACTGGATTGCAGGTCGATAAATAAAGTCGCAAAGCTTGTGCCATGGATTTGTTCTTATCCAGCTTCCGTCCGCCTGTGACAGCAGCCTGCATGGTGTCCATATAAGCCGCAGTGTCTATAGGAACTGCACTAAGTAAATTTTCTCTTGCATTGTCCGGATTGCTTCACCACCAAAAGATCAGTCGTAGGAGTAAGCGAACAAGCCACAGCGGAACGAGGATTAATAGAAGCCACCCATCTGGAATAACAGCACGCCTCACCCATGTATGGATGGTGGATTTGGGCGCTCCAGGAGTGAAGAACATGTCCTCCATGTTTAGCCTGGATATCTCGGCAATGGGTGCAGCCCTAGCAAACATCTCAAGCTCGAATGATCGAACGCATTCTTCAAGAGTCTTTGAGGTATTCCCTACTTTTGTATCTTCGACAATGGCGTTGGCCAACTTCATGGCATCCTCCATTGCCAGATTAACACCTTCCCCCGCAAAGGGTGTCATCAAATGCGCCGCATCTCCAATCAGGGTCACCCCTGACTTGCCTTCCCACCGATGGCCCACGGGAAGCGAATATAGCGAGCGCGGTGTGATCTCTTTATCATTAGTGACTTGAGTCGCCTTAATCAAAAAGGGGTCCCAGTCTGCAAAATCCTTTTCAAGGGCTGTTTTTGTCTCTACTGGATTGTGCGGATCGTAGCCGCACGTTGTGATCCAATTTTCATCCCTTACGCTCCAAGCATATACCATGAGACTGTCGTCTCCCTTCTGTTGTAGTGTGAGGCCTTTCCCATCAGAGAATGCAAATAGAGAACCTCGATTGACAAACTCGTTGATTTCTGGTTGGGTCTCTTCTGCGTTCTCGATCACCATATCGATCCCACCAAGACCGACGTAATGAGGTTTCGCAGAGGAGAGTACCGGACGCACTTTACTCCATGCTCCATCTGCACCAACGATAAGATCGAACTGCTGTTCGACACCGTGATCAAAATGTAGCGAGAGATCGTCAGGGCCAACGCTCCGCAGTCTCGAGCCCCATCTAATGACTCCTTCAGGCAATGATTTCACAAGTATCTGCCGTAATCTGACACGATCGATCTCTGGTCTTCCTCTACTATTCTTGCCTGTCGTGCCTCCGATTTTGATGTAGGCTTTCCGGTGTTTGTCGATTACAGCCATAGCTTCTCCATCATAACGCGCGTATTTGAGGAATTCTTCAAATAGTCCTGCCTCTCTTAATGCTTTTTGGCCCGTTTGAGTGTGTAAGTCGAGAGTACCCCCTTGTGACCGCACGGAGAGAGATTTCTCGCCCTCGAAGATTGTGACGGGGACCGAAGCATTGAGCAGAAGGCGCGCAAGGACACAGCCTGCGGGTCCAGCACCAATGATGGCGACATTCGGGAAGGCAGGCATAGTGAGGGATTCAGGACCTAAACCATATTAACTCACTAGCCCTCAGCACGGAGAACCGACTTGCCTGCAACAGCCTCCACGTCTCGATGGGCTAGGTCGCAAGTGCGAGGAGGTTGGAGGAGAGAATTCTTCAGTCCCCACTGCAGATCGCTGTGTTCGAGAGATCAGCAGCCCGACGTTTGATTTCCCCGACGAGATCAGGAGAATACAGCCGTTCGACCTACGCATACACCAGGCACCGCTTCTCCAGGCAGCCAGTACTATATGTTGAGAATAAGATCTAAAAATGTGATCACACCCTAGAAATAGTTATTCAATTATATAATCATATACTACTATGTTGACAGGACCTGAGAAGTGATGGACTTGCACTAGATGCCTTTGGGTTAGCGCTGAAGCCTTCCGAGGTTTCCGAGGCTCCCTTGGGTCTCTGTGCATAAATATTTATGCGTTCATGCATTTATACAAACTCTTCTGCTCTTCCAGGTAGGCATAATTTCCCTTGAACGACCTTCGATGCTGGGTCGAGAAGGGAGTGTGGTGTTACATTAAGCGCACTATGGGACGAAAGGCGCTTCGAGGTGGCTTCTAGGCTTTCAGTGGGCTTTCAGCTTTGTCTCACCAAAACCTAACCGACCGATCAACCTGGTGAATGAGCCATTTTCGTCCCAATCACTTTACAACTATCTTTCATTTCCTTTCGGCCCCCTTACTGTCTTCTCCTCTTTCTTCAAAACTTTCTATATGGGAAGCCCCGTCGGTCTATATAGCGACGGCCATGTTCATGCCACACTTCCTCTTCAATTTTTTGCATCTGTCCCATAACCTGAGGCTATAGCTGCTTCGATATCTCGGGGACTCATCGGGAAACCACAGCTCTCGAAAGAAAACAAGATGTCTTCCTTCAAAGATCTTTTGGTCACGCAGATCTGTGTTCCCCTCATCTTGTCACTTCTTCTTTTGTCGTCTGTAGAATCAGCCATACCTTGGCAGAACTCTCCGGCCATCAAGGACATGTTCGGGCTACGGGCCGCTGCCGGCGTAGATACTCTACAGCAATGGTATAATATCACCACTGGGCTTTGGGATACGACAGGCTGGTGGAATAGCGCCAATGCTCTAACGACGATTGCGGACTATACCGTGTTAAATATGTCATACAGCGCTGAAGCAGGGCTTGTCTTCAGTAACACTTTTGTAAACGCCCAAAAGCAGTCTATCTCGTATCTGAAGAGGGTTAATAAAGACATGATGACCACTTACACATGGCCAAACATTCCACCCGGGCTTTCCAGCTTTGCACGTACGGAATCGCAAGGCTTCCAAAGCTTTCTGAATGACTACTATGATGATGAAGGCTGGTGGGCTCTGGCTTGGCTGAAAGCCTTTGATGTGACCGGCGAAGAAGAGTACCTTCAGGCCGCTTTGGACATCTTTGAGGACATGAAAGCGGGCACAGACACGACATGTGGAGGCATATGGTGGGATAAGAGCCACAGCTACAACTCGGCTATTGCGAATGAGCTCTTCTTTGCCGTCGCTGCCCATTTAGCGAACAGGTCGACCAGCAAGCAATACCATCTGAGCTGGGCACAGAAACAATGGGAATGGTTTCAGGCTAGCGGTTTGATCAACCGTCAATTCAACATAAATGACGGCCTTAATTCCACCTGTCACAATAATAACGGCACGGTTTGGAGTTATAATCAAGGAGTCGTGCTGGGCGGTCTCGTTGAGCTCAACAAAGCGGCGCCAAATTCATCGTCTGATTCGTCGCCCCTGGCGTGGGCAGAATTGATTGCAAACGCTGCCATCCGCAAGTTGTGTGATGGCAATGGCACTCTCCATGACCCCTGTGAACCAAATTGCGGCGGTGACGGCTCTCAATTCAAAGGAATCTTCATGCGCAATCTCCAAACCCTGCAGGAGGTCGTACCGAAGCCTCTCTATGCTGATGTCATCAAGAAGAATGCAGAGAGCATCTGGTCTCGGAGTCGCAATGTAGAGAATCGCTTGGGATTAGTCTGGTCTGGACCATATACAAATTCTACAACAGCATCAACACAGAGTTCTGCATGCGATGCTCTAATTGCAGCTGCAGCTATGAGCCCTTCCGCTCTCAATCCCAGATCACCTTGCAGGGCAATGCCACAAAAATTTCTGGGTACTTAAGCAACTATCCTCACTCATTCAGTACTGGCTGCGGGGTCTGCCGTCTTGTAAAAAAGACCATTAGACATTGAGGTCATCGTCAGGAAACATTACGCACTTTAAACACCACCACTGCCCACACTTGGATTAGTGACATGGATTTAGCCGCCAGCGTTCGGGACTCTGTCTATTTGTTTCCAATCCCAGACTTGATATTCGTATCACGAGCCGCTCAGGAGGTAGCATTGTGTATGCCTTGCAGAAAGGGAACTAACGTCGTTCCGCAGGAAGCATCGAGTCATCATTCTTGTTTCTTCAAGCGTGGACGGATCACTTTTTCTCTGCGTCGACGTCTTGACCCCTAATCATTGACAAGATCGTCTACCCGTTTCCCGATGCATTCGCCGCAGGCACTGAAATACACAACCTTTATTAAGCCCGGCCTCCTAGAAAAAGGTTGGCTGAAAGGGCACGACAAAACATATCAAAACGGATAACATCAGATATTGAATCGAAGCGAAGTTTCTGAGACAGAATGCAAGATCTAATTTGAAAGGAAAGTTTGTCAATATGCTGAGAATTTTGTTTGGCGAGGATGTTCTTAGGGCATCATGCCAAGATGTCATATGACAAGCCTGACAAGCTTTCCTGACGCCTTCCTCAAGAGCCCGCTCGAATGAAACCTTCTACCTTGCGTGCGGAGAAGAAGCAAAATGGGAGATATGGAGCTCGTTGATAAAAAACTTCGCATCGCTTTGAATTACGTTGGCTCAGAAAGATATTCGACTGATACGCTGATCAAGTCGCTGGCAAACCTCCACTACCTTCCGACCGAATATTTGAGACAAAGCTTTGATAAGTTGCTATCGAATCTGACAGCCTTGTCATGGGCTATAAAAATAGAAAGAATCTGCGCTAATACTGTGCCTGGATCCGTAATACGTGCAGTCCGAGTGGGACCTTGTAGCTCCAATTATCCTCGAGACACAGGGAGCTATTGCTGCGATGCCGAATTAGGTACTTCCAAGGGCTCGATCAGATCCGGCGAGCGCAATCTGGACGTCGATCTAGCAAAGGAGAGAGTCCCATGGACTGAGGAATTGGGGGTGGAGGCTGGGTAAGTAAACTGTGAGCTTGTGTTGAAGGGAACGCCTGAATATCATTGTCTGAGGCAGTACCGGCATGACTGAGCCTGAATGAAGCCTGACAAGGTACTCCCTTTAGAAGATAGAGAGCAACCTACCAGTCGATGTATCTAGCATGAGAAAGAATGCATACCCTCAATGCCCGTATTTCACAGGATAGAATTATGCAGATGCCCTCTCCATCATGCTCCTCATGCCCCTCATGCCCAATCATGTCCGCTCCACCTTGGCACCAGTTTAGTAGAGCTCGCGTTCGGCTTCAGCTAAATAACCCTACTCGCCCATGGTCTCTCGTAGGACCCAACCCACACCCCCTAACCAAGCACCTTCCCGGATATAGCAGCAGCAATCTGCGCCTTGGTCGGGTCTGCACCCAAAGCCGCCAGATCTCAGGGCTCTTTCAAGGCATTCAATTGGTAAAAGTACCTGTGAGACCCATGCCCAAGCAGCGGCTTCGGGCCGACATATGCGTTCTCGTACAAGGTGGGGATGGATTTGAAACCGCCTTTCAGCGTCTTGCTTTCCATTCCGTGTTCAGTCGAAGTCGCTAGAGCGAACCCGCTTGATTCGTGGAGGGATGGTGTAGTACAGTCCGTGGAAGAGGTGAGAGACGATCAGGCCCGGCATTGGAAGGTCGGAACCTTCGCTGACGAGGAGGTATTCTTTCGTCTCCGGAGAGAGATCGGTCTATTCGAGTTCGGGGAATCGCTCTGCGCCGAGCTGAGTCTAGTCGCGCTCGAAGAGAGCGTTTGAGGGGCCGCAGTTGGGGAAGGTAAGCTCGATCGTGGGACTAAGAAAGTTCGTGAAGGCAGAGCCTTTGACGAAAAGGTTTCATCGTGGCCTCGACGTAGTCGAGGACGCTCATGTTGGCTTATGTCGATTTCACCCAGGGAATTGGGGGTGTGAGAAATGGTTGGTCAGAAAGTGTTGGAGAATGGCTGGGGCAGTCTCTCCAGCAGCACTAAGCCAAATCAGGTCTAGCGTATCGCAATCCTAGGATTACTGTCAGCCAGGCTGTATGCCGAACAATAAGGGCTATGCTCAGGGCATATCAGCTCTACTAAATGCCTTATTATTTATAGGGCCTAGATTGATCAGCCGAGTATATAAATAAGCCTATATTCCTAAGTAAATAAAGCAATTGAAATCTCTTAAGCTAACAAGTTATAAGCCCGGCTAGCGTTTGTATATTTGTATAAAGAGAAAAATATTCAAGTTTTCAATTTATAAATATTATTATCTTATTTACCCCTATACCAAGCTATAAAGATAGTACGTAGGAAGGTAATTATCCTTGAGGGGATCTTTAATTATTATAATTAGGCCCCTGAAATACAAATTACTTTTATTAAAAAAGGATCTTGATTAGTTATTAGCAAAAATAAAAATAATATTAACAATAATCTACCCTTAATAAACAGGAAGGCCTAGGCTATTATTATTCTAATATATAAACTGTATATTAAGGACTTCTTTAATAGCAAAAAGGATATTATAAAGATATAGAGGCTTCTAAAGAATAAATTCTAGAAGAAGAATAATTATATTATATATATAGGTATTTAGTACTTAATTAATATAGATTCTATTACTTTCAAAAGTACTAGCGAATATACTAGCTATTTACGTTATTAGAATAATCGCTTAATAATAACAACGTAAACTATAAATAAAATAATATTAACTTATTTATTCCTAAAAGGTCTCCCGGATAAGATAAAGTTATACTGAATCCAAATTATTTAAACTATAAATAATATCAATAGGGATATTACCTTTGAGGAGATTATTAAAGTAATACTTACTTATAATAAACGATAAAGCCAAGAAAGCTCCTCGAAAACCCTAAAAGTAAGGAACTTTGGAAAGTAAGGGAAAACGAAAAGTAATAATAATAATAATAGCAAAAAGGGAAATAGTAAAAATATCAAACCGAAATACTCTTATTATAAAGAATTTTATATAAAGGAAAAATATTATTATTTAAATAGCAACCTCCGTCTTAATTAGTAAAAGCTAAAAGATAAAAAACTCCTCCCTAAAAATAATAAGGAGAAAACAAGATAGGTCCTAAGGGTATATAGCCTTAAAACGACTGTTAATCTCAAAAAAATACTGATAATATAATCGGTACGTAAAGTATTTAGAAAATTAGATATTTATTTAGACTTAGGAGCTAAGATCTATATTTACTCTAAACGGTAGCGTTTTATTTCCTATTATATATATAGTTACCCTATTAGTAGGATTAACGATACTATTATAATAACAAAAGGGAAAGGCTCTATTATTATAATAACTAATAATAATAAAGAAGTCGAGCTAACAAATATATATTACGTCTTAGAGAGCTAATACAACGTTATTTCAGTAGCGAAGCTAACTAAGAAGGGATATATAATATCGTTTAAGAGAAAATTTTTTGATATTAAGGATAAGATAGGGAAAACGTTATTTTTAAGCTAAAAAATAGGTAATAATTATTTTATTCCCTAATTTCCCTTAAAATATCAAAAGTATATTAGGAATATTAGAATAAAAGATATTCCAGCTTTATAGAGGCTCTGGTACGTATACTTTAAATATATTAAAATAACCTTAATAAAAAGCGTAACAAAAGTAATTACCGGAATAGATATTAAGCAAAACGATAAATTTAAAAATATAATATTACTAGAATAGCAATATAAAGCCTATATTATAGGAAAATAATCCTATATTTTCAATTACGAGTTAATAAGGAATAAGCAAGTAATATTTTCAGGCGAGTAATAATTTATAAATATTGCTAGGAATAAAAAGATTACTCCTATAAAAGATAATACAAAATATATTTTGGTATTTATTAATAAATATATTAATATATTAATATAATAACTATTTATCTTCTTCCCTTGCGAGAAGCAAGCCTTATTGATAATCGTATTAAAGACTATATTAGAAAGAATAATACTAAGGGATATATTATTAGTTATTTATATAGAGATAGTACAAAAGAATTTATTAATTCGCAGGTATAAATAACTCTTAGCTAGGCTAGTATTCAATAGAAGCTAATATTACTATATAACCCCTATTAAAACGGTATTATTAAGCAAAGCAATAAAATATTATTCGAATAAATTAGAGTAATATTATTTTATTCAGGATTAAATAAAATTTTTTAAAGAGAAGCCCTGAATTTTATAATATATACCAAAGAGAGGCTCTCTACGGCAATACTTAATAGAAAAATACTATATAAAGAATAAACTGGAGAGAAACCAAATATTAGCTATATAAAGTTATTCGGATATATTTGCTAGGTATATAATAAAGATACTTATAAATAGAAACTCAAATTCCGAGGTATCAGATATAGATTCTTAGGATTTAATAATAATTCCAATTAATATCGGGTATAGAATAAAAAAACTAAAAGATTAAGGCTTTTAGCCTATATCGTCTTCGATAAAATAGTATTAATAAAGATATACTTGTCTAAGATAGGGAGTAATAAAGAAATTATTCTTAATATTCCTGATAAAATAAATAATATATTAATAAATAAATAATCCGCGAATATAAAAGCAAATATTCAAAACGTTAATATTAATAAGGAAGTTAGCCCTAGCCCTAATATATAAAACGGATTTGGGGAAGCTAATATTCAAAACGCTAAGCCTAATAAGGTAAGTAATCTTAACCTTAATAAGCAAAATACTAAGCAAATACTAAATACAGAGCTAAATAAGGAAATCGTAATTTATATTAATAATATACTATCTTTATACGATAAGCAAGGGGTATTAGGAATATAATAAATATCTCCTCAAACTTATTAAGGGCTATTAATACTATTAAAATATTAACTGAGACGGTCTATAAAATCTTATTTATTAGTAAATTATTATAATCTCCAAAAAGGAGTAAGGGGGGGAGGATTTCCCTCCGTACGGACTTCCTAAATAAACGAAAACAAAAATACTACCCTTTTTAAAAATTGATAAGAAATACTCTCAAAGCTAGATAAAGAATAATAGAAAGCAATATTCCAGACAGAATTAAATATAATAAAATCTAAAGGGGTATAAAAAATTAGGAAACTATTATTAAGATATAAAATATTCCTAGGAAGATAAATATTATTAATTAAATTAAATATTAAGGTCAAAATCGTTAAATATAAAACTTAATAGGTCGCTAAAGGCTTCGAATAGGTAGAGAGAATAAACTATAATATTACTTTCTTATTAATCGTAAAAACCTCAAGTTAAAAAGTACTTCTAACCTTAAAAATAAAGTATAATATAAAAATAGAATATTCTAATATCGATATTATTTTCCTAGAAGCAACTCTTAAAGAAGAAATATAGATAAAACAGCCTTATAAATATATTAATAATATAAATAATATATATTATTTAAAAAAGGCTCTATATAGCTTCAAATAATTATTTAAGGAATAGGGAGAAATATTAGTAATAAAGCTAAAGAGTTTTAGCTTTAAATAACTCCAAAAAAATGACTCTATCTTTATTAATAATAAAGGAACGATTATAGCTATTTATATAAATAATCTGCTGATACTCTCGTATATAAAGAAGGCAATAAGCAAGCTAAAAGCTTAATTTAATAAAGAATTCAAATTAAAGTATTTAAGAGCTATTTCTTTCTATTTAGGAATAGAAATCTTAAGAAATCGTAATAATTGTATAATAATTATTATTTAGAAGGGCTATATCGCCTAGATATTTAAGCAATTAGGAATAGAGGATTATTATATTATTAAGAATATTATAAACAAGAATATAAAGCTAAAACAATTACCTCTTAAATACGTTATTAATAAGAAGTTAAAAAATAACTTCGTATTTATTATTAAAGCCTTGAATTAAATAACTAGAATAAACCGGCTCGATATTAATTTTGTAATATATTATTTAAATAAGTATTTCGTATAATTAATAAACGATTATTATATAATAACAAAACGGGTAATAAGATATTTAACTAGTACGATTAAGATCAGAATAGTATTTAGGTTAAATTATATATATAATAGGACCTTTTAGGCCTACTCTAATTCTTTCTAATACGATAATATTAATAATAATAAATTTATAACAGGATATTTTTTTAAGCTAGTTAATAGACTAGTTAATTAGAGGTCTAAGCAGGAGCCAATCGTAACTATATTATCGACTAAAGCTGAATATATTACTATATTAAAAGTATATAAAGAAGCTATATATCTTAAGGATTTGCTCTAGGAACTTGAATATAATAAGGAAAATATAAAAACTATAAAAATAAATTTAAATAATAAATTAATAATTAACTTAACCGAAAACCTTATAATATACCTTAAGATAAAGTATATACGACTTTAGTATTATAAAATAAAGGAGTTAGTATAAAGCAAAAATATAGCTATAAACTAAATCCTTATCAAAAAAATAATGGTAAATTTTCTAACAAAGCTAATAATAGCAGCAAGCCTAGGGTATATACTTTAACTACTAGGGCTAGCCTAGGAAGGCAAAAGAAGAAGTATAGAGCTTAATAAACTATTTGCTAATAATATTTTGGAAGCTGCTACGAAGCCTAAAAAGGGGTATTAGAGAATAACTAGGGCAATCTCTCCAGCAGTATTAAGCCAAATCAGGTTTAGCGTATCGCAATCCTAGGATTACTATTAGCCAGGCTGTATACCGAACAACAAGGGCTATACTCAGGGCATATCAGCTCCACTAAATACCTTATTATCTATAGGGCCTAGATTGATCAGCCGAGTATATAGATGAGCCTGTATTCCTAGGTAGATAGAGCAATTGAAATCTCCTAAGCCAACAGAAAGAAAAGTGATAATGATCGAGAGGGAGATAGATAAGACGTGCACCTGTAGCTAAGAGGTGTTTGCCCACATCCTGCTTGCTCAATAGTGCACCAGTCTAGATATACATAGATATCTCTCCCTGTCATTACATAGACGGTGATAATGCAAGCCCTCGGATTTAGCGGATATTCTAAAACCCCCAGTGGAATAGCCTCCGAGGGGCCTCGGGATCTCGGTTGCAGGTTGTGCTTTCCAATACCAAAGTCCACCTCTTTAAATCCATCACTCCATGCTTCCCCAGCCCAAACGAAGTTCCGAGACTTCGACATTGTCGATGATCTGTTTGCTTAGAAAGAATCTTCGCTGTCAATTGATCCTTTAGCCCCATGTTAATTGTGATGAGTTGATAGTACTTCTTCTGATCGTCCTGTCTCGATTCAGTCATGATGGACTCTCTGGAAGCACAGAAGGCCAATGTTAAATCTTACAAAATCAAGCGTTTAAAAGCACAGCTACTGCCAGTCAGCGTTCAGCAGGCAGCCACAGCTCAGGACAGACCCGCAAAAGGTCCAGTGTGGATCAGCCGCGTCCGCATAGAAGCGCCGACAGATTCAAATGTGCGCCAGCACTTCCTGGAAGCTGTTGCAAATCTCGGCAAAGGCGATGAAGTCTTCAGTCTCCCTCAGTACACTCCCATCCAAGGGGAATGGGTTGGGAAGCGTACGGATACCATCGATCCTGCAGCTGCGGAGCCTATCATGTCTGAAAGTGCCAAATTTCACACCATGCAAAATCAGCGGACTTCGAGCACTACAATTCTGTATCTTCACGGTGGCGCCTACTTCTTTGGAAGCCCAGTCACTGCGAGGCCCTTTACAGTACCACTTAGTGCCATCATTGGAGGATGCTGCTTTGCTCTCAGATACCGCATGGCCCCTCAGTTTCCAGCACTAGCACCCCAGTTGGACATCCTCGTAGCCTATCTAAATCTCCTGTATCCGCCGCCATTTGCAACACACACAGCGATCGCTGCTTCATCGATCGTGCTTTCCGGTGAAAGCTGCGGTGCCAGCCTCTGCTTCGCACTGATTCAAGTTATACTCCAAATTCGGCGGCAACAAGCAACGAGTAAGCCAATCGTGAAATTCAACGGCCGGGAAGTTGAGCTGCCCATGCCTGCAGGTATCGCCTGTCTTAGCTGTGCTGCTGATGTACCTTTGTGTCTACCGTCTTACATAAATCCGAGGAACAAAGAAATTGATTTTATGAGCGATGCCCCTCCCTATAGAGAACCTGATGGAAGAGTGGATGCCATCTGGCCGTCTTCGCCACCCCGCGGCGAGATATGCTGCGAGATATCAGCAATGGCACATCCAATAATGAGCCCGAGCATATCCGAGTATTGGCACGGCGCGCCGCCAATGTACTTGGCCTGTGGCGAAGAAAGATTCGCAGATGCTTCGAAGTTGATAGCTCAGCGTGCGGCTGCACATGGGGTTATGGTGTCCTTCAAGGAATATTGTCTAATGCCTCACTCCTTTGCTAGCTTTTTGCGGATGCTCCCACAGTCTCGTCACTGCGTACAAGGCTGGGCAGAAGCTTGCAAGGATTTTGCAGAGTCGAAGGAATCAAGGCAGAGCAGAGCGGTTATCGTCGAAGCAGGAGATCTACAGACCCGAGAGATTGACGTATCCAGGCTTGTAGCTTACTCCCTCAAAGACGCCCTCGCATTGATGGAGGCGAAGAAACGCACCATGAAGGTTTGGACAGGTCCTTCTGAAAAAGCATTGCTCTGATCATTTCAGCGGTCGTCAAACAAAACCTACTGTGGGGCCCATTCAATCCTTGTAATGGATATCAATGACATGTTGAAATGCTTCCTTTGACCCAAGCTGCATCGGAGTTCAGCATGTTGTTAGAGATCGCGCATTCTATGCACAGACTCGGATTCGCCAACATTGTCCTAGAACCTTTTCCGCTATTTCGTTGGTCTCTGCGCATACAATCCCTGCAACGAAAGCAACACTCAGTTGCAATGACCACCTGAAGTTTCCGCGTTAGAGCGAGCGCGAGATCGACGGTGGCAACTAAGTATCACTGGACTAGTTCAGATCTCTCTGTCAGCCTCATTGATGCAGAATTGCGGGTCCCACACATAACAACAAATGTTGACTCAATTGAATGTTGGGAATTTTAACATGCGCCATGAAATTTTTATCCGTGATAGACTGCCTTGTGGTGCGTCCAAGCTTCCACACTTTGCGAGTTGGACCCTCTGATCTTGCATCTCTTCTACGCGTTTCATATGGGCGAAAAGACAGAAAATCTGTTCATCACTATTGGGAACTGCACTGCCGAGTCAATTCGACCATTCCGATTGATCACAGATGAGAAGACTTCACTGACCATGATTACCTCTCTCCTTGCCGCTTTTCATAGCCCGCCGCCTGGGAGGTATTATAGTATGACCAATTCTTGCCGGCCTTGGTTATTTTGTCTTTGGCGTAGCTGGCTGCTGGGATGATAGATCACCACAATCGTTGCAATGCCCTGGTTTGTTTTCCTCATCATCTGGGTTTTGGCATTCCTCACCTCGGCTGATCTAAGGATCGACAAGTCCTGCGACCTGTTGTCAGCAAAGGTCAACGCTGATGTTCGTGGAGATATCGAAGACGGCATAGTAGTCGCCCGAAAAGTGTCGAATGCAGGTTATGTTCGTTTGAATTGGATGATCAACGCTCCACATATGCTAGCTCAGGTTGAGATAGATCGAGTTGACGAGCTATTGATTGGGTTTATGGGTGGTCGATCAAATACAGGGCGATATGATGCGAACAGCGGCCTTCTGCGTAAGACACTCTCTCAAGTGAACCGGCTATAGAACGTCCGAGCGTCCTCTCTTGAACATGGACGCCGACTGATACTGTTTTCTGCCCAGCGGCTCTCAGGCATCTGTCCACCTTCACCGACGAGGAGGTTCCGCCTATTTTCTGTGAACCTCAATTGACAACACCGGATGATCCTGACTGGAATCGCGAACTGGTAAAATTCACGGAAAACCCATATAACGGCGAACCTTTCATGAACGCCACGTCAGGGTTGGCCTCATTCCGTTATTTGAGTAGGTTCTCGACAATCTTGGCGAATGTTCAGACTGACACGCTGTCAGATTGCTTGCTCTACATGTATAAATGTTTTTGGTTAGGTGAGATCGGGCAAATCCCTTGCAAGGATGGTCTGAAAACCCATCATGCTAGCGCAAAGAACTGGGATGGCCGAGGGAACAACTTAGAGTATATCATGCTCTGCGCGTCGATCTGGGACCCAGGCCGAGGCTTTGATATCCCAGTGACTATCAACGAGCGGGCGCAGAATCGAGCGAGAACGGGGAAAAGTTTAGATCAATATGGACGGACTCTCCCGGCCGTTCTCATGCACGAACTTCACCATTCTATGATTACTGGCTGTAAGTATCAAATTTTGTGTGAAGTGTGACAAATCGGACAGCGTAATTCTGATTCATGTGTAGCAACGGATCTCAAGCTTGCTGTGCCAATACCACGGCGTGAAGGATTACCTCCTATGATAGGAGCCTACTTTTGGGCTGGTGTTACTACTTTGGCAATTCAAAAGCCGGCTCTGTCCCAAGTCGTTCTTGCGAAGAATGCCGAAACCGTTCTCTTCTTCGCACTGGGTATGAACCATAAAGCGTGATAACGATGCTGATATGCTAACGACCACTCTCTAGCGTGCTATCTATTCGGTAATGACTGGGCTCTTAATGATCCTGTAGAACTCACTTTCCCACCTGTTATGCAAGTGATAGGGGACACCGCGTGATGAATCTTTGCATAGCGGTTACAAGAAGCCAATCCATGAGGTTCAGCTGTCAGCGATGCAGAGTTCTATTAGGGTTTAGTATAAAGCGAGCGGCCCACTCTACAGTCGCTTACTTGCAATATAAGATTATGTTGGTGTCTTCATGGAAAATCTATATCGTTTTGCCTGCATGCATTTGGAGACTTCAGCAATGGTCAATTGTGGCGTATACTTAGTATTGCTGGCGATATTTACAAGACTCGACAGTACTTCTGAGACAGGCATAGAGCATAGTGCATGAGTGCTAGCGAAGCTTGTCCGTCGAATTGTTACGATACTTCATGTATCCAGCTGCAGTTCTCACGCCGCATCTTACGAGCCGCATCTTACCAGCCGCAGCCTTATCCTTCCGGACCTAATAATATACTTGCAGCTCTTTGAAGCACATCCATCCGAATTACCCGGCGTGACTGCCTTCATTCTCTCCGAGCTTCGCCAGCACAGCCACTCGAGCCAATAGCGTCAGGAGAAGTCGACGTTCAGCACAATACGGTCCTCTTGCCTCAAGGACTAGAAGACATGATCCTCGAAATGCTTGTCTCTCTAGGCAGCCCACCACTTCAGAACATGGGGATCCTCCACCCTCGACCATGGCTTGAGATTCTCTTCAAAGGATTCCCATGGCTCTGGGACCTCAATCGGGACGAGTGCTACGCCAAGGAGGAGGAGACACAGGAAGACGGGATGCAGAAACCTCCACTTGCAACGGAAGACACACCGTAATAAAACCGAATATCATCCAGGCCAACAACTGGATGCGCTGAAATCTCAGGTTTCTTTCAGGTTAGTTGGGCCAGGGGAGGATAAGACAACCGAGCGAGGAAAGGAGCGTAGAATCCAAGCAGCAACGAGATAGTTGATTCAGTAGAAAGCACCAAGAGGGAGGAGTGGGTAAGAAAGGCGTCATGAGATAGAAGCTGCTCGTGACACCCGTCTTGAGTATGGTTGAGGCTCTTTACTGCCTTGATGGAACAGCCTGTTCGCGCTTTCACGTGTTGTCTTTGGAACAGGATGCAATATCAATTGAGATGTGCTTTGAAAAACAACAGTCGAGAGCTTAGAAGGCATTCCTTCTTCTCACACCAAAACAGCCTTCGTCCATGCATTATGCTTATTCCATAGCAATGTGGTCTGTGTACTCAATTTTAACGAGAGCAAATCTACTGCACTGGTGCACGTTTATACTTTATCGCGGCAACTATTGCCGAGCATGGGTTGTCGCATTTCCACCGTGCCACGCTGGAGCAATCTAGACCTGTACCTGCCTCACTCCTAGCGGAGGAATGTAGCAATTGTGCACTCGCCCTACTGATAGCATCTCGCTTCTTTTCACCAATAACATCCTTTGCGACACACCCCTCAACTCCCAAAAATACGCAGATCATCTCGGAAGCACTGATGGCATCTGGTCTCGCGCCGATCACTGGCAACACGTACTGAGTACTTAGGATCCAAAGTATCTTAGCTTCCAGGTAGCTATCGGGAATGCGACGTTTGTGCGACATAATCTACTCCTTCTCATTGTGCTTTTCACCCAGCAGTTGATGTTTCATTCGAGAAAGGCTGGCAATTGATTTTCAAACGTGTTATTCTCTGACATTTCAGGCGGACCGAGATGAGCCATATTACGCCGTCCGAACCCCTCCCAGGCGGGCGGGCGGGCTGATAATAGACCATTGGCAAAGGGTTAATGGCTGCCAACACTGAGCTTATGCGCTCCAAAGGCGTCCTTAGGCTTTCACATTGAGATTAATGTGACGCGGTTGTTCCTGAAGGTGCTCGCACTGAAACCGATGATCGCTGTTGGATATTAATCAGGCATTACAATCCATCAATCGGAACCTCTCCTCTACCAGTCTCGTTCGAACACTTTATATCCGACAAGATTGCTTAGAGTTCTGCGCACGTTAACCATACCTCGAGGCTAACAATAATCGAGAGCTAGACGTTGTTCCGCTGCAAGTGATGGATAGGTTGGACCGAGAAAGCAAATACTCAATTGTGTGTAGTGCCACTGTCTACGCCGCAAAGGATGCGCACTATTACTGGCAGAGGGGGCGAGGTTACAATGGTTGCTACGACTTACCTGAGGTACCTTGAGGGTCCCTTGATGGCCATCCAATCATGGTCGTGGGGAGAATGACCGAGCGCGGGGTTGGTTGAGGCTGAGGGTTGCAGGATTAAAACGTCATTTCCTCCGAATCTTACGTTCATCTGTCATGTCCTCGTCAACTACCACAGCAGCAGGTGGAGATGATATACCACTGTTGTCTGTCCCTTTTCGTACCCAGACATGGACCCATATAAGGAATCACTCGGCTTGACCAGCAGGATTTATGTAAGTGGCTTTGTTTCGTTTTAAGCTGTTCCGGCATGAACAATAAGGCTGACAGTGCTCGAAGGCAACACGATCGGCCGAAGACGGTCTCAAGGGTGTCGACTTGAATCGGAACGTTGAAGCGCTGTACGAAGACCTGAATTCCCGCAACGAAGCTGTATTGGACCTTGCTAAGTAGACCACAGCATTGAAAACCCTCTCGGACATCTGACTCCAGAACAACTCCTTCGAGACGTCCGTGAGTTCGCCCGGGCCAAGCATCTGGATGACCACCTCGATCTCTTGAAGAAGGGCGCACAGATCGCAAAAGATCCCAGGTTCTTTGAGGCTGTTCGAGGTATTACAGAGGTTGAGAAGAAGGCGTTGCGCGACGAGGAATACCACCGCTTTCGTCAACCTACATCGCTCTACCTTACAATCATAACGTGCTCTGTCGGAGCCGCTGTTCAGTGAGTGTGAAAACTCGTTGTGGCATTGCCCGACTTGGAGACTAATCATGGTTGAACGAAAGGGGCTGGGATCAGACAGGATCGAATGGCGCTAATCTCGACTGGCCAGCGGACTTTGGCCTCGATGCCAGCAGCACACATGATGTCTGGATCATAGGTCTTGTCAATGCTGCGCCATATATTGCGTCTGCCTTCATGTGCGACCACACTCTCCTCCACCATATCACAACGCTGACCACAATTCTCTCTGCAGAGGGTGTTGGTTGTCGCATCCACTCAACCATCGACTCGGACGCCGTGGTACAATCTTCATCTCCGCCTTCTTTTGCTTTGTGTCTGTTCTCGGTTCAGCATGTACACAAAATTGGCCTCAATTTTTTGTGTGCCGGCTGTTGCTTGGGATAGGGATGGGAGCGAAAGCGTCAACTATCCCAGTATTTGCGGCCGAAAATTCTCCTGCTTCGATTCGAGGAAGTTTGGTGATGGGATGGCAATTATGGGTTGCTTTCGGAATCTTCATGTGAGCATTTAAGCTCAACAGCTGCAGGAACGCCGTCACTAACACTAGGTTGACCAGGGGCTTCACTGCAAATCTAGCCATATACCAGGTCGGAAACATTGCCTGGCGACTACAGATTGGGTCTGCGTTCATTCCAGCTGTGCCTTTGTTGATAGGCATCTACTTCTGTCCAGGTGAGTGATTGATCAATAAGCCTGCGAAGCGAAGCTCACAGTTGTCAAGAATCACCTCGTTGGTACATCAAGAAACATCGATACAACGACGCCTTCAAGTCACTTCGCCGCCTTCGGAACACACCTCTTCAGGCCGCTCGAGATCTCTACTATATCCATGCGCAAGTACGGCTGGAAGAAATCATGCTTGGTGATGGCGACATCGCGATCTTGGACGGGAAAGAGCATTTCACCAGTCGAGGGAGATACTTTGCCCGGTTCAAGCAGCTTTTTACCATCGCTCGCGTCCGGCGCGCAACGTTGGCTGCTTTCGTTGTCATGATAGCACAGCAGATGTGTGGGAGTACGTTGCACTCTGTTCCGGCTCAATCGAAAACTTCTAATCGATTTCGGCAGTCAACATCATGGCCTTTTACTCCTCAACGCTTTTCGTGCAAGCAAATGCCAGCAAAAGAACTGCGCTGTTTGCGTCATGGGGATTTGGGCTCATCAACTTCGTGTAAGCCACATTCATTGGTTCAATCGCCAACTTTATGCTGACTTTACTCAAGTTTTGCTTGGCCAGCAGTCCGAACTATCGACTCTTTCGGAAGACGAGCATTACTCCTGTTTACTTTCCCTCATATGGCCTGGACTCTGTTAGCAGCGGCGGCCTGCTTTTACATTCCACAAGACAATCCCGCACATCTAATATGTATTGCGCTCTTTGTCTACCTTTTCGCCGCCTTTTACTCCCCTGGTGAAGGCCCAGTTCCTTTCACATACTCAGCAGAGGCTTTCCCTCTGTTCCACCGCGGTATGTTCTTGGTTAGCTTCGAACCCTTTGAGTTGACTGACCCACGTTAGAGGTCGGTATGAGTTTCGCTGTGGCGATCAACTTGTTCTTCGCTTCGATCTTGACTGTCACCTTTCCTCGCCTGACTAAAGTCTTTGGGCCAACGGGAGCTCTTGGTTTCTTTGCGTAAGTCAACTCGTCACTATTTGTCATTAGTGCAGAGTTGATCATGGCACCCTTAGTGGACTCAACGTCCTTGCATTTACCATGATTTTCCTGTGGGTCCCAGAAACAAAACAGAGAACATTGGAGGAACTTGACTACATATGTAAGTCGCTTGAATTGAAACGCCTACGAATCATGCAGGCTAATCAACCCTTAGTTGCTGTTCCAACCCGCAAGCACATGAGCTATCAGTTCACAGACGTCATCCCATACTACTTCCGCCGCTACATTTTACGCCGAGATGTTGAATTAAAACCTCTTTACAAATTTCAGGAATCCTATCGTTGATGGGGTAATGTGTTAACGTGAATTCGGCAATGAGGAAATGCTGAAGGCGTCAAGGATACGTTCGAAAGCGGTGACGAAATGAATTGATGGGTTTAGAAGGAAAATGGCGTTCGCTCAAGGCTTCTAACCTCGACATAATGACATAGTCGGCTTTCCATCTTAAACAAAGCCGTCTTCGCTGTCGATTCGTAACTTCCGGTCATTTCATATTGTCTAGGTCTCCACAAATATTCAATAGTATTTGCTGTTCCGTTTACGTGGATAGTGGATGTAGTTTCCTGTCGTGCCTTTGTATTCGACCTTCTCTGTAATATGGATACACTTAATTGTCGCCTATGTGCACGGAAGCACGTAAAGTAAAGGTCTAGGCTGTTCCACTCACTAGCGAATGAGGAGTGACTTGCTTGCACTTCATGCGACAGTAATCCTTGGCCTTGGCCGTTGGAGTGGGATGTAGTTAGGCCTGCAATCTGCAGCCTCAACCCCATATGCCGGCGCAGCCTCGGAGTGCAGTACCTAGCTCCCCTTGCGCTCATTAACAACCTCTCGAGCTCTATCATCTTTCAATCCTATCATATTGATATAGCGTAAATGTAATCATCCGTGGTCTCCATGTCTTAACGATGCAACAACCTCTATCCATCCCCACTGCAAGACCGAACAGGACACCGAGCCCCCCCCACGGTTCAACGACCACGACTAGTCTCGCCAACTTCAGTGACATCGTCCTTGAAACACTGAAACGCTTTTCCTCCACTCCCACTTCTGCCGTCTCCGCCTTCAGCACTGAGATAGCCACACTCCGCAAATTTCTCGACCTCGTCGAGCGGGTCCGCCGGGCCAAACTTTCACGCGTGGAGTTCGAAGAAAATCACTGGCGCGATGTGAACGCATTACTTGAGCGTTGTCGAGGTACATTTGGGCGATTATTTGGGCTGCTAGCTGACTTAGAAGCTGGAGACCCAGAGGCGCCCGCCGATGCTGTTGAAAGAGGAAGCCGGTGGAATGAAAGGGTTGGGGAGATGGAGATTTTGAGAGGACACGTTGTCCTTTATACAAGAACACTGCAAGCTACACTACAGACCATCAATCTGTAAGTCATCTAAAATACTTTGTTCCTTCGAATTCTACTAGGTTGGCATGTATCGTAAAACAGGCAGCTCTAAGCATCTAACCTGAATGACTGCTCACTTGGTTGATGGCTTATAGGGTACATCAATGGAAGCGACGTTTGCCGCAAGATGGAATTCAATTAAAGGATTTAGAAATTGGAGTGCGCGGGTTGCGAGAAGAAATTTCCCGAAGAAAGTCATTCATCAAGGCAAAAGTTGATGCTCTAGAGGAAGAAAAATTGCTGGAGGACGTTCACAATTGTGTTGAGTCTTCGGAAGCTATCATGAAAGTCACAACTACTACGATTTACGAAGAAATTCAATCGCCGTCGGTGGCGGAACTCCCCGGCGGAGATTTTCCTCTTGCGAATAGAAGAAAACGGACCGCGTCTCTCAAGACGAACAGTCCGAATGTTGCTCAAATACCGGCTACTTGCAATCCACAGTCTCGAGATTCTAATATCAAACGTCAAGGGAGCTCGGACTCAGACTCGGATTCTATTATAGACCCAGAGCCTGATTTTCAAGATGACGATCTTCCTCCTGCAGTCTATCTCGAAATCATTACCAGACTTCAACGTGATGTCCAACTCCAAATGGCAGCCGGCGAATATCAGCAAGCGGAAATGACTCATAAGAAGGTAATGAAACACTCAGCAGAAAGAGAGAAACAGTTGAAGATTCCTTTCGGGGACCAGACTGGGATGAATGAAACTCTGGCCGAGATATATCTTAAACAAGGCCAGCTCGACAAGTCGAAGAGAATCCTAAACCGCTTGCTCATACAGGAGAAAGAAGAGACGGATCGGAAGTGGAGATTGTACTATGCACTGGCGACCGTATACAAAGAGCAAAACAGATTGCCGGAGGCCGAAAAATTTGCGAAAAGGGCTTACGGTGGACGAGAAAGGAGGCTGGGAAAAGAACATGCACTAGTAGGAGAATCAGTAGATTTACTAGTCAAGATATATGAACAGCAGGGCGAGATGGAAACGGCGGACGCTCTGAGGAAGATTTATACCCACAAACCTACAGTCCGACCAATGCCTGTCTTCTCTCGACTGGTTCAAGAGCTTCCCAGTCCACCACCCGTACAGGAACTTCCTTCTCCTCGAGCACCAACGCCGGTAAAGTCATTGCACCATTTCCAGAAACAGCAACCTCCTCAGATGCCGCTTCCTCCGCCACCGCCGCAGTTCCTGCGAGCTTCGCAGAAATCAAGACAGTTGCCCTCACCAAAAGACCTAAAATCTCCAAAGGCACTGGAGATTTCAGCATCTCCAGTGTGTTCGCAAGGTGCCATGTCACCGACTCCAAGCCGTGTCGACGGACCACAGATGTTCAAAAATGGGGTACGATGGGCACCTGACGCTTGGGGTGCTGACCCTTCCGGGATCGATGCTCCTACAAAGTCTGGCGAGACACCGCTGATAGCGGCTATAGCATTGGGGGACGAAGAGCTAGTCAAGTTCATGCTTCAGAGGGGGGCCGATCGAGAAGCCAGGTGTGCTGATGATACGACGCCGCTGATGCACGCTGTAATCCATGGGTCCGAGTCGATATCGGAACTGCTCTTGAACAGTGGCGCCCAAGTCGATGGTACGACCGCAGGTTGGACAGCTCTACATAAGGCGATAGACATCTCAAGTCTAGGAATGGCCAAATTACTTATTACACATGGTGCGAACTTGGAGGCGAGAAGTCCAAGGCTGTTCATCCCAAGAAAACGCTCGCTGCCATTGATGAAGACTGGGCCTTCGTCCGATGATGACGCCTCGTCTGATACTGAACCCAGTTGGACTGTACTCTTAAGGGCAGCGACGAACGGACATGAAGCTATGGTTCGACTCGTTCTCGACAGTGGAGCAGACATAGAGGCCAAGACAGCCAGCAACCTCACGCCTTTGATGTGTGCAGCAGAAGGAAAGCATGATGCGATTGTTGACATACTCTTGAACAGAAATGCTGATGTCAATGCCGAGGATGAGTTTGGCTGGAGACCACTGCATCGGGCCACAGTCAAGAGGGGTTCCGAGCCTATTGCACGGCGACTCCTTGAGCATAACGCGGACGTCAATGCTAAATGCGTCTACAGGAAGACGCCGCTGCATTACGCAATTGAGAAGAATGATGAAAACATGGCGCGATTCCTCCTTGGCTCCGGTGCCGACATCGAGGCAAGAGATATTGCTGAGAGAACTCCACTGCATACTGCTATTGAATGCCGTCTTGAGATGATGGTACGCCTATTGCTGGACTCGGGCGCGGATGCTGCAGCTATGGATAGAGGGGGTCACGATGCGCTGGGGGCCGCGAACCATGTGTTGAGGAAGAGCCCTGAAATCATTACGCTGTTGGCGAAGCATAAGAAGAAGACAAAGCAGCGGAGGGAGAGTGAAACAAGAGATAGTCTCAGCCCATCTCATAGGAGGCAGGGAAGTTTGTCGTCGACTTCCACAAATCTGACCAAGACCTCGTCAACTTTGACAAAGGCTTCGTCGACATCAAGTTGGTGGTCGAGGAAACAGAAGGGCAGGTCAGATGGGAGCCGATAGACATATTGAATTGTTAAAAGAGACCCCTGCTTGTCAACCTTGTCTGAATCCAAGCAATGTTGTGTATGTGTAGCTTCTCTTTCAAGAATCTGCGTAAGTTTTATTCCCAGAGTCCAGCCTCAAAACACCTCGACAATCACTGACTATACAGATGGTCCAACAACTTATCGAGATCTGCCTAGCCGTTGCGCATCCGTTTCGAAACGGGTTTTATCTAGCGTAGTCAGAAAACGGACTCCAGTTTCAAGAGCATCTTTCATCGTCTGTTTGAAGAGCTCGGATGTAGGGATTATATAGCAACTTGTTGGGCATTATTCGGTGCTTTGTCCCGCCCCGCCTATCAAAGTCGTGTCAAAGTGTTTGTGGCCCAAAGCTGTCCTGTGCCCTTCATGGTCGCATGAAGGACTTATCCGCCATTATGCCCTTTTATTGAAGCGCGCCAGCGTTACGTCTTCTACCTACGGTTGTCGGATATAGTCAATGCGTTTCCCCCGTAAAGAGGTTTCAGAGTTGATCAAGACTTCCATAGCCATGTGAAAGCTAGTCCAATTCTAAGGCCGGGGCCGATAAGTGCCTTCTTGTTGGATTAACATATAAATCTAAATACCACTCCCAGGAGCGTGTGCATCTTTTTGGGGTAGTCGGCCTATTCGACACTTCTCCCATAATTCTATACGTATCATCAGCTGCGACATCTGTCATGACTGGATGTGAGGAACCTCGGAACACTTTCTTATGGCTGGTAACGCTTGCCATCCTCACTGCTCACTTTGGAAGCGGGTATGGCTTCAGATCCCGGATCATCACCCAAAGTCCGAATCCTCCTATTATCTTCTTACTCCTTCTTAGCCCATCAACTCCTCTGGTATTGATAAAACCGTGATATTAATTCCTTATCAACCTACATCAGATTTGGCTTTCAATGTTACGGACAAAGAGCCGATATGCCACTACATTTACGGTTCGAATTTGGATCCGTCCAGTTGTAACAATGCGATAGAACATGTACCAGATACGGAATACTGTATATTAGATTTGCACTTCGAGGACCTGGAATTAACAGCCAGATATTCGAGATGTCAATTAGCACTAAATGCAAGACAACTTGCTCATGTCACATTTTCGAGTTTACTATGATCATTCACCATTTTGCTATACATGTCGGCTAATTTCAAACAACGAATAGCCGATGGACGCTGTGCCATCGAGCTTGAGAATGGCGCTTTTGACGCTCAGAAGCGTGTGTGCATCACCGGCGATCAACTTCGTTCGACTGCAAGGCGTATATTACAGATCTGCGCGGTCGGACAGAACGGGCAGGGAGGGAAAGTAAATACCAAAGGTAATTTATGAGAATATACATTGACAATCGATTCAAACTGATCACAGCTTTCCAGATCGGGACGGAGACATTACCATTAGCTTGCAGTCCTACAATTCAAATGTAGTATGTTTGGAACCTCGCTTTCCCAAACCTCCTCCGTCAGATTGTGTCGAAACGCTCGAAAATATGCCACAATCATTCAGGACCAAGGTTTATAAGCATTCCCGTCCAGAGGAGAGTTGGGACATTGAGGTACCTGAGATAATCCTCGATTGTAAATTGTACTGTTATCCTAGATGAAAGAGTACTGACCTGATGAATCATGCAAACAAGCTACCCACAACTGCATGGTGACCGTAGATACCACGACCAGTGGGGGTGTAATGGCTAGAGACCGGAGTTTGTGGCGTGCTGCTAAAGCCATCAATGCAATATGTGTAAAGCAAGGACGCATCAGCTGGGCTCGAGATTTGGGTGATCCTAACGAAGGTAAGTCCTTTCACTTTCTGTTGGAGAATGGCTGGGGCAGTCTCTCCAGTAGCACTAAGCCAAATCAGGTCTAGCGTATCGCAATCCTGGATCACTGTCAGCCAGGCTGTATGCCGAACAACAAGGGCTATGCTCAGGGCATATAAGCTCCACTAAATGCCTCATTATCTATAGGGCCTAGATTGATCAGCCGAGTATATAGATGAGCCTGTATTCCTAGGTAGATAGAGCAATTGAAATCTCCTATAGCCAACACTTTCTATTGATGAGCAGGGAACAATGGCATGGCTTACTGGGTGGACCGTAGGCGATGGTATTAAGCTTTATATCGTGATTGAGAACTGTCATAATCAGTCTCCTACGACCTTCAAGACGTGAATATTGTTGGATGCAGCACTACCAAAGGAAATGAAAAATCATCCGAATGACAGCCAATGAAGCACGGCTCCCCAATATACACGATAAAGGCCTCTGAATAGGGGCAAATGAGTAGAATGATGGGAATTTAGATGGCTGTTGGCCACGTAGCAAATAACAAGGACTAAGAAGGCCTAGAAACGACGGTATTCCGAGCTAATCTCCAAAATGGCGGAATGCAATAAGCATCCTCACTTGGTGTGTCTGACACCTAGAAGCGGCAGCTTAGATCATTCCGAAGTCATCTTGTGCTGAACTAGTATCTTCCGAGTCGATTCCGATACCAATTGCTTTCAGGGTAAATTAGATTCGGGGTCGATTTGTATTACTCCCTAATTGATTTGCTTTGGACCGGGGGTCGATTTATATTACTCCTTAATTAATTTACTTTAGACCGGGGGTCGATTTGTATTACTCCTTAGTTAATTTGCTTTAAACTAGGGGTCGATTTGTATTACTCCTTAATTGATTTGCTTTAAACTAGGGGTTAATTTATATTACTTTTTAATTTATTTATATCCCGATAAAGGTCGATTTGTATCCCGATAAGAATCGATTTATATTAGTTTTTTATATTATTATTTTCTCCTTTTAATTGTATAATGCGTTTTTAATTTCCTATTTAATTATTGCTTTCCCCGACCTTCTATCTTTTTTCTTTCCCTTATATTTTTCCTAATCCCCGCCTTTGATTATAATAGAGTTAATTATATATTATCCGCGATTCTCGATTCTTATCTATATTTAATATTAATATAGAATCTCGATATAACGCCTGTAATTCTATAACTTAAAAACTTATTTAAATACGAATTATTCCAACCTCCCGAAACCTGCTTACAACAGATATATTACTTAATTCCAATATTTCGATTTAGATTATATATCCGAATTGACCCTCGATAATATCCCCGGGCTTATCGATTTTCCTATTTCCTATATTCAGACTTTCTACGATAATTATACGTACTGTTAATACCCTTATATCCTCCGGTATTATAGTATAATATATACTTATTATAGAAAAGAATATAGCTTTGCGAGCTATTTGACTTTAAGCCAAAGCTGGAGTCGATCCTATATCGCCAATCGCCGCGGATACGCTAAAGAAGAGGATTGGGATTCCAAAGTTGTATACCAACGGATTACCGTATCCGGTAAAGGGTAGTTCTATTATTATATTAACTTAGGCCCTATTACCCCCTTACCCGCCCTTCAGATCCCTACCCCGCCCCCCCCGACCTTAAAATACGCCTACGCTACTGCTATCGGGGTCTTCGTCCGCCGCCGGTTGGATAACGTTCAACTAATACCGTCTACGATAATTACCCCGGATCCAGCGAGGTTATATACTTCGGAAGTCAACTTATAACTCGAATATAATTAAGCCGTTTATTATTTATAAGGTTTTACGATAAATAGTTTCCTTTTTTTGATCGACCTCCCTTATTATAATAAAAAAGGGTTAAAGCGGGTTTGTTTTATATTCGATTTATTAATTATTATTATATATAATTTCTTTTTATATTAAAAGATTAATATTTTTGATCAAATTATAATTAATATATTTACCGATTATAGAAACCGGGCTAGGGCGCCTTTATAAAGCAAATTATAAATAAAAATATAAAAAAAATATAAATAAGTATAAAAAGGTTTATTTTATTTTATTATCCGGACTTACCTAAATAATAATAATCTGTTTTATTTTATATTAATATTATTATAATTTTATTAGTTTAAAATATATCTTCGTAATAGCGAATCGGTTTATATAATATAAATATCTACAGAATAAGTATAGGACGAAACCCTTAACCGGGAAAGGCGGAATTACTTAGAATATTATTAAAAGTACCTTATTAAAAATATAGGGGCGCTAGTAATCGCCCTCCTTGATTATTGATTATATAAATAACTTGATAAAAACGTTATTATTATATTCTTTACTGTCCTTAATATCGACGGTATTATAAGGGGTTTTTACGGGTCTACCGTTATAACTCCGTATCTCGCTGCGTTTATTAAAGGGGCCTAGCTAATTATAATTCAAATATCCGTTTAAATAAAAGGATTAAAAATAATAGAATATACTTATAACTGCCTCTCCGAGCTCTAAGAGAATATCTTATTTAGCAATTTACTTACCTTATTCGCCTAGATATTACGCTTTTATATTTTCGGCTAGCGGTTGCGTAACTACTTTATTAATATTAACTATATTATTTAGGGGGATAACTGCGGCCGGCTGAATTTCAAAGATATTCGGTTTTCTTTCGGCGGGTTTAGTTAGTTTATCTAAAGGGAAATCTGCAGACTTTAAAGCCTCTTAACCTAATTTGCCCTATTTCGGAAAGACCGTATTTCTCGATATATATAAATATTTATATTCGAACTCGGGAAATTAATAAATAACCTGATAAAAAAAGATATAAAATAATCTTTCTTTATAATGCCTAAGAATTAATTAGAAAAATAACGACCCTAATTAATAAATATACTATTAAGCTCGGACCTTTTATATTAACAGTTTTTTATAGCCGGTTTATCCCTAAGTAATATCTTAGGCAAAGAAGCGGCCTAGAACTAATAGCGTATTATTAAGTATTTAAAAATATATTATCGGTTCCTCTTATCGCTCCTATTGCTAATATATATTTTAAAGGGGTAATTATTATAAGGTATAAAGTTACTTAATTTGCGTATTTTCAATATTGTTTTCGGGAGGAATTATAATATCTTTATCGAATAAAGATTAGTCAGTTTCGTTATTTCCTATTATAAAGGGTACGGGCTTAATAATATTACTAAAATTATCTATTACTACCTCCTTGAAGCCGTTAGTTAGGTTCTAATATAATATTTAATTTTGATTTATCTATTCGTATAATAGCTAATCGAGTTTTATCTTATCCTATTCGGCTATTCTGCTTTCCTTTAAGTTATAAACGTAGATAATCCGTAGAGATCCGATCGCCTATCGTAGGTATTCGCCGACCGATCCGCTATAGTTATAGGGCAAGACTACCGCCTGACTATTACAACTTATTATTATATCGCTATTACAATATTGAAAGAATATATTTTTAAAAATAGCTATTTCGACCGGCAACTAGATTAGGGCTATATAGATATTATCGATTAATAAGCGGGCTATATTAATTCTATCGCAAAGGCGCTTTATAGCTATTTTATAATCGAATAATTCAAATATATTAAAGTTTTTTATAAATATTATTACCAGATTAATCTTGCTTAGTATAAGCTTATTTATCGGCTTGATACCGACTTTTTTTTTATATTTTCGGAGATAGCCTACCAAACCGATATCGTTATAGAAGAAATTGTAAATATTACCGGAGAAAAGGTAATAAAAAAGTTAATAAAGGAGGTTACCCCTACGGCTACAGAAGAGATAATAAAAATAGTATTAATAAATATATTATAAACCTAATAAGCTTTGCTACAAGCTCCGCTATTAATTTTATTAAAGTATAGAACTCCTTTTATAAGAGATATAGCCTTGCCCTAGATCAAAACAAAAGGAGGATTCGACCTAAATAATAATATAGGTTTTAATAATTCTGGTTTTGCTAAATTTCTGTTAATTTTAGCTTTATTATTTTTTTTATTGCCCTTTTTTATATTATTCGAATCAATCCCTTTTAGGCCTAACCCTCCTATTTCCCTTTCCTTATATATTTTTCTCCCCTAATAATAGCCTTTGGCCCTTAAGTCCCCTAATATCCAGGCTGGCCCCTACGCCTTTAAAGTAATCGTTCCTATCAGGGCTTACCGGTAGGTAAAAGGCAATACCCTTAAAGGCTATACCGGCCTAAGATTATTTAAACTAAAGCAGCTAGTACTACGAATAGCCTTACCTCGGAGGGTTCTATTACCTATAGCTCTGTCCTTCTTTTCGAAAATAGTATTATTTATAATATTACCTGTAGCCTTAAGAGCAATATTAATTTTTCTTCGGAAATATATTATCCCCCTAGCGATCCCTATAATATATATAATATTCCTTAACCGGAGAAAACCTTCTAGCAGCCTAATCTTATATATATAATAAGAGCAAATATAATTTTAATAAGACTTCTAATATTAATTCCTTATAACCTAGAAAGAGCTATATTAGCAAAGCTTAGATTATTAATAAAAAATATTTAATTTTATCTTGGAATAAAATTACAAACAGAAGAGGGAAAGCGGTTAATAGAGTCAGAATATTATATATAACAAGAAGTAAGAGTTAGGTAAACGAGAAATCTAATTTATATAGAAATACCTTATTCGGTAATAATATAAAAAGTTAAGGTTATTACCCTATATTGTTTATAGATAATATATTAAATTATTATATCAAAGTTATTTAAATAGCCCTTATATTATTTGCAAATAATATATTATATTATTATATTAAAGTTGTTAAAATAGCCCCTTTATTGTCTATAGATAATATATTATATTATTATATTAGGGTTGCTTAGATAGCCTTTATATTGTCTATATATAATATATTATATTATTATATCAAGGTTGCTTAGATAGCCCCTATATTATCTGTATATAATATACTATATTATTATATTAAGGTTGCTAAAATAGCCCCTTTATTATCTATAAATAATATATTATATTATTATATTAAGGTTGCTAAAATAACCCCCTTATTATCTATAGATAATATACTAAACTATTATATTAAGGTTGCTAAAACAGAGCCTACCCGGCGCGAATAGTATAGTATTTTTAATAGCTTTCCGATAATAATAAACGGCTATTGAATAATACTCCCGCGAGCTGTATTAAACGCGATTTTAATATCCTTATTAAGATATATCCCCGACTTATTTATAAGCAAGTTTCTATCTTTCGCTATAACCTAATATAGACTAATTAGCCAACTTAAAAAACTAAATAATAAAGCGAAGTATCTTTTTTATCCGAATTACAAATACCGTCTATCGCTTATATCTTCTTCTATTAATATTATTATTAAGTTAATATCTTTAGGAGTAGCTAAATATTTATAAGCCTTCGACTTAATTGCCTCGATCCCTCGTATATCGTTCTTATATTTACTTAGTATAATATCCGATCCTCTATATCTTTTAATAGTTTATTATAATTATATTAATACGTTAGTTCTATATCGTAATCGGTTTTCGTCTACTTATAGGATATATTTGCCTGTTTCCTTTAATTTCGAACTTAGATTAATATTATTATAATTTTACTACTCGCTAACCGATTTAACCTATTATTACCGTTATATTCTATATTATTACCCTTACTTTTATAGTTTACTATACCCTCTCCCTAATCTATTTTACTATTATACCCTATAATCTAATATATTTCGAAGCTGATCCGTTCCTATATACCTAATATTATCTGCGAATAAACTTATATAATATTAATAAGGAATAATACCGGGCCAGATATAATTAGTATAATTTTCGTATATAATATTATTTCCTTATACTCTTATCTCTATCTTTTTCCTACCTTATAATATTATATTTTGTACTATTCGCTTTTAATCGCCGGATATTTTGCTCGTTATTCTTTAACTATTTTATTATATTAATTTTTATTCGAATAGTCTTTACCCCCTTCCGAAGCTTTTGAAATATTAAAGAAACTAATTATATAGTAAGGCTCTATTAAAAGATTTCCGAAAATACGTTAATTATTTATTATTTGCAGATAACGTTAGCCTTTCTTATTATCCAAACTATCTCCCCTATTTTATTACTTTAGTTATAAATAATATCCGTTATTTTGCTTATTATTACTATTTTAATACTTATCAACTTCCGCTAAAATAGAGGGAAAAAAAAATATTATCGATATTAACCTTGCGAACAAGACTTATATTAAATAAAAAATAACGGAATCGCAAAAGTTAAAATATAAATTCGATATTTTGTAAAGAAATATCCCTAGGGTTAAGGTTATTAATTAGAACTTCAAATTCAATATTAGTTAGCTTGTTAGGTATTTAGGTTTCCCTTTTACCGTACCCTTAGTTAAATTTATATTAATATTAATAACGAGTCGAAATTTCCTTCAACCCTAATTATATAAAAGGAATATAAGGTTTTAAATCTTAAATAAAATAAAAGATTTATTATAGGCGGTCAAGACTATATTCAGTATTATTATGAACGAAGAATCCTTATTATTATATTAATTTTATTAACCTTTTCCCCTCCCGAAGAAGTACCTTTTCGAGGGCGATTACTACGGCTACGCTTTATAAGTTTGGATAATATATCGAATTATTATAAATACCCCCGATTACTTCCTAGACGAGGCGTTAGATATATATAAAATCAAAGAATATTCTTTAAAAGATTAATATCGCGCGTATAATATATATCGTCAATTTAAAAAGATAAGTATAAGGTCAATATATAATACTACGAGTAAAGCGCAGGATAACGCTACTATTATCCTGGAATTCCTAATAGATAAAGAATTAAGGTTAATAAAAGAGGATATAATTACCGATATAGCGAAGTTATCTATAAAGAATATCGCTAATTAATAATTAATAGATTTAGGAATATACCTTATTACTACAGATAATAAGGAGTTTGCTAATTAGGCAGATTATTTATCCTTTAATAAAACCCGAAAATAATATAATACCGACTTTATTATATATAAGAGCAACTTTAATATTATCTTTTAGAAAATAGGAGGGCCAAACTTTACTGCTATAAATAGCAAAGAATAGTATACCTAAATATTATTATTGATTTAAGAAGCCTTTATTATAGATTTTAGAAAAAATATTAAGGTTTTATACTCGCCTTTAGACGCCGATTTATTATTGATTATATTTACCGAGGATATTCAAACGCTTACCGCTAAGGAACTCGAGCGAATAATATCGATAGAAGATATATTTACCGATCCTATAATTTAGGTAACGATAAAAGCTCAAAACGAAGCTAAGCTAAGGGATACGGAAGATATAACCCCTTTTATTTAATTTAAATTTTAAGGTTTCTAATTCGATTTGAATAAAATTTCTATAAATACCCTAATATATAACGAATCGTATATTATATTAATATTTAATCCTGATTAGCTATTTATTCCCTTTGTTATTCTCAAAAATAAAAATAAAAAGAAGGCGCTAGCAGAGGATAGGAATAACCGTAAAATATTAAAAGTATATCAGGTAATATTCCTGCCCTAAAGGCGGCTATTAAAGGCTTCTAGCTTAAAAAGATAATTACTTACGGATAATATAAGACTTAATAAAATAATCGGAATCCTTAATTATTTTATTTTAAATATTTATATTGCCAAAGACCTCCCGGCCTTGATTTTTAACTTTATTCTAATATTATCTGCAGATAACGTCAAAGCTATCGAGGGTAGTACTTCTAATAAAAACGGTATTCCTAACCTAGCTGCAGAGGAAAAGGAAGAAATAAAAAAAAAAAAAAAAAATTAAAAGGAAAAAAAGAAGAAAATAAAAATATTCTAGAAAAAACTTTATTAGAAAGTAAAATAGTTAAAATCAAAAGGTTTATAGCTATTATTTCCGCCTGTATTTATTATAATACTCTGATCCTCGGCCCTTCTAACGCTATTAAAGTATAGAAAAACGAATATTATAAAAGCTTTAGTACTTTAAAGCTTATAAAATATTTTACCGACTCCCTTAATACCGGGCTATTAAAATTCCGATCTAAAACTTTAAATATTTATATCCTTAGCCTCTTTTGCTATTTTTATAAATTAAAGGATAAACCCGAAACCTGTTTAGTTATTATTATTTCTTTTTATTTTATCTAGTTATTCCGTTCCCTCTAATTTATCGAGGAAAAATTAGCTAAAAAGATAAAGGGCTCGCGACGTAAACAAGGTTCGGAGGATAATAATATCGCTTATAAAAAGGATATACTTACGGAAATTATTAAAGAAAATATAAAATATATTTAATTATACTATTTTAGGGTTTAGGGCTAAATTATTTATAATAAAGTTCAGAAATTAAAATCAAACCGTATTTATATATATATCTCGGTTGTTCTCTTTAACTTGCTATATATAAACTTTCTTTCCGGTACCCCGATAGTCAATAAAGTCGGGGACTTTTACGGCTTTCTCGATTTTATATAGAACCTTAATTACAGCCTTACGGCCAAAGAAAGGGAGGATAAAAACCCTTACACGGATTTTTCAATTAAAAATTATAATTATACCAAATAAGAAATCAATACGGGGATAATATCTGCAGATAATATTCGGTAATATTTCTGGCTATTGAATCTTACTTCTTTCCGTATTTAAAGCAGTCCTATAATAGCCAGGGAATAAACCGACCTTAATATTATTAACCAAATTATCTTACCGATCCTAGCCGTTTTCCAATTACGAAGAACTATAGCTATATAAATATATAATATTCGTAGGGAGATTATTTGTATCGGCTAAAATATCCCTTTTATTATCTGGAAAATTATCGAATTAGAAATAAAATCCATAGAGCTTAAGGTTTACGCCTATATTTATTATATAATTGCTTTTATCTTTAGCAAAAGGGTAAACAAGGAGATAATAAAGGGTCTCTATAATATACGGGACTATCGACGTTTATATTATATTATATTTAATATTTAACTAGATAATCTTTTTTAGTAGGCAGAAGCTAATATAATTAATATTAAAATAATTTATAGCAACTTATTTAATAATTATAAGGCTTCGTATTATTTTAAATTAATATACCCGGTTTCCTCTTTTCCTAATTACGATTCGAGAATA
>JAABUQ010001038.1_pt1 | contig 62527 bp, 52 predicted proteins | sample 5560001 | NCBI WGS metagenome assembly JAABUQ01 (sample SAMN10711888, study PRJNA513371) | rock metagenome | isolation source: Antarctica rocks | place: Antarctica: Victoria Land, Finger Mt nord | collected 2015-12-18
AGCAGCGCCGCCTTGCCAAAGATTATGAGGAGTTGCCTCGGTCGAGCGAGGCGTTCATTCAGATTGCCATGAGTGCCTTGATGGTCAAGAGGCTGGCTCCTGCTTGACCTTTCTATACAGTCTCTTAACCATGTCCTGAACCTATCCGGGTAAAAGTTTCTATTCCGCCCCCTTGACTTTGCCTGGAAAGCCTGTCATGCTCGCCGTGCCCCCGCATTACGAAGGGCTGCCGGCCATCCCGGTACACTGACGCGCAACGCCTGTCGTTCCTCTGCTGATGTGTACCTATGAAGATGCCGGATGCCATGCCTGTCCTTCCGCGCCCTCCCTTCCGCGCCCTCCCTTCCGCGCCCTCCCTTCCGCGCCCTCCCTTCCGCGCTGATCTGTAGCCTCGCGCTCCTGCTCCTCTGCGCCGTCTCCTCCTTTGCCGACACGATCCCCTGGGATGCGAACGCGCAAGGCAGGTTCGTCACCTGCTTCTGCCGCGACCTGACCGGCCACGTCTGGGTCGGCACCGAGGACGGGCAGGGCCTCTGGTCCTATGACCCCGCCGCAAAGCAGTGGACCCACTTCCCTGCCTCCGCCGACCTCTCCGGCGACATCTACGCCCTCACCTGTGACAAGAGCGGGCGCGTCTGGGCCGGCGGCATGGCCGGCGTCTCCGTCTACAATGGACATCAGTGGCGGCAGTACGGGCTGACCGACGGCCCGCTGGGGACGCGCCTGTTCGCCCTGGCCGTTTCCCCCAAGGACGGCGGTGTCTGGGGCGCGACCGAGGCCGGGCTGTTCCGCTACCGGAACGGGCACTGGGCCTACTTCACCCGCGCCGAGGGGCTGCCCTCCGACCAGGCCCAGGCCCTCGCGTTCGCCCCCGACGGCACCCTCTACGTCGGCACCCAGTGCGACGGCATCGCCGTCGGCTCCCCCGACGACGGCTACAAGACCTGGCGTGTCACGCCCGGCCCCCGGCAGATGCCGAACGCCGCGGCGGGGAGCGGGCTGCCTTCCGGCCTGATCAACGCCCTGCTGGTCGCCCGCGACGGCACGGTCTACGCCGGTACGGACTGCGGCCTGGCGCGCAGCGTGGACAGCGGCGACCTCTGGCACTACACGCGCGGCGTGGACTGGAAGGACAAGCTGGCCGGGCTGTACCGCCCCGTCGCGCCCGACCCGCGCCCGGCCCCCGGCGACCTGCTGCGGGAAGACTACGTGACCTGCCTCGGCGAGGATGCGTCGGGCCGCCTCTGGGTGGGGCATCGTCAGGGCGGCGTGGAAGTGTTCGACCCGAAGAGCGGGGAGCGGACCCAGTCGGGGGCCAACGCGGCGACGCCGGACGACTACGTTTCCGCGCTGCGGCTGGAAGGTAACACCGCCTGGGTCGGCCTCTACGGCGGCGGCCTGCTGCCCCCTTCCGCCTCGGACAGCCCTCCCCCCGCTCCCCACCGAGAGGCCTCCGTGCCCCCACTGCCCCTTGCCGCTGCTGCGCCGACGCTGGCGGAACTCAATGCCATGCTGGCGCGGGTGAAGTCGCTGAAGGGCGAGATGCCCATCGGCGGCGGGGCGTACCTGGGCGAGGACTGGCGGACGCAGGGGGATTGGGTGGGCCGCTACGGCAACCGGTACGCCGTCCTCTGCGCCGCCGCCGCGCCCCTGGACCAGTACGTGCTGTCCGATCCCTCGTACAAGGTCGTCGGCTTCGTCGGGCCGCACCGGGTGGCAGGGGATGGCTTGCGCTCGTGGTGCCAGTGGGTTCAGACTGACGACCCGCGCGTGCTGTGGGACCCAATCGCGGGCTACCGGCGGGAAGCCGAATGGGATGACCACGGGGAGACCTACCTTCAATCAGCTTCGGGGCCGGACGTATGGGCGAAGGTGACAGTGCCGGCTGGCCTGCACCGCCTGAGCCTGTACCTGATGAACAAGGATGGTCACTTCGGCACAAACCGCTTCCGCGACTACCTGATCGAGTTGAAGGCCGCCTCCGGCACTCGCAGCCAGGATAGAGGCACGTTTTCTGGTAATGCAGCCGACCCGGACGATCTGCCAACAGTAGCGAGGACGCGCGTCCATAACTTCTGGTTCGGGGTGTATGAGCGGTTCTTGGTGCGCGGCCCAGGGGTCTACATGGTCAAGGTCGGGAGGAACGGCAGCTTCAACACGATCCTTCAGACTGTGATGCTGGACAAGGTCTCCGGTCCGCCGACGGCCTATGAGACGCGCCGCTCAATCTGGTACGGCAAGGACACGTACCGCCCCCCGGTCGCATCCCGATCCGCGAAGCCTTCCGCCACGCTGGCCGTCGCCTATGGCCTGTGGGATGCGCTGGAGCAGAGCCGCGACCGGGAAGAGGCCGATACGTTGCTCCCTTTGTTCCGGCTGCTCGCATACCGGGCGGCAGCAGCGGATAAAGTGGTGACGGCTCGGCCAATGCTTCTTGCGGACTGGCGGTGGCTGCTCTCGCTGTGGGACCCGTCGGAGCGCCAGGCGTTCATAGCGGGCATGAAAACCTCCCGGCAATCACTTCTAGATGCCAACCCCAAACTTACCCTGGGCAACCAGTGACACACACAGAAGTCAATTCACTAGACGATTTCGTACTGTCTCGCATGAAGAGTGCAGGAAGACGGCTAGGAGCGGATACTATGAACAAAAAGAATATGGTATGCATCGTATGGGTCCTCTTGCCGGTTTTGTCAGCATTTGGGGCGCGGGTAGCTCACGCACAGGGAAGCGTCAGCGGTGTTATTGTTACCACCGATGTATCATCTGTTACAATTCCCGTGGGCAGTACAGCCAGTTATAAAGCCTCAGTCACCACCGGAAGCCCACAGCCAGACAAGGAATGGCAGGTCATCGGTTCTGCAACCTATTTATGGTCTGCGTCTCTTGGTACTCCTAGTCCGACCGATACCTCCGAAACTACAGTCACTACATCTCCCCTTCTTCTTAATTCCAACAATTATACGTCCACGGTAAGTTGTACCGTCTCCTATCAGGTTCAAAAGAGTGATCCTGGACAGGCGGACGATGGGCAGGTTGCCACTATTGTTGGTACAGATTCTAAACCAGTGGTGATCAACGTAGTCGCAATTGGTAGCTTACAATATAACGACCCAATAAATGGCTGGACTAATGTTCCAGAGACCTTGTACGTGCTACAGGGAACGACGGTTTCGTTTAGGGCGTTGGCTATCCCGTCGTCGGATGCATTCCCCAGCGGACTTCCTACATGGGGCGGAGCTTCGGGTGCCTCCGGCACAGGAGCTACGACGACGGTTACATTTTCTACACTGTCAACGGGTACGAGTGACAGCAAGGCAGTTGTAGCAACCTGCGGCACCTCTACGGCAACAGCAGACGTGGTCGTTTTTGATCTCGTTCCCCACGCTAACTCCACAGATACTAGTGTGCCGAACCATAATTATTCACACATAGGTGTCGGTGAGATTCTCGATTTGACTTACACTACGATACCGTCGGGGATTAGTGCAGACCAGATCGGTCATGTGCAGTGGTCACTGGATAGAGGGGGCGTCATGATGCCTAACACCACCACTCAGTTTTATGCTGGACAAACAGGAGGGGGGGTAAATATCACCCTTCAGATTGTAACGGGTCCTTCCGTAAATGCCTCGCGCTCTCTTACAAAACTGATCGTTGCACCGAACTTGGCGTACCAGGTCATCCAATACAACAAGACATACCACAATAACGGCACTGCAAGTGCTGGGTTCCTTGGGTATTATTGTTTAAAGCCAAGTGACGTTTCGTTCAAACAAGTAGGAGTCAGAGAGATTGATTGCCAACCAACGATAGCGTCGGGTTTCCTTTCTACTATCAAAGATTATCACATGGGGAAAAGAAATGCAACAAGAGAACCTATCCTGACAATCTCGCCTTGGTACGGCTTACGCTTTGACCCCATATCGTATATTAATACTTGGAGGCTGAATGGCATTGACCAATCGGGTTTTCAAAAACCTCCTGACATGACTAACTATGCGCCTAGCGGCTATGGCATAGGCAAAGTTACGTATCAGATTCCTTTCAATTTCACCGTCACAAACGGAGATGCAAACAATTCCAGTTTGATCCAGTCCGTCCTGGAGACTGGAACTACGGACCAAAGTGGTACAATGACGGCCTCAAAAGGAGGCGTCTCCGTATCCGCTCAAGCCGCTGACCAATACGTGGGACCTTTTCCACCGAACCCTGATCCCCCATACTTGTGGTGAGGAACCTGAATGAGAGTCCACCGCTCACGACAACGGCTCGGTACGTCATGCCTTTTGGCAACGGTTGCTCTCGCCTCCGGGGCACTGGGCGATGCTACGATCACTCAGAGTAGCAGTCAAGCAGCGGATAGAAGCTCGAAGTTCTATCTCCAGCTCAACGACCCTTACCTAGACGCCAACCAGCCGTATCAGACGGAGGTAAAAGAGATCAACCACCTGGGGCGGGCAAAGGACTTGAAGGGGCTGGTACGGCTCGCCGATGACATCGAGCAGACGTGGGGGCGTCAGGCTGACACCAGGGGCTATTTTGCCCTCATGGATGTACTTACAGGTGTTCTTGTCTCCTACAACTTTGGCCCCCGAAAGTTTCTGGAGCAGGATGAGTTCACTCAAAAATATGTTATGGCAGAACTTGCTCACAACAATGTGCCGCTGGACATAACGGCAAGACTATTGCCGCGTCTCATCCCGGAGGAACAGATAACGCTTTACAGGCGGCCTTTCAACACCTCCAACTGGGCGCGGCTCCGCAGTGCCCGTGCGCCGCTGTGGCTGCAAACGCGGCAGAGGCTGAAGCAGTGCGTCATCCCCGGCTATGACTTCACCAGCCCCGTCTATATCAACTATCCTTTCGATCCAGAGGCACTGAAGGACCCAAAACAGGCTGCGGCGCACAATAAAATGATTGAGGATAACAACAGGAAGGTACAAGGACGCAATGACCAGTCGCTTGTGCGACTCCTGGACCAATCCACCTCACCTGCGGCTGAGGATGAAGTCATCTCCTATTATTCTCATCCTCCTTACGACCCGCAGGAGTTGAAGCGTCTTCTGGACACATACGCCGTGGATGCGGCAACTCGGCAGAGAATCCTGGATCAGGTCGCCAAGAACATCGCGGCGGCTTCTCAGAAGTAGTACGCAGCCGCGTTCTCTGACGCAAAAGCCGCCCGGCGCATATGCGCCGGGCGGCTTCTTCTGTCACTTCGCCAGCAGGGCCACTTCGAGGGCGAACTTGGAGACGCGGACGTAGGGGGATGCCGATGGCGCGGGCGACGCTACCGATGACCGGCCTGCGGCTTCCGGGTATACTCGCGCCATGCCTACACCCATACGCCTCATGCACTTCGGCGATGTCCATTTCGGCGTCGAGAACTACGGGCGGTTCGACCCGCAGACCGGCCTGCCCTCGCGGCTCGTAGACTTCCGCGATGCCCTGTCCGAGGCCGTCGAGACCGCCCTGGCTGCCGAGGTCGAGCTGGCCGTGTTCGCGGGCGACGCCTACAAGACGCGCGACCCGAACCAGACCCACCAGCGCGAGTTCGCCCAGTGCCTCGCCAAGCTCACGCGGGCCGGGGTCCCTGTGGTAATGCTGGCCGGCAACCACGACATCCCCAACACCAAGGGCCGGGCCAACACCATTGAGATCTTTGGGGAGCTGGCCGGCGAAAGGCTGCGCGTCTTCGACCGGCCCGACTTTGACGTCGTCACGACAAAATCAGGCCGGTCGGTCCAGATCGCCGCCATGCCTTATCTCATCAAGAGCCTGGTGCTGTCCCGCGAGGAGAACAAAGACAAGGGCGTCCGCGAAACCACCCAGCTCATCGTGGACCGCTACGTCGCGGGCATCGGGGCGCTCGCGGCCCAGTGCGACCCGGACCTGCCCACGGTCCTGATGGGCCACTTTTCGGTCGCCAACGCGAGGCTCAGCGCCAACCAGGTGGGGTATCTGACCAACGAACCCGAGGTGCCGCTGTCCGCGCTGACTCAGGCACCATTCGACTACGTCGCCCTGGGCCACATCCACCGCTACCAGGACCTCAACAAAGGCCAGCAGCCGCCCGTCGTCTACAGCGGCAGCGTGGAGCGCATCGACTTCGGGGAGCGGTCCGAGGAGAAGGGCTTCGCCCTCGTGGACCTGGCAAAAGGGAACAGCGAGGTCAAGCACGTCGTCGTCCACACGCGCCCGTTCGTCGAGATCGAGGCGGACGCCACCAATGCCGGCGACGACCCAACCGGGGCGATTCTGGCCGCCATCAAAAAGCATGTTATCGAGGACGCCATCGTCAAGGTGTCTTACCGTATCAACTCCGAGCAGCTCCCCGCGCTGCGCGAACCCGAGATTCGCGCCGCCCTGAACGCCAGTTTCCTGACCGTCTCGCTGCACAAAGACGTCGTCCGCGACACCGACGCCGTCCGCTCCAAGCTCTTGACCGAGGCCCTGGACCCCCTGCGCGCCCTGGCCGTGTTCTGCGAGACGCGGGACACGCTGCGCCCGCGCACGGATGAGCTGGTCGCCCGCGCCGAGCCGCTCCTGCGGGAGCTGGAAGCCGAAGAGGCTCTGAAGTGACACGGGAAGGGCGCGGCGGATGCCGCGCCCTTCACCGTTCTGATCTGCTCCATCTCAGGCCGCCGCCGCGCCGCGCTTCCAGGCGGGCCGGTTCGCTTCATAGGCCGTGATGTCCGGCTCGTGCTGCAAAGTCAGCCCGATGTCGTCCAGGCCGTTCAGCAGGCAGTGCCGCCGAAAGGCGTCTACTTCAAAGGGCGTCGAGAAGCCGTCGTTGTCCGAGACCGTTTGCGCCCCCAAATCCACCGTGATCTTGTAGCCCGGCGACTTGGCCCGCTCCAATAAGTGTGCGACAGTGTCCTCGGGCAGCACCACGGGCAGCATCCCGTTCTTGAAGCAGTTGTTGTAGAAGATGTCCGCGTAGGACGGGGCGATGATGGCGCGAAAGCCGTAGTCGGCCAGCGCCCAGGGCGCGTGCTCGCGGGACGACCCGCACCCGAAGTTCTTGCCCGTGACCAGGACGGTCGCGCCTTGGTACTGCGGCTGGTTCAGCTCGAAGCCGGGGGTGGGCGTCTGGCCGTCTGCCTCATAGCGCCAGTCGAAGAACAAAAACTGCCCGAAGCCGGTCCGCTCGATGCGCTTCAAAAACTGCTTGGGGATGATCTGGTCGGTGTCGGCGTTGACCCGGTCCAGCGGTGCCGCCAGGCCGGTCAGTTTCGTGAATGGTTCCATAGATTACTCCTCAACAAAGATCGCGTCAACGTCGGCGGTCAGGCCCGCGAAGAATTGAGACTGGGCAACCTGCCCGGCCCTGTACTCGCCCGCCACTTCTCCCCCCGCCGCGCTGAGAGGAAGCACCTGAACGGTCCGATCTCCTGACCTCACCACCCACAGCTCGCGGACATCTACGGCCTGATAATCCGCGATTTTCGAGGCAAGGACGGAGGGCGTGTCGGACGGCGAGACGATCTCGACGACCAACTCCGGCGCGGGTGCCAGCGGGGAGTATTCGTCCGCGGGGGTGTTCTGTTCCAGGCGCTCACGGCTGATGAACAGCACGTCCGGCTGACGGCTTCGGAGCGGCTGGTAGGTGATCTGCACGTCGCAGGGGGCGATGATTACCTTGCCCCGCCGCGCCGACCGCTGAAAAGTGCGGAACTCCTCCGCGAGGTTCAAGGCAATGTTCTGGTGCGCGCGCGTCGGACTTGGCAACAGATTGTCTCCATACAGCCGGTAAACCTTCCAGCCATCGAGGATGTCATAGCGGGCCATCTCTTCCGGCCCGGCCATGTACTCCTCGTAGGTCATCGGGCGGGTGACGCCCGGAACGTCTAATTGCACCTCAGCGACGGCCATTCGCTGCCTCCTCTCAGTTCTTGTCCCACTGGCGGATGTCCACTAAATGCCCTTTAATAGCCGCCGCTGCGGCCATCTGGGGGCTGACCAGGTGGGTCCGCCCGCCCTTGCCCTGGCGGCCCTCGAAGTTGCGGTTGGACGTGGACGCGCACCGCTCGCCGGGCTGCAAGATGTCCGGGTTCATCCCGAGACACATGGAGCAGCCCGCCTCGCGCCACTCGAAGCCGGCGTCCTTGAACACCAGGTCTAAGCCCTCGGCCTCGGCCTGGCGCTTGACCTGCTCGGAGCCGGGGACGCACAGCGCGCGCAGACCGGCCCGGACGGTGTGGCCCCGGAGCACGGCGGCGGCGGCCCGCAGGTCCTCGATGCGCCCGTTGGTGCAGGAGCCGATGAAGACCGTGTCCAGCGCGATGCCGTCCAGCGGGACGCCGGCGTCCAGGCCCATGTACTCCAAAGCCCGCTCGGTCGCGCGCCGGTCCGCGCCCTCGGCGTAGTCGCCGGGGGAGGGGACACGGGCGGTGATCGGGGCGACCATGCCGGGGCTGGTGCCCCACGAGACGTAGGGGGCGATCTGCGCGGCGTCCAGCGTGACCAGCGTGTCATACTCGGCCCCCGCGTCGGTCGCTGTCTGCCGCCAGGCGGACACGGCGGCCTCCCAGTCGGCCCCCCTGGGCGCGAACGGCTTGCCCTGGATGTAGGCGAAGGTCTTCTCGTCGGGCGCGATCATGCCGGCCCGTGCGCCCGCCTCGATGCTCATGTTACAGACCGTCATGCGGCCCTCCATCGAGAGCGCGCGGATGGCCTCGCCGGTGTACTCGACCGCGTAGCCGGTCGCGCCGTCCGTCCCGATCTTGCCGATGATAGCGAGGATGATGTCTTTGGCGGTCACGCCCGGCCCCAACTGGCCGTCGATGCGGATCTCCATCGTCTTGGGCCGGGACTGGGGCAGGCACTGGGTCGCCAGGACGTGCTCGACCTCGCTGGTCCCGATGCCGAAGGCCAGCGCGCCGAACGCGCCGTGGGTGGACGTGTGGCTGTCGCCGCAGACGATGGTCATGCCGGGCTGGGTCAGCCCCAGCTCCGGCCCGATGACGTGGACGATGCCCTGGTGGTCGGAGTGCAGGTCGTAGAGCGTGACGCCGAACTCGCGGCAGTTCTCGGCCAGCGTGTCCATCTGCTTGCGGGAGATCTGGTCCACGATGGGCAGCGCCCGGCTGGTCGTGGGGACGTTGTGGTCCATCGTGGCGACGGTCAGGTCGGGGCGGCGGACGCCGCGCCCGGTCAGGCGCAGGCCCTCGAACGCCTGCGGCGAGGTGACTTCGTGGACCAGGTGTAGGTCCACATACAGCAGGGAAGGCTGGCCCGCCTCGGCGCGGACGACGTGGGCCTCCCAGATCTTCTCGAACATGGTCAAGGGCATGGGTTATTCTCCAAATGAGGCGGCAACGATTCGGGATGCGCGCCCTGTCCCCCGGAATGAATTCCAGGGCTTTAGAAGTGCGATTGTCCGCCTGCGCGGACAGAAGAGCGAGACATACATATCGGTTCCTGTGTCCGCGCAGGCGGACAATCGCTTTGTTGAAGACACGGATTTCGATCCGGGGAATGGCTGCGTAACCTAGTTTCTAGAAAGTCACCGTCTGATCGACGCGCATCACGAACATTTTGCTCTTCGAGCCGTTCTTTCTCAGGGCCTCGCCGAAGGCGGCGGGGGTGCCGGTCAGCAGCGGGAACGTGCCGTAGTGAATGGGGATCACGACGGTGGGGTTGACCATCCTCACCGCGTCGGCGGCGCGGACCGGCCCCATCGTGTAGTGGTCGCCGATGCAGCACAGCATCACGTCCACTTTGCGCGCGCGCGGAATCAGGGCCATGTCCGAGAACTCGTCCGTGTCGCCCGTGTCATAGATGGTCGGGCCGCCCGCGATCGTGATCAAGAAACCGCCGGGGTTTCCGCCGAAGTGCGGGTCCGTGTCCGGGCTGCCGGGCGGGGGCACGACGTTTGAGCTGTGGACGGCGGGGATGAACGTCACCAGGACTTCGCCGCCGAGCAGCGAGACTGTGCCGCCGAAGTTGCCCTGGGTGTCCCCACCGGCCTGCTCCTTTGGGTATCCGGCGTAGGCGACCAGGGCCGCGCCGAGGTCTGCGGTGCAGACCAGTTTCGCGCCCGTGCGCTTGGCGAGGGCGACCGAGTCGCCGACGTGGTCGAAGTGTCCGTGGGTAATCAAGATAAGATCGGCCCGCGTAACGCCCGCCAGGTCCGCGGCCCCGTTCTTGTTGGCGGGGTTGGTGATCCAGGGGTCGAGCAGCAGGACCTTGCCGCTGGGTGTGGTCAGCTTGAAGGCCGAATGGCCGTACCAGGTGAGCTGCGTCCCCGCCGCCTGGGCTGCCGCCGAGGCCCAGAGGGACAGAAAGACGGTCAGGGCCAGAAGCCGTGCCATGTGCGGCGCTGTGGGTCGAGTGTGCATCGTGTGTCCTTCTATTTCCTAGTTCTCTGCGAATCCCTGCCATTGTACCCGGTCAGGGCTTGTCGGCTTTGAGCAGAACCCGCTGCCAGGTAAACACGGTCTCGCCGTCCGGCTGTGTCCCGATCTGGAACGCCCGCCGGGCGCTCTCGGGGGCCTGGGCGAAGCGCCTTCGCACTTCCTCAGACTGGGCGGGGGTGCAGCCGGCCTTGACGATCCAGTCGGACAGCGGGATGGTGATGCCGCCCCCGCCGCTCCCGCACTCGGCCACCGTCAGGCCCGCGGCTTTTGTCATGGCCCGCCAGTCATGCGGGGTGTGGTTGCGGACATGGGAAGGGTCGCGCACGGCTTCGACCCCGTTCTGCCATTCCGCAGCCTCGGCGTCGCCGTCGGGCACCGTCGTGTCCACCAGGACCAGCCGCCCGCCCGGCCTTGAGACGCGCGCCGCCTCGCGCAAGAACTTCGGGACATCCAGAAAGTGGTGCGGCGCGATGCGGCAGGTGACAATGTCGAACAAGGCACCCGCGAACGGCAGCGCCTCGGCGGCCCCTTCCTGAAACATGGCATTGTTCAGCCCCCGCTCCGCCGCCCGCTGCCGCGCCTGTGCCAGCATTCCCGGAGACACGTCCAGCCCGATGACCGAGCGGACGTGCGGCGCAAAGGCCAGCGCGGTAAATCCCGTCCCCGTCGCCACGTCCAGCACGGCGTCTGCGGGTCGCGGCACCGCGCTTTCCAGCATCCAGGCCAGCGTTTCTTCGCTCCAGGTGCTCCACTGCACGTCGTAATGTGCGGCCTGGTTGTCGAACTGCTGTTTCGCCGAGCGGGCGGGGATCGTGGTCATGTCCGTGCTCCTCTTAGCCTCTATTATGTGTCATAATTTCATGTCTGTCCAATACATCTTTGAGGCTTGATTGATAGGCAAGACTTATGGAACTGCGGCACCTGCGCTATTTCGTGGCGGTGGCGGAAGAACTCCACTTTGGGCGAGCAGCCGCGCGGCTGTTCATCGCGCAGCCGCCCCTCAGCCAGCAGATACAGCAGATGGAGCGCGAGCTGGGGGTTTTGCTGCTCGCCCGGACCAGCCGCCGCGTGTCGCTCACGGCGGCAGGTGAGGCTTTGCTGCCGCGCGCCCGATCTATTTTGGACGCCGTGGGGGCGGCAGGGGACGCGGCGCGGCGGGCCGGGCGGGGGGAGGAAGGCTGGCTCGGCATCGGCTTTGCCTCGTCGGCCACTTATGACCTGCTGCCGGAAATTCTGCGGGCGTTCCGGGAGTCCTACCCCGATGTCGCGCTGACGCTGCGCGAGATCAACGCCGCCGACCAGGCACGCGCGCTGGGCGAGGGGACGATCCATGTCGGCTTCGCCCGTCCTTCCTCGGAGCGTGAGGGATTGGTCGTCACCGCCCGCCTGCGCGAGCCGTTCGTGCTGGCCGTGCCAGCCGGGCGCCCGCTGGCGGGGCGGGGGGCCATCGCCCTGAGTGAGACGGCGGGGGAGGACTGGATCGCGTTCCCCGAGCGGCCCGCGCCGAGCTACGGCGCGGTCGTCCGCGATGTTTTAAGCGAGGCGGGAGTCGCACCGCGCGTGGCCCAGGAGGCCTTGGGCATCCCCACGGCCCTGACCCTGGTGGCGGCGGGGGTCGGCGTCGCCCTGCTGCCTTCCTCGGTGCAAAGCTCGCCGCGCCCCGGCGTCGTCTATGTGCCCGTGCGCGAGCCGGCCCCGCGGACGGAGCTTGCCGTGGTCTCGCGGCAGAATGATCCCGCGCCGGCGCTGGCGAACTTCCTGGGCATCGTGCAGGCCCAGATCGCCCGGCGCGAGGCCGCGTGAAAGTGCCGCCAGCGAGTTGACACGCATGCGAGGCCCGTGCCATACTGGGACACGCATCTGAGCCGGGCGTCGTGCCCGGCACTGAAAGTGCCGGGCTACTCGGAGAAAGTGCCTCCGGCACTGAAGACTGGTCTATGGAGCTGATCTTCAGCCCTGGAAGGGCTTTTCTTGCACTTGGGTAGCCCGGCACTTTCAGTGCCGGGTATGATGACGCCTTCCTGCATTGTCCCCCAGGAGTTTCCGACATTTGAGTCCCACGATTTCCCCCGCCCCCGAGACCGCGCTCGTCGTCCGCGAGCTTTCCAGCCCCGCCGACCACGCCGCCTGGAATGCCTTCGTGGGCCGTGTCCCCGAGGGCGACGTGCTCCAATCGTGGGAGTGGGGCGGCGTCAAGAGTCCCGACTGGACACCGATCCGCCTGGGCCTGTACCGGGGCGAATCTCTGGTCGGCGGGGCCGCGCTGCTGCGGCGCAGGCTGCCGCTCGTCGGCCCTTTTTTTTATGCCCCGCGCGGTCCGCTGCTGGAAGACTGGGCTGATGAACCCGCGCTGGCCGCCCTGCTCGACGCCATCCAGCGGCGGGCGGCCTCGGACAAGGCAGCTTTCCTGAAGATCGACCCTGCCGTTCCGGTCGAGCGCACCGACGTTTCGGCCCTGCTGGGTCGGCACGGGTTCGCCCCCCCGGCCTCGTTCGACGTGCAGGGCTTCGGCGGGACTCAGCCGCGCTGCGTGATGCAGCTTGATTTTGCCGGGCGCAGCGAGGCCGACCTGCTGGCGGCATTCAAGCCGCAGACGCGGCGCAACATCAAGCTGGGGACCGAAAAGCACGGCGTCGAGGTCGTCACCGACGTCTCGCGCGATGACCTGCTGGTTTTCAACGACTTGATGCAGGTCACGGGCGCGCGCAACGGCTTCCGGCCCCGCCCATTGTCGTACTTCCAGACGCTGTGGGACAACCTGGTGCCCGCGGGCCTGGCGAAGCTGTTTTTGACGCGCTATGAGGGCCAGATATTGTCCGGTGCGCTGTGCTTCAAGATCGGTGACAAGGCCTGGTACGTCTACGGCGAGTCGTCCAATGAGCACCGCAACGTCATGCCGAACTTCGCCATGCAGTGGGCCATGATCCGCTGGGCGCGCGAGGCGGGCTGCGCCTGGTACGACTTCCGGGGCGTCAGCCCCCGCCGCCGCCGGGAGGGCGAGGAGGCCGCCGCGCTGGAGAAAGAAGACCACCTGCAAGGCCTGAACCGCTTCAAGGAAGGCTTCGGGACGCGCTACGTCGAGTACATCGGCGAGTTTGATCTAGTGTACAACAAGGCCGCTTACTGGGCCTACACCAAGGGCAAGCCCGCCGCGCAGAAGTGGGTGCGGCGGCTTAAGGGCCGCTGACGCACCCTGCAAAGTTGACAGCCTCGCGCCGACAATGGGGGCATAGTGGCTTCCCGAAATCGGCCTGTGCTGCTGGGCCTGTTTCTCGTCTTGGCCTGCGCCGCCGTCTTCGGCGAGACCGGCCGGCACGGGTTCGTGCGCTGGGACGATGAAATTAATGTCTATCAGAACCCGTATCTGAACCCGGTGACGCCCGCGCACCTGGCGCATTTCTGGCTCGGGACGGGGATGGGCGAGGGGGCCGACACCGTCTACCGACCCGTCGTTTACACGGCCTATGCGTTGATCGCTTTGGGCGCACGGACCGCACCCTACACGACCGACTCACAGCTCGCAACGCTGGACGCGCGCCCGTTCCACGCGGCCAATCTCCTGCTCCACGCCCTGAACGTGCTGCTGGTCTTCGGCCTGCTGCGGCGCCTGACCCGGCAGGACCGGACGGCGGCGCAGGACTGGGCGGCGGGGGCGGGGGCACTGCTGTTCGCGGTCCACCCGCTCCAGGTCGAATCGGTGGCCTGGGTGACGGGGCTGACCGATCTGATGGGAGCGTTCTTTTCCCTGCTGGCGCTGTGGGAGCATGTCCTCTGGCGGGACACGGGGCGGCGGGGACACCGTGCGCTGGCGGCGCTCTGGTTCCTGCTGGCGCTGGGTTCCAACCCGTCCTCTGTGACCCTGCCGCTGGTCGCGCTGGCCGTGGATCACTGGCTTCTGGGGCGCGCATGGCGGGACGGCAGTGAGGCGCTGGCGTGGTGGGTGCCGCTCGCGGGGGCGGCTGTTTTGATCACCCGCCACGCCGAGCCGGTCACGGCCCTGGCCGTGGCTTGGGCGGCGAGGCCGCTCATCGCCGGGGATGCGCTCGCCGTGGGGCCGGCGCATCTGGTTTGGCCCGCGTCCCTGGCGCTGGACTATGGCCGCAGCCCCCACGCGGTCCTGGGCGGCGGCTGGGCCTGGCTGATGGGCCTGGTCCCGCTCGCGCTGGCCGCCCTGGTCTGGCGGAGCCGCCGCCCGTGGCTGAAGGCGGCGGCGGCGGTCTATGTCCTTGCCCTGCTGCCGTCTTTGGGGCTGATCCCGTTCCGGTTCCAGGCGTACTCGACGGTCGCGGACCGCTACTCTTACTTCGCCCTGCTGGGACCCGCACTGGCCCTGGCCGGGACTCTGGCGTTTCTGCCCCGGCGTCTGCCGTCGCGTCCCCTGCTGGCGCTGGGCACGGCCTGTGCCGGCGGCTTCCTGCTCCTGGGGCTAACCAGCGCGCTCCAAGTGACCTTCTGGCAGAACAGCTTCGCCCTGTTCGGCCACGCCGTCGAGGTCAACCCCCGGAGCTGGGTGTCGCACTTCAACCTCGGCGCACTGCTGTCGGATTCGGGACACGCCGGCGAGGCGGCCGGGGAATACCGGCGGGTGCTGGGGCTGAGGGCGGCCTACAGCCCGGCCTTCGCGGCTGAGACGGAGCAGTGCCTGGCGACCGAACTCGACCGGGCCAAAGAACTCGACCAGGAGCGCAAGCCCCAAACGGCTTCACAAGAGGATTCGGATCATGCGTCGGATTATGCTTTTTGGGTACCGCGCCGCCCCGGCGCTGCTGTTTCTGTCGCTGCTGCTGCCCGCGCACGCCGAGCGGGACCTGAGTCGCCCGCTGGGCACGACGCGCTACGCGCCGATGGTCGCCCGGCTACGCGGCCTGCTGGCCTATGACCGGGCACACGCGGGCCGGATGACGCTCTCCAGCCTGGGCACGTCGGTGAAGGGCCGCGCGCTTTGGATGGTCACGCTGCACGAAAAAGACGCCGAGCCGGGCAAAAAAATACTTTATCTCTGCCGGCAGCACGGGCACGAGCCGGCCTCCACCGAGGGCGCATTGGCCTTTGTCAACGCCCTGGTGCGCGCCGAGGCCGACACCGCGCTGGCCGGGTACCTCGCGAAAGCGACGGTGTACGTCGTGCCGATGGCGAACCCGGACGGGGCCGAGGCGTTCCTGCGGCACAACGCCCACGACGCCGACATCAACCGGGACTGGCTGCGGCGGACGCAGCCCGAGACGCGCGCCCTCTACGCCGCGCTGACGCGCCTACGCCCTGACCTGATGACGGACCAGCACGAGCTTTACCCCAATGACACGCGCCCGGACTTCACCGAAACGGTGGGGCTGGGGAGCCGGGCAGCACAGGCCGTCATCAGCGCCTGCGACGACGCGCAGGATGTCGTCGCGGGCGCGCTCTTGGCCGAGGGCTTCCCCACGGTCAGCCACCTGGTCACCGACACGCACCCCGCCCGGCTCGCCCACCGCTACGGGGGCGTCGTGGCCGGGGTGCCGACGATCCTGTTTGAGACGAACAGACTGGCCGGGCGCGGGCGGACGGTGGCCGCGCGGGGGGCCGCGCACGAGCAGTTCATGCTGACCATTCTCCGCGATGAGGCCGGCGACCGCGACGCCCTGCTGGCCGAAGCCGGCTCCCGGCGTCTTTCCCACCCGCGCCTGTTTCCACTGCTGGCGTCGCGCCACACCCTGCCGCCGCGCCCCGTGTCTCCCGCCCCTGCCGTCCCCGCACCGCCCGCCGTGGAGGACACCCCGCCTACCGCACAGGGCACCGAATAATGCCGAATGACGCTGAAGACGCTTGGATTGATGACGCCTGGATCGCGGTCAGCCGGAGTGCCCTGCGGCACAACTTCGCCGCCGTCCGGGACCTGGTGAGTTCGGGGAGGGGGAAGCCGCCACAGGTGATCGCCGTCGTCAAGGCCAACGCCTTCGGGCACGGGGCGGTGGAGACGGCGCGCGTCTTCGAGGAAGCCGGTGCGGATTTCTTCGCCGTCACCACGCCCACCGAGGCGTTGGAGCTGCGCGCGGGGGGCATCAGGGGGCGTATTCTGATGTTCCTGCCGCCGCTGCCGGGCCAGGCAGCGGCCCTGTGCGCGGCGGGCGTAGAAGTGACGGTCTGCGACGCGGCGGGCCTCAACTCGCTCGGCGGGGCTGAAGCCGCCGTGCATCTCAAGGTGGACACGGGCATGGGCCGGCTGGGCGCGCTGCCCCCCCAAGTCGTCTCGCTCGCGCAGCGCATCAGCGCCACGCCTGGCCTATGCCTGGCGGGCGTCTACACCCACTTCGCGCGCGCCTTGGAGAAGGACGAGGCCGCGACGCGCAGGCAGTTCGCCGTGTTCCAATCCGTGCTGGACGACCTGGCGCGGGCGGGCATTGACCCCGGACTGCGCCACTGCGCCAATTCCGCCGCCCTGGTGCGCTTCCCCGAGATGCGGCTGGATGCCGTGCGGCCAGGCACAATCCTCTACGGGCAGTACCCGTCCGGCGCGGTGCCCCGTCTGCTCGACTTGCAGGAAACGTGGCGGATGCAGGCGCGCATCGTCTCGGTCCGCGACGTCCCTACGGGGAGTCGTATCGGCTACGGCGGCGAGTGGACCGCCCGGCGTCCGTCCCGACTGGCCGTGCTGCCGGTTGGCTACGCCGACGGCTTCACCGTATCCCCGGCCAGTGCGGCGGCGGGCTGGCGCGGCCTGAAGGCACTGCTGCGGCCCGCGAAGCCGACCGTGACGGTGCGGGGCCAGCGCGCGCCGGTGGTCGGGCGGGTCGCGATGCAGATCTGTACGGTCGATGTGACGGACATTCCCGGTGTTTCGGTGGGCGACATGGTCGCGGTCCCGGCCCGGCGGATCACGGCCAGCGCCCGGCTGCCGCGCGTCTTCGGGGAAGATCTGTGATGCGCCGCCTGTTCACTGTCCATACACCGCGCGGGGGGGCCTTCCTCGTGCTTTTTCTACGTTCTCTTAAGCCCCTGTTCGCCTCCCTCTGCCTCGCCCTGTATCTGGGCCTCGCCGTGCGTTCGGGCGCGTCGGCGGGCATGACGGGTTACGCGCCCATGACCGCCCGGCTCCGTGCGGACTCAGCGCACAGCCCGTGGCTGCGGCTGGCTTCGGTCGGCAAGTCGGCGCGGGGGCATCGGGACCTGTGGCTGGTCCGGGCCGCCGACCCCGCCGCCGATCAGGCCAAGACGCTCCGCATCCTGGTCCTGTGCCGGCAGCACGGGGACGAGCCGGCCTCGACCGAGGCGATCTTGGGCCTCGTTCACCGCCTGGCCGTGGGCGGCGACCCATCCCTGCGCGCGTCCCTGGCCCACGTCACGCTGTACGTCATGCCGATGGTCAACCCCGATGGGGCCGAGGCGAACACGCGAGTCAACGGGGTGGGGGCGGACCTGAACCGCGACTGGGGCGTGTTCCGCCAGCCCGAGACGCGGGCGGTCGCGGACGCGGCCCGGCGGCTGTCTCCCCATCTGGTCATCGACGCCCACAACTGGGACGGCAACGACGAGTACGACGCCGACTGCCTGGAGGTGCCGCGCGAGTCGGCCACGCCCCAAGGCCGTGCGGGCCACGCCTTGCAGCAGGAGGCTGTTCGCGCCCTAGCCGCCGACGGCTACCCGGTCCACCCGACCGCCTGGGGCGCGGACTCGGACCCGCGCCTGGCCCACCGCTGGTTCGCCCGCCGCGGCGTCCTGAGCGCCCTGGTCGAGACCCACGCCGGCCTGCCCGCGGACCGGGCCGATTTCGAGCGGCGTCAGGGCATGTACGTGGCCCTGATCCACGCCCTGGCCCGCGACTGGGCGGCGTCCCCCGTGACGCGGAAGCGGGACCTCCAGACGTGGGAGGCCGATGCGTCCGCTCCTGCCCGCGCCGCTGCCCTGTTCCCGCCCCCTCCCGCTCCCCATGCCTTCCATATCGCCTCCGCCTCGCGCTGTGCTTTTTCCGGCTGGTGGCTGTGGCCGCTGCTGTCCTTCGGCCTAGCGCTCTGGGCCGGTCGCGCGCCAAGCCGAGCGGAGGATACTGCCGAAAAGGCTGCCGTCAGGACGTGCCGTGCGCCCGGCTATTACCTCTCGACGGGCAAGAAACGCGCCGCGCGGGGCTGACGAGCCGGAGAAGAATGGGCGAAGACGAAACAATCCTATGGATAATACATCTTTAATCGCAGAAGCAAGGAAATATGTTGGCACGTTTCCCCTGGCGCTGCCTGATCTGACTGCCGCCTCCGTGTCCTGCGCGCTTGTTACGGAGGCGGGCAACGTTTACACCGGCGTCTGCCTGGATTTAGCCTGCGGCATCGGCTTCTGCGCGGAACACTCCGCTATCGCCGCCATGCTGAAGCACCGCGAGACGATCATCAGAAAGATTGTGGCCGTCAGTGAGCATAGCGTTCTGGCACCATGCGGCAGGTGCCGGGAGATGATGTTCCAGGTCAACCCGCTGAATTCAGAGTGCGAAGTTGTCATGCCGGAAGGTTCAGTCATGCTCAAAGAACTGCTTCCGCATCCGTGGCTTTAGCCTTTGGCTGTGGCTTACCCGTCCCCCAATCCCGCCGCCCTAACCGCCCATTGAAGCCCCCGCACGATTACCGACTCCAACCGATTAGAATGTCCCCGACATCGAATGCTGGAGGCCCCCGCCCATGCCCGCTCCCCGTGCTCTGCCCGTCCGCGCCCTGCTCCTGCTTCCCGTCGCTGCCCTCGCATTGGGCCTGCGCCCGCTGCTGGCGCAGATCACCCCCGCTAATTCGCCTGCTCCTGCCGCTCCCGCGCCGCCCGCCTCGCGGGCGCAGGCCGACCGGCATTTCGCCGAGAAGTCCTACGCGCTGGCCCTGCCGGAGTACCAAAGCCTGCTGAAGCGGACGCCGCCGAATGCGCCGGACCGGACGCTGATCGAGTACCGCGTCGCGGTCGCGCTGGGCGCGGCGCAGCAGTGGGACGCGGCGTTCGCCGCCTGGGACACGTTCCTGGCCGCCCACGAGCATACGCCGCTGTGGGCGGGGCGGGGGCACTATCAGCGCGCCCTGCTGCTCAACCTCGCCCCCCACCAGGGGTACAAGGTCGGCGCGCGGCTCTACCGGGGCAGCGACTACCCGCACTTGACGGGGGCGGAGAAGCCGGAGCAGGTCCATCTCCAATCCGATGACCGGCAGGCCGCCTTGGCCGACTTCGAGGCCGCCGTCTCGGCCTACGAGCGGGCCACCCAGCCCGTCACTTTCACCGTCTCGTTCGGCCACGGCGAGGCCGGCAAAGATCCGGTGTCCCTTCAGATCAAGGACCCCGATGACCGTTTTGTCAATCCGTCGCGACCCGTGACTTTCACGCGGGCCACGGAGGCGTCGGCGGCGGAGCAGACCGATCTGTGCTTCGATCTCGCCAAGTTCCTGCCCGGAGGGCAGCAGCGGTGGGGATGGGGCGGGCAAGGCTGGGGGAGCGACGACGACTGGAAGGCGGCGAGGAAGACCGACTGGGCGATCCATCCCTCGCGGGCCTACAACCCGGCCTGGCCGCAGCCCAAGAAAGTCTTGTTTCTGCTGGCCCGCGCTGAAACGCTCAACCCGAACGCCTCGCACCCGCGCGTCCTGGCCGAGATCGCCCGCGCGCTGTATGTCGCCCAGAACGCCGAGGGGTGGACGCGGCGCGAGTGGGTGCAGCGCCCCGGCAAGCCGGGCGAGTGGCGCGTCACGCAGACCGTGCCCTATGTCACACTGGACCCGGCGGCGATTCTGGCGCGGGCGGCGGACACGTACCCGCACGACCCGCAGGCCCCGCAGATCGTGCTGATTCTCGCCCAGTGGGCGGAGCGAGGCGGCGACTCGGTCGCCGCCCTGAAGCTGTACCGGCTGCTGGCGTCCCGCTACCCGGCCTCCAAGTGGGCACCCGACGCCGGGCAGGCCATCGCGGAAATCCTGCGTCCGACCGTGGGGTTGAACACCGGCGGGCCGCAGCCCGCAGGCCGCCCGGCCACGCTGACGGTCAGCAGCCGGAACCTCCAGGAGGTCACGCTGCGTGCCTACAAGGTGCCGTTGGAGACCGTCCTGACCAGGCCCGCCCGGCTGGCGGACATCCATCAGCTCACCGAGTTCAGCACTGACTTCGGCAATCTCGCCAATGCCCCCACGCTGGGGCCGCTGGCAGCCCAGTGGACCGATCAGACGGGCGACAAGGGCAAGCACAAGCGGTTCTACGACGGGTCCACAACGCCGCTGTCTGAGCCGGGCGCGTATTTAGTCGTCGCGGACGGCGACGGCGGCAAGGTCCGCGCAGGCGCACTGGTGCTGATCTCGGACCTAGCCGTGATGAAAAAGACAGACCGGGACAACGTGCTGTGCTTCGTCGCCGACGCCTCCTCGGGCCGCCCCGTGCCCGGCGCGGATGTCGTCGTGCGGCAGTATTATCGGGATGACCAGAACCGGGACATCGTGCGGAATACGCGCGGCGTGACCGGCCTGGACGGGACGCTGCTGGTCCCGACGGTGAAAGAAAATCGCTTCAACATTCAGACCGAGGCGTTTGCGAGCGCTCCCCAAGGCCGCTATGCGCTGACGGGGCAGGGTTACTGGTACGGGGGCGACGTCAACACACAGGCGGAGATCAAGACCTACGCCTACACCGACCGGCCCGTCTACCGGCCCGGCCAGACCGTCTCGCTGCGCGCCCTGCTGGCCCGGCGCGAGGCCGGCACGGATTTCAAGCCGCTGGCAGTCGGCACGTCCGTCCGTGTTTCGGTATCTGGCCCGCGCGGCGGGTCGATCTATGACCAAACGCTGGCCGCCTCGCGGTTCGGCTCAATCAACGGGTCGTTCGACCTGCCCACCGGGGCCGCGCTGGGCGAGTACAGCGTCAGCATCGACGTGCCCGGCCACAACGAGGTGATGGACGGCGGCAGCCGGTTCCGCGTCGAGGAATACAAGCGGCCCGAGTATCTGGTCGCGGTCATGCCCTCCACGACGCAGGCGCGGTTCGGGGACCGCGTCACGGCGACGGTCAAGGCAACGTACTACGCCGGGCCGCCCGTGGCGGGCGCGAAAGTGTCCTATCGCGTCTTCCGCAGCCCGTACTACCCCTCTTATCACTTCCCGCAGGCTTATGACTGGCTCTACCACGCCGACGAGGGCGGCTACGCCAATCAAAATGCCGACCAGGGCGAACTCGTCACGTCGGGCGAGGGCGTGACCGACGCCCACCGGGCGCTGGCCGTGTCATTCACGGCCCTCAAAGGGACGCGCGACTATGCGGGCGACTACGCCTACACGGTCAAGGCCGACGTGGTGGATTCGAGCCGCCGGCTGGTCGGCGGCGAGGGCATTTTGCACGTCACGCGCCAGGCGTTTTACGCCTACCTGAACGTCCCCCAGGGCTTCTACCAAATGGGCGACAAGGCGCAGATCGAACTCAGGACGCTGAACCCGGACGAGCAGCCCGTGTCCGTGTCGGGGACGCTGACGGCCTATCTCCAGACCTACGACGCCCCCAAGCTGGTCGAAACCGCCGTCCACACCCAAGACCTGACCACGGACTCGGACGGCAAGGCGCTGACGACCTGGCAGGCGTCCGCAAGCGGCCAGTACCGGCTGGAGTTCAAGGCCACGGACAAGTTCGCACAGGTCGTGCTGGCCGGGGCCAACGTCTGGATCACCGGCGGCGACCTGGGCTTGCGCCGGTTCCACGTCGGCGGCATCACGATCTTGACCGACAAGACCACGTATGGGGAGGGCGAGACGGCGCACCTGTTGATCGTCTCCGACCAGCCCGACAACTGGGTGCTGCTGACGTCCGAGGCGAGCAGCGAGACGCTCTCGCGCGCCGTCGTCCACGTCGCGGGCAGAGCGCGCACCCTCGACGTGCCGATCACGCGGGCGGACGCCCCGAACTTCGCCTTCGGGGCGGTCGCGGTGCGCGACTACCAGTTCTTCCGCTGGCAGCAGGAGGTCTTCGTGCCGCCCGCGCGCCAGTTTTTGAACCTGGCCGTGTCGAGCGACAGGGCCGAGTACAAGCCCGGCGACGTCGGCACGTTCCACGTCCGCGCAACCGACGCCCTAGGCCGCCCCGTCGCCTCCGAGGTGTCCCTGGCCGTCGTGGACTCGTCGATCTACTACATCCAGAAAGAGTACGCCCCGGACATCCGGCTGTTCTACTACGGCCAGCGCCGGGCGGTCAACATCAACGTGGACACGTCCGACTCGGGCCAGCTCCAGGGCGCTTCCGAGTCGGACCTGCCCGTGACGCCCTTCACCGTCCACGGCATCCACATCGTCGAGATGGGCCGCCTGCCGGACGAGTGGCCCTACCCGTACTACGGCTATTACGGCAATTACACTGGGCGGCTGAGAAGATTCGGCGGCGGGTTCGGTGCTATCGGGGCTTTGTTCAGGAACCGTGGCGATGATTCCTCGGTCGGGCAGGTTGTCACCGATGTGTACGAGCGGCGCGAGAAGTCGCAGCCGAACAATCTGTACCAGTTCCCCGGCCTCGTGTTCGGACAGGCCGCCGCGACGGCTGATGCTGCTGCCGGCTATGTCCACATCAAAGGCTCGGACTTCAACCAGTCCGGCTTCGACGTTGACGGCATCGCTATCACTCCAGGTGGGTCGCGGCCCGCGCCGGCGCGCGTCCGGCGCGACTTCCGCGATACGGCCTTCTGGACGCCCGCAGTCGTCACCAGCGCCGTAGACGGCACGGCGACGCTCACGGTCCACTTCCCGGATACGCTGACCACCTGGAAGGCGACCGCGCGCGGGCTGACGCCGGACGTCCGGGTCGGGGCGGGCGAAAGCGAAGCGACGACGAACAAGCACCTGCTGGTGCGGCTCGAATCGCCGCGCTTCTTCGTGCAGCGCGACCGCGTCACCCTGAGCGCCATCGTCCGCAACGATCTGGCGACGGCCAAGGCCGTGCGCGTCTCGCTGCAAACCAACGCCGACATCCTGCGGCCCGGCAGCCCCGGTGTAGACGCCGTGCGAACGATCACCGTGCCCGCCCACGGCGAGAAGCGCGTGGACTGGGACACCCAGGTCGTCGGCGACGGGCGGGCGACGGTCCGCATGGTGGCGCAGACGGATGAAGAGAGCGATGCCGTGGAGCAGACGTTCCCCGCGCTGGCCTACGGCGTCCAGAAGTTCGTCACGGCGGCGGGCGTCCTGCAAAGCGATCAAAACCACGCCGGCCTGACCGTGACGCTGCCGCACGACCGGCGCGCGGGCAGCGCGGCCCTGCTGGTGCAGATCAACCCGTCGCTCGCCGCCACGACGCTGGACGCCCTGCCGTACCTGGCCGACTACCCCTACGGCTGCGTCGAGCAGACGCTGAGCCGCTTCCTGCCCTCGGTCGTCGTCGCCCACACGCTCAAAGATGCGGGTGTCAACCTGGACACGCTGCACGCGCGCGCCCTGGCCCTGGCCGCGCGCGAGAAGGCCGGGACGCCGTTCGGGCAGGCCCACGCGGCGGCCTTGACGGACGACCCGACGGGCTACTCCTACCCGAGCGGAACGCCGGGCGTCCTGAAGACGCCCGAGCTGGCGGAGGGGCTGTGGCACACGGACCGCTGGCGCAGCCCCGTCTTCGACCCTGTTGAGCTGCAAAGCATGGTGGACGACGGCCTGAGCCGGTTGGTCTCGATGCAGCGGGCTGACAGCGGCTGGGGCTGGTGGGGTGGCAGCGCGGAGTCCGACCCGTACATGTCCGCCTACGTGGTCTACGGCCTGGCGACGGCGCGGGCGGCGGGCGTGGCCGTGCCCGAGGGCGTCCTGGAGCGGGGCAATGCCTACCTCGCCGGGGATTTGAAGAACCGCGACGACGAGCGTGACCTGGCCGTTTGGGGGGCGTTCGCCCTGTCCCAGACGCCCGAGACGTTCCCCGCCTCGGGCCGAGCGGTCGTTCAGGTCGTCTATGGAGAGCGCGAGTGGCTGTCGCCCTATGGGCAGGCGCTATTGTCCCTGACCCTGCACGATCTGGGGCGCACGTCCGAGGCCGAGACGGTCTGCCGCAACCTGCGGAACACGGCCCGCATCGACGCCGAGAACGGCACAGCCTCCTGGGCACCCTCCCCGCAAGGCTGGTGGTACTGGTACAACGACGACGTCGAGACCGACGCCTGGGCGCTGAAAGCCTACACGGCCATTCTGCCCCACGACGACCTGACGCCGATGCTGGTCAAGTGGCTGGTCCAGAACCAGCACGGCTCGATCTGGCACTCGACCAAGGCCACGGCGATGGCGGTTTATGCCCTGACGGACTACATCAAGGCCAACAATGAGCTGGCCCCAGACTACACGGTCAAGGTCGCCCTGGGCGACAAGGTCAGCCGGACGTTTACGGTCAACCGCGACAACGCCCTGCTCTTCGACAACCAGTTCTTGGTTCCCGACGCCCTGCTCGCCGATGGCCGGCAGACCATCTCCGTCACCAAGACCGGCGCGGGGCGGCTGTATTACTCCACGGCGGTGCAGTACGTCACCACCGAGGAGAACATCACCCATGTCGGGACCGAGATGAAAATCCAGCGCCGCTACTATAGGCTGACGCCTAAGGCCAAGAGCGTGGCCGACTACGCGGGCGGCGCGTTCAACGTCCTGGACTACACGCGGACGGGTCTGGCCGATGGGGCGTCACTGAAGAGCGGCGACTTGATCGAGGTCGAGCTTGTTCTTGACAGCAAGAACGAGTACGACTACTGCTGCTTCGAGGACATGAAGCCCGCCGGGTGCGAGCCGCTGGCCCTGCGCTCGGGCGAATCCTACGGGGACGGCCTGTGCTCGGACATGGAGCTGCGCGACACCAAGACGGCCTTCTTCGTGGATCATTTGCCGCAGGGGACGCGCGTTTTGCGCTACCGCCTGCGCGCCGAAGTGCCGGGCGCGTTCCACGCCCTGCCGACCAACGGCTACGCCATGTACGCGCCCGAAGTCCGCGCCCTGTCGGACGGCTGGCACGTCACCGTTTCGGACGCCGAGACGACGGCTTCTGCCCGCTGATCTTTGGCGCGCTGATTTCTAGGGTCGCCGCGCCGTCCCGACTCTCGGCCCGGACGCGCAGGGTGACGAGCAGCGTTTGGCCCGTTTGAAAGTAGCTTTCCCCCAAGCCGGCCTCGAACGCCTCGCGGCCAGTGGCACGGGGCAATGGTGCGGGCAGGTGATCGCGCCGGACGGTCAGCGCCCCGGCAGGACAGGGGAGGATGATCTGTACCCAGTCGCCGGTGGGGCAAAAGCGCAGGGCCAGGCGCAGGCGCGACGGGGTGGGGCCGCCGAACGCCAGCGCATAGCGGCGGCCCGGCGCGAGGTTGGTCTGGAAGGCGGTGGGGGGCCTGCCGCCGTCCGGCGGGCTGCCCCACATGTTGTACGAGACGCTGCCCGGAGCGTCGGCGCGGGTGATGCGAACGGGGGCCGTCGCTGCGGGGAAAGCGTCCCGATTGTCTACAAAGAGCCGTCCGAAGGGGATGGGGCTGACCTGGGCGTTCCAGGCCGTGACCGCCCGCGCACCCGGCGTCAGGAGGAACGGGTTGGACACCGACACGGATGCACCCGACGACCCCGTCACGCAGCCGTCGCGGTCCACGAAGGCGGCGGAGCGGTAGCCATCCGCGCCCAGGCTGTATGGACCGGGGTCTCGGACGGAGGCGAAGTAGACGCGGGCCGCCCGCTCGAAGCGCAGGCCCGAGACGAAGTTGCGCGGGTCCACGAAGAACGGCGTAAACCGGACGTAGCCCAGCGCTCCCGCCGGGCGCTGACCGTCGGGGAGGAAGTCGCGGAACGTCACGTCCTGCGCGCTGACCAGTCCGTCGTAGAACTCGAAGCCGATGATGGGCGTGTGCGGCGCGTCGGGCTTGGGCACCCCGTCGGCGTCGTTGTCGGTCCGGCCCACGACCAGCGAGGCGCACAGTGTTGTCTCAGACGCCGCAAAGGTCGCGCCGACGGAGTTGTCGGCCAGGGCGGCGTGAGAGAGTTCCAAATGACTGCCGCGCAGCCAGACGCCCCGGCGGCGGTTCTTGTAAGCCGTCAGCCCGTCGAACACGGCCAGCGTCGGCGGGTCGTAGTTCGGGGCACCCATGACGCCGGGTGGGTTGGGGCCGTTGTCCACGAACAGGCCGTCGTTGTCGTTCGAGTGGGCCGTGTTGCCCTGGAAGCCGCCGAGGGGCAGGCGTCGCGGCCAGACGTTATGGTCAGTCTCGGGGGTGCGGGACAGGCCGGTCGGGTGTGGGGGCAGGCTATACCAGAAGCCGTCACCGTCCGATCCGGCGGCGGCGTTGCCGCGCAGGACGTTGGCGGGGTTCGTCACCCAGAACGTCGCCGGGGTCAGGTCGGAGGGCAAAACGGCCTCGCCGGGTCGGGCGCGGCGGGTGAGCAGGCCCAAGTTGTTTTCCAGGACGTTGCCGGTCTCGACGCCGTCTTCCAGAAAGTAGCAGTGCCCGACCGTGTCGTAGGCGACGTTCGAGGAGACTCGGACGCCGTCGGTGCCGTGCAGGGTCAGGCAGCGGTTGAAGCAGTGGTGCAGGCTGCACTCCCTGACGTAGGCCCCGCGCTGGTCGCCCGCACGGTGGAAGTGGAGCGGGTAGCGGCCCATCTTTCCCTTCTGGCCCATGCGGGTGAACTCGACGCCTTCGACGTGCGCGGTCCCGCCGCGCATGACCATGACCTGCCCGCCCATGCCGTGCGCTTCGGAACCCGCGTCACCCTGCACCACGATGCTGTGGGACAGCAGGCCGACCTCGGCACGCTCGTCCACGCCGTCCGCACTCGCCCCCCAGTGCCCCCAGCGCAGTGGCCCGGCCAGCGTCACCAGCGGCCCATCTACCCGTGCGACGGTGCCCGTCTCGGCGTGGGCCGGGTCGAAGTCGGTGGAGGCGACCACCAGCGTATCGCCCGTCGCCCAGCCCGGCGGCGCGGCCAGCGTGATCTGACGGCTCCCCGCCGGGGCGGTCCGCGCCAGGCGCGTCCAGGACAGGCCTCGGCTCTGCCCGTGCAGCTCCAATGCCCCGGTCACGCCCAGGCACTTCAGGCCGTCCCCGCCTGTCGTCAGTGTCAGGGCTGCGTGATGCCGGAACGGTGCGGCTTCCGTCCCGACTTCAAGCCGTCCCGCAACATCTATGTCCGAAGCGCGTAACGAGAGATCAGCGTCGGCGAACGCCAACGTCCCGTCAACTTGGAGATGGCGCAGCGGCGGCGGGCTGACGTCCAGCAGGATGCGCTTGCCGACGGGAACCGTCACGTCCGCCCCGGCCAGCGGCAGCCGCCCGCCCCAGGTCGCCGGGTCGGACCACTTCTGCGCCGTCTCGCCCGCCGACAGCGACGCCGACAGCAGGGCAGAGAAAGCAATAAGACACGCCAAACGCTTCTTCATGCAGCCAGTTTACCATAATACTACGTAAGTAGTCAATAGCGCCTCCTGGCGGAGGAGTGCCTAGTTTAGCGCGTGTGGTGCCGAGGACCGACCCACGCCCCCCACTACCGCAGGGGGCGGCACCCGGTCGCGCCGGGCAAGAGCCAGACGTTCAGCGTGGAGGTGGTGAATACGGACCTGCGCGCGGCTGGGGCGCAGGAGCCGGTGTCTCAGCCGGAGCCTGGCGGCTTTGGCGCGTGAGGTGACGCTGTTCGCGTACTGCTACAACGCCCGGCAGTTGTTGGTTGTTCAAGCGGCGTTCTGTCAGGCTCGATGCTCACCTGATCGATCTTCTGCCTGCGCTCAAGTACACACTCCCGAACACGGGGGGTGGTTGACAGCAGCCCCGGAAGTGGGATATAATAACAGGCGGTTGGTGTCGGCCCACGCACACCGCCCTGGGGTAGGAGTGGGTGAGGGGTTTCAGACATCAACAACAGAGATTTTCGCAGGGACCCGCGCGAGCCGCGGGTCAACATGAATGAGCGGATCCGGGCGCGTGAGATCCGCGTCATCGACGACGATGGCGGCCAGCTCGGGATTATGACCCCGCGCGACGCCATCGCCATCGCCCGTGAGCGCGGCATCGACCTGATCGAGGTCGCGCCGCAGGCGCAGCCGCCCGTCTGCAAGATCATGGACTACGGCAAGTTCAAGTACGAGCAGGCCAAAAAAGAAAAAGATTCAGCGAAGAAGCACAAGCAGTCTGAGCTGAAAGACATCCGCCTGGACCCACGCTATGGAACGCTGTCAGACCACGACTTGCAGACCAAGGTCAACCACGCGCGTAAGTTCCTGGAGGACGGCGACAAGGTCAAGGTCACGTTCCGCTTCATCGGCGGCCAGATCCGTCACCCCGAAGTGGGCCGCCAGCAGCTCGATACGTTCATCCAGCGTATCCTGGACGTGGGCCAAGTCGAGAAGCCGGCGTCGATGGAAGGCCGCTCGATGAGCCTGGTGCTGACGCCCAGCAAGACGGGCGGGTCGCTGAAGCCTGCCGCGCCGAAGCCCGCTGTGCCTAAAGTGCCGAAGCCTGCGGCGACAGCCGACGTGACAGCAGCCGATGTCGTCGAAGCCATCGAAACGCCCGCCCCCGTGGCGGCAGACCCGGCGGCGGAAGTTGCTCCGCCGACGGAGACCGACGCCGCGCCGCCGGCGGAATAGCAGACGCATTCGGGAGGAATCGGCGAACCCGGACACGCAGGTGGCCGGGTTCATTGCCGTATTCCCGTCGAAGATAACAGCCGAGGAGAATACCATGCCCAAGATCAAGACCCGCAAGACTGCGGCCAAGCGCTTCAAGCAGACCGGCACCGGCAAACTGATGCACGGCCACGCCAATCACAACCACCTGAACATCCACAAGAGCGCCTCCAACCTGCGCGTCCTGCTGTCCGAAACGGAGCTATACAAGGGCAAGCGCAAGGCCATCCGCCGGCTGCTGCCGAACGGCGTCACCAAGTAAGTCTCAACGCAAAAGAACCGACCACGAAGGAGTAGAATATGGCACGTGTCAAGCGCGGCGTGATGAAGCACAAGCGGCATCACAAGATTCTCAAAGAGGCCTCGGGCTACTTCGGCGGCAAGTCCCGCCTGTTCAAGACCGCCAACGAGTCGGTGATGAAGGCCGGGCAGTACGCCTACCGGGACCGCCGCAACCGCAAGCGCGAGTTCCGCCAGCTCTGGATCGCCCGCATCAACGCCGCCTGCCGCGCGCAGGGCGTCCAGTACAGCCGCTTCATTGCCGCCCTGTCCACCAGCGGCGTCGAGCTTGACCGCAAGGTGCTGTCCGAGATGGCGATCAGCGACAATGCGGCCTTCAACGCACTTGTCGCCTCGCTCAACATCACGACGCCTGCACCGACCCACACGCTGGTCGCGGCCTGACGCCGATGACGCCCACCGAAGAGCTGTCCGGGGTCGCCGCCGAAGCCGAGGCTGCCCTCGCGGCGGCCCGGACGACGGCGGACCTGGACGCCGCCGAGACGCAGTTCCTGGGGCGCAAAGGCCGTCTGACCGGCTTGCTACGACTCGTCGGCACCCTGCCGCCCGACGAGAAGCCGTTGTTCGGCCAGTCTGTCAACACTCGCAAGGACGCGCTGACCGAGGCGCTGACTGTCAGGCGCGGCGTACTCGCCGCCCAGGAACGCGCGGCGCGGCTGACCGCTGACGCCGTGGATGTCACCCTGCCCGGCCTGTCCTTCCCCTCGGGTACCCAGCACCCGATCACACGCCAGGCGCAGGCCGTCAAGGACGTGCTCATCGGCCTGGGCTACTCGTTCGCCGAGTGGCCTGACATCGAGAGCTACTTTTACAACTTCCAGACGCTCAACTACCCCCCCGACCATCCCGCATTCGACGAGCAGATGTCGTTCTACGTGGACCCGTCGCACCTCCTGCGGACTCAGACCACGGCTTTTCAGGCGCACGTCATGGGGCAGCAGCGCCCGCCGATCCGGGCCGCGACCATCGGCAAGTGCTACCGCTACGAGGCCGTAGACGCCACCCACTCGCACACCTTCCACCAGGTAGACATCCTCGCCGTGGACGAGGGCCTGACTCTGGCCGACCTCAAAGGCACCTTCGCCGCCCTCGTCCGTCGCCTGTTCGGCGACGTCGAGATCCGCTTCCGGCCCGACTTCTTCCCGTTCGTCGAGCCGGGCGTCGAGGTCGCCGTCCGCTGGGGCACGGGCTGGCTCGAACTCGGCGGCGCGGGCATGGTCCACCCCAACATCCTCGAAGCTCAGGGCATAGACTCCGAGCGGTACACCGGTTTCGCCTGGGGCCTGGGCATCGACCGAATGCCGATGGCGAAGTACGGCATCGACGACATCCGCCTCTTCACCGAAAACGACCTCCGCTTCCTCCGGCAGTTCTAGCCGCCATGTCCAGCCAAACCAGAGCCTTGGAAGCGTTCGCCGCCGATGCCGACCTCCTGCATTTGGAAAGTCTGCTCAAACGGTTCAATCTGTTTGAGGCCGTGGGCGTCGTCCGACACGAACTGCGCCATTCAGACTTTTTGGCTTTTCTGCTGGACCCCGGCCAGAGCCACGGCCTCGGTACGGCGTTCCTAGTTGAGTTACTTCAATCGGTGCGTCTGGCGACGCAGGATGACAGCGGGCGACGCCTGTTTGACGTCAACGGCTTGGACTTGAGCCGGGCCTACGTTCTCCGCGAGTGGCATCACATTGACATTCTTGTCGTTGACGACATAAACCGTCTTGCCGTCATCATAGAGAACAAGATTGGTACAGGCGAACACTCCGACCAACTTGCCCGCTACCACCGAACCATTTCAAGCCACTACCCTGGCTATTTCACAGTCCCGCTTTATCTGACGCCCGATGGAGAAGAACCAACTTCCGACGACTATTTTGCCCTGAGCTATTCCTTCGTCTGTAAAGTAATAGAGGAAATGACTGAGAACAGTCGCGCAAGCCTAAGCAATGAGATTGTCATGGTCTTAGAACATTACGCGCAGATAATCAAGAGGCATATCGTGAGCGACTCAGACATTGCCAGATTGTGCCGTAGTATTTATCAACAGCATAAACAAGCATTAGACTTGATAATTAAGCATATTCCACCCCAGCAGGAGCTAATTAGACAATATGTGAGCTTCCTCATAAGCCAGCAGAATGAACTCAAAGCTGGAGACAGTGGTAGGAATTACGTTACCTTTGGCCTTTACGAGTGGCGAAACTCAGTGCGGCATGGAGGTGAACATGGTGACAATGTTTGTTGGATTCTCTTCTTCGTGTTCAACGACATTGCTGAGGGTTTGAGGTTGGATTTGATGATTATGCCTGGGGATGCATTGGAGCGCGAAAAGCATCTGCAAATGGCTCAGAAGCATCGCTTCAGAGGCTATGTCTCGAAATTAACAGGCAAATATTCGCGAATAGCCTCTGTGAAGTTTTTGAGCGCGGGCGACTACGAAAAGTCTCAGGACGAGATAGAGGCCATAATTTCAGAAAAGTGGGCTGAGTATATGCGTGATGAGTTTCCGCGTGTTGTGCAGGCCGTCCGCGAGGAAGAATGGCTTTGGGAATTGCCTCTCGGAGAATGAGGTACAATAATTTCGGAGGTAATCGTATGGAAAATACTACAACCCTTGATGTGATGCCGACATCGGCTTCGGATAAGGAATACGAAGCGATCAGTGAGCATTACCTGAGCAAAATCAAGATGCTTCAGCAGCAGATGGATCAGGATGGGCATGAGATACAAGCCATGCGGACGGAGACGGACTCCATTATAGAGAACATCATGCAGATGCTGAAGGCGGCCTAGTCATGTGGCAGAAAATCGCGGACATGATGAAGACGCTGTTTAACTTTGGAGAGACGTTAAACCAAAGCAGGGCTGACATCAAAGACCTACAACGGGAGGTGCGTCAACTCTCGACCGCCGTTCAGCTATTGGCCCTGGAAATACGTCACATCCGTGAGAACGAGGCGCATGAGCGGGAGAAGATGGCATTGCGGCTGGAAAATACCCTGTTAAAGATGGAAAAACAGCTGTCGGCACCCCGGAGTGAAGAGGCAGAATGAAGCTTCCGGTGGAATGGCTCCGGGAATACGTGGAGACGCCGCTGGGCGATGACGCGCTGGCGGACAGGCTGACGATGGCGGGGCTGGAGGTCGAGGAGACGACGGCCTCGGACGACGGGCCGGTCTTCCACACCAAAGTCACCCCCAACCGGGGCGACTGGCTCTCGGTCCTGGGCACGGCCCGCGAGGCCGCCGCCGCGCTGGACGTCCCGCTGCGCGCTCAGACGCAGCCGCTGCCGGATGAGAACGCGGACATCCGGCGCTGGGTCGGCGTCCGCGTCGAGGACCCCGCCCACTGCCCCCGGTTTACCGGCAAGCTGATCCGCAACGTCGTGTTCCGGCCCTCCCCGGACTGGATGCGGCGGCGGCTTCTCGCGGCGGGGATGCGGCCCCTGAACGTCGTCGTGGACATCACCAACTATGTCATGCTGGAGCTGGGCCAGCCGCTCCACGCCTACGACTACGCCACACTGCCCGAGGGCAAGATCATCGTCCGCGCAGCGCAGGGGGGCAAGACGCTGAAGACGCTGGACGGCGTGGACCGTGTGCCCGTGCCCGGTACGCTGCTGATCTGTGACCGCGACAAGCCCATCGGTCTGGCCGGCATCATGGGCGGTGCGGACACCGAGGTTTCGGAAACCACGAAGCACGTCTTTCTGGAGTCGGCCCACTTCGAGCCGGGCGTCATCCGGCGGGCGTCCAAGGCGCTGGGGCTGATGACCGAGGCGTCGTATCGCTTCGAGCGCTTCGTGGACCCGGAGCTTGCCCCGCTGGCCTTGGAGCGGGCCTGCGATCTGCTGGCCGAGCTGGCAGACGGCGAGGTGGTCCTGGGGCGTGTTGACCTCCAGCCCAGCCCGCTCCTGCCCCGCGCGCTGACATTGCGGCCCGCCCGCGCGAATGCTATATTAGGGACGGCGCTGACTGACGCCGTGATCGCAGGCAGCCTGCGCCGGCTGGGGCTGGCCGTAGACGCCGCCTCCGAGCCGTGGGCCATAACGGTCCCGACGTTCCGGCCCGACCTGGTACAAGAGATCGATCTGATCGAGGAGGTCGGGCGCATGGTCGGATATGCGACGCTGCCCGAGACGCTGCCGCCCGCGCGCGGCGGGGGCGGGGGGGATGCCCCCGAAGGGCGACTGGCGGCCCGTTTGCGCGCGGTTCTGATCGGGCTGGGGCTGTCCGAGATTTTGACACACTCGCTGGCCGCGCCGTCCGCCTTCAACGACCCGGCGGAGGCGGGCAGGCGCGTTGCAATCCGGCAGGCGCTCTCCGCCGAACTGTCCGGCCTGCGCCAGTCACTCGTCCCGCACCTGCTGGACGTGCTCGCCCGGAACCTGCGCCGGCGCCAGGCCGACGTGCAGGTCTTCGAGACCGGCAAGGTCTTCGCGCGCGGCGAGTCGGAGGGCGAGTACGATGAGACGCGCCGCGTGGCGGCGGCCCTGGCCGGTCCCGCCGTGGACTTCTTCGCGGCCAAGGGCTTGGTGGAAGCTGTGGCAAAGGCGCTTACGATCCCCGTGACGTTCGCCGCAGAGACGCGCCCGCAGATGCACCCCGGCCGCTGCGCCTCGGTTTTCGTTTCCGGCCACCCCATCGGCTACGTCGCCGAGGTGGACCCGGACGCAGTAGCGGCGCACCTGGACGTGCCCGCGTCGGCGGGCCGCGTCGCTGTCTTCGAGATGGATGCCGGTGCGCTGCTGCCGTTTCTGGACGCCCCGCGCCGCTTCCACGACCTGCCGCGCTTCCCGGCCACCTCCCGAGACCTGGCAGTCGTCGTAGACGCCCCGACGCCCTACGCTCTGCTCGAAGCAACGGCCCGCGAGTCCACCGACTCGGCGTTACTGGAAAGCATCGGCCTCCAGAGCGTCTACACGGGCGAGCGCGTATCGACAGGAAGCAAGAGCGTCGCCCTGCGCCTCACGTTCCGCGCGGCTGACCGGACGCTCACCGATGCCGAAGTCGAAGCGCAGATAGCTGCCGTTTCAGAGGCATTGACGGCGAGGGTGGGGGCGGAAAGACGTTAGAACCGGCACTGGAAGTGCCGGCCTATTGCTTGACATGACGCCGTTGGGTCTCACGCAAACCAAAGATTAATCTCAGCCTGGGCGTTCTCCACCGAGTCGGAGCCGTGGATCAGGTTCTGCTCGACGGAGTTAGCGAAGTCGCCGCGGATGGTGCCGGGAACGGAGTCGGCGGGCCTGGTCGCGCCGACGAGCTTGCGAGAGAGGGCGATGACGTCGTCGCCCTCCCAGATCATGGCGACGACCGGGCCGGAGCTGATGAAGCCGACGACGCCCTCGAAGAACGGCTTGCCCTGATGCACGGCGTAGTGCGCCTCGGCCAACGCGCGCGTCGGCGTCAGCATCTTTAGGCCGGCCAGGGTAAACCCTTTGGCCTCGAAGCGGCGGATGATCTCGCCGACGAGCCGGCGCTGGACGCCATCCGGCTTGACCATCAAAAAGGTTTGTTCCACGGTGAATGCTCCTCGTCGGGAAGTTAGTGTCCCCGAATCGTTCTAGTATAAATGAAATTGTGTCCGTAAGTCAAGGAGAAAAGACGATGCTTCGTTCCCTGCTCATTCCCGCCGCCCTGCTGCTGCTTGCCGCCGCTTTCGCCGCGCCGGCGAAGCCCCTGGCAAAGAACGCCGCCCTGGTCTGCCCGGTCACCCACGAGAAGATCGCGTCGGTCAAAGACGCCGTCGGGTCGAGCGTCTACAAGGGCAAGACCTACTACTTCTGCTGCTCGGCCTGCAAACCCACGTTTGACAAGAACCCGCAGAAGTACGTCAAGACGGCCTCCCTGCCGAAGGCCGCCCACTAAAGCCAATCGGCATGAGCCTTTCTGCGCCACTCTCCCGCCTGCTCACGATCCGCGCCCGCCCGGTCAAAGCGGCGGGCGCGACCCTGCCCGGCGTCCTCGTCACGTCACGCCGATACCTCTGGTACTACGTTGCGGAGTGGCCGGACGGCGGCCTGGCCGCGTCGCTGCACCTTGGGGAAGGAGTCGTGCCATTCGGGGAGACGCAGCCGTGGCGCATCATCCGGCGTGACCGGACGCGGACTCTGCTGCGCCCGACGCCGCAGGGGACCGAGGCCGTGGCTTCTTGCTACCCCGCCGGCTCAGGCCTTGATGGCGAGTTTCTCCGAGTGACCGACGGCGACGCGCGCTCGGGCGGCTTCGACATCCACGGGCGCGGCTGGCGCGGCGGGGTCGTGCTGCGGCGCGAGACGAAGGAGCGGACCCTGCTCCTGCGCGGCGATGGTGACCCGCCGGACATCTACTACATGGAGCCACTGCCCCGCGTTTCGGCTTTGCCTTCCCTGGCGTCCGCCCTGCTGCTGGCCTACCTGCTGACCGAGCGCGAGGTGCGCGAGGGGAGCTGGATCAAGCGGCCCACGGGCTACTAAAATCGTCCAGCCCGCTCACACCGCCTCCGCCCGCTCTGCTCTTTCTTCCCCGCGCGTCTCAACCGCATGCCGTTTCGCGCGGTACTGCTTCGGATCGCCCAATGTCTCCGCCCCAACCTCGACCTGAGACACCTGCGGGTCACCGGCGAGGTCGTAACGCGCCTGACCCGTCATGCTCTTGACGAGTGAGCGCAGGGCGCGGACGCCGGTCTTCATGTTGACGGCTTTGTCTACGACGGCATCCAGGGCGGCGTCGGTGAAGTCCAGAGCGATGCCGTCGCGCCGGAACAGCTCGATCTGCTGCTTGACGACCGAGTTCTTCGGCTCGGTCAGCGCCTGCCGCATCTGGTCGCGCGTCAGGGGCGCGAGCGGGACGATGATCGGGAAGCGGCCTGCGAACTCGGGCACGAAGCCGTACTCGATCAGGCTCTCGATCAAGACCTCGGCGGGGGCCTCGGCCAGTATCTCGTAGTCGCGCTGCGGGTCGCCCGAGATGACCGAGGGGTTGGCGCGTAGGCCCATCGTGCGCTCGGTCTGGCGCTTCATCTTCTTGGCGACGATCTCGGGGAAGCCCTCGAACGCGCCGCCGCCGATGAAGAGAATCTTGCTGGTGTCGATGTACTCGGGCGGCGCGTCAGGATGTTTCCGTCCCGAAGCCCCCAACGGGAGCTGCGCCATGGTGCCCTCGACGAGCTTGAGCAAGGCGTGCTGGACCGACTCGCCCGAAACGTCGCGGGTGATGCTGGGGTTGGATTGGGACTTGCGGGCGATCTTGTCGATCTCGTCGATGAAGATGATCGAGCGTCCCGCCCACTCTAAATCTTCCCCGGCGTCAATATAGGCGGCAGTGAGGATGCTCTCCACGTCGTTGCCGGTGTAGCCTGTGGGCGACAGGCTGGTGGCGTCGGCAGAGGCAAAGGGGACGCCCAGCGACCGGGCCAGCGTCTTCGCCAGCAGCGTCTTGCCGCTGCCGGACGGCCCGACCAGGAGAATATTGGCCTTCTCGACCTCGACCTCGGCCTTCCCGCCGGTCTTGGTCGCCTCCATGTCGGACTGATGGATCCGATGATGGTCGTACAGCCCGACGGCGACATCGCGCTTGGCCCGCTCCTGGCCGATGACGTACTCGTCGAGCTTGCGGACGATGTCGCGCGGCGTCTGGCTGAACTCGGCCAGCATCGCCCGCGCCTCGGCCAGCTTGCTCTCGTTGCGCTCCTCGTGGGCCGCGCCCTGCATCTCCTGCACCCTCTTTTGCAGGTCCACCCCAGCCGTAAAGCCGGGCCAGTCCCGGTGGCAGACGTAGTTCTGCTGCCCGTCGATCTCGATCACCTGCCCCCGGTCCCGCTCGATGTCGTAGGCGTCATTGCAGACCATGCACTTGGCTTTCACGGTATCACTCCTTACCTGGCGTCAACGGCAAAAAATCAGGGACGCATATTGAAGTATGCGTCCCCACGGTGAAAGAAGGTCGGGGTGACAGGACTCGAACCTGCGACCTCAAAGTCCCAAACTTTGCGCGCTACCAACTGTGCTACACCCCGTATGCGTCTATTATACTCGTTTCGGGGGGCAGTTTGCAAGCGTGAACGGCGTATGAACCCACCAAGCGGGATGGCTCTCCGGGTGGGTTCGCTTCAAACCCGCCGGACTGGGACGCTTCGCTCCGCCAGATAGTCTTTGATCTCGCCAACGGTGTGCGTCCCGTAGTGGACGATGCTGGAGACCAGGGCTGCCTGCGCGCCGCCGTCTGTCACGGCCGCGTAGATGTGCTCCAAGCTGCCCGCGCCGCCGCTGGCGATGACGGGGATGTTCACCAGTGCGGTCACGGCCCGCGTCAGGGGAATGTCGTAGCCGGCCAGCGTCCCATCGGCGTCCATCGAGGTCAGCATGATCTCGCCCGCGCCCCGGTCCTCCATCTCGCGCACCCAGTCCAGGGCGTCAAGCCCCGTCGGCGTCCGCCCGCCGTGGATGTGGACCTCCCAGCCTGACGGCGTCCGGCCTGTCTTCTTGGGGTCGATGGCGACCACGACACACTGCGCGCCGAAGTCTCGGGAACATTCGGTGATCAACGCGGGCGTCTCGACGGCGGCGGTGTTGATGCTGGCTTTGTCCGCGCCGGTTTTGAGTATCCGCCGGAAGTCTTCCACGCTCTTGATCCCGCCGCCGACGCAGAAGGGGATGAACACTTCCTCGGCCACGCGCCGGGCGTAGTCGAACATCAACTCCCGCCGCTCGTGCGAGGCCGTGATGTCCAAGAAAACCAGCTCGTCCGCGCCCTGGGCGTCATAGAGTGCGGCCCGCTCCACGGGATCGCCCGCGTCGCGCAGGTTCAGGAAGTGGGTGCCTTTGACGACGCGCCCGTTCTGGACGTCGAGGCAGGGGATGATGCGGGTGGCGAGCATGATGCAGTATAGCACAGGAACCCACCCCGGCTGGTGCCTTGACAAATGCCTCTCCATCCTGTATATTGTACTGTCGGCGAAACCGCACGTGTCTATGAAATACCGCCTGCTCCTTGCCATCCTCCTGACCCTCTTGCTTCGCCCCCTGGCCGCTTCGGCACAAAGCGCCGCGCCCGTCGTCCTCCGCGTGGGCGGCGCGGGCGGCTTCAAGCTGCCCGACAAGAACGCCACCGATCCCAAGTCCCGCGCTGACCGCGCCATCGTGGACGCCTTCGCGCGCGCCCACCCCGGCGTCCAACTCGAAAGCGCGCAGGGGCTGCAAATCCAAGGCCCCGCCGCCGAGTCGAACCTGCTGCTCGCGTTCGCGGGCGGCACGGCCCCCGATGTCGTGTACGTCAACTTCCGCACGTCCGCGTCTTATGCCCAGCAGGGCTTTCTGATGCCGCTCGACGACGACCTGAAGCGCGACCCCGCCGTGCTGGCCCGCATCAACCCGACCCTGCTGCCTATTCTGAAAGACGCTGGGCGGGGCCATATCTACAGCATCCCCTATCTCGCCGTCGTGCAGGCCCTCTACTACCGCAAGGACATGTTCCAGGCGGCGGGGCTGGACCCGGACAAGCCGCCGGCCACCTGGGACGAGTTCTACACGGACGCCCAGAAGCTGACCGATCAGCCGAAAGGCATCTGGGGCTTTGAGTTTGAGCAAGACTTCAGCAACACCGCCTACTACTGGGTCAACTTTCTGTGGCAGGCCGGCGGCGAGGTCGTCAAGCGCAACCCCCAGGGAAAGTGGGCGGCGGCCTTCAACACGCCCCAGGGCGTCACGGCCCTTGAGTTCTACAACAAGCTGATGAACGCCCCGTGGAAGGGCAAGGACGGCAAGACCTACAAGGGCGTAGCCGGCCATTCCAGCACGATGGGGCCGGACCGGGCGGCGGGCAAGGTCGCCATGTGGTTCCAGTACCAGAGCAACGTCATCGCCAACCAGGCCGATGCGACTCAGATCAACCCCAGCTTGGTGGGCATCGCACCTATGCCGAAAGGCCCGACAGGCATCACGGCGAACGAGGCCAACGCCTATATGTGGGGCATCTCGTCGCAGATCACCGACCCGCGCGTTCGGGACGCCGCCTGGCAGTTCGTGACGTTCATGGCGAGCGACGAGGCTGACCGAATCCGCACCCAGGCCTACGTCGAGTCGGGCCTGGGCAACACGGTCAACCCCGTGGCCCTGAAGAAGTACGGCTACGAGGACTACACCTCGCCCCAGTCCCGCGTCTGGCTCCGCACCAACGAGACGCTGTTCACGCACGGCCACCCGGAGCCGTATGGCGAGAACATGAGCCAGATCTACAACCTGCTGGGCGTCCCGCTGGGCGAGATCGAGCAGCATCCGCGCGCCGACCCCAAAGTGTTATTGGATAATGCGGCGCGCGACGTGGACGCCAAGCTGACCGGCTACGTCCCGCCCCGAATCATGCGCGCCCGGCGGGCGTGGGCCTGGTCGATCTTCGGCCTGCTGTGCGCGGGCGGCCTGGCCTGGCTCGGGTGGGCGGGGGCGGCCTGGGGACGCGCCAGATCGGCGCGGCGACGGGCCGGTGCCGCCGACGGGCAGGCAGCTGACATCAAGGCCGTCGGCCCGCCGCTGGGCGTTCACCTAGCCGTATGGCTGTTCATGCTGCCCGCCGTCGTCACGATCCTGGTGTGGCGCTATTACCCCCTGGGGCGGGGCCTGGTCATGGCGTTCCAGGACTATCACATACTCGGCGGCGGCCCGTTCGTCGGGCTGGACAACTTCATCGACCTGTTCATCTCCGACACGTTCTGGTACGGCGTCCGCAACTCTTTCTTCTACACGCTGCTGTCACTGGGGCTTGGCTTCTTCTTGCCGCTGCTGATCGCACTGGGGCTGACCGAGGTGCCGCGCGGCAAGGTCTTCTTTCGGCTGCTCTATTACCTGCCCGCGATTACCGCTCCCATCGCCATCGCGTTCATGTGGAAATGGTTCGAGGATGGGACGCCCGCGGGCCTGTTCAACTCACTGCTGCTCTCGACCGCGCGCCTGTTCGGGGCGCACCCGAACCCAGTGAAGTGGCTGGACGACCCCAAGATCGCCTTGATCTCGGTCCTCCTGCCGGCGATCTGGGCCGGGGCGGGGCCGGGGAGTCTGATCTACCAGGCCGCCCTACGGTCGATCCCCGATGAGATGTACGAGGCCGCTGACCTGGACGGCGCGGGGCTGTGGATCAAGATATGGCGCGTCACCCTGCCGACGCTGAAGCCGCTGATCATTATCAACCTCGTTGGGGCCGTCATCGGCTCGTTCCAGGCGACCGATAGCATCCTGGTGATGACCGGCGGCGGGCCGCTCTACGCGACGCAGACGCTGGGGCTGGAAATCTATTACAATGCCTTTTTGTTTCTGAAGTTCGGCTACGCGACGGCGGCGGCCTGGGTCATGGGGGCGCTGCTGGTCGGTTTCACCATCCAGCAGCTCCGCATCCTGCGGGACCTGCGCTTCGGGGTGGCCCGTGCCTAGAAGAATGATTAAGAAGCGCGCGGGGATGGGATACGATTGGCACGGTTTGTGCTCAATGGCTATGATAACATTGCTGCCGGTGTTCTCGCTGTCTTTGGCTGAACGCGAGGGTCGTTTATCGGAGTAGGAAGTACGTGTAACAGGGATGATTGATTCCGATTCAGAAGCAGGGGAGCCGGCAGTGGCCGCGACGGGTCATGTGCGCGCCTGGGGCACACGCGCGTTCATCTGTGATGCGACGGGCGGCTTTTTGTCCCTGCGCGAGCAGATCAAAGAGGAGATGGGGTCCGAGCTGGCTGCGGATATCCTGTGCCGCGCCGGGACCAGCGAGGCGAACGTATTGATGGCGTTCGTCGTGCAGACCCATGCCCAGAGTGATGGCGTTGTCCAACTCGAACACGCCCTTTCCCTGCTGACGGAGGCGGGATACGGGCGGCTGTCACTCGAAACGGGACGCCATCGGGACGGCGAGATCATCATCTACGCCGAAGACAGTATGATCGGGAGCACGCTGCGCGATCTGGGCGAGCCGGCGGGCTTTGGCTGCGACTACCTGCGCGGCCTGCTGCGGGGGGTGGTCCAGGGTCTCCCGCCGGTCGAGGGCTACCCGAGCGGTGACATCGAGTGCGTCGAAGTGCGCTGCCTGGTCAACGACGACCCCGAGTGCCGCTTCGTCGTCGCCTCCTCCGAACACCTGGCGCAGCACGGATACCGGGTGGGCGACAAGAGCTACAGCTCGGTGCGCGAGACACTGATGCGGCTCAACCGGCAGCTCGAAGACGTCCTGGAAGCCGCCAAGCGCGACTCGCTGACGGGCCTGTATAACCGCGCCCATTTTGAATCCGTCCTGCGCCACAAGATCGAGCACGCCAACCGCCGCACCGACACTTTGACCGTTGCCATGATCGACATCGACGGGTTCAAGGGCGTCAACGATACCCTCGGACACGGCATGGGCGATCTGGCCCTGCGGCAGGTCGGGCATCTGCTCGCGTCTAACGCGCGCGACACGGATGTGGTCGCACGTTACGGCGGCGACGAGTTTGCCTGGCTGATGCCGGAAACGACTGTCGAGGCGGCCCTGTTCGTCGCCGACCGTATCCGCCGACTCGTGCAGGAGATGCGCGCGGAGATCGACCTGCCTGTCAGTCTCTCCGTCGGCGTGGCCGCCTGCCCCGAAGATGCCGCCAGCCTGACCGATCTCATCGACTTCGCCGATGCCGCTATGTACCTGGCGAAAGACTCGGGCGGCAACCAGGTCCGGCGTTACGTCGCCGCCGAAGACCACCGCACCGCTTCCCAGAGGCGCGTCCGGCGTCCCCGCCCCCGTATCCCCCCTGCTGCCCCGAAACCCCCGCCTCCGCCGCCCAGCGATACCGCTCTTCGCCTGGACCTGTCGGATTAGGCCAAAGCGGGCGGGCCGCCGGCTAACATTCTGCGCGCGACCGCGACGTCGTCAGGCTTGTCCACGTCGGTCCCGACCTCTGGGTACTCCGAGCGGATCGCTGCCACCCGGCCGCCGCCGATCAGGCGGCTGACGCCCTCTTCCAGAGCCGGGACGGTGAGCAGGGAAGGCGAGACACACTGCGCCAGCAGAAGCCGCGCCGGCAGCCCCGCGCCGAGCAGACGGGCGACGCCGACCGCGCTCTTGCGGGCGTCGTAAGCGCGCGTGATGATGTCCCGGTGCGCCTCCAAAAACTGCGGGTTGACCAGCATGAGGTTCCCCAGAGTGAACCGCCCCTCGCGCAGCTTGATTGCTGTCCGCTTCATCTCGGGAAACCGCTCTCGGCAGCGCGCCAGCGGGACGTAGGAACAGCACAGGTCCGCACTGACCGCCCCTGGCGAGTGCGCCTGCCGGATAAAATCTTCCACCGCTTCGGGCATCAGAAAAGGGATGTCCGACGTGCTGACCAGAATCCGCGTGTTCGCCGTTTGTGCGGCCCGGACGCCCGCCAGCAGGTTGTCCAGCAGCGACGCGCCGCCTGGGATCTGCTCATAGTGCGGCCCGGCGGGAACGTCGCCGACCACGAAAACGTCGCCGACAGACTCGGCGTGGTGCAGAGCCGAGGTCACGTAGTCCAGCATCGTCCGCGCGCCCAGCGGCGTCAGGGCGCGGTTCGTCACGCCTGTCGCCGCCGCCATCTCGGGGCCGTTCGTGCCGCCCGCCAGCACAACGGCGTTGACTTTCACTCGCTCCAATCCCAATCTTTGCTCTCCCCGTCTTCATCCCCCGTCGTGTGGGTCACCCAGGTCTTGCCGAGTGAGCGCGCCTCGATCCGCGCCGCCACCTGCCGCGCGTCTTGGGCCGAGGCCGCCCGCTGGAACAGGGCCGCGCCGCTGCCACAGAGCAGCGGCCTGAAACTTTCATCAGGCGCGGTTATCTCAGCCAGTAGATGATAAGCCTCGGCAATGGCGGGATAGGCCGGCAGCACGACCGACTCGAAGTCGTTGGCAAGACTCCGCCCGCCCGCCTCCCATCTCGCTGTTGCCGCGCCCAGCGCACGGCACGGATGGGCGTCGAGCGCGGAGTAAGCCGTGGCCGTCGAGACGCCGACCGGCGGCTTGACCAGGACGACGTACCAGGCCGGCGACAGGACGGGCAGAGGTATGACCCGCTCCCCGACACCTTCTACCAAGGCCGTGCCGCCGTGAAGGAAGAACGGCACGTCGGCCCCCAGAGCCGCGCCGATCTCGGCCAGTCGCTCGGCAGACAGCTTCAGCCCGAACAGGGCGTCGGCGGCTTTCAGTGCCGCCGCCGCGTCGCTGCTGCCGCCTCCCAGGCCGGCCTGGGAGGGGATGCGCTTTTCCAAGGTGATGTCCAGGCCGCTCCGGTCGCCCGCGAGGACCCCACGCGCGGCGGCGACTTTTTGCACACGCACGGCGGCCTTGTGGACCAGATTTGTCTCGTCTGCGGGCACACCGGACGCCTCGGGGCCTGTGACTCGCAGGCGGACGCCGGGCTTTTCGGGCGTGTGCGTGAGGGTCAAGACGTCGTGCAGCGCGACCGTCTGCATGACCGAGCGGATGCCGTGGTAGCCGTCGGCCCGGCGCGCGCCGACATCGAGCGTCAGGTTGATCTTCGCCCGCGCTTGGAGGGTGATCGTCGTCATGGGCCGGTCCGCACGTTGGCGGCGCGGGCCTCGGCGAGTGCGTCGGCGAAATCTGAGGCGGTCGCGCGGTGGAACCGGGGCAGGCGCGCGAAGGCGTCCCCGAGCCGCACCGCGCCAAAGCGGTCGTCGAAGGTGAGCGCCTGGCCGATGAGGTAGCGCATCCCCAGGTCGTCCCGGCGGGCCAGCCAGGCCCGCGAGGGGCCGATCCGCGCGTACAGCGCGAGCGGCGGCGCGAGCAGCAGGCGCCGAAAGTTGGCCGCGCCGCTGAAGTCGCCCCACAGCGCCTCGACACGGGCGGGGCCGTCCGGGGGCTGCATGAACCAGCGCACCAGCAGCCTCTCGCCGAGGTAGCCGTTGGCCCAGTATTCGGGGGCCGTATAGCCCCCGATGGCGGGCAAGGCAAGATGGGAATACTCATGGACGATCTCGCGCAGCCACTCAATGGAGGGGCGTGGCGTCTGCGAGTCGTACAGGTAGAGGTTGCTCCGCCACTGCTCGCCGCCGCTCCGGCCCCCGGCGCAAAGCCAGACGTCAAACGGCGCGGCCCCGTTCTCGGGTTCGCGGCCTGTCCGCTGGACCAATGTCTGGTGCGCCAGGGCGAGCAGCTTCGCGGTACGTACGGCAAGCGGCTGGCCGGCCGCCTCGGGGAAATGCACCGCGCAGAGCAGCCGGGCCGGCTCGCCGGGAAGGTAGACGTAGGCGACTTTGGCGAAGCCCCATCCGTGCTGGGGTTCCGTAGCGTGAGTCGGAAGGTACGCCTTGGGAACCACGAGCGTCCCGAGGTCGTAAGGCAAAGGGGAAACGTCCACGGGCAGTGTCGGCAGCCATGCAGAAGGAAGCCGTGGGGGCAGGCCCGCGCTAACAGACGCCTCCAATGCCCGCGTCGCCGCAGCATCGCCGGGATGGGACTGGACCGCCGTAACCAGGGCACCGAGGGCGGCCTCGCTCGCTCCGACAGGGGTTGCCTGCCGCGCCAGCAGCGAGTCCAGTGTCGGCGGCCCGTCATCGGCGGAGGCCAGGCTTGACACAGACAGCAGGACGAGTAACGCGAAAACGAGCGCACGGGACATAACGCCATTATGACACAGGACGCCCGCGTTTCGGAAGACAAAACACAAGGCAGAACATGAACCTCCGAATCTTACTCGCCGTATTGGCCTGCTTCGCCCCCACGCTCGCCGCGAGGGCGACGGTCGGGGCCGACGCTGCCGCAGCCCCGCCCGCTCTTTCTGTCCGCGATCAAAAGCAGGCCGCCGACGAGATGAAGCAAGGCGCGGAGGCCTCCGCCGAGGTCAACAAGCACGTCAAGCTGGTCACAGACAAGGCGACGCTGGACCGGGTCAACGGCATCGGCCAGCGGATCGCCGCCATCGCCAATACCACGCAGTTCCGGGCGAACTACGGCAGCGACCGCGTGTACCCTTTCATCTGGCACTTCTTCGTGATCGAAGACAAAGACGTCAATGCCTTCTCGCTTCCGGGCGGCTACGTCTACGTCAACTCCGGCCTGCTCAAGGCCGTCCGCTCCGACGACGAGCTGGCGGGCGTCCTCGCCCACGAGATCACCCACGCCGCCCACCACCACATCCAGTCTCTGTCGCACGAGTCGAGCAAGATGACGACCGAGATGCTTGCCGGCCTCTTGGTCGCCGTCCTCGCCCACGTCCCCACCCAGGATATCTCGAACCTTGCCAACGGCGTGGGGCTTGCCCAACAGGGCATCCTGAACACGCGCTACAGCCAGGCCGCCGAGCGCGACGCCGACCACGGCGGCACGATTTTGATGCAGAAGGCGGGCTACAACCCCGTCGGGATGCTGACGTTCATGCGGATGCTCAAGCAATTGGGCGACCGCGGCCCGCAGGTCGAGATGGGCATCCTCCAGGACCACCCGTTCACCTCGGAGCGCGTCGGCTATCTCGGCGACCAGCTCAAAGAGATGCACGTTGAAATCACTCCGCGCGCTGTCCGCACTGTGACCGATGCCGCCCGCGCTTCGGTGCACATTGACCCTGCGGGGGGCCGCGACATCGTCTTCGACGGCCACACGCTGCCTTCGCTCTCTGACCCGGACGGGGACCGGACACAGGCCATCGTCACCCGCTTCAATGCCCAGCTCGATGCGGGCCTGGACCTCTACCAGATCGGCGTCAGCGGCGGCCAAGTGCTCCTCTCGGATCGGGCGTTGATCACGATCACGCCCGCCGATCAGGCCCTGCACAGCGGCCAGTCGCCCGAGACGCTGGCACGGACCGCGGCGGACGCCCTACGCGGCGGCTACTACGCGCAGACGTTCACCAGCAACGTCCGCTGATACGCACCGGACGCGCCGACAGCCCATGCCAACCCGAGCCAGACAGTGCGCCGTTCTTCTCGCCCTCTGCTTCGTGCTCCTCGTCTTCACATCATGCCGCGCCCCGACGCCGGCCCGTCCCCTCATCCCGCCCGGCCCTCCCCCGCCGGCGGCCTCAGACGCGCTTCTGCTGATCCCTCGGCCCAAGAGCGTCCGGCTCACCGGGACGCGCCTGCGGCTAACGCGGGACACGCGGCTCATTCTCGCGCCCGGAGCCGGGCCGCTGGACCGGATGGCGGCGCTGTCGGTACAGGCGGAACTGCACGGACGGCTGGGCCTGCCCCCGCTGCCAATCCGCCGCATATCACACAGCGTCAAGGGGGTGGGAGACGGCGCGGCGTGGATCATGTTCGGCGAGCCGGGCCGGGTGCCCGCCGTCGCCCGGCTGCTGCGCGCGGCGGGGGCTGCGCCCTGCCCCCGTGCGGAGGGCTACTGCCTGGTCGCCGGGCCGCGCGCGGTCGTGGTCGCCGGGCATGACCCGCGCGGCACGTTCTACGGGGCGCAGACGCTGTGCCAGATGCTGGACCGGGATGCCCAAGGCGTCTATACACCGCGCGGGCGCGTGGACGACTACCCCTCGCTCCCATGGCGCGGGGCGCACTTGTTCGTCGGCCACCATGCCCTGCCGTTCCACCAAAAGCTCATCGCCCGCATCTTCGCCCGGCTCAAGATGAACAACTTAGTGCTGCAATGTGAGCAGGCACGGTGGGACGCGCTGGGCAAGGCCCCCCCGCCCTGGGCCATGTCCAAGTCCGACCTGAAGGCTGACATCGCGTTCGCCCGGCGCTACGGCATGGCGGTCACGCCGCTTGTCAACTCCGTCGGGCACATGCCATGGCTTTTCCGCGACCCGGCGAACCTGCCGCTGGCCGAAGACCCGCAGACGCCGTATGCGGCCAACGTCGGAAACCCTGAAACGTACCGGCGTCTGTTCCGGCTTTATGACGAGGTCGAAGACACGTTCCACTCGGACGCCCTGCACGTCGGCGGCGATGAGGTCACTCAGCGCGGGCGCTTCCCTTGCCGAAGCTTGGCACAATACCCGACGGTCGCCGACGCCTTGATCGCCCACGTCACCCGTCTGCACGACCACCTGAAGGCGCGGGGTGTTCGGACGATGCTCTGGAGCGACATGCTGCTCTCGCCGGGCGACGCCCTCGACGCCACCAACGCGCCCACACCCGCCCAGGCCGCCCGGATGCGGGCCGGCCTGTCCCGCGACATCATCCTGGTTGACTGGCACTACAGCGCAGACGACCCGTTCACCAGCCCCCGGCTCCTGCGCCGGTCTGGCTTCGGGCCGGTCATCGGCGGGACCTGGGCCACGCCCGGCAACATCATCGGGTTCAGCCGCGCCCTGGCTTCGCGGGGCCAGGCCGGGCTGCTGCAAACGACATGGGCGGGTTACGACTCGTCCGAGGCCAATCTGAACCACGAACGTCACCAGTTCGCCGCTTTCGTGCTGGCGGCGGACTGCGCCTGGAACGGCGGCCAAATGGACGCCCGCCGCCTGCCGTATGACCCGGCCAAAGTCTTCGACCGGCTGTACAGGCCGACAAAGGCTTATCGAGAATAACCTCCCAGCCCTTGACAAGCGGCCAAGCGCCTGGGTATCATACGCCCCTACACTTTTTAGAAGATTTAGAAAGGAGCAGCCGCCATGTTCAACGCACGAATTGATACCAAAACAAGCACCAAGCATTCGCCCGTCCTCGCCGGACACGGCTTGGAGCGCCTCCGCGCCCAAGCATCCCGTCAGGCTGCTCCTTTTGCCGGAGGTCCCGTCTCGTAACACGCATCCCCTTGTGGTCTGTGAACAGAGACGCCCCCCGCAAAGGCCTGGCAGCCAGCGGGGGGCGTTTTTGCGTTTTGACAGCCGAATTCACACCCGGAGGAGGGGCGACGATGACGAACGATCTTACGGACTACACCGAGGAAGAACTAACCGAGGAGAGCCGGCCGCCGCTGTGCCTGGTCCATTATTTTGCCGAGCGGGCTGCCTATCCGCCGAAGCGCAACCCAAAGCCGCCAGGAGGGAAACTGATAGGCCGTGTGGCGGAGCGGGACGGCAACCTGATCATCCTGGAGTTCGCCCCTGCCCCGCGCAAGCCGCCCGAACGGTGGCGCGGCGGGCGGAGAGGAAAGAGCCTGGGGATGCGCGTCTGTGACGCGCTGATGCTCCTGCTGTTCTTGGCATCCATGCTCGCCTGCCTGGCAGCGTTCCGCTATTGACCGGCACCAAAAAGGGCGGGGCATCCGCCCCGCCCTTTTGTTTCATCGCGATTGAAATTCCGCGAAGACTTTTCGCACAAAAACATGGTCGCGGTCCAGCTCCAGGCACGGAATTTCGTTGCCGGTGTAGGAGTCCACGTGGATGCGGCGGAGCAGGACCCCTTTGTCCAAGGCGATGTCGATCAGCCGCAGGATGTCCGGCAGGTCCCGGTACTTCCAGGCGTCCGAGCAGGGCTGCGCGGCCTGCGGGGGTAGGTCGGCGGGGTCCCAATGCCCCTTGTTGTACAAAAACCGCCCCAGCAGGCCCTTCGCCATGTACTCGCGGTAGCTGTTCTGGATGTCGTCGGCGGTGAGCACGATGTCCGCGAAGTCGTCGCGCAGATCGTCCGGCACGTTATCGGGTTCGGAGAGCACGGGGTCGGGCGTGGGATGGATCTGGGACACCTGCCCGATGTCTTCGGGCAGCCAGACCCGGTCTACCAGGCCCTGCGTCTCGACCACGACCTGCCCCTGCTCTTGCATCCGTAGGACCAAGTCTTTGAACTGGACCAGCCCGTGCTTTTGCAGGCCGAAATGCGGCGCGCGCTCCCGCATCCGCAGGCCGAGCCAGGACAGCAGCGGGGGGTAGTTCCGTCCGCCTTCCGACCCGCGCTGCTCCCGCACCAGGCGCTCCAAGAGGCTCTGCGCCGCCTCCAAAGTCATCTCGGCGGGCACGGGCCGGTCCTCACGGGGAGACAGCGGTGTGGGAGGGGCGGCCTGGTCCAAATCCAGCGTGGTGGGGATGGGGGGAGGGCCGGAAGCCTCCCGGTCGCCCCCGACCTGCCGCTCCACACGGTCAATGTCCTGGTCATAGAAGACCATCTCGTCTACGAGGCTGCGGAGCCGGCCCGACGTGCTGCCGGAGACGCCGATCATGACGACGTACTTGCCCCGCCGGCGCAGGGCGGCGGCCACGTGCAGGAAGTCGGCGTCACCGGCCACCAGCACGAACGTCTCGACCTGATGGTCGGTGAACGAGACTTCGAGACAGTCCAGGCTCATGCGGACATCGACGCTGTTCTTGATCCGGTCGTGCTGGTCGGGGGCGCGGCGGGCGGGGACGTAGACCGGCTCGATGCCGGCGTGGTACAGGTTCATCTGGTCGAACGACTTGCGGTGGTAGTAGTCCTGCCAGTCGGCGTAGGCGCGTGCCACGACCGGACGGCCGTAGCGCCGGCGGACGGCCTCCATGAGCGCGGGGATGTTCGGCATCCGGCTCTCTTCGTACAGGCTGTACTTGAAGTTCTCCCAGTCGATAAAGAGCGCGACATCGCCGGTCCGCTCCGGGCGGGGCGTTTCGTCATCCGAGGGCATACAGGACTACTCCGGCGGGAACAGGACAAGGCGGCGAGCCGGCTCGCCGCCTTCAGGAGAAAAAGAGTTGGGCTGTTGTTACCAGCCCCGGCTCGCCATCAGTTCTTCCTTGGGCAGGGTGCTGATGTTGATGCCCACCATCGGCTCGCCGATGTCGTTTGAAATCTCGGCCAGCATTTCCGGGTCGTCGAAGTGCGTACAGGCATCCACCATCGCCCGCGCGCGCCGCTTGGGGTCGCCGGACTTGAAGATGCCGGAACCGACGAAGACGGCCTCGGCCCCGAGCTGGCGCATCAGGGCGGCGTCGGCGGGCGTCGCGATCCCGCCGGCGCTGAAGTTCGGCACGGGCAGCTTGCCGGTCCGGTGAATCTCGACGATCAGCTCATACGGCGCACCCAAATTTTTGGCCTCGGTCATCAGCTCTTCCAAAGGCATGGCCTGGATGCGCCGGATGCCGCCGAGCACGGTCCGCATGTGGCGCACAGCCTCGACGACGTTGCCCGAGCCGGCCTCACCCTTGGTGCGGATCATGGACGCACCCTCGCCGATGCGCCGCAGCGCCTCCCCCAGGTCGCGGCAGCCGCAGACGAAGGGGACTTTGAAGGCATGCTTGTCGATATGGTAAGCGTCGTCGGCGGGCGTCAGCACTTCGGACTCGTCAATAAAGTCCACGCCCAAGGCCTGCAAGATTTGCGCCTCGGCGAAGTGCCCGATCCGCGCCTTCGCCATGACCGGGATCGTCACCGCCCCCATGATGCCCTTGATCATCTTGGGGTCCGACATCCGGGCCACGCCGCCGTCCCGCCGGATGTCAGCGGGGACGCGCTCCAGGGCCATCACCGCCGTCGCCCCCGCCTCTTCGGCGATGATCGCCTGCTCGGGGTTCACGACGTCCATGATGACGCCGCCCTTCAGCATCTCCGCCAGACCGACTTTGGTCCTCCAGGTCGATTTCTGTTCCACCATGTCATCACCGTCCTGTCTAAGTTCGTTCTTTCCAAGAGTTTACCCGAAACGCGGCACGAATGGCAAGGCGCGGACGCAGGAGTCGGCGGGGGCGGGGGCGAACGGGGAGGGCATGGCGCTCCCAAAAGTACGCAGGGCACGGTCGAAGCACAGCCTCCGCTTTCGGCGCATCGGAGGCGCTTCTCTGGTCGTCGCCTTGCTCGTCGTGCTTCTGATCTACGCCGACGTGCAAAGTTCACGTCGGCTGATCTGCGCCGGAGTCGCCGCAGCGCCTGCGCGCCCGGTCGCGGTCGTGTTCGGCGCGGCGGGTTCGATCCTCTCGGACCGCGTGGCGACAGCGGTTGAATTGTACAAGGCCGGCAAGGTCCGCAAGCTCCTCATGACGGGTGACAACGGGTGGCAGGGCTACGACGAGCCGGACGAGATGAAGCGGGAGGCCGTCAGCCTCGGCGTCCCCGCGCGTGACATCGCCTGCGACTACGCGGGCTTCCGCACCTATGACAGCCTGTACCGCGCACGGGACATCTTCGGCGTCCGCTCGGCGATTTTGGTGACTCAGGGATACCATCTGCCGCGCGCCCTCTTTTTGGGGCAAAAGATGGGCCTGGACGTGGTCGGCGTGGACGCCGCCAAGCGCTCCTACGTCGGCCAGGCGGCGTTTGATCTGAGGGAGTTTGCCGCCGTGGAAGTGGCCTGGTTCCAGGCCAACGTCACCCGCCCCCGCCCGAAGTTTTTGGGTAAGCGGGAGCCGCTGTTTGCAGAGGAGGCGCACGATGCAACCTGATCTGCGTGACCCGGCTGCGCGTCGGCGTTTGTACGTGACACTTGCTCTGAAACGCGCACATCCCGGCAGCGGGAGTGGCCCGGAGACCCTGTGGACCAGGACATGGAGGCATCCCGTGTTTAATCTGAGGACCATCACCACCACTCCGTTTGTCGTCGTTGGAGGCGTTGCCACACGTCTGTATGCGCCGGAGCGCATGACGGACGATCTTGACGTGCTCATCCTGCGGGAGACGGCTGAAGAGTTCGGGCGCGAGTTGACGAGGGGTGGTTGCCGGATTGAGGGCCGTTTGACTGTCGGCGGCAGTCATTGGCGGATGCCGGACGGCATCTCGTTGGACGTGCTGGAGTCCGACGAACCGTGGGCGAGGGAGGCAATCAGACGTCTGCGGAAGGGGTCGGATGGTCTGCCGGTCGTCGCCTTACCCTATTTGGTCCTGATGAAGATGCGGGCAATCTGGGGCATAGACATCGGCGACCTGGGGCGGATGCTCGGGGCGGCGGACGACGCGGCGCTGAATAAAACGCGCGGCGTAATCCGATGCTACCTGCCGGACGGCGTGGAGGATTTGGAAAGCCTGATCTTCTTAGGCAAGCTGGAGTATCAGGACACGCGCGAAGGTCGGAGTTAGGGGGTAAAGGCAACCAGCCCTTTATAGGAACGCTCTAGTTCAGTCGCCAAACACGAATGCTTTCCCACCCGTTGTCTAGGTAGATGCCCGCCAGCGTCCTACCATCCGAGGAGAGGCCGCAGGAATCCGAAAAGTCGGTTGATCCGGTTCCAAACCACCGGCGAAGCCTCTTTCTTGGCTTAAGGCTCCAAAGTTCTAAAGGCCCGCGCGTGAACCCGTGAACGTCGGTGCGGCAGAACAGGAAGCGATCTTTTCCCGCCCTTTTGATCGGCCTCAAACTTGGCCCTGTTTCGGCTTTCGCATGGAACAGGAAGATGAGCGTGTGCTGATCCGGGGCGAAAAAAACCGGCCCATCGTCGTCAAACACCTGCCGCAGCCGGCGATCACCAACGCTCCAGACGGCGGTGTTGCCCACGGCGCCTGGCAGGCTGCTGGTCGCAGCGGCGAGGTAGCGCCCGTCATCGGAAAACGCAATATTGTAGGGGAGGGGAATACGGGCGACTAATTTGCTCTTCAGCGTCAGGTCCTGCGTCCGGTACAGCCGCACCCCACAAGGCGAGTCGACAGGATAACTTCCACATGCCACCGTACTGCCGTCAGCAGAAAATGCGATGCCTCCCAGCCCAAATGATGCATCGTCAGGAAGGACAACGAAGCGGAGGCGTTTTCGGAGATGCACGTCGTACAGAGTGAGTGTCCAAAAACAATCCTCTGTACGATGGGAGGGAGCGAAATAAAAGTAGATGTAGGCGAGCAAGCGCCCATCTGAGGAGAGAGCGAAATCGTGTACGTAATTGCTGACTGCCACTCGCTTGCTTTCTGCGCGTGCGTCACGGAGATAGAGGGTCCCTGAGTCATCCGCATCTTTGGACTCCGAATAAGCCAGCGTCTTTCCATCAGAGGACAATGTTAGCCCTATGATCTGATTGTGCTGAAGCGAGATCTCCTGGAGAAGTCGCGCGGGAGCGGCCTGGGCTGGGAAATGTAGCCACAGGCTTGTCAGCAAGAGCAAGATAACGAGGCGAGTTGTCATAACTCCCGCCGATACTCCAATGCTTGAATAAGCGTCGCCTGGTCCGCGTAATCCAAGTCGCCGCCGACGGGCATCCCGTGGGCGATGCGCGTGACCTTCACGCCCAGGGGCTTGAGCAGGCCGGCCACGTACATGGAAGTGGTGTCGCCTTCGACCGTCGGGTTGGTGGCGAGGATGACCTCTTCGACGGTGGGGTTCCCTTCGGCGACGCGCTGCTGCAAGTCGCGGACGCGCAGCTTGTCCGGGCCGATGCCGTCGAGCGGCGAGATCACGCCCTGCAAGACGTGGTAAACGCCTTTGAACTCGCCCGTCTTCTCCATCGCGATCAGGTCACGCGGCTCGGCGACCACGCACAGGCGGGCGTGGTCGCGGTGCGTGTCGGCGCAGATGTCGCAGACGTCGCCCTCGGAATAATTGTGGCAGATGCGGCAGAACTTGATGCTGGCTTTGATCGTCGTCAGGGCATCGGCCAGCGCGCGCGTCTCTTCTTCAGGCAGGCGCATCACGTGGAAGGCCAGCCGCTGCGCGCTCTTGGGGCCGATGCCGGGCAGCTTCTCGAACTCGCTGACCAGCCGCGCCAGGGGCTTGGGGTAATAAACTGCCATAGGGTGTTGGGTGGGGGTGTTAGAACAGGCCGCCCGGCATCCCGCCGCCGCTCAGGCCAGGCGGCATGACGCTCTTCAGGCGCTCCTCGCGCAGGACGTTGGCCTTCTCGACGGCCTCGCGCACGGCCAGCGTCACTAAGTCTTCCAGCGCTTCGACATCATGGGGGTCTACGACTTCGGGGGCGATCTTGATCGTCAAAATCTCCGCCTTGCCCGTGGCCGTGACGCGGACCAGGCCGCCGCCGGCCTGCCCATCCACGCGGGCCTCGTCAAGCTCCGCCTCGACGCGCTGCGCCTCTTCCATCGCTTTCTGCGCCTGCTTCATCAGATCGCCCAGTCCACCGGGGAGCTTGCCAAACGGGTTCGCCATGTGTTTTATCCTTTCGGGTCGTCGTCCAGCAGCCGCCCACCGAAGACAGCGATCACTTCGTCCACGAACGCACCGGGCTTGTCCCCGGCGGCCGGTGCCGGGAGCGGGGCCGGCGTGGGAGGAGGCGCGGACATCGGAGCTGCCCCGTGACCCGGTGCGCGCATCGGGAGCGGCTGCCCCTTCAGGATGCCTCGAACCTTGTAAAAGCCCGGCTCCGTGCCAAGTGTCTTGTTGATCGCCTCTTCCACGACCTCGCGCCCGCGCGCGTTCTTCTCCACCTTATCGACGTTGAAGTCGCTGGTGAATTGCAGCGTCACCGTCTGCCCGGTCAGCGCAATGGGCTGGGCGTCGCGGATGATCGCCGCCGTGGCGGGCTTGCTGCTGAGGCGATTGACGACCTCGCGCCAGGACTTTTGGAGGCGCAACAGCTCCGGCGGGGCGTCCGCGTCCGGCTCGGGCTTAGGGGGCATGGGTGCGGGCGTCTCGACGGCCACCTGCTGCACCCGCAACAGATCATCAGCTTCCTCGTGCTGCTCCGGGGAAACGACGATGGCGCTGGGCAGCGCCTCTTCGTCTTCTCCGAGCGGCAGCGAGTCCAGATCGTCATCGCCCGGCAGCAGCGTGTCCATGCCCGCGTCGTCATCTAAATCCGTGTCGTCGTCGGGCACCTCGTCGTCGGCCAGAGGCGGCGGCATGTCATAGGGGACGGCGGGCGGCAGAACCGGCTCGGCAACGGGGGCAATGACGGGCGTAATGAGAGGCGCATGGCCGTTCGAGCGTATGACCGGGGCGGTCGGTTCTCTGAAAACGGGCCGCTCGACGCTCGGAGTCTTGACAGCTTCGGGCTGGGGGGTGACAGAAGCGGCAGGTTGAGGGGCCGCGGCGGACGACGGCAGGCGCATCAGCTTCAGCAGTGCCATCTCCAGAAGCAGGCGGTGCTGGCTGGAGCGCTTCGTGTCCTGCTCCGCCGCCGTCAGCGTTTCCAGGGCCAGGAGCAGAGCCGAGGGCGCGAAGCGGGCCGCCTGCGCGCGCAGCCGGGGGCCGTCGTCCAGGGCGTCCTCGGGGGCGGCGCGCGCCCCGACGCCGACGAACAGCATGTCGCGGAACCGCTCGGCGAGGCTTTTCAGGAACTGCCGGACGTCTTTGCCGCTCTCCAAGATCGTCCCGGCTAGGGCAAACGCCCCAGCAGCGTCCGAGTCGGCGATCAGGTCCACGACCTGCGCCAAGACGTCTTCGCCGATAGTGCCCAGCACCAGCGTCACGTCCTGGGCCGTGACGTGTTCGCGCTGGTAGGCCAGGACCTGTTCCAGGAGCGAGAGCGAGTCGCGGTACGAGCCGTCGGCGGCGCGGGCGATCAGCGTGACGGCAGCGGAGTCAGCCTTGACTCCTTCAGACTGGAGCACCTGGGTCAAGCGGGCCGAGATCTGCGAGACCGAGCCGCGCTTGAACTCGTATACCTGACACCGGGAGGCGATGGTGATGGGCAGCTTGTCCAGTTCGGTCGTCGCCAACACGAAGACGACCCGATCCGGCGGCTCTTCCAGCGTCTTGAGAAAGGCGTCCATCGCGTCCCGCGAGAGCTGATGGGCCTCGTCGATGATGTAGACCTTGTAGCGGCCCTCCATCGGCGGGAACTTGATGCTTGCCACCAGGTCGCGTACGTCGTCTACCTTGCCGTGCGAGGCCGCATCCATCTCCAGCACGTCCACGAACGATGACGCGGCGACGGCCCGGCACGGCCCGCAGACGCCGCACGGTTCGGGGGTGGGGGCGGTCAGGGTGCCCTCCGGCCCGATGCAGTTCAGGGCTTTGGCGAGGATGCGCGCACAGGTCGTCTTGGCCGTCCCGCGTGTGCCCGTGAACAAGTACCCGCTGGCGATGCGGCCTTCTTTTAAAGCGTTCCGCAGCGTGGTCGTGACGTGCTCCTGCCCCACGACATCCTCGAACGTCTGGGGCCGGTATTTGCGATACAGGGAGATGTAGGCCATACGCCGGTAGTATACCCCAAGCCGGGCGGGGAAAGATTTTCAGCCCGGCCCGCCGATCCCGTCCGCTCCCGGCATCGGGCGGAGATTACAGGGTGAAAGGGGACGACACATGGACGATTGGCAGCTTCTCCGCCGGTTCGTCGAGCACGACTCGCAGGAGGCGTTCGCCGCCCTGACCAAGCGCTACCTCGGCCTCGTCTACTCGGTCTGCCGCCGCGAGCTGGCCGACGCCGAGACGGCGGAAGACGTGACGCAGGCCGTCTTTCTCATCCTGGCCCGCAAGGCACCCAGCTTGCGCCGCAATGTCGTCCTGTCCGGCTGGCTGTTCCAGACGGCCCGCTTCGCGGCCAAAAATGCGCGGACTCGGGCGCAGCGGCGGGCGGCCTACGAGCTGAAAGCGGCGGAGTTGATACAACAGCAGGTGACGGGGGAAGACGCAGCCTGGGCCGAGATCGAGCCGGTCCTGAACCAATCGCTCGCGGCCCTGCGGGAGGGCGAGCGCGAAAGCGTCCTGCTGCGCTTCTTTCAGGGCATGAGCTTCGTCGAGACAGGCACGACCCTGGGCGTGTCGGAGGAAGCCGCCCGCAAGCGCGTGACACGGGCGCTGGAGAAGATGCGCCGGTTCTTCGGCCAGGAGGGCATAGTCGTTCCGGGCGCGGCCCTCGCCGCCCTGCTATCCGCCCACGCCGCCAAGGCGGTTCCGGCGCAGTTGACGGGCGAGATAGTCAAGACACTGGCGGGAACTGTGCCGGGTCAAGTCTCACTCATCTCGCAAGGAGTATTACAAGCGATGAACATTTTCAAACTCAAAGTCGCCGCCGGGGCCGCCGCTCTTGTTCTGGCAGGGGCCACCGCTTATGCAGTGGCACAGGCTGTCCCCGCGAAATCCGTCGGCGGGACCAGTGTCGATCTCGACGCCCCTGTTAACAATGCGCCAACGGGGTTCTCGGCACCCGGAGAGAAAGACGCAGTGCGGAACGTCACCTTCGTCGGCAAAGTCTGCTACAAGGATGGGAGACCGGCGGGAGCAGTGGAAGTCGCCGCACAGATACAAAATACTTTCAGCATGAAGCGACTGGAGGCTCTCAGCAAGCCTCCAAGCGGGGGAGGCAGCGTTGAGATCAAGTTCTCGAAGAAGGACCAGGAGGAGAGCTGGAACAACACCATGAGTGGGCCGGACGGCTCCTATCAACTGCCCGTCGGCGCGAACATCCCCTACAACGTCATGGTCTTCGACACCACTGGCAAGTGGGTCGCCGCCGCTCTTGAGGGGAAGTCGGGCGCACAGAACAGCACCGTCGAGCTGCCCGATCTTGTCCTGACCAAAGGTGCCCTTGTTGTCGGGCGGGTGACAAGTTTCGGTGTGCCTGTCCCCCGAACGGTTGTGCAGAGCTACGGCCCGCACCGTCCGGCGACGACGGCGGCGACAAGCTCTGCCTACACAGACCTCTCAGGCCACTATCGCCTGCGCGTGGCCCCAGGCACTAGCCGCGTCTACGTCGCGTCCGGCTCTGGGAACGCATCCCGGAACGTCACCCTGTCAGTAGGCGAGATAAAAACCGTGGACCTCGCGGCTCCGTAGCAGGCTAGCAAGCAGAAAGGCCGGGGGAGAAGTCTCCCCCGGCCTTTCTATTTCACGCGCGGCACTGATGACCGGAACACCGGACGGCACACGGGCGGCGGGCTTTATCGCTGCTACGTTCCCGTCCTGACGAGGTTCAGGCGTCGTCCGTTGCGACCGGGTCCAGCCATCAGAACCGCGCGTCTGGGGGGATTATACCCGACGCGGGCAGGTTTTAGAAGTCCTTCTCGCCCGCTCCCGTGATGTCCTCACGGCTCAGGTGGTAGGTTTTGACCAGGTAGCGCAGGCCGGGGACCGGCGAGACGTCGCCGGGCAGCATCGCCTTGCCGTCCGAGACTTGGAGATAAGGCTGGTCGAGCGCCAGGCCTTCACCCTTCCAGCCAATGCGGTCCTGCACCTGGATGGGAGCATCGTTCGGGTTGTTCGGGACGAACCAGACCTGGACCGTGTAGCGCGGGGCCTTGAACGAGTACATGTCCGGGTCCTGGCTCATGTCGATCTTGCGGCCCTGGTCGCCGCCGATCTTGCCCTGGCGGACAGAAACGGCATCCTGCATGATCGTCACGCCGGGGTCTACGGCGGAGGAGAGGGTGTAGGTGGACAGGCTGGGCCGCGCGTAGCCCGCGTCCTGGAGACGGATTTCGACACGGCAGCCGTCCACCGGCCCGAACGTGCGCTCCCCGGTTTCGAGGATGAACTTGGTCGCCCCAATGGCCTCCAGCGTCCCTTTCAAGACGAACACCTTGGGGGCGACGCGCACGAGCTGCGGGGCGAAGTGCATGTTCAGCGGGGTCTTCGTGTCGATGGGCCGATACTTCAGGCGTCCCTGCAACTCCTTGATCTGCTTCTCGGCGATTCCCCGGTCCTGCTGCTCGGAGAAGTCGGTCGGCCCGACCTTCTGGATCAGCTTATCGTGCAGGGCCAGGCAGGCGTTCCACTGGGCAAGGGCGGCCTGCTCGCTGCCGCTGAACTCCTGGGCATGGGCCAGGCCGTGGCCGACCGTCATCACGCCCTTGTCCGCCTGCGCGAACTCGGTGGGGTCGTTCAGGTCTTTGCCGTTGACGACGTTCCAGCCCTTCGCGAACCACGCCGCGGACTGGGGGAAGTCCTCGATCTTGCGGAAGTAATGCACGAAGGCCATGTCTGCGTACATATCGGGCTGGTCGGGGTTGTTGTCGATGCCCTCACGCAGCAGGGATAAAGACAGAGGGATGTAGCGCCGGTCCGACCGCTCCTGCGAGTCGGTGAAGTTGTAGTCCATGTGCCACGCGCCGGTCTCGTAGACGTCGATCTGGTGCGGGTCGAGCCAGGTGATGACGCGGATCAGGGGCATGATGGCGGCGTAGTCGCCGTTGTGGAAGAACTCGTCGGTCCGCACCCACAGCAGCCCGGCCACGGCCTCGCGGAAGCCTGTAAAAGCCCCCAGGGCGAACTCGATGGGCAGGTTCTTGCCGGCACTGCCCAGACTCTTGCTCGGCGCGTAATTTTTTTGGTAGATCGGATCCATCCGGCTTTGGAGCAGCCCGAGCGGGATGAACAGCAGGAGGACGATGGCGAGCAGTACGTTTCGCCGCGACTTTGTCAGCATGTTACACCTCCCGCCGGTCGAACATCAGCGTCCCGGCGGTCAACAGAAGAATGGTATACAGAATGGCGTAAGCGACGCTCATGCCGATGTAGGCCGGTTCTTGAACGACGTGGACGCCGGGGTTGATGATCGGGTTCTGAATGTTGTAGTCGCCGAAATTCGGCTGCAAGAAGTGCAGGACGCTCAACGGCCCGGTGGTCGGCAGAACGGGCGCGCTGCCCAGCAGCCAGACACCGAAGGTCAGGAAGAAGTTGACCACGGGCGGCAGGAAGACCGAGAAGAACATAGCGACCGCGCCCAGCAAGGTCATCTGCAAGAAGATCATGGTCAGCCCCTTGAAGAGGGCAGGCAGGGTAGGCGACAAGGGCTGCTCATACCCATGCAGCTTGACGGCCATGATGAGCAGGAAAATGGCACCCATCAGCGCGATGTTGGACAGGACGGTCATCAGGCCGCCCAGGAACTTGCCCGTGAGGTACTGGTAGCGCTGGACCGGCTTGGACAGGATGCTGTAGATCGTCCGCCGCTCGATCTCGGCGGGGATCAGCGTGATGTAGAGGATGATGGAGATGAAGACGCCCGCCAGCGAGATCACGCCAAGCCCCAGGCTCTTGGTGACGTTCAGGTCGCGCGCGGGCGTCAGTGCCCCAAAGGCCATGCCCATCAGCATGATGCCCAGGCCGCCGAACAAAAAGACGAGCAGTATCTTACGCCGGATCGCCTCGCCGAAGGTGCTGGAGGCTAGGAGCCAGATCGTGTTCATCGGCGTACCTCCATGCTCTCGGCTGACGACGGAACGGCGAAGGCCGTGCCGGTTTCGACCTCGCCCGCGTGGACGACCTCGTAGAAGATGTCTTCCAGTGTCCGCCGCGTCTGAGTCATCGAGATGACGTCGCCGCCGTTCGCCCGCACCCAGTCCAGGACACGGTTCTTGCTCTCCGTCGAGGCTTTGGTGGTCAGGATCATCGTCTCGCCGACCGGCTCGACCTTGTCCGTGATGTCGCGTAGGGCCGCCATCTGTGCTTCACCCACCTTGACGTGCTCGGCGACGATCTCGATGCTCGCACCCGCGATCAGCTCGTCCACATGCCCGATGCGGCGAATCTTGCCGCCGTGCAGGATCGAGACGCGGTCGCAGACCAGCTCCACGTCGGACAGTTGGTGCGACGACAGAAAGATCGTCCGCCCCTCGGCCTTGAGGTGCAGGATCAGGTCGCGGATGTCCCGGTGCGCGACCGGGTCCAGGCCCGACGTCGGCTCGTCGAAGAACAGCAGCTTGGGGTCATTAATGAGCGCCTGGGCGATGCCGACGCGCTGGAGCATGCCTTTGGAGAACGCCCGCAGGGGCTTCTTGCCGGCCCCTTGCAGGCCGACCAGCTCCAGCAGATAGTCCACGCGCTTCTGCTTCGGCGCACCCGACAGCCCGAACAGGCTGCCGTAGAAGCCGACCACCTCGTTCGCGTTCATGTGTTCGTAGAAGTAGGGCGACTCAGGGAGATAAGAAATCTTCTCTTTGACGTCGATGTCGCCGGCGGGCTTGCCCAGGACGAGCACCAGGCCCGCCGTGGGGAAGATCAGGCCGAGCAGGGTCTTGATCGTGGTCGTCTTGCCCGCGCCGTTCGGCCCCAAGAAGCCGAAAATCTCGCCCTCGTAGACGTCGAGGCTGATGTTGTTGACGGCCACGACTTTCTTGTACTGCTTGACCAGGCCCTTGATCTCGATGGCCTTGTTCAACCCATCCGCACTCGGCGCGGTCGTCACGTCATCGGGCCGCGTCATCGCGGCGTCTTGCACAGTGTCCTGCGCGGTGAACTTTTCTGCCATGCTGGGCTGCGTTCCTTTGGAAGAGGGAATAACGGCTGGTTACGTCAGGATACGGGGAACGCGCCGCTTTAGTGCCGGCCTCGGGGGGAGAAGAAGCCAGAAAAGACCAAAAATGGCGTGGGGAGGCGGCGCGGCGACGTTGCCCTCGCGCTAGTATACAACGGGGGTAGGGGGTCTGTCAAGAAAATGGTGTGGAAGACTCTGGCGCTCGTGCTGACGGCGTGAGAGCAGGCCCCTCATCCCGAACGTGTCGACGGCCACGGCTGCTCAGGCCTATTAAGGCCGGTCTTTTACTGCTCGTAACGGGGTTCGCCACGTCGCTGGGTTGCGGCGCGCCAGGGTGACGGGGCGGTAGGCGCGGGCGGGTGAGGACCGCCGCACCTGCCCCTGAAGGGTCAGGGGTACGTTTACTGCCCCACCCGCCCGACCATCCCGCGGGCGCGTCGTGATGGTTATACCTGGGGCGGCGGTATAGTACTTGTGAGGCCGCAGGGCGTGAGCGTTCGCGGTTGGGTAGGCAGTTCAGAGATTTGTGGCAGAAAGTTTTGCGGCATAACAGGGATTTGGGTGGCTTGTGTAGTATTTTATGTGTGTGGTATTCAATTGGCAGAGAAATCGCGTCAGACGGGTTCGCAGGGCGGTAGATGCGAATGCGGTAAAAGCCTGCAAATGAACGCATTATGTTGCAGAAGCGCGGCATAGTACTTGTTAGGCCGCTGTTATGGTGCTATCTGTCGGCGAATACATCGAGGAAGAAGGAACCGCTCATGCCCGTTGGCACATTAACACTCCATCGTTTTAATGGCGACGAAGTTTTCAATGTTTCCGATGCCACAATCTCCTACTTCGTGGGCGAAAGTGATGTTACGGTCAATCTTGAGGTAAATACTGATGACCAACCTGTCAAGCTTCTACCGGATACAGAAGAGTTACGCGGAAGGCCTAATGGAGCGTGGCAACTCAATTTGCCAACCTTTGACCCCAACGGTCTCGTGGGCAAAACCTTTTCCATTCCGCAAGGCTACGACGAGGAAGCCGAAGAATATCTCGCCATTTTCTATTATGTCGAGCATGAGACGATTGATAACAATGAGATAGTGATTAACGGGCGTGATGGAGATAGGTTTCAGGTTCAGATAACCGGTACAGTGCCGGACGTGAATTATTATGACGGTTCTAAGCCAGCCACAAAGGTTGTAGTCCAGGCGAGTTTCGCGTTATCACAGTCAGCAGAGCCGATTGACCCCGTCGGTTGAAAGCCTTACTTGCAGCGGTCTTACAATGCGCTGCACCGACCGCGCCTGGCCGCCCCGGACTTTAGTCCGGGGTGATTCACCGGACGCCAGTAGCCTGCGTTATGCTCTGCTTGGCGGTCAGCTATGCGGGCGGGTGTCGCGGGTGAGTTTAGTCGTTAGATACTGTATTGGTTGTCAAGCCTTCGTTGCGGTCGCCAGCGCGATTGTTGCGTCGAAA
>JAABUQ010001039.1_pt1 | contig 62517 bp, 69 predicted proteins | sample 5560001 | NCBI WGS metagenome assembly JAABUQ01 (sample SAMN10711888, study PRJNA513371) | rock metagenome | isolation source: Antarctica rocks | place: Antarctica: Victoria Land, Finger Mt nord | collected 2015-12-18
GATACGGGCTCGGTCGCCCAGGCATTCATTCGAGTTCCAAAGCAGCAAGTGTGGCGACCCGAAGCTAAGCTCGATCTTTAAGATCTACGTACGACCGATCTGCCACAAAACAAACATACAAGCGTGCAATTCTTGACCATTGGAGCAGTGACCCCAGTTGTTCCGGGCGCCTAGAAAATTCCTACCGGCGAGATCTCTTGCCGGGTTTCTCGGTTTCTCTTTGGTGCCCTAGGCTCGCCAGTACGACCGTGATTAATCCAACAATCAATTCGCGAAGCTCATCCGTCGTCGTCGCCGAGCCTTTGAATCCCGGCACAGCGCTCGTGATAATCCGCGCGATGTGGACCGAAGAAAGGTTGACGTTGGATTGCCGGCGGACGAGCGGATCTATAACTTCCGCCACAAGGGCGATGAAGTCGGAGGTTGTTTTGACCATCACTTCGGTGGCGAACTGGTAACTGCTTTCGTAGAGATCCTTCGTGTCCGGGGACGCCAGCATCATCTCGAATGGACGAACGCTCCATATATCGAAAGCAAATGTCAGCTTTTCCTTGATGGTTGCGAAGCGACTCAATCCTTGGCGAATTTCATCAAGAGTCGCCGTGAACACCCTGGCCAGAAGAGCCTTGAAGATTTCTTCTTTGGAAGGGAACACAAGGTATAGGGCGGGCCTCGACATGCGCGCGGCCCCAGCAATATCGGCCATGGTCACACGTTTGTACCCATACCGCAGGAAGACCTGCTTGGCCGCTTCAATGACCTTATCTTCACTTTTTCCCGTCATGATTTTATTCTTGACAACTTATGTCCATGTGTCAATACTAGACATTGGGACACGATCTGTCCGGTTGACAAGAGCGCGCCGGGGAACCCTGCCGCTAGGTTGGCAGGGGCTTGGATCAAGGCACGATGCTTGTGCGGGGCTACAGGGCTCAACTTGCGGCGATAAACAGTGAGAAATAAGGAGATTCGATGAAACTGAAAAACAGGACAATTCTGATAACGGGCGGTACAAGTGGGATCGGCCTTGAGTTGGCGAGGCAACTTCTTCAGCGCGGTAACACGGTCGTCATCACCGGCCGGGAACCGGAAAAGCTCGCCGCTGCCAAGCGGACTTTACCGGGCGTACACACCTTCCAGAGCGATGTGAGCGACTCTGCGGCTATTACGGCGCTGCATGAAAGCGTATTGGCGCGCTTTCCGGCGCTCGACACCCTCATCAACAACGCCGGAATCATGCGCAACCTGAAGCTCAATGAGGACCATGACCTGCGGGATGTAACACGAGAGATCGACATCAACTTGAGCGGGCCGGTTCGGATGATTCAGCAGTTCCTTCCGCATCTCAGAACCCGAAAGGGAGCGCTGATCGTCAACGTCTCCTCCGGACTGGCTTTTATTCCTTTCCCGATCGCGCCGGTGTACTGCGCCACGAAAGCCGCCCTTCACTCATTCACCCAATCGCTGCGTGTGCAGCTCGACGGCACGAATGTGACTGTGGTCGAGCTGGCGCCGCCGGGAACCGAGACGCCGCTGTTTCGAGGCGAGTTCGCGGAAGAGATGAAGGGGCAAAAGGGAATGGATGTGACGGTGCTTGCCAAACAAGCCATTGCAGGGATCGAAGCGGGGAAGCTCGAAATTCGCCCGGGGCTGAGCAATGTCCTGAAAGTTATGAGCCGGGTAGCACCCCAATTCATGCTCAAACAAATGGCGAAGATGAGCAAGCCCAAGGCGGCCCCAACGCCAAAGGTCGGAAGACTCCATGCATAAATATTTGGTTTATGCCGCTTACGGGCTGCTGACGTTCGGCGGTGTGATGCATTTTCTCGTTGATGTCGTCGCACAATATGCGCGCGGAAAGCGCGTCCCTGGCCCCGCGACGACGTTGTATTACGGCTTGAACACCGCTTACGCGCTCAGTCAGGTCCTTTTCGGCCTGATGGCTCTGCTGATTATCGCTTGCCGAGATGCGCAGAAGGGAGAACAAGCTGCTCAGCGCCTGCGTGAAGCAGGGGGTAATGTGAAAGTTCTGCCGCTAGATTTGGCCAGCCAGACATCGATCAGGGCTTTCGTCGAGGGGTTCCGACGTGGTCAATTTCCTCCCCTCGCCGGTATCGTATGCAATGCTGGCATGCAGAACGTCGCCACTCCCACAAGAACTGAGGAGGGCTACGAGACAACGTTCGCAGTCAATCATCTGGGCCACTACCTGCTGACCCGCCTGCTGCTCCCTGAACTTGCTAGCGACGCGCGCATCACTTTCGTATCCAGCGGAACGCACGACCCCAAGCAGAAGACCGGTATGCCCGAACCACTGTACATCACCGCCGACGCGCTGGCGCACGATTTCGAAACGAGTCCAAAGGCGGGCAGGCGCCGCTATACGACGTCCAAGCTCTGCAATGTCTACTGCACCTATGAATATGCCCGCCGCTTGGCCGCGTCGTCGGACCCGCGCTTGCAGTCGCTGCGGGTAAATGCTTTCGATCCTGGCCTGATGCCGGCCACTGATCTCGCGAGGACCTATTCAGCGCCACTTCGCTTCGTCTCGCGGTATGTCCTGCCCGCACTGTCGCTATTCGTCAGCAACATCCAGAGTCCGGCGACATCCGGGCGGCGCCTCGCGCTGCTCGCTTCAGGCGGCGAGGGATCAGCGACGGGCAAATATTTTTCCGACGGCCGCGAGATTCAACCATCCGCGGCGTCATACGACACGCAGAACGCGCTCGATCTTTGGAACACAAGTGCTCAAATGACCGGCCTTCCCTCTGAGCTGTCTCTGGCAACACCCCAGCCTCTGACGAATGGCGGATCGACTACGAGTAAAGCACCAAGCGATGGGGGCTTCAATGAGGAGGAAAAAAAGCCTCGGCTGACTCTGCTGGGGCGCGCCATCAGCTATTTCGAACCATGATCGGGCGCCGCTCATCTGGAACGACCCCACAGGAGTGATTTTGACAGGCAGTCACGCGGAGTCGCCAGTTTGAAAGCATCAATCCATCAGATCGAATTGCGCCACCTGCGATACGTCGTCGCTATTGCCGAGGATCTGCATTTCGCGAGGGCCGCTGATCGGCTTCACTTGGCAGCACCATCGCTCAGTAAGCAGATACGGCAACTCGAAACTGTGCTCGGCTATCCCCTATTCGAACGCAAGACGCGGCAGGTTCTCCTGACGAATGCAGGCGCGGCTTTTGTTTTGGAAGCTCGCGTGGCCCTGAACCATGTTGCTCTGGCAATTGATCTGAGCGCGGCTGCGAACATCACTGAGGCGGGAGCCATGGCAATAGGATACTCGCCTTGGGTTGACTTGCCGTGGATTATGAGGGCAAGAGAAAGCTTTTGCCACAATGCCGCATCTGGGGTGGTTCTCCAAAGTGAGTGCAGCGCGTTGCAAATAGAAGACATCCTGACAGGCCGCCTTAGCGCGGGAATCGTGATTCTGCCGATTAAGACGGATGGACTGAGCGTGGCGGTGCTTCGGCACGAGCGTCTCTTGCTGGCGTTGCCGGAAGGCCACGCGCTCGCGAGGGTTGAGGCAATTGCATTCCATTCTCTCATTGGTGAACGATTTGTCTCTATCCCGGCATCTCGAGAGCCGGCACTAAATGAACATTTGCAGGAGCTCGGCCGCCGGAACGGGTTCGTACTAGACGTGATTCATGAAGTCGTCAGCGTCTCAGAGGCGCTTGAATTGGTTGCAGCCGGAATCGGTATCACGCTCGTCCGGGCATCTGCTGCCGCACTGCTTCGGGCTCGTGGGGTTGTCTTCCGCGAGTGTGCGGAGCCGCTGACCGTGGAGGTCGGCCTCGCGTACGCCTTGGAGCGGCCGCCGGTGGCTTTAGAGCAACTCGTGAAGCTCTTGCGGCAACCGTCAGTGAGAACGCCTAGCGATCCGATGGGATAGGGGCATCACGTTCAGAATTGGCGAGTGATTCTTGAGCCTTTCGGACCGTCCGTTCTGCGTAGTCGGTTACGTCGCTCTTTTCGCCTTGGCGAAAACCGGAGATTGCCGTGACCACTTGGTGCGGGGAGTCGCCGCGGGCAAGTGCGCGTTTGGCGTAGGCCCAATCGCGTTCGGATTGAGAGAGGCCCGTCCGTGGAAGGTCACTTGAACGTGCTGGGGTTAGGGTTCTGACGCCGGATGAATCGGCGTGGGTGCGCGGGAATTGGTCAGGAGTGTACGTTGCGGAAGTCCGGGTCTCTGCTCGCACGACAAACGGCTTGCCGTATTTATGATTCATGTAGCCGGGCAATCTAAGGACCCGACTGCTATCGGTGGCGGCGGGATCGGCTCCCAGTTCGCGGACCAAGTGACGCATGAGGCGTTCGACCTCTTCCTGCTGGAAGCCTTCGACCTTCCAGACCACTTGCCATTTCCCTGGTGAGGAATTGACAAGGTAGTTGGGTTCAGGGAGGTCGTCGCGTTTAATCATCGACTGAACGGCGGCGGTGCCGTTGTGGTCGAAGTCAAGATAGATGTGGCGGATTGCTGCGACGTCTTCTTTGGTGCGGGTGTGGGCGTCGGGCTTCAGGGTGTTCATTCCGACGTACACTTCGTACCTGCTGGCATTCGCGTGGCGAAGCCATGCCTGGAACTCGCGCTCGGAGATCTTGTCAACACCGGCGATTCGCTGGATGACCTTGTGTGTCTGCTTCTGGATCAAAACGACGGCGATCCGGTCGCCGGATTGGAAGTTCTCCCGGAGGTAGCGGATGGGGATGTCCGGGTCCATCGAACCGCCGGGTCTACTCGCGCCGATAGATGGGGGTGAACTCGTATTTGTCGTTCGCTGGATCATAGCTATTGACCTCCACCAATTCGGAAACGTAGCGCCGGCCTTGACGGCGTTCGATGTGCAGGAGTAGATTCACGGCATCGGCGATGTTGGATCGAATGGCCGCGTAGGGCAGCTCGACTCCCGCTTGCAACACGCAACTGGTCAAACGTCCGATGGCCTGTTGAGCAGAATTCGCGTGAATCGTCGACAGGGTGCCGGAGTGGCCGGTGTTCAAAGCCTGTAAAAGATCAAACGCCTCGCCCCCGCGAACTTCGCCCAGCAGAATGCGGTCTGGGCGATGGCGAAGTGTGGCGCGTACCAAGTCACGGATCGTGACGGCGGGGAGGCTGGGCTGTTCTCGCCTAGCTTCAAATCGAACGAGGTTTGGCTTGTCGAGCTGGATTTCGGCGGTGTCTTCTATGATGACGATGCGCTCCTGATCGGCGATGGAGGCCGCGAGGGCGTTCAACAGTGTGGTCTTCCCGGTCGCGGTGCCGCCGCTGATGAGGATGTTCTGGCGATCCGCGATGGCGTTGCGCAGATGGACCAATGCGTCCGAAGTGAGTGAGCCAATCCTAACGAGCTCCTCTGCGGTGAACAGGCGCGAGTGAAACTTGCGGATCGTAAGGGTGGTGCCGCCGATGCTACATGGCGGAATGACGGCGGCGACGCGCGATCCGTCGGGAAGCCGGGAATCGAGCAAGGGCTGTTGTTCGTTGATTTCATCGCCCAGTGCGCGGGCAATATTTCGAACCGCAACCTGCAGATTCTTTTCCGTGACGAAGACATCGGCGACTTCCGCCAGATCGCCCTCGCGCTCGATGAACACGTGCCCCGAGCCGTTCACCATGATCTCCGAGACGCCTTCATCGAGAATCAGCCGCTCAATTGGACGCAAGAATGGCAGGATCAGTTCAAACCCCATCGGACTCCTCCTTCAATACCAACTGTTCGAGCACGGCGCGCCGTATCGGGTCGTCCAGTGCCCCGCTCGATTCGATCAACCGGCAAAATGCCTTGGGATCGCGGAGGTACCCGACCGCATCTGCAGGTTGAAGCGGATCATCGGTTATCAGCGAGTAGGCTTCCGACATGACAACGGCGACGCTCCGCCCGGTCATTGCTAAATCCTCCCTGCGGCCAGGTGATCGAAGTAGCTGATGTCTGGATCGAGAAAATGCGGTTTCAGGTAGCAGTACGTCGGCGGCAATGGATTCAGCCCATCGTAAGCCAACACGATTGCCTGGGCGTTCTTGAGCTCGGAAAAGATCTTTGGCTCGAAGATCGGCATCGTCTGGGTGTTGTAGCTTTTCGATGTGCTCAAAGTGGATTTGTGCGCTGTCGCGCGGCCCGTCAAAATGCTGACGCGGGCGTCCTGTCCGTTTTCGCTGATGGAGTAGTTGGGCCGGAGCACATCCTCCTTTCCACAAAGCTTGCTGGCCAACTCGGCGCTGAAGTCATCGCTTAAAGAAAGGAAGATCTTGGTGCGAAAGGTTTGCAGCAAACTGCGCCAAGCCTCTCCGGTCAGCGTTGATCGGAGCGAGCTAATCGACTGGCTTGCGACGATGGCAATGCACTTGGCTTGGCGCGATAGCGCGAAGAACTTTTCATCACCGGAAGGATCGCTCTCTCCCACGGTGGCGAAAGCCTGATACTCGTCGCATAGGAAGAGGACTTCGCGGAAGTGCTGTTGAGTGTTTTGTTCGATGACCGGGATGCGGTTCAGCATCGCGCGTTGGAAATCCTGTTTCATGAGCGTGCCGATGGTCTTGGCAAGCCCAGGGTTCATCGACACGGGGAAGTTCAGGGCGACCACCTTGCCTTGTTCCAGCAGTTCACTGAAGGGTGGGAACGGTTTGCCAAACCTGGCACTCCGATTTGCTTCGGCGTCGTAGGTTTCTTTCGGTGGACAGAACACTCGCTTCACGTCCGGGTTGTCATCAAACAGGGATAGGAAAACTGAGATGCCTTCGACGATGGAAGTGCGGAGCTTGGGTTCGATGCGTTGCCAATCGTCGAAGAACCAGCGTTTCACCGCGTCGAACTGTTGCCTCTTCCGTTCGTCGCGAATGGGAGCACCGGAGTGCGGACCGCCCGTTTCCGTTTGGGTTTCGTGAGGGATGTTGTTGGCAGCAAGGTAGTCACGGAGGCCTTCCGTAAAGGGAGCTTTCATTCGCTCCAGTTCCTCATCCAACACGAAGCCGTGGTCATCAAGGCCGGGGTTCTCTTCAAAGGTCTCGACTTCGACCATCAGGTATTCCGCCTCGAATCGGGCTTCGCCCTCCTCGATCTTGCGTTGGAGAAGCTGCGGGTTGATCGCGCAGGCGTACACGTCAAATAGCGTGCAGTAGTCGTAAAGGACCTTGTGAAGAAGAATGATGAATTTCACCAGGTTCGTGTAGGCCTGTTGCCAGAACGGCTCCTTGCCTCGCCCGAATAGATTGTTCAATAAGGATGCGATGCCGAAGGCGAGCGCATAGGCGTCCTGGTCATTGTGAAGCGGGTTGTAGCGGTATTCGGAATGGAGGCTGACTTCAACGTAGTCGTCGGCGCGGCCATACTTTGAAAGTAACTTTTTGACCCTGAAACAGAAGTCTCCTTTCACTTCAAGAACCAAAGCGCTGATGCGGCGCACGGGATCGGTCGCACGATAAGAAAGGATCTGATCCGCGAAGGGCAACATGCACCCGCTAGTCTTACCGGAGCCGACAGCTCCAAAGATGGCCATGCCGGTGAAGAGCCCGCGGTCCGGTATCGTGAGCCACTGAGGATCTTCGATGGGGTCCGGCTTCTTGGGATGATGGACTTCGCCAACGACCAGAAACAGCCGGTCGCGCGATGCGGGCGGCGGATACAGTGGGAGCGGATTACGGATGAGGGTTTTGTCGGTTTTGACCGCGAAGATGAAAAGCAACGCGAACACGATGGAGAAGCCGATGAGCGGCGTGGAGAAGAGCATTGCAGTATACGCCCATCGGATCGACTCGAAGAGCTGCGGCTTCTGATAGAGAATCATCTGCAGGATGCCGTCGTCCGCTGGGAACGGGAATCGCCGGAAAAGGATGAGTCCGGCGGAGCAACTTAAGGCGAAGCTGAGTACGGCGCGGTGGTGGACAACGGTGCGAAGCATTGAAACCTCTTCAAGCGGACTTGATGACTTCAGGTGAGGCCGCTCGGGGAACTCGCGGCTTCTCCGGCGCGGACCTGTCAACGGGTGACGATTCGGGAACTGCGCCGTTGCCATTTGAATGTGTTGGAGCGACGCGATCCTTCCATTCGAGGAAAGCCTTGTCCTTCGCAAACACACTCTTGAGTGCCTCGTTGATGACCCAATCGCGGGCGCTGTCGATGAACTGACAGTAGAGTTCGAGATCGGCAACGACCGATCCCTTGAGCGAAACGGTGGTTTGCTTCCGCGTGTCTTTCGGTTGCTTCGCGATGAGCGACGACATAGAACCTCCTTCAGAACTTCATTGGCAGGCGGGCGGTAGCGACCCGAGACGCGACGATAGGAGTGCACATGGGATTTGGCTGGCGAAGCCAGCCAAATACCGGGGTCGCTACCGCCCCCTGCCGCATTGGTCCCTCCTGCCGTTTCCCGGCGCGAGGGACCGCGTAATTTGCACACAGTGCAATGCCTTGACGCTCGGTCCCTTGGACCGATGGAGAGGGTTCCCAGCACCGGCGTCGGTGCTGTCCGATTGCGATGGCCCGTTCCAGACTATGAGGCACGCGCAATCTCTCCAAAAATGTCGTAATCGTGTGGGATCAGCATTGTCCGGAACGAAGCCTGGGCAGCCTTTGCAGGCGGTGCTTTCCGGTCCACGGCGCTGTCGCCTTCGAGCAGCCAACGGCGAAACAGCTCTTCATGAGCGGCGTCCGCGTACTGACGTTTCTGCTCGCGATAGCGCACGATACGATCCGTGTCGAGTCCCGCAAAGTCCCGTGCTTCGAACTTTCGCCGGACCTCGAAATACTCGACGAGCTCTAGTTCATCGGGGGACAACGGTGTGGGTTCCCCGTCGACTCGGGCAAACAGCTTTGCGGCTTTCTGAAACCAAATGCTGCTGTTGCCCACGTAGACCACCTCGAAAGCACCGAGCGCGGAAAACAGCGGACGGTATTGCTCAAGAAACGTCTCGAAACCTTGCAGGGTCTCCGCTCCTTCGTCCACATACGCAAAATGAACCACAGGCAAGGGAGAGAAGGAATCGCCGCCGTCAACGAAGACCGGTAGCTTGTCAACAAAGTACCGGTCGGTGGGCGCGTTGGAGTTGCGCGACAAGTAGCGGCGCACGGGGAGATCGGCAAGCGGAATCTCACGGTCAGCCGTGAAGTAGGCGACCTTCTCGGACTCGGTTTCAAGAAACCGCTTGCCCCTGTGCGCCAAGACGAAGTCGAGGCACATCAGCTTGCGCTTGAGCGTGCGGGGAGCCTTATCCCTGCGATTCCGGTTCTCCGTCTGGCCCAGACGGTTGTAGATCGTCTTGGCCCGGATGTGATAAACGAATTTGTTCTGGTGATAGCGGGTGAAGGTGGCATGACGCTTCTGAAGCAGTTTCTCGATGAACCGCTGCTCGCTTCCGCCGCGCTCCTGACCCAGGAACTCCGCGAACTGGCGGCGGACGAAATAGCCGGAATGGATCGCCGCCAGCACCAGAAAGGCGGCTTCATTCGCGTCGTATCCAAAGCGGCGAAAAACGGAAATAGCTTCTTCCATGGCGGTTGACTCCTCACTATCCGAGCAGTTGCCCGATCACATCGTGCTTATCGAGGACGGCGGCGAGGTGACCGCCCTTGGCTTGCGCGTAAACCCGGAAACCAGCCGCGGCTTTCGAAGCGATGTGTGCCGAGCGGTAGTTCCGTGTGGCCAATTCGAGATCAACCTGATGGGGATCGCACCGGGCGTCTTCGTATTCGATTCGCAAGTCCGGAAGCACCAGGTGGCCATCGACTACTTTGAGACCGTTCTCGTCGGCGATCTCCTGCTGTCGCTGCGTATATTCGAGAGGAGGAAGTTCGCGGGCCTTTGCGAGCGGAGAATAGGCGCGCTTCTTCAGCTCGTAGTCGAGAACCACTCTGTGGATTCGACCTCCTTCCCGTTCGATCTTCTCCGCCTCCGCGAGATACATCCGGTAGACGCCGGCGTCGTGCGGTATCTCTCGCGGTTTCACGAAGCCGTGATAGACCGCTTGGGAGTCGGCGGCATGCTTGTCGCCGGCGCTCTTGAGTACCGCCTTCCCGTTCTTGGTGAGGGCCAGAAAGGTGGCCGTTCGCCCGCGCGCATCGAGCGCGATCGTGCGCCGTTCGAGCAAGCCATCGGCCACCAATCGCTTCAGGTCCCGCTCAAGCAGACTGGCGTGGCCCTGATAGCGCGCTCGCTCCAGATCGTTCACCGCCACCGTCCGGAATCGTCCGACATCGTGGAGGACGGCACGTTCCGCAGGTGTGAATCCATCCGGGCAGCGTGACCTAGTGGCACGGTCGATTTCATAGTTTTGCTTGTCCGGTGGAGTGCGTTCCGCCGGACGATCCATTCGCACGCGGCCGAGGCGTTCGGAGTCTCGCGCAGGATCGTAGCGTATTCCGCGGCGCTGCTGAAGGCCCTTGGCGGTATACGGGCGGCCGAGTTGGGAACCCTTCATCCGTGCATCCCGGTATTCGTAGACCATTCCATTCCAGCGGCCAGCGGCCTGGATGCTCGCCAAAGGAGTGACGTGCCGCCCTTCCAGGCGATCCAAAAATTCCGAAACGGTAGGCTTGCCCGATGCCGCTTCGTCAATGATTTTTCGCAGCTCCGATAGTGTGTCCTCAGACGGCTTCTTTCGTCCGTCCTCCGCCTCGCCCGAGCCACCGCCTCGCCCCTGGGAAAGCGTCATCCGGCTGGCCGGTTCGCGCTTTTCGCCCTGCTCTGCGAAGTCCCGGTCGTCGTTTGAAAGATCGCGGCTCATGGCGTTACTCCTGACGCAGGCGACGCGAGAGTTCGTCCGAAATACTCTCGCCGGTGCGGATCTGCTTCTCGACGTGGGCCAGCTTGCGGCCCGTGTCCTTCAGGTAGATTTTGCGGACCAAAATGTACATAAGCGCGAAGAGGTTGAGGAATAAGAGCCCGGCAAAGGTCGCGATGACTCGGCCATACTTCTCAAGCAGCAGCGTGCGGTACGGGATCAGGAAGTTACACTCTTGGAGCAGGAAGAAGCCAATCGCGAGAAAGATGATCGTGGTCGCGAAGAAGATATTCGGGATCATGGCCTGATCTCCTGGGCCGGACTTTGCGTATCTGGATAGCGCAATTCGAGCGCGAGCAGGGCAATCCACGCGAGCGCGAGCAAAACTCCGAGTGCCGTCGAGACTTGAAACCACATCGCTCTGCGGGATGATCCGCCCACGCGAAGACGCTCCTGGAGCGCCTTTCGACGATGGCGGAGGGCCTGAAACAAGAAGAGCCCTGCCGCGAAGAAGCACACGACGGTTGGCACCGGACGCGCGTAGGCAAGAACCGCAACTGCCTGGCGCACAGCCGGCAAATCCCTGGCGGACCGCAGGAACGGGGATGAGAGTTGAATGAGAACGAGTGTTGGCATCGCCGGTCACCTCACTGGAAAGCCTGGTCTTCGCGGAAGTAAGTGATCGTGACGCCCAGCGGATTCTCGGGAATCCATGCGTTGGGGACGCGGTCCTTGATGGTGAAGATGAAGTTCGCCACGTACTTTTCGCGCTTTGTCTCGACGCGTTCCTGCGAAGCGTAGTAAACCTTCTCGAAGTCGATTGTGGCCTTGTAAGGCGATTGGCGCAGATCCTCGATTGAAACGTTGACGACGTGGATCTCAATCTCCTCACTGTGATTTAAAAGGAATGTCTCGATGGTTTTGTTCTTCTTATTCGATTCAATGGTCGCGTCGGCGAGACGCCCGTCGAGGAAATAGAGCGATCGCGCATAGTTTTCGCGGACTGTCGCCCGCATCCTGCCGTAGTACTTCGTGACGAATTGAATGAGGAAGTATTTGATCTCGGCGTCGCGCGGCTGGTAGGTCATGCTGTCGTAGGCGACCGCCTCGGCACGGCCGACCTCGTTGATGCGGATCACGAGCGGCTTGAAGTTGCGATAGTTGCTGAGGGTCTTCAGATTAAGCGCAATCAGCCCGACGGCGACGACGGTCAGGCACAACACCGCGATCCGCAAGTAGCGATTGGTCACGACGGCGTAGCCGTATTGCTCCATGTATCGCCGCTTTTGAGCGACGGCCTCGTTGGGCGATGGCAGGACGCGATTCAATTCGGTCGATGTCATGAGGATCTCCTAGATGCGTGGCGCAACGTATTCGCCGGAGCGGCCGGCGAAGATGGAACTCACCAAAGACGGGATGTGGATGATGCCGTACGTGAACGCCAACAACAGGAACACAAGCGGCAAAAACAAAAGCGCCATGTTGCCGCCATCGTAGGGCGGCGGGTGCGAATCGACGAAGTGATTCAGTAAGCTCCCCATGACGAAAACGTAGGCGTTGGCGATCACCGGGTAGAACGAATATTGCAGCAACGCCTTGAGCCAACCCCAAAACAACCACTCCATCTGCGGCACGATGAAGAATGGAATGAAGATTGGCCCCACCAAGACGACGATGGCCGCCGCGATATAGCCGAAGGCGATGATTGCGTAGGCTGCGACTTCGGCAACGAGGATCGCGAGCACGAGGATCACGAAATGCAAGATTTCGAAGACGCTCGCGATCAGCATCGTGGGGCTTTCCAGGCTGATGTACATCGAATCGAGGCGCTGCTTCACTTCCTGCAAGGTCGCAACGTCAATTTGTTTCGCGAGGTTCGCGCCCTGGTCGGTGATGAGCCGGTAGAAGCTCGTACCGAATCCCGGAATCGGGTTCGCGTAGTAGACGATCATGGCGTAGCCAAAGGCAATGGTGATGACGAGGGAGGCGAAGCGGTCCAGTTGAAATCCCGGACCGCCGTCCGCGCTCGACAGCGCCGACTTCACGCCGAACCAAACGATGAGGATGAGCGCGAATCCCCGGAAGAGGTTCAGCCCGAGCGTCTGGAACAACGCGGCGTGCGTGGTCATCAGTTGGCTCAAGAAGACAAAGAGATCGCTCATGGAGTCCGGTGTGCCCATGTTTGGCTCCTATTTCGGTATTCGGAATGTTGAGGGGATCTACAGGCGGTAGGCGGACATCTGAGCCGTCCATGCGCCCGATTGCTGGTCAAGGATCGTCTTGCCCTGGCCCATCATCGTGATGTGGTTGTTGATGGCCTCGGCCTCGGCGTCACGTTTCCGCTTGGACTCAATCACTTGCTGCTCGGCGAGGGCAACGAGCAACTTGTTGGTGTCCTGGCCGTTGCGAATCGCAATGACGGTGGCCGCGTTGATTTTGTTGAGGACGCCGACTTCGGTGTTGTAGTTCGGGTCGGCAGACAGGGAATCGTCTTCCAGCCCTTGGATGGCGAGTTCCACGGCGGGCGCATTCTTCCGCAAGCTGCCGATGGCTTCGAGTCCATGTTGATTTGCGCCGTCGGTCAGCTCGACCGTGGCATAGTGCTTCATGACACGATCTCGCTGGTCAGCGGGAATATTGCCAAATGAAGGACCGTAGACCAGCAACCGCTCGACGGAATTCAGGTACCCGGCGGTCGCGTTGACCCCGCTGGTGACCGCGCCCATCCAACCGCCTGTCGTTCCGTAGGTGTTGGTCGCGGAAGGATAGCGCCAGGGCGTCGCGATGGCGCGGTAGCGCGTGGACATGGCAACCGGTATGCGCTTTGCCATAAAGAGCATCTGGTTGTACTGGTTAGTCACCATATCGTAGGTCTTGATCATTTGGTCCAACTGTCTGCCCATTTCGATCAACTGGGAGGCGACCTTGGCGAACACGGACGGATCGAAGACCGTGATGCCAAAGAACTGGCCGCGTAGTGGGAGTGCGCCGGCCACGAGAGCGAAGACGGCGAGAGTAAAGGTGGCGATGTGTCGTTTCATTTCTTGGTTCCTTTCTGATCTGGTCTCTTTTGGGCATCTTTGCTGCCGAGTTCCGGCATCCGGTAGTTCTTTTGTTCCTCCGCCCATTTCGAGGACTGTTGCCGTAGGATCTCTTGTTGCTTCTTGCGTTGCTCTTTCCTGCCGTCGCCGCACGCAGAGAGGCTCAAGAAAATCGGAATGGCGATCAATAGTTTCATCGGCGCGGCTCCGTGGAATGGATCTGCGGATAGCGATCGAGATGTTGCAACTTCTGATACATCAAGTAGCCGCACTCCGCCGCAAAGGCGAGAAAGAGCAAGACGAAGGCAACGATCCAAGCCAGCTTCAACCGGTATAGCGTCGGCGACAGTCTCTTGAGAAGAAGCAATCTGAGTAGCATGGTGGCCTCCTAGAAATCGCTCGGCATCTTGTGGTGTTCGTATGCCGGTAGTTCGAGGTCATCGGACAAGATGACCTTGATCCGGTGGCCTTCGCGGATGGTGAAGGTCGGCAGGACGTTCAGGTACTTGTCGAGGATTCGGAGCGAGCTTTGCGATAGATTTGTCGCGACGCCCTGCCGGTAGGCGTCAACGCCCGAAGCGTTTAGTCCGCTCCCTGTGTTGACCGTCGCCAAACCCGCGATGGCCCCGACCGCCAGCGAGATTCCGAAGACCTGGCCATAGTGATGATTGACTTGATCGCGGAGCCCGGTTTCACCAATCTGGTTCAATCCGTGGAACTGGTCGAGGTCGACCGAGTACCCGTCCGGCATGATGACCCGATGGAACAGGACGGCAATCCGCTGCTGGCCAAACGAGTCGTTTCGCTTCGCCTCACCCAACACGCGGCTGCCCTTGGGAATCAAGATATGCTGCCGGTCGTGAGAATAGGCGTCGGTCGTGACCAGGCAGTTCACTGGCCCATTGAAGCTGCCGTTGAGACGGTTTGTCAGAACGGTTTCGATGATGCTGCCCTCGAATAGCCGGAACTGTTGGCCGCTCGACTGATTGATGGATGGAAGCCGCTGCTTGCGCCGCTCTCCCGTGGTTCGGGGCGAATCTGGCGTGGCTGGTTCTCGTTCTTCGGTCTCCGCTTCGTCGATCGGCCGAGCAGCTGAATTTGAGGCCGGTGAAGGCGTGAGCGCCGAGAGGGTAACCGCGCTTGCAGGTGCCGCCAAAGGATTCGTCCCGGAAGCTTGATCGCGGCCTTCCTTTCGATAACTCAGGGCAACGTTCGACGCGAACAGCGATTGGTACTCGCGTTTCTCCTGGTCGGCCTCGATGCCGCTCTTCTCGGGTTTAGGAGGCGTGCGTGGCTCGGGCGGCGGGTACGCCGGGTAGGCGTAGCCGGGCGGCGGCGCAACTGGAACCGGTGCAGCACCCGTCCCACCCGGCGGCATGCCGAAAGCCTGCTTGGCCTGTTCGAGCTTCGCTTGTTCGTCGGCGAGCTTGCGAGCCTGCTCGTCGATCCGGGTGCGGTACTCCTGAATCCGCGCCCAATTCGGATCGACCGCGGTTGGTTGCTTGGTCAAGGCGCTCGCCGAATTCCGCGGCGGCGTCCCGGCTCCGCTGAAGGCAATCGCGCCCACCATGAGTACCGCGATGCCCAGGATGATGTAGGTCTGCATGTTCTTCGGAAGAACACCAGGAGGACGAAGGGCACGATCTTGGACGGCAGGTCCGAACGCCTCCGGCGCACCATTCATTGCTTGAGGATCGCGATTGGGTTCATTCATAACGCTCTACTCTCCTCGGACAAAGCTGAACTTCTTCTTGCCGATCGCCAAATAGCCGTTGTCCAGAATTTTGGCAACCGTGTAGACGCCATCCTTCAGCTCGAAATTGATGAGGTTTGGCTTACCGTCCTTGATTTCGTACAGGGCCGGGGCCTCCTGCGGATCGGCTTGGATGTAGGTGAACTTTCCGTCGTGGTACATCGCGGCGACGCGGAACAGCTTGTCGCCGGACGGGAACCGGTAGGCATGTTGCAACTTGCCCGGATACTCGGCCCGCACACGGCTCACTTCAAGCTCGACCGCCGTCTGCGCCTGCTTCTTTGCGTCGCGTGCTTCCGCCTTGGCGATCTCGATCTGCTGCCGGTAGTCGTCGATCTGCGTGGCGGCCACGAACTTCGGAGCCCCATTGATTGCCGTCAGGGTCGATTCCTCCTTCGGTTCCAGGAACACTTTCAAGTCGGGCTCCGCGCCCTCTGTTTCGGAGATCTCACGCAGAACGAAACTGTAGACATTGCCGGCAGCGGTGATCAGATTGAGGTTGGTCTCGGATTTGGCCTTTGCCGGTTTGACGTAGGCGAAGTTGGCGGTGCCGTTGACGATCCAGAACTCCTTGTCGCCGCACGTGAAGTCGAGGATGGTTTCGTTCTTGGGGAGAACGATTAGGGTCGTATAACGAACCTTGGCGCGTACGGCGACAACATCTTTTTCGCCATAGGCGACGACGCGCGCCGCCGTCGTGCTGGCGTTAGCGTTGGTGGCGGGTTGCGCCCGAGCCAAGGAACCACAGGCAAGGGCGAGAGACAAAACAAGAGAGAAAGTTGGCTGTTTCATTTGGGGTTGCTCCTGGCGAGCACTTCCAGACCCCGCTCGAATCCATAGCGGGCGAAAGCCTCGCGCTTTCGTTGGTTGTCATAAGGACTATTGGTGTAGATCCAATAGCCCTGGGGATCGACGTTGAGGTTGAGGACTTTCGAGAAGTCCGGACGCTTGACGAGTAGCTGCTGCTTGGGAATGAGCTTGGAGATTAGATCGGCTTCGGTCTCATTGAGATGGAAGGTCTGCCGGTACCAATCGCGGTCCATGCCGGGATTGGCGAGGAAGATCTTGGTGGCGCAAGTCTCGACGATGATGGGCAGCAGCTCCGATTCGTGGAGATCCTCGCCGGATTGCGTGGCCAGAATCATCGCGGCGTTCCGCTTACGCCACGTCTTCAGCGCCTCAATGATGTACATGCGGATGGTCGGGTTGCGGAAAAAACGCCAGGCCTCGTCCATGACGAACCATTTCGAGGTGGTCGATTCAGCAGCGTCATGGATCGAAGCGTTGGCGCGATGAAGGATGTAGAAAAGTAGTGGTTCAAGGACCTGTGGGTACTTATCCATGCCTTCAAAGTCGAATGTTTGGAAACGCGCGAAGGTGAGGTTGTCTTCAACGTTGTCGAATAGCGAGCCGTACTGGCCGTCCGCCGTCCACTTGTGGAGTTGTTCGGCGAGCGGTTTGCGGATCATGCCCATCAGCGAACGCAGACGGCGAATCTCCGGCGGCGCTTCGTACAGATTGCCGACGGCTTCAAACAGATCGCGCTCGCCTAGGTTGCCCATCTGATGCCCGTTCGACTCGATCAGCACTTTCACGAAGCTGAACAGGAAATGCAGATTCTCCTTCGTGGGCTCAAGCGAGAAGGGATTTATCGTGAAGCCGCGCTGCTCGATGCCCACTTTTAGGTAGCTGCCGCCGAACAGCTGCGTCGTGGCTTCGTAGCTGCCGCCGAGGTCGAAGATATAGGTGAATGGCTGGTACTTCTGCAAATGCGTCAGCAGGAAGTTGAGGAAGAAGCTCTTACCGCTGCCGGTCGCGCCTAAAATCAGCGAATGCGCAATGTCGCCGTAGTGGAGGTTGAAGAAGTACGGCGTGCCATGGTTGGTCTCAAGAATGGCCAAGTACTCGCGATCCAGATGCCGGTTCCACGCCTCGCCCGTGTTGTGGACGAACAAAAACGACAGGTCGGCGTGGTTCGTGTTGAGCAGCCAGAGACGGCGCAGGTTGTAAATGTCGTTGCCCGGTACGGCGGCGAGCCAGGCATTTAAGAGGTTGTAACGCTCTTCGACCAGCAATGCGTCGTGCGTCGAGAAGATCTTGAAACATTCCGCGGTAGTTCGCTGGAGATGCGCGCGGTCCAGTCCATAGAGGACGACCGTCAGGCTGAACTGCCCGAAGTAGTGCCCGAGGATCTCCATGTCCCGGAGCGAGTGGCCGAGGTCGGCCACCAGCGCCACGGCTGCGTCGTCGATCAACATCTCATCCGGTCTTGTCGGCTGATCGCTGACATTCATATAATTCGTGAGCGACGATTTCGAGTTGTGGTGGTGACGGCGGCGGCTCTGGATCGCCTTCCGCATATCGAAGTTGTCTTCGCGCTTCCACTCGAGAACGGCGATGAAGTTCGACGAAACGTCCTGGACGGCGCGGAGCAAGTTGGCGTGCGTCTGCGCGGGCGGCTCCTTCATCGTGAGAATCTGGACAAAGTAGTCGTCGAGTTTCAAGTGGTCCCGGTGGCATTCTAGCGCCGAGTTTCCGGCCTGGAAATCGATGCCGTCATCGGCAAGCAGACGCGCGAAGTCGGATTTATGGGGTGCATAGTTGAGCAGACGGCAGATGAGTTGCTGAAAGGCTTCGCTCTTGTCGAGCCACTTCAGCCCGATGACATCACGCAACTGCACCAGAACGCTTTCCACCTTGTTCGAGAGCGTTTCCGCGGCGCGGACCAGTTCATCCTCTAAGACTTCCAGAGTTCGCCCCTGAGACAACCAAGAGTTGAGTGCGCCTGCCGGATTGCGAACCGCTCGGCGCAGCCGCTCGGGCAACTCCGCTTTGCCAAGGTTCGCCTCGTGGATCACAACAAGAAAGAGATCGAGGGTGAACAGAGAGCCCGCCTTCGACGCCAGATACTCGATCCGGTTTCCGATGATCCGCTGGATCGTGGGGTCTGCGTATTCCTGACAGGGCAACGGCGCATGATCGCGCTTCATCATCAATTGGTAGAGCCGAAAAGAGCCCGGCAGACTGCGCAACGCCGCTTCAAATCGCCGCGCGACGTGATCCAGTTGCTGATGGTCGAGGCATTCGTGATCCACGCCGGTGACTCGGACGACCGTAAGCAACTGTCCCCCTTTGGTGAGAAACGTACGCTCATCGACGGCGGTATGAATACTGACTAAATCGTTCAGCGGGCGCGATTCCCGGAATTCCCGCGCGATGCTATCGAGGCGAACCATTGCTGGACCTCCTGTCGATCGTGAACGGCGCTCGTCGGAACGGATCGTAGTGCGTCCGGAAACGCGACGAATTCAACAAGACGCGAAGCATCTGCGTGTCGCGTGCGGTCGCCCACCGCGCGAACGCATACAGAGAGGAAAACATCAGCATTCCGCTGACGAGTGAGGCAAAGAAGTTAAAAGTGGCTGCTCCCATGATGGCGGCGAGGAAGAAGAGCCGCCGTTCCGCGCCCCAGATGGTGAGTGGACGGTTCATTGATTTTGAGACACGGTGAAAGGTGGGTTCGTTGGTCATGGGAGCAGCTTCCTTGTGGGGGGAATCCAACATACGTTCTACGGAAACAGCCAGGCCATGAAGTTTACGGCTCCGATGGCCATTCCGACGCCGAACACGATTCCGGCCAGCATCTTCTTCGATTGGCCTTCACCGAAGGCGAACATCAGTCCGCCGACGACGATTGAGACCAGCGCAAGGCCACGAGCGATGGGTCCGGTGAACGATGTCTTCAATACGTCCACCGCGTTCTCCCATGGCGATGCCGCCTGAGCGTATATCGGTGCGGAGGCCAAGAGCATCATTGCGGCGATGGCGATTCCAGTACGGTGGCGGCTGGCGAAATCCCATTGCTTTCGCCAAGGTAATGAGCAGTGTGTTTTCATCGGTAAGTCTCCTTGAGGATTGCCCCTCAATTACTGACGAGCTTTCGTCGGCGCGAAATGTGACATGAGAAAAGCGGCGCGATAACTTTGCGTTTCGACTTCCGGGCGTTGCATCGAAAGCTAATAATCCGGGACTACAAAGTCATGGACGGAGGTTGACAAACGGATTAGCTTGTGGGTGTGGGGTCGTTGTGTCTTGGCGACTCGCAAGCCTATTGCGCCGGCGGCTCCACCATACTTACGATGCTGCGAGAAAACCTATGCTTCCGGAACTCCCCCGCTCTCATTGTTCCGACCCGAGATTTTTGCTCTGGGTCAGCCCGGTCGACTCTCAAGGACTCCCTGCCGATCCCATGTTTCTTCAGGCAGCGGAACGCATTGGCAGCGACTTCTGCAACTACCGCTCGCGCGATATCAACGATCCCTCGCGGGCTCTCGATCTCGCGGAACGCGCGGTGTATCTGGCGTCGCGGGCCAGGAAAACGCGCCCAGTCGAGGATGCGGTGGCGTATCTGTTCCGCACGTTCACGAATCTGGTGGACCGGGAGATCGAACGGGCTCGCCGTTCGGTACCGCTAGATGAAAACCTCCTCCACGCAATCGGACGGCGGCGGGCTGCGGAGCCAGAGGCCGCAATGGAAAAAATCATCACATGGCGGGAAACCCTTGATAGCCTGGACCCAACCATGCAATGGGTGTTCTGGCGCTTGTACTGGGGCTTCTCCGTGAACGAGATCGCCGCTCAGCTTGGCATTTCACCCAACACTCTGTCCCAGCGGATTAGGCGTGCCCGCAAACACCTTAAGAAAATACTTGACCGGGAACGGTCTACAGAGGCAAGATCAGTCGATGTCCAACAATCAGCTAGAGGGGTCAACTCCCGACGAGTTGACTCAGGAAGAGGTCTTCCGTCTGTTGGAGCAGACGGCCTCCGAAGACCACCCGAATCCGGAGCGACGCGGCTGCCCGCCAGCCGAGACCCTGGCCGCCCTCGCTCTCAATCCCCGTCGCTTTCCGATGAGTGATCCGATCTTTGAACACCTCGCGAATTGCTCCCCATGCTTCCGGTTCGTTCGGGACCGGCGCGCTTAGACTGTAGTGAACGGGAAGAGACGAACGATTTTGGATTGCCGTCCTTTTTGGGAGCCTCCTAGGCAAGGAGGAAATTCTGTTGGTTCTACCCTGCGCCGTCACAGTGGATCTAGCAAAAACCGGAATTCGAGCACATCTCCGGACTGAAGGTGCGGCAGGAAAACCTTCGCTGGTATGGGACCCGTATCACCGCTCGGTCTCTTTAGGTGCCGAGCCGCACTAATCCTGCGGAGCGAATCACCTTACTTTAGCCGGCTTGTGACCACGAGGCTTTCCGCGATTTTCTTGAGATGCCCCGCCAGTGCATCGACGAACACCCGGACCTTGGCGGAGAGGCTCCGATGACTCGGATACAGCGCGTGCGCATCGACCGTGTCTCCTTCCCACTCCGGCAGAACGCGGACCAGCGTTCCACGGGTGAGGGCATTGGCGGCCAGGTAGTCGGGCAACCGGCCGATGCCCGCCCCACCGATCAGGAGCGTCTGCACGGCAGCGGGTTCGGATACTACTGTTTTCGGGGTGAACTCGACCTCCTCAATCGGCCCTGCCGACGTCCGAAAGCGCCACACAAACCGTCGATCCACCTGGCCGAGTAAGGAGTGGCCCGCCAGTTCGTTGAGCGTCTGCGGAGTCCCGTGCGCCGCTAGGTAGGCCGGGCTTGCGCAGAGCAGGAGTCTGATGGTTGACAGCTTTCGCGCAATGAACTCGGAGTCACGCAGCGGACCGATCCGGATGGCCACATCGGCGTCTTTGGCGAACGTCTCGGCCGGCCGGCTCTCGACAAAGAGAGATACCCGCACTTCCGGATAACGGGCGAGGAACGCTGGTAGCATGGGCGTCAAAAGCCCGATGGTGAAGGTAAAGGGGGCATTGACACGCAAGGTCCCGCGGGGAACGCCGATCATCCCGCTTAGGGCATTTTCAGCTTCGCCAACATCGTCGAGGATGCGGCGAGTGTGGCGGAGCAGCAGATTCCCGGCGTCGGTCAGCCGCTGATGTCGTGTGGCTCTCTCGACCAGCGCCGAGCCCGCAACACTTTCCAGGCGCACCAACGAACGGCTGACCGAAGACTTGGGCATTCCCAGGGCGCGAGCCGCACTGGAGATGCTGCCGAGATCGGCGATGCGTGCGAAGGTACGGAGATCCGAGATGTCAAACATGCCAATAAGGGCGTTCCAATCTTGGAACGCCGTGTCTACTTGTTAGACCTAGTATCGCTCTGCTGGAACGTATAGTGTGGGTTTAGAAATAAACAAGGAGATTTCATATGACACAAACCGTGCTTTTAGCAGGAGCAACCGGGATGCTGGGCAGCCACATCGCGCGCCATCTGCTTACTCAACCCAACGCGCGCGTCCGCTTACTGGTTCGGGACCGCAACCTGGCAAACAGAAACGCTACGCTCGCGCCCTTTCTCGACAGTGGCGCTGAGATTGTCGAGGGCGACCTCGCCAACTCGAGCTCACTCGATCGCGCAACACAGAACGTCGACGTCATTGTTTCGGCCGTCCAAGGCGGGCCTGACGTCATCATCGGCGGCCAAGTGGCGCTGGCCGAGGCCGGCAAGCGCAACGGCGTACGGCGCATCTTGCCGTCTGACTTCGCGCTCGATCTATTCAAAGCGACGCCCGGCGAGCACCCGCTGTTCGACATGCGCTCTCAAGCAGATACTCGCATCGCTGAGATCGGTCTGGAGCAGATCAACGTACTCCAGGGTGCGTTTATGGATATGTTCCTGCCCGGCAAGGGGGCAGTCGACCTGGACGCTGGCACGGTCAGCTTCTTCGGCGACGGGGACCGGCCGATCGAGGTGACCAGCGTTGACGACACGGCCCGGATGGTAGCGCGGGTCGCACTCGACCGCGAGGCGCCTGCCGGGAAGTTTGCTTTCGCGGGCGACCGCATCTCGTTCCGCGAGGCGGGCCGCATCATCGCGGAGAAAACGGGTCAATTGATCCGACCGGTATCGCTCGGCTCGGAAGCAGACCTGCGCGCGGCGATGGCGGCAGCGGACCCGCAGAAGAAGGTGATGTTCGCCTACCTTCTTTACATGACCAACGGCCAAACTGCCCTCAGCAAACTGCAGAACGACCGGTACCCCGACATGCAGTTCGAGAGCTTCGCCGGCTTCGCCGCTCACAATCTGTCCGTCCCCGCCGAAGCCTGAAACCAAATTAAAGCCGCTCCTATCCGGGCGCGGCCACATCCAAGGAGAACACTCGTGCCAGACCTTCCCGCTCTTCCGCCGATTGCAGGCGCTAAAGGATTCATCCACAACGCCGGGGACGCCCCGGCTTATTGGATGCAGGACATTTTGTGGATCATGCTCGCTGACCGCGACGATACCGGTGGCCGCTGGTCGATGATGGAGCAGCTGCTGCCCAGGGGTGCAGGTCCCCCGCCGCACAAACACCTGTGGTCGGACGAGACCTTCTACCTCCTCGACGGCACCATTACGTTCCTGATCGACGGCGAGATCAGGACCGCAACCAAAGGAGCCTTCGTTGCAGTCGCGCGCAACACGCGGCACGCCTTCCGTGTCGATAGCGGCACGGCGCGTTTCCTGAATGGCTACACGCCGGCCAGCATGGAGGCGATGGTGGCGGAACTCGGCAAGCGTACCAACCAGCGCACGCTACCACCGCCTGGCCCGGTCGGGACGGGCGGTTCAATGCCCGACGAACTGCTCACTCGCTACGGGCTGATCTGGCTCGTTGAGCCCGATCCCCTGGAGCCTCGCGGCCACCGCTTGGAGAACGACCATGACTGATGCGACACCTGAGCTGCCAGCGGTGCCCGGCTCGACCCCGTTCATTCACAATCTCGACACTGCGCCGGCTTATTGGTGGCTCGACATCCTGTGGATCATTCTGGTAAAGGGTGAAGACACAGGCGGGCGCTACTCGCTGATGCACGAGACCCTGCCTAAGGGATCTGGCGCAACGCCCCACAAGCACACATGGTCGGACGAACATTTCTACATCCTTGAAGGAGAGATCACCTTTCTGGTCGGTGAAGACATCCGTGTCGGGCGGAAGGGTGATTTTGTGTTCGTGCCACGGAACACCCGCCACGCTTTCCGGGTCGATAGCGAGACCGCTATGTTCCTCAATGGCTATACACCCGCAAGCTTGGAAGCCGCTGTAATTGAGCAAGCGATGCCCGCACCCGAGCGTGTCATTCCGCCGAAAGGCGCTACGCCCATGCCGAACCTGAGCCCTGAGGAGTACCGCCGCTATGGCATGGACAATGCGCCAGGACCTAACCCACTCGCACTCTGAATGGCACTGAGCTCTTGCGCAATCAGGCTCGGCCCTTACAACAACACCCGCTAAGTTAGACTGACGAGGCAGGTGACGAAATGCTCGATGACATCATGCTCTATTGGGAGGGGATGCAGGCCATGAAAGCGGGCGGGATGCCCACCGTTCCGATACCGACACCGGCCGGTATCAGTATGTTTCCCGGCGAGCAGATCCGTTTATCGCGCCGTTGGGCAGAGCGTCGTTTCGCCACCCTACTGCACTTCAATGAGCTTGATCGCGGTGGCCATTTTGCTGCTCTGGAGCAGCCGAGACTCTTTATCGATGAGGTTCGGTCAACCTTTCGATCACTGCGATGAACTAAAAAACGTGTCGCTGGAATCGGTCGCCCCAATCCTACCAGGAGGCGTTATCTAGACATATGTGGGTTAAAGCGGCGTCTTTGTAAGGTGCGTGGCTTGTGAGCCGATTCGAAGAAGAAAGTTCTTTATGTGATCACTCCCCTTCGCCTGAATCCGCATTCAAGCGGCGCTTCAAAACGCCATTAGTCGGCTTACGTAGAGTCAGAGGGGCGGTTTCGACCAGATCTATGCTTCGCCGTTTTGCGTGCTTTGGTCGATTCCTGAGTTCGGTGCTGGACCGCGCGGCACCCGGCCAGAAATCAGCGGATACAAAGCGACTTGTCGGTCCTAATCCGGCCCAACTTTCGGTTGGCCAACCATCTGCTCGAAGACATCGATTTTTCAAACAGCTCCGGCGCTACACGAGCGAACAATTCTGCTCATCGCGAATTCAGTTTGCCTTGGTCAACCGCAGTCCACAGGCGGATGTACCAAAAGTTTCCGGCGCGATCTTGTACCTGAACGTGAGTCCCTGCGTCCATCACGAGAGAGGTCCGCTTCCCATCTTCGAATTCCACGAAGGCCGAAATGTTCCATTAGTTTACCTCCGCCCACTCGATCCTTGAAGCCGCGTTTAAGAAAATACCAAGCCACACCTTGCGAACTTCATTTCGGATCTGGTCGGGAGTTAGCGTCGGATCGTGGCGGCTGACGTTTACGGACCTGACCTTACCACCGACAAACTCCTCAATGCTGACGTAGCGGTCGAACATAAGGGAGCGGATGCCAACACTCTCCCATTCGGCGCGATCATCCGCTGAAGCGAACCCGGACCAGCATTGGGGCGGTTCGACGTACTTTATAAGGTGGTGGTTCTGGAGTCCGAACGGGCATGAAGGGCTTGCCGTCCGCGGCTCAATGAGGATCTGATCGAGCTTGAGGCTTCCTGTCATCGGCGCGGTGGCAGGCGCTTTCGGAGTTCTGGTTCAAACAAACTGGAGCGCGGCTTACGCGCCATTTCCAGAGTACCGGCGATGCCCGTCTTCTCCGAGGCTTACATCCGCTGCGCTTGCGCCTTCACGGGTGTTCGTGTAGGCCTACTAGCTGTTGGCGACGGCCACGGCCTTCTGAAGATATTCATCGCTGGAAAGTTGAGCGACCATGAAAGCGGCGAGGTCGGCACGAGTCAGCTTATGAGCAGTCTCTCCAGTTTCAGCAGAGAAGACGTGAATGTCTCCCGTACCTGGATCATCGTTGAGAAACGGTGGGCGAACGATAATCCAGTCGAGGCCACTTGCATCCACAATCGCTTCCATAGCTGCCTTGTCCTTCATCTCGGCCCTCAGGAGTGTCGACAGGAACAGGCGTTCCCACCAGTTCGTATTCGCCACGCTCTCTCCTTCGCCAATCATGGAAATGACCACGAGGCGGCGAACTCCGCTTGACTGCATAGAGGCAGTGATGGTCGCGGCGGCACTTGCTTCAAGCGTGGTGGCCTTCAACGGATTCTTGCCGCCTATCGTGTCGATTACGGCATCTTGCCCGAGCATGGCCGAATCCATTGCGGACCGGTCCGTAGCATCGCCCTCGACAACGCGCACGTTCGAGTCTGGTAAATAGCCCTCAGTCTTGTGGACAAAGGCGGTGACATCATGACCGGCGGCAAGGGCTTGCTCGACAACAGCCCTACCGCTCTTCCCCGCAGCTCCAATAACCAGAACCTTCATAGAATTGATCCTCCACTTTCATGTTTGCGCTTCGACAGATGACTACTTGCTAACCAATCCCACAATTAGAAACGCGAAAGCTATCGTGAGGAGTACAACTCGCCAGCGGTGAAGCAGATCCCATCTACGCCGGTACGTCTTCCAATCGGGAGGCGGAGTGGACTTAATACGGTTGTTGATCGGCACGAGGGCGGTGACCGAATACAAACTCGCCAACATCCACAAAACGGCCGATGTAGCGATCCAGATCGGTAAGCGGCCAGATTGGTGCCATTGGATTACAACCTCGGCTAAAGTAAGCAAAAATACAAGAATGTACCAAAACGGCATGAATCTCCCCAGCACACGAGCGAGGGCGCTTGCGGCTGGCAGATGAACATCATCCGGAAGTTTATCGAGCGTTGGATGAACAAACGCGGCGATGGCCAGTTCACTTCCAACCATCAATCCAGCGACGATAATTGCGACGATATTTAGGACTTCCATCATGAATTCCTCCATAAACAACACCTTGGAATGAGTTAAGGTTTCTTCCCCCGAAGAAGAAACACGGCAGCGTCATCATGTAAAGCGTTGTTCCCCAATGAGTTCTCTCTGCTTTCTCTTTCCATCATTTAAGAGGGGAGCTTGTTGAAGGTATGAGGATCGTCGATTCAACGCCAACGATGTCTGATACATCAAAGTTCCGGCTGTCCTCAGCGAATTCTGTGCTTTGCATATACCGCCGAGCGACCTCGCCGGGTTCTTCGCCCGCCGCATAGGAGGCCAGCACGAAGAGCCGTGGCTCGACATCCTCCTTGGCGGTCCAGAAGCCGTGGGCCTCAATCCCGAACAGCGGAAAGCTGTTGAGATGACGGGGATAAATCTGCTCCATGTAGAAATCGAGCGCCTCTTTGGTGCGCAGTTTGTACACGCGAAGTTCAAAAGTTCGCATTGTTGTCTCCTTTTGCATAGACTCGGGTTCACAATTTACTGATTGTTCAACCAATTCACGTTCGACAAGAACGGTCAGAGGCAGTTCTCTCAAATGGCATGGATCAACAAGAGGCCGACGACAACCATTACGGCGCAGGTTACGCCATGAATTGAGAACGCTGCCGACTTCGACCCGCCCGACCCCAGGACGTTTGACATGTCGCCCAGAGGGACGATGGCTTCAACGAGTAGAGCTATTCCTACTGTCCGCGCGTCCGTGGTCATCATCAGTGTCAGCACAACCAATCCAGATACGACGTCCCGAATTCCTTTAAGGCGTAGCCAGGCACGAGTGTCAGCATCGGATGCAGGCGGCTTCAGACCAAATGATCCTGTCATTCGTTCAGGAGATATAAGGTAGAAACAACCGATGACAATGATCGCCACAGCCATGAGAGCTGCTAGAGAAAGCGAGATAGCGTTATGCATGAAATGTTTTCCTTGTAGAAAATCTAGCAACGCTATATATGATGCAAAGCATTCAGAAAAGTTTCACCGTCCGCCGAGCGATGATTCTAGCGGCGCTATAATTTCTATCGATGAAAACGACTCTAGCGGTTAACCGAATTGCGGAACGAAAACTGCGTGACAAGCAGGCCCGCCGGGCACAGATCATCAGTGCCGCACGACGAGTCGCGGAGCATGAAGGGTGGTCCAACGTAACCGTTCGGCGACTATCCGACGAAATTTCATACAGCCAACCCGTCTTGTACGCTCATTTTGGAAGCCGCGAAGGGATTCTCGCTGCGGTTGCTATCGAAGGTTTTCAGGAGATGGGCCTGGCTTTGGAGAAGGCACGGAAACCGGTTAAGCGTGGAAATACGGTCGAATCGGTCGCGGCCGCATATCTAGAGTTCGCCGCGTCTTCACCAGCACTGTATGAAGTGATGTTTTCGCTCGGCCTGAGCGTACCATTCGATGACGCGGCTACTCCTCCGGAGATGCGATTCGCGTTTTCCCAACTCCTGGAGTTGTTTCAGGGGCAGAGCTCGAAGTCAGAGGTTCTATCGGAACTGTTTTGGGCGAGCCTCCATGGTATCGCCGAGCTAACAAGAACCAAGCGATTTACGCGCAGCCGTCAGAAAGAGCGCGTGAGGGCACTCGTCGTGCTCTTCACTTCCCAAGATGAAACGGCACAGGTGGTGAAAGCGCAATGACTGTAATAGGCGCGCTCTCGTCTTTCGCGAACGAGGCGAGATGAGTCCTCACAAACGCCCTTGCGTCCGGCTATCCCGTGATCGGCGGCAACCCGGACATTGAAGCTCAAAGCGTTCGCAAAATCCAGTGTAGTCGGCAAGTGTAGAGTGTAGAGAATTCCAGGCCAGGCGGACGGCTCGGTAGAGCGGCCCGCTTTCGCGGGCCGAGCAAATTGCTAAGCGTTGGCTCGTCTGCCGCCAGTGCTCTTGGCAATTCCCTTGGTGAGGCGCTCTTTCCCCCTTTGCTCTCGCTTCGTCCGCTTAGCGGCAGACTCGGCGCTTACTGCCTCGCGGATCTTTTCGCTGTTGATGCGATAGCGCTTGGCAACCGCATTCAGTTGCGTCCCACCTTGCGTTGAGAACGTGTTGAAAGTAGCGTCCAGCAGTGACATGCCCAACAGCAACCGACTGAGACCCGCTTGGTCTGTCGTGTGCAGCTTGGCCTCGAATGCCGCGATCAGGTCATTTTGCGTCACTTGCTTCTTCGAATCGGCCAGCTTCAGTTGGTCGGCCATGACGGCACGGTATTCCGTTGAGAGATGCCCGAACAGTTCCTTGGCAACCAATTCCAAATCTGGCTTGGTTGGCTCTTTGACCTTCTGAAGGATCGCCGCGAGAGTCTTCTGGCGAACTACCAACTCGACCTTTCGCCGCTCGTCCTGTTTGCGTTGGTCGGCGCGGGCCTTGCCTTGCGTTGCGCGCGCCTTCTGGGATTCGGCGTGGTGTACGGGGCAGGCCGGGTCCGCGCAAATCGTCAGAATCCGGCCACGGTCTCCGCCTTCCGTAACGAGACCTTCCGCCGCGTGTGGACACTTAACCTGCGCAGGCGGCGCGTTGGACTTCGCTTTCTTCCCCGCCTTGGCGGTCACGATCTCCACGTAGTTGTTCCGGCCGAGGGCGCCTCCATTCCGACTGCCGTTCCAGGAGGTTGAAATCTGAACCAGTTTCGGGTTGCTCTCCAAGGCGCTGGCGACATGGGCGCTGATCTTGTTTTGAAAACATGCGCGGTCCAAGCAGGAGTCCCGTTGGCTTTCCGGGAACAAGAGGGCGTTCGCGCCCGTTCGCTTCGGGCATTCATGACAACTCCCGGCTTCGGGCACGAGGTTTCGATCTCTGCGGTCGAACGGAGCCGTGCGCAGTTCCATCAGGATGTTAGATTCAACCCACGAAGCCAATTCCTTCACGGGAACGAGTATCTGGGTCTGCCCTTCCGTCAGCCATACGCTGCGGAACGAAGCGGTGAAAGCATCGGGCTGGTGTGCCGCCGGTACCTTGGCGATCAGCATCGCGTGTCCAATGGTCAACTTGTCGTCCAAGAACGCCTCGGCAATGGGCGGGATCAGTTGAGTCAACTGAATCCGGTTAACAACAAAGGCTGGGGGCTTGCCGATCTTCGCGGCGATGGTCGCGACATCGTAGTGTTCGCGCAGCATCGAAGCAAAGGCGTTGCCTTCTTCCAAGGGATGAACGTCTTCGCGTTGCAGATTCTCGACGCATTGCGTTTCGAGCACTTGGGCGTCGGTCATCTCGACCACGCGTACCGGAACTTCGGGAAGTTCCGCGATCCCCGCCGCTCGGAAGCGGCGGGAACCGGCGATGACTTGAAACTGTTGCGGCGCCAACTCGCGTACGAGGATGGGGGCCAAGATGCCTTGCACCTTAATGCTGGCCGCAAGTTCCTGCAATGCCGCCTCGTCGTAACGGCGGCGGGGATTGGTGGGCGATTCCTGCAACTGCGACAACGGCAGATCGCGATACGGAGAGTCGGTGTGATTCTGTACGAGTTCCATTGTGATTTCCCTTTCTTGATTGGTGGTTAGAGTTGCGGGTTGGCCGCCGATTCCCTCGCGCTGATGGCCTTCAGGATTTCGGCGGCGGTCTGTTGCACGAATGCCAGCGATTCGGCGAGAGTCGCTTTGTCACCGGCGTGAAGCTGGATGTAGTCGGAACTGGAAGTGTTCAAGTCCAGTCCGATGGCGCTTGAGACGACAAAGGCCACGGCCTCCGCTTCGGTCTCGCGGATGGTGTGCGTCGTCTGGCTGCGGCGGTCAGTGCGATGCAAGAGTTCGTGAGCCACTTCGTGGACCAGTACCGAGAAGTGCTCCGCGCCTTCTAGCGACGGAAGAATTGTGATCTTGCCGCCGGAAGACATGCCCTTCGCGGGGGCGATCTCATCCGAGTAATCGAGAGCGATTCCCTGTCCGGTGACGAATCCCTTCAGGCGATCGGTGAACTCCTTCGGATCACCTTGCGCGGTGGCGAAGTCCGGGAGCGGGTCGCCTTCGGTCTGGCTCACGTCGAAGATATGCGCCGCGCGGAAACCAAAGAGACGAGTCTTCGCGTCTTCGCTGAGTTCCTCGTCGGATTTCTTCTTGCCGACCATCGGCGCGAGAATAACGATGCCCTTCTCGCCCTTGCGGACATAGCGGCGGAGCTTCAGCCAGGAGTGGAACCCCGCGACGTGGGTCGCACCGGGGCGTTGGCTGTAGATCAAGAGGCAGTTGCCCCAAGAGTAGTGGTGGAAGCGGGACATTACGGCGAGATAGGCTTTGAGTGCGTCGCTGTGGCCTTGTTCGAGGGCTTCCATGAGCCGCCCGAGGGCGTCTTCGCTGAGTTGTTTGGCTTGTTCGGTAGTCATGGTGTGGTTCCTCCTGGGGGAGGAAGTCCCTCTCAGGCGCGGTAGCGCCGCCGCCTCGTGGACTCCCTCGATGGAAGAAGGTGGCCTCAAGCGGCCACCTCCCGGCGCGTGCCCGCTTCCGGTTGCGGATTGGCCGGACCGGTTGCCCGGTCGAGCTTGAGAATCGAACTCACGCGGACTTCGGTGATCGACTTCTTGACATCTACGGCCTTCTTGCCGGTGCCTTTCTGCGTGTACTCGCGAGTCTGAATCTCGCCCTCGATCTGCACATGGGCGCCCTTGAGGAGCGTGGCGGCGTATTCGCCCAACTTGCCCCACACGATGCAGCGGTGCCAGGTGGTCTGGCTCTGGCGTTCTCCGCTTTCGCGATCCTTCCAACTGCGCTTCGTGGCGAGCGACAGGATGACGAAGGACTTCTGGTTCTGGGTGGTTTTGACTTCGGCGTCTTTGCCGAGGAATCCGATGAGAGTGGCTCGATTGGCGTACATAACGGTTCTCCTTTTTCTGCTCCCGGTGTCTGTCGGGGCACTGATCAGCAAGCGGAGCCGCTCCCAAGAGCGAAGCGGTGAGCCGGAGTGCATTGTTGGGGGGACCGGGCGAGATTCCGGTGAGCGAATGCGAACGAACCCGCAGGGCGGAATCTCGACTGGGGGAGCCGACAAAGCAGAACGCAGGCGAGCGCCGGGCGCGGCTAGGCCCTCAGGCCGTCAAGCGAAGCAAGTGCCCGATAGACCCGGTGGGCAGAATCAAGAAGGGAACCGCGATTCGCCATTCGAGTGGTCTCGATCCGGTTCGACTCAAGGACGCCGATTCCTGCTGCCACCGAGAACCCCTCCGAAGTCTCCAAGATCGACACTTGCGGAATGGATTGGCGAATGCTGCTCGCCGAGAGACCTGAGCATCTGGTACCTCATCCCGACGAAGTTGGGCAGGACGGCACGTTCCTTAAGCGAGGTCTTGCAGAGGACGGTACTACGAGGATCACGCAGAACGAATCGGAAGGCAGATTCGTTAAAAAGTCCATCTCGAACCGTGATGACGCGATCAACGCCGGCACGTGATCGCCCCCAACGCTAAAGCGGATTGCGCCGGGATTGCCTGCTTGACGGTTCCATTGGGAACCCCGCGAAAGGTGTTTGGGCCGTCGCGTCTGGAGGATGAAAACCAAGCGTTCCACACCGCTGTCAGCCGGCCGGCCGTTTTGCGAATTGGGGAACGGGCAAGCATGGAGATGCAACTCGCCATGACAATGCGGGCCAGATTCCTTCGCTGACCCGCACCCGCGTTTAGCGGCGACGATTCGACTCTGTCAACTGCTTGCTCGCTGAACCCCGAAATGCAAGTCGCAGTTGTCGGATCGCGCTCGCCTTGAGCAAAGAGACATACGATTCCGAAACGTGCATCTGGGATGCGATTTCACGCGGTGATCTGCCGTCGAAAACAGATTGGACGACCTGCGCTTCCAGCGGAGGTAGCATATCGACCGTTCGCCGAACGGTTTCCGAAAGCAAGGCTCGCTCGATGGCGACTCCCGAGTCCGTGTGGCTGAGATCGCGCTCGCGCGCCGGTTCCGAGTCGAGACTAGCGTTAGACGCGGCACGCACCGTGATCATGAAGCGGCGGTATTTCGTGATCGGCAACCCGAGTTCAGCGGCGACCTCGTCATCCGACGGAGACTGACCGCTTCGATCGCCAAGCCGTTCGGCCACCTGCTGGCGTTGCTTCGCGAATTGGCGGACGGCACGGGGCAACGGATCAAGCTTTCGCAGATAGTTGAGCATCGCGCCCCGGATACGATGTTCTGCCATCGTCTTGAGCTTCGGTTTTCGGCTCGGATCGAAGCGAATCGACCGCTTCAATCAGGCCAACCGTACTGGCGGCGACGAGATCTTCCAGAAGGACCTCGGAAGGACAACGGTTACGGAAGGATCGAGCGATTAGGTTAACCTGCGGCAAAGTGATTCAAGATCGACTGCTCGCGGTCGAGACTGGCAGAAACAGCACTGGATGGCATGACAAGCTCCTTTTCCAGCGGGTGGCATCGTCGCTTCCCGCTTGGCGGAGCGGAACTGCGCATGCGGCGCGCAAGCGGTCAAGGGCCGGCAAAGCCGGGCGCAAGCGAACCCTTGAGGCGAGCACCGGTGCGCTATCGAGGAAGAAGCGGGAAGCGGCGGAGCTTAGTGCGAAGAATCGGACGGCTCGTAATCGGCTGATACCGGACCAGACGAGCCATGCGCAGCCTCGATTTTCAAGAGGGCGTTGACGCGGATCTCTGCGATCTTGTGTCGGATTCCATCACGATCAACTTCGCGGGTCCGGAGTGAACCTTCGACCTGGACATGGTTCCCGCGTGTCAGCTTGGAGACGAAGCCGGAGAGTTGTGGCCCCCACGCGACACAGCGATGCAACTCGGTTCTGGACTGCCATTCTCCTTGCGGGTTCTTCCAGGATTCCTTTGTCGCCACTTCGAAGACCGTGTAAGGAACGCCATCTTGCGGGCTCCTCGTTTCGGGGTCTCGCGCCAGATAGCCGATGAGGATGATGCTGTTCCGGTACATCGTAGTTAACTCGAAGTGAGCCCGCAAATGAGGCGTATATGCCGTTGGCTTATATGCGTGACGGTAGCACCATCGAGTTTGGCCTCGCAACGGCACAAACGGCAGATTCAGCCGGCGCACTCCAAGGAGAAGGCCGTTGGCGCCGTGTTGCGGGAGTTCCGGGAGAGCGCAGGCCATTCGCAAGAACGCCTGAGCGCCGAATGCGGTTTTGACAGGACCTATATCAGCCGCGTCGAACGCGGCATCCTCAACCCCACGATCATCCGGCTCTGGAAGATCGCCGATGTTTTAGGAACTCCCCTAAGCGAAATCGTCAGGCGGATGGAGGGCTGGGTCGGCAGCGATCAGTAGTTCGTAGAACGAGAGTCGAAATGGTCGGGGTTTAGCGCCAGTCGTTAATTGCAATCAGGCGAACTTCTGCCTACTCGGCAGGTGCTCGTGTTCCATGGCATCTGTGCGGTTTGGGCGTGATACAGCCGAGTGCAGGATCTCAGACCACAAGCCGACTTCCTGTTACCGATCCGGTATGCGAACCCGAGATTGCTGGTGCTGCCCAAACGAATCTGAGCAGCAGCAAACACATTCACCTAAGCAGCTCGCATGTTTTCAGCGCAGCGATGCAACATGGAACGCAACACATCGATCTCTTCACGTTTGAACCCGGCGGTCATTTTTTCTTCGACGCCGATCAGTACTTCGTGGGCTCTCGCCAGCACCTCCTGCCCTCTTTTTGTCAGTTCGCTTCGCCTGATGCGCCCGTGAGTGGGGTGTGGATCTCGACGCAGCAGTCCCACTTTTTCCAGATTCGCAACGATTCCCTGCATGCTCTGGGCGGTGACAAACGCCGCACGTGCGAGCGAGGCGTTGGATATGCCTGGCTGAAGTTGCACTGCAGAAAGGACGTTGTATTGGGGCGCTGTAAGACCGAGCGGGCCGAGCTGCTCATCCATGCTCGTCCGGAGGGCGTGTTGAGCTCGCTTGAGCACGTAGCCCAACCGATGCGCCATGGGGTGTTCTGTTCTCTTGCTTTTTGGCATCTTTTTCCGCTTGACATATCAGGTTCATTATATCATGATATAAGGGTCATGACATTACATTCTACTACCGGCAACACCGCCAAAGTGATCGGGCCAAGCTTTATCGCCCTTCAGGTCCGCGACCTGGAGGCATCAAAAACCTTCTATATGGACCGGCTGGGGTTAACCGCAGCGGCTCAAAGCCCGCCGGATGCAGTCGTGTTCAACACAGAGCCGACTCCATTCGGCATTCGCAAGCCTCTCGTTGATCTCAACGCTACCAGGCTGCTTGGCTGGGGAGTGTCGCTGTGGATCGCCGCGTCGGATGCCGACGCACTCCATGCTCGATTCGTCGACGCGGGAGTTCCAATCGTTCTTCCTCCTGCAGACGGGCCGTTCGGGAGATTCTTCGCCTTTCGAGATCCGGACGGTTACACCATCACCGTCAGTACGGCGCAGCCGAAGAGCGCTACCAGCACTTTGGATCTAAAGGATTGCTACCTGACGTTCATCAACACCTTTACTGTCGAACCCGACAAAGCGGATTGCTTGCTGGAGGACCTGAAGAACGCGACGGAGAAGCTTTTCCGTCACCAGCCAGGCTTTATCTCGGCGAATCTCCACATGAGCCGCGATCGACGCAAGGTCGTCAACTACGCTCAGTGGCGGTCCAAAGAGGATTACGTCGCCATGAGTCAGCTGCCCGATGTTCAATCGCACATGAAGCAAGCAGCCGCCTTGGCAAACGGCTTTGATCCGGTCGATTACGATCTCCGCGAGGTAGTCGCCGGCAATGGCGCATAGAGGGCGCTCTGACTTGTTGAACGGGGGGTTAACCTGAAGCATACAGAGGCCGTAACACGAAATTATTGGATCGGGGTCGCGAGCCGAGAGCACGTGCTCGCAGCCGTTCATGGGGAATTCTGCCAGCTCAGCCACGGGAAAGAGGCTCCTGTCCGCCGCTTGAAAACTGGCGATGTAGTGATCTTCTACTCTCCTCGCGAGTCGATGGGAACCGGTGCAACGCTGCGGGCGTTCACTGCAGCCGGACGCATTGTCGACGACGCGCCATATCAGATCGAGCAATCTCACAATTTCCACCCGTTTCGCCGCAGGACGCAGTATTTCCAAAGCAAGCAGGCGTCGATCCATCCCCTCCTGGAGAACCTGACATTTACCCGAGGACGCCGCAACTGGAGTATCGCGTTTCGCAGAGGAGCTTTCCGTATCAACCCGGAAGATTTCACAAAGATCGCCGGAGCTATGGGTATAGAACTCGAAAGCGTCCGAAGGTCGTAGCACTGCACAACAGGAGCGGAGAGGATCTGGTGAAGGCGACCGAGGCAATATTCTCAACCCTCGCCGTAGAGCCAGCACAAACTAGCATCTGTGGAATATACTCCACTTCGGCCCAAGCCCGTTTGGGGGTGCGTAGGGCATTCCGCCGGTTGGCTGACGATAAACGCGCCAGTGTCTACGACGGGGCCATGCCCATGTTGTGGCGGAGGCCAACCGCCTTGCACAGAATGGCGAGCATGGCCAAAAACAAACGCAGGCGAAGCCCGAAAACGGTGATGCGCCTTCCGAATCTTGAGCGATGAGAGACATCAAGGCACTCGTACGCAGCTCGGCAAGAACCCGAAACTTGCCGCTGCGCTCTGGGAGACCGGTGTTTACGAAGCGCAGCTAGCCTCCTTCGTTGCCGATCCGGCGCGGGTCACAGTGGCGCAGATGGACAGATGGTGTATGGACTCGACAACTGGGCGTATTGCGATGCGATGTGCTTTAACCTGTTTGATCGTTCGCCGCATGCATGGGCAAGGGTCACGCAATGGAGCGGCAGCGAGGATGAATTTGTGAAGCGCGCGGGGTTCGCCCTCCTTTGGAGTCTGAGTGTGCATGATACCCCCAGCAATAGATGATCGCGTGCGCGTGTGCCCAACCACCACGTAGTGACAGATGGTGGATCGGGTTTGCGCTCTCAGCCTGACGGCGTTATTATTGAGTATGTACTCAGTTACAAAATGGCGAGACCCAAGAGCGACGACAAGCGAGAGGCAATTTTGGCGGCCGCAACTTCTGTTTTCGCCGAAGGAGGCCTGAGCGCCCCGACAGCGGCGATCTCGAAAGCCGCCGGAATTGCCGAGGGAACGCTTTTTACCTATTTCCCAACGAAGGATGATCTCCTGAACGCGCTGTACCGGCAGATCAAGCTCGAACTCGCGGAGGTCCTCATGTCCGGTTTCGCCAGAAAGAAAGATGTCCGCGCCAAACTTCAGCATATCTGGGACGCATTTCTCACTTGGGGCGTAGCGAATCCGGAACGGCAAAAGGTATTGGCGCAGCTTGTGGTGTCGGACAAACTCACAAAGGAAACCAAAGCGGTAGGGGCAGCGCCATTCGCCGAGGTCGAAGTGATGGGGCGGGAGGCGATTGCTCAGGGCACAATACGTGATTTTCCACTGGAGTTCCTGATCGCAATGATGGAGGCCATGACACAGGCGACGATTGGGTTGATGACCGCACATCCGTCCAACGCGGCCAAGTACCGGACATTGGGATTCGAGGCGCTTTGGAACGGACTTAGAAAGATCTGACTATTTTCCTTGAATCGTGAGTGAGTACTCAGACATCTGTACCGGTGGAGGCAAAAAGAATGGCTAAATGGACCGCGAACGATGTTCCGTCGCAAGCAGGCAGGCTGGCGGTTGTTACGGGAACGGGCGGAATCGGCTACGAGACCGCCCTTGTGCTGGCGCAGCATGGCGCGGAGGTGATCCTCGCCGGGCGCACTGAGCGCAAAGGCCGCGACGCAATTCGCAAGATCCTTGCGCTGGCTCCCGAAGCGAGGGTTCGATTCGAGTTGCTGGATCTGGCCGATCTCAGTTCGGTCACCGCCTTTTCGAACCAGTTGCTGGCTCAGGATCGTCCGGTTGATCTCCTGGTCAACAACGCCGGGGTCATGACACCTCCGTCCCGCCGCACGACGGTAGACGGATTCGAGCTTCAGTTCGGCACAAATTATCTGGGACACTTCGTGCTTACCGCTCAGTTACTACCGGCGCTCCAAAGCGCCATTGCGCCCCGGGTTGTCGAAGTGAGCAGCGGGGCACATCGATTGGGCGGCGCGATCCACTTCGAGGACCTGCAGTGGGCGCGAAGTTACAAGCCACTGGCTGCCTATGCGCAATCGAAACTTGCGATGCTGATGTTCGCGCTCGAATTACAGAGGCGAAGCGATGCAGCGGGATGGGGTTTGATGAGCAACGCCGCGCATCCGGGATTCGCGCGCACCGAGTTGATCGCGAATGGACCGGGCGCCGATGCCCTGATGTGGAAGATCCACAAGGTGCTCGTGCGACCGTTCCTGAGTCACTCGGCGGCGGACGGGGCGCTGCCGGTGCTGTTTGCCGCGACCTCCGCGGAAGCGAACAATGGTGGATATTACGGGCCGACTGGGCGGTTCGAATTAATCGGCGCGCCAGGTCCCGCAGTGATTGGGGCGCGGGCGAAGGATTTAGCCGTGGCCAAACAACTTTGGGAAATCTCAGAGGATCTGACGGGAGCACGATTGCAAGTTGGCCTTGCTTTACACAATTCAGCACGAAAAGGAGCTTGAGATGCGATACCGACTTTTGGGCAATAGTGGACTTCGGGTTTCGGAAGTGGCGCTCGGAACGATGACCTTCGGAGAGGAGTGGGGCTGGGGTGCCCCCAAGGAGGAGGCGCGAAGAGTGTACGACGCCTTCCGCGAGGCCGGAGGCAACTTCATCGACACCGCCAACATCTACACGAACGGCACGAGCGAATCATTCCTCGGCGAGTTTATGGAGGGCCACAGGCAGAGCATGGTGCTGGCCACGAAATACACCAATAGCTTTCCGGGTACAGACCCGAATGCGGCCGGCAACCACCGCAAGAACATGATGCAGGCAGTGGAAGCCAGTCTCAAGCGACTGCGAACCGAGTACATCGATCTCTATTGGGTCCACATTTGGGATCAGATCACGCCCGTGGATGAAGTCATGCGAGGACTCGATGACCTGGTTCGCGCCGGCAAGGTGCTCTATACGGGCATCTCCGATGCGCCGGCCTGGTGGATCGCGCAGGCGAACACACTGGCGCACCTGCGCGGCTGGTCTCCCTTCGTCGGCTTGCAGATCGAATACAACTTGATCGAGCGAACCGTGGAGCGGGAACTCATACCGATGGCCCAAGCTTTGAACATCGGGGTGACCGCGTGGTCGCCACTGGCGAACGGCGTGTTGACAGGCAAGTACCACGGCCAACAGTCGACCGAGACCGGCCGTATGAACCACGAGATGATGAAGGGCTTCATGACGGAGCAACAAGGAATAGACCGCATCGTTGGTGCCGTCAAGAAGGTGGCCGATGAGAGCGGCCGCAGCCTGGCGCAGGTCGCTTTGGCATGGCTTCGCCACCGTCCGGTACCGGTTATCCCGATCATTGGCGCGCGGAAGCTTTCGCAGTTCCAGGACAATCTTGCAAGTCTGGATCTGACGCTCTCAGCGGATCAATTGAAGACTCTGGACGAGGCAAGCCGGATTGAGCTCGGATTCCCGCACGATTTTTATGCGAGAGAGATGGTTCGCGCCATCCGCTACGGCGGTCTGCGAGAGCAGATCCTGGCGTAAGCGATGCGAGGGAAGCATTTGAAAACGATCGTTATCGGCGCGGACCGTTGGCTCCGTCCGATTTCCAAAAGTCTAGAGGAGAAACAAGAATGACGAAAGAGATAAACCTGGGCGGCGCCTTCACGCTGCCTCGCACTTCGATGACCTTGAACCGTATGGGCTATGGCGCGATGCAACTTGCCGGCCCGCAAGTGTGGGGACCGCCCCGTGATCTTGACGTTGCGATTGCTGTGCTTCGAGAAGCGGTTGCGGCTGGCGTCAATCACATCGACACCAGTGACTATTACGGTCCGCATGTGACGAATCAGATCATTAAGCAGGCCCTTCATCCCTATCCGGATGGACTGGTTATCGTAACTAAGGTGGGCGCTCGCCGGGGTGAAGACAAGTCCTGGGCTCATGCGCTGTCGCGCCAGGAACTGATCGACGCCGTTCATGATAATCTCCGAAACCTGGGACTCGACGCACTGGATGTTGTCAATCTTCGTGTCGGCGGAGTGATGGCGCCATCGCCGGGATCCATCGAGGAGCCGCTGACTGTCCTTTCTGAACTCAAGCGTCAGGGATTGATCCGTCATCTCGGCGTGAGCAACGTCAGTCCAGAGCAGTTCGCTGAGGCGCAGAAAATCACGGAGATAGTCTGCGTGCAGAACCTGTACAACGTAGCGCTTCGGAGCGATGATGGCTTCATTGATGACCTCGCAGAGCAAGGCATAGCCTATGTCCCGTTCTTCCCGCTGGGAGGGTTCACTCCGTTGCAATCGTCCGCGCTCGATGCAGCGGCGGCGTCACTACAGGCCACGCCCATGCAGGTTGCGCTTGCGTGGCTTCTTCGGCGCTCGCCCAACATCCTGCTGATCCCCGGCACATCGTCCGTAAAGCATCTTCGCGAGAATCTGAACGCTGCAACGTTGCGGCTCCCTTCCGGAACGATCGCCGATCTTGACCCAATCGGCGCGAGTGCCGGCCAATGAGTGCTGAAGGGAGCCTTTCACGCGCTAACCTCACTCAGCGTGAAGGACTAGTCGTGATTGCAACACTCATCGGCGGCGGACCCAGCGTCACGGAAGCCATGGGGTCGAACCCTGCCCTACGACAAACCGATTGCATTGGATGGCTGGCGCCGCCTACCGCGCCCTTCCGCGAGCGCTCGAACGCAAAAAGCCGAACAAAGGTCTTTGTCTGGCCACAAGACGAGTTTCGTCACAGTTATGGCACAGCTACAGGTCGAGCGGCAAATCTGCATCTAGGCAATTGCGAAGACGCGGGCGCGACCGCCGTAGATGGCTCGCGTCGTCCAAACGTTTGTGCGAGGCCAGAACGAGTAGAGCGTTTGGAAATCGTGCCGCTGCCTGGCAAGCAGCGGAGTTCGTCCCAACCGGAAATCGGTAGGCCCTGAAAGGCCAGTTTTCGGCGCCCACAGATCAGCGATCAATCGGCATTACCAAAGCCTGTACCGACTCTCCGGTCTTCTTCGCTTTTATCCGAACCGGCAACGCCGCGAGGCGCTTTCCGCCGCTCGCGCACCACCAGCTCAGGTCCTCCTCAGCCTCGGCATATCCGCCGCTGTCAAAAACATGAGCGATCACCGATTGTGCAGGAACTCGCCAATTTTTAAGGAACTGCAACCCGGCCTCGCGCGCTGAGGAATTGACGGTCGTGTGCACCGCGCGGAGAGTTGGCGATGGATCATCGCGGAAGCCGAATCCGGTTTGCGAAGCGACTGCGAGTTGATCCTTCTTGAATGCCATTTGTGCGTCGACAAGAACGCACGGACTCGGGAATGCCTTCACGATGCCGATCGTGGCTGCTTGTACGCTGGCGTCGGGGCAGAACTCCTTTTTGATTCTGCCAATTCCCTCAAACGAAAGTTCGCCGCTAGCACCATTCGGTAGAAAGTCTGGCAGGAAACCCATGGAGCTGGCGAGCACGTCCATGAGCTTCTCTTCTGGATCGTCTGAGTTTTCTCGCGAGTGCGAGCGTCGGAACACAAGCCTCATTTGAGGCGTGAGGGTCAACAAGTGTGCCAGCTCATGCCATTTGGTGAAATAGCTCTTGAACCTTTTGTCGCCTCGACAGTCGATCACGGAGACGAATCGAGGCTCCCAAGGATTCTTGGGGTGCACGCCGATCGTGATGCCGTAGTCATCCGGGCGATCCAATTCCCTTGCAATGTTCGCAAAATCTCGAATCCCTGCGGTCGTAACTGTGGCGGCCTCTCGATCAGCCTCACAACGCGTTCGCCACGCGATCGCAACAGCGTAGGGAAATCGCACTCGCCTTCGGGGCTCGCCGTGTAATACACGAGCGGAGCGTCATCTCTTCCCACGGCCATGCGGGCGGCTTTCAGCCGTGAGATACGCTCTTTGTCGGTTATGAGCAGGGCCGTTCTTTTGGGCGGTCCCGGCTTGCCCCAGGCATTCATGTTCGACTCGATCGCCTGCAGGCGCTGGTCGATCAAACCCCATTGCTGACCCGCCGCGAGCTGTTGCTGAATTCGCTCAACCGTGATCGACGGTATAACGTCCTGTTTGCGCTCGAAGTATCCAAAGTGCGCGCCGACCATTTTGCCCACTTCGTCGGTCATTTTGGAGACGATATACGGCTTGTTTGAACCCTCTCGCACCACGATTGCAGCCACGCCCTTCCCAGCTGCGGACTCATAGACGCATATTTCTACATCGAGCGGCGGATAGACGTACTCCTGGATGACCTTGCGGCAGCGATCCGAATCTGTCATGTCGAGGGGAAACGGCTTAACCTCGCTGATACGCTCGCCCGCCGTAGGCACGTCTCGCGCCGTATCAAGCCCAGCACGATAACGCCGCCGGCGGAGTTCGCCAGGGCGCTCACGTCTTTCGCCAGTTCCAGCTTTTGCTTCAGCGTATCGAGTATGTAGGGGCTTTCCTTGGCGTCCAGCCACGCAGCTTCGGAGACGCCAATGAGGGCATCGAATTGCTTGGCTGCGAGTTTTTCGAGTACCTCGCTGACGTTGTTCATCTGGGCTTTGGTTGATTATCGCTTTATCGGTCCCGTCGTGTTTCGCTCCCTTGTTGCACGTGACCCAGCGCCGTTCACGGCTGGTTCCTCTTTCTAACGCATCGCGCACATCTACTCGCGGAACACCCGTTACCGGTTTCGGCTGTCAGCAATTGTCTCTAAGGGTGCACCGTGCCCACGTTACGCCTGAGTCGCGACGCGCCGTAAATAACTTGTGACGTGGCTCAGGTCGTCTGGTTAACATTCGGGCGACCCGCTATTTCTAGCGCTGCAGCAGGTTCAGCCGGAGGCCACATCTCACCGGATTCAAAGACCGGGTGGCGCGGTTCCGAAGGCGGCCTCCCGTACTCCAGACGCCACTCCTCGATTTGCGCGAGCAGGATGTAGGCAGACTTGGCCCGCTGCGGATCGTGTTTGACCATCTTGAAAAGGCGCGCTTTGAGATCGTTCGCGGCCCGAGGCACCCGAGTGTAGGACTGTGAGTTGTTTCCGTACGGTCGTTTCTCAAGGAAAAGGTCTTCGATTGCCCGGTAGATTTCGTAGGGAATCGGCCGGGGAGAAGAATCGTCGATCAGGTTAAGCCCGCTCAGGAGGCTCTGGGTGGAACCAAGCCACGCGAGAACCTTCGCGAGCAGGACGCGTTGTTGGGGTGATAGAGGCAACGTGCTGAGCGCGATCATGCGCTCAGCAATCGCGGAATCGGCGCGGGCGAGATCGGTGAGGCGTCCGGCCAGAGAATCCAGCGCGTAATCCGGAAGGACCCGGTCAGCGGCACACCCCGGCACTTCCGGGTCGACGAATCCCAGGAGTATCGCGGTTACACCTGGTAATGGGCAGCTTGCAATCGCCTCAATCCATTCCTTGGCCATGTTCTGAAACCCCGCCTCGTTCTGACCGGAGACCTCGCAGAGCAATCCGAGCCCGGCTTCATCGGCGCACTGCGCGAGAGCGAAGAACAGGTCGCGCTGCCCGTGCCAAAACAACCGGAACTCCGCGAAGAGATCGCGGATATGTGCAACGCCGCGCGCGGGCGGATCGACAAACGGCAACAGGGAGAGCATGCGGGTTAACAGAGCGCCGTTGTTACTGTAGATGCCGTGTGCTCGGAACTCGTCGAGAACCGGACTAATAATCGCCATTGCACGATCGGCTGGCAATGCGACGCCCGCAAATACCAGGGCCTCCAGAAGTGCGACACGATTCCACCCGTCAGAGCGCGCCGGGAGTTCAGCGATTTGCAGGATGAGATCCGCAGAATCCAGGGAGTCGAGTGCAGCGAGCACCTTCGCCAGTTCCTTGAGCCGGTAATGGTAGGGAATGGACTTCTGGTCGCCCGTTTTGCTCTCTTCCAGGAGATCGAGAATGCGTTGCCGGATGGCGGCGGCGTATTTCACACGCAGGTCTTCCCGGAAGGTTGAGCGCCATTGCGACGCGCCGCTGCGGATTTTCCGGAAGTCGCGCGGGGTCTGACCAAAGCGCGCGGCCCGGATGGCGGTACGGCTCGGCTCGTCATTTCGCGCAATTACCTGAAGCGCCCAGGCAGCATCGACTTCGTATTCCGGCTCTTTTAGGAGATCGAGTAGAATGGCCTCACTCTGGCGGTAGCCTAATTGGACGAGTGCTTCAACGTGCCATCCGGACCAGGACATTGGATTGCCTCGGGCTCGGGCGGATCGATCACCCCTGGCCATTGCAGCGCGGCCCTCGCGCAGTCTGGTAATGTCGGCGCGAATCATGTCAACCACGTCGGCCATGTCGGTCGCCTCACCTATTTCGGCGAGTGCTGTTGAGAGATATCCTTTTACCTGACCCCGGAAGTCGTCTTCGGCGAGCACGATGCGTACAGCGGCCTTAAGATAGCTGCGCAGCCGGTTGCGCAGAGCGTCGGGAAGAGTGTCATCCGCCTCATCGTTGTCCGCTCCCTTGAGCCCGAACAGTTCGGTGATGATGGCCAGGTCTTCGTCCTGCGGTGGCTGCGCAAGGATATGCGATAGTCCTTCGATAATGACTGAGCGTGGGATGAGACGGAGAAGACCTCGTAATTGGCTATCAATGGCTTGCTTCTGCTGATTTTGCGGATCGGCGATGAGCGCGCGGTGATGATCACGGTAAGCGATGAAAACAGCCCTGCCGAGATCGGGATCGGCAGCGGCTTCCAGCACGGCGATGACACCGCCGCCACCGCTGCTGCGCAGGTCCCCGGTGCATGCGCGCTGTAGGAGTTGCTCCTTGAGGGATGCCGGTACTTGCGTGATCAACGAACGCCAGTTGTCCCGCCACAGCCCATCTTCAATGATGCGGCCGGTCACCCAGTCGCTCAGCCACTCGGGGTCGGAAGCGCGAAGGACTTCGACAGCAGGCCTTAGGGTATAGTCGCTTAGTTCCCTGACTAGGGCGGTGGGCATCGCGCTCAGTTCCGCCTTCAGCCGTGCAGGTGTATCGGCGTCGTTCAACTCGGCTAAGGCAAGCGTGACTTGAAAACGCCCCTTTGGGTCGGCAGTGTCCGAAAGAAGAGTCTGGTAGGCTGCAACGGCGCGCGCTCGAAGTGGTGGTGGGATTTCGTCCGTGTGGAATTTTTGAAGCGCCGGTGCAAACTCGGGATCGGGCAGCGATTGCAGAATTTCTGCCACGGCATCATACTGCCCCATCCAGCTCAGGCTATGCAGCGCCGCCAGCCTGACGACGAGGCTGGGGTCGGTGCGCGCGAACGTCAATGCCACCTCAATCCGTCCCTGATGCATCGTGAGTTCGGTCACTAATTCGCCGCGTTGTTCTTCGGTCCATCCGGCGACGATGCTCTGCCACTTCGGGCTGATGCTGGAGGGATGGAACGGTATACCGGCGCGATAGGTCCCAAAGCGGACCTGTTGATCCGCATTCGTCAGGAGCGGCATCACGATGTCGCTGAATTCGTCCGAGCCGGTCGCCAGCATCGCCGTGAGCGCGCATTGACGATACTGCGGATTCGCCACTGCGTAGAGCGTGCGAAGGCGAGTGTGAATCTGGCCGCGCACTTCCTTCCACAAGGCGGGTCCGCCGAGATAGGAAAGTCTGGCGGCGAAGACGGGATCAACACGCAGCGCCAGCTCGACAAGAAGTTTTCCGGCTGCGATGTCGGCTCCTTTGCTGCCCAGATCTCCGGCAACCATGCGCAACGGCTCGTCCCACGACGGATAGTTGATGTAATTACGGGCAAAAGAGTTGGCCTGAGCCGGCGCGCCGGACGCCACCACTTGCCTGAGCAAGTCACGGAGCGTGAGCGCCGCGTAATACTCCTGGAACTGCTGGTGCTCAAACCGAAAACTAACACCCGGATAGTCAACACGCTCCAGAACGTGGTGTGCGGTCAGCGCATTCAGGATCTCGGAAGGCTCGGGCGCATCGGCGATCTGTCCGGCACTTCGGAGCGCGTCGCCGACGCTGCGGCAAATGGATCGGGCGTCTGGCTCGGCAAGCAGTACATCGCCGCGGGCGTTAAGGCGCGTGGCGAGCGCGCGCAAGTAATGCTCCGCAAGCCCTCGCAGCGGTGCCCCCTGGAGCGGGCTCGCATGCTCTTCCATGTGTTCGCTGAGCGCGATTACCGCCCCCAGCAACCCGAGTTTAGTGCTCGGGATTTCCGTCTTGGAGCGAAAGAGCGTCGTCACTTCCGAGAGGACGAAGGGAGTGCGGGTCAAGTCATCGAGCACCGGATCGCCTGACAGGATCAGGTTCAGCTCACGCGCGGGTCCATCGCCCAGGGCCTCAAGCAGGTATCGGAATCGCTGATCGGGCGTGAGAGGCAGCAATCGGAATCGTGCAGCGCCTGGCAACGGCGGGAGAATGTGATGCGTCCGGGTCGCTACAATGATCCCTGCCTTCGGGAAGGCGCGTTCGAGCGCACGCAGCGCGTCACCTGCGGGCTGAGTATGGAGTTCGGCGATTTCATTCCAGCCGTTCAATAGGAAAAGGTACGGCTCCGCTTGCGGCAGGCGGGCCAGGACGTCGGCATCAATCCTGCGCGCGCGAAACGCCGGACTTGCCGCAACGAATTCGAGAATGTCTTTCCCCGACCTTACCCAACTTGCCAAATCAATGAGGATGGGGATGCCGTGCCCGCGGGCATCGCCCTGTGCGAGTTGTACGAGTGTGGTTGTTTTTCCGCGACCTGCCGGAGCTTCGAGAACAATCCGTCGCCCTTGCAGTAGCAGCGTACGCAGGTACCTAGTGCTTGCAACCTGCGCTGTGTCGCCGCCGCTTTTGTCGAGCGCAACGACGTTAAGTAGGATGGATGGCCGGCCGGCGAGGCGCGGATGCGCGGCCCATTCGGCGGCGACGGCACCGGCGGCCTCGCGCACCTGCTCCAGCAGACCCATGATGCCGGGCTGATAAGGAACAGCGATGTCGAGATGGGTCCTGCAAAGCTGGGCGTTGTCCGGAAGCTGGAGCGAGGCGATGATCTCCTCGCGGGATACGACGATGAGTTCGTACCCGAATTTCTCGTGAATTCTCTGCGCCCACTTGGCTTTCGTCGGTTGCGTGACTTTCTGCGCCGTGTAAAACACCAGAAGGGAAACATCGCGGTAGTTCTTCTGCACTTTCTCCGCGTCGCTTCGGACCTTGTCGAACGTGCCGGTCGTGGAACATGCCAGGCCCTTGCCCCGTCCATCGGGGGAGACAGAGACCGACGCATACGCATCGAGTCCCAGATCGTTGTGGCGTTCACAGGCGATGAGTTCCTTCCATCGAAGTTTTGCCAGCACGACGGCAAGACTCTGGAATTTGAACCCTACCTCGTCGGAGACAAGTTTTTCCAGTGCCCTCTCGATGTCGATACGTTCAGCCATGGAGGTTAGGCGGGTTTCTCGGGAAGCCGCCCTGCGTCACCCGACCCTGTGACGGCAGTGGGGAAAAGAACCGCTTCCAACTTCGCCACCAGCTTTGCGCGATCCTCTGGTGCAAGGATAGCGAGGTTTCGTTGCCTCCATCGAATTGCCGGGAGGCCGCTCGCACCCGCTACATCCAGAAGCGCCCAATCGGGTTCGCCACGTTCGAATGACACAAGAAAGCGGCGATGTGGCTCGGGCATGCCTCCGACGACGGACGTGAGCAAGGCTTCCCTGGTGGCGTCGAGGGCTTCAATAGATACCCGCTCCGCCGTCATCCCGTCGAATCCGCGCTGGAACTCGTCGCCGAGCGATTTTCGCGAAGGCGCAAGAATCTCGGCCATCGGACGGTTATGGCTTACGAGGTAGACGATAAAGGCGCGCCGCAATGCGTCGCCGATACCCTCGTTCGCAAGGAGATCGCGCACGTCGAAGAAATCACGCGGATGTTGGCGGTCAAGTGCTGCGACGATCTTTCCGGCGTAGAGATCCGCGAACGATACGACGCGTATTTCCGCAAACCCGAATGTGTCCTCGACTGAAGAAGACACGGCGCGAAGCTCGGGCTCGTACACACAGCCTCTCAGTACCGGCGTGACTTCGATCTTAACTTGGGCATTGTCATGGCGGATGAGCAGCTTGGTCACCGCTTTCTCAGGCATCGCCGTCGATGCGCTGATCTGTGCGCCGCGCAGAGCTTCTTGTATGCGATGAAGAATCCGCTTCATGGCGGTGTCGATGGCGGGGAGTGACTCCTCTCGCGATGAGACCGGCAGGTAGGTCAGATCGAGATCCACCGAAAGGCGCGGCATGTCGCGGACAAACAGATTGATCGCCGTTCCTCCCTTGAGCGCAAAACAGTTCTCCGCTGCGACGTGAGGCAGGACCTTGATGAGCAGCGCCACTTGGCGCTGATACATTTCATTGAACGGCATCGAGGTCCTCCGGCACGGTGATCTGGTAGGCAGCGTTCAGTCTGCCTCCCCGGACAAGCATCCGCTTGCCTTTGCCCAGATTGATGGCTTCCTTATTGATGCGCCTCAGCCATGCGTGCTGGTGGCGATCGGCAAAGAAGAAAAAGAGGCGCTTCACCTTGACGCTGCGACAGTCGAGCAGCAGCGCCTCAAGGCGTCGCGGACTCAGATTAGCGAGTCCCTCGATCAGCTTGTCAACCTGGTGGAAGCTTTCGTGGTCGGGCAACTCGTCCAGAAGTTCAAGAATCGCCCGCTCGGGAGAGGAGAGCGTGAATTGCCAGCCCCACTGCCCCCACGGTTGAACGACACGGTCAGCGGATCGGGAATCCGGGAGGCTTTGCCCGGCGACGGGAAGCGGTTCCGGGTTGGTGCCCGCAGGTTTCGCGGGCGCTTGGTGGAACAGTCGTTCACTGTTGTGCCAGACGAAGTGAACGCCCACGGAAAGCTTGTTCAGCCAGGCCGGGGGCCGTTTCGGACCATAGAGATGTACTTCCTTGGTCTCCTGGGTGAGGTAGTGGGCGAAACCTTGTAGCTCCAGGGCGGTGCGCCCGCCGACGATCAGATTCTGATCGAGGAGTTTCTGGAGTGAGATGACGGCCTGTTGCCAGTTGAGCGAGCCTCGCTGCCGGCGGTAGACTTGCCGGGTGGGTTGCTCTAGCCAACCAGCCGTAACGTATTGGCTGCGCAGAGAGGTTGAGTATCCGTGCTTACTCAGCCAGGCGGCGTCCACCAGCAGCCCTTCCGGAAGAAGACGCTCCAACCGGTTTAGCTTTCCCTCGTTTTGCTCAGCCATACTAAGCAATCTAGCATTTGCTTAAACCATAGTCCAGTTTAAAAACAAGCCCGTAAGCTAAGTTAGGCTTAGCATATGGGTTTAATTCCAAACCAGCGACCTAGCGTCACGTCGCACAAGCGGAGGGGAGTCATCAGATGGGTCAGTAGCCAAAATAGCAAAACTAAGCAAGTCCGTTGACAAAACCACTTAAGTGGTTTAATTTGGAGACATGGATGCGAGTTCTGAAGCCGTAACGCTCTTCTGCCCACACTGTAAAGGGTCGCTCGACCCCAATGAAATTGCCGCTCGGCTTCCGCCATCGGTGTTAGCGTCGGCGAGGGCCCGCCGCAACGCGATCCTTCAACGTCGGCATGCCGGGCCAGGTCGGCCGCGCGGGGCAGCTCGTTGCCCAGGCTGTGATGAACTCTTCGCATTGGATGAGCTTCGAACACATCGGTTACCATGCTTGACTCACAAGCTGACTGCCTGGGGGCAACGCCACGAGCGAGTACATCTACGACCAATGGACCCCACCGAGTATCCGGACTTCTACGTTGAGGGCGTGATCAACGAGAATTTGAGGCTCACAAAGGCATCTAATCACCAACGCTTGGAATTACCGTTGGGTTCCGTTGCGGGGATCGTTGTGGGCGGCGATGCGAAGCCGGGCATCATTCGGCTACGCGGACAGGTGAACTGGAATCCGGCTATCGACGCAAAAGGTCTTTGGGAATACTCCCCAGACCGCGTAGGAGCCAGACGTTCGGTGGAGTTGACAAAGTGATCAGTGCATCCAAGATGGTGGCTTATTGAAACGCTGCCAACATGCGGGAATGGAGGACGAACAATGTGTTGGGATGTGTTTATTAGTCATGCCGGCGAAGACAAGACAGATGTCGCTCGACCTCTGTCGGAGGCGCTGACTGCGGCAGGCTTGCGCGTGTGGCTGGATGAGGATGAGCTACGGCTGGGTGATAGCCTGCGTGGCAAAATTGATCAGGGCCTCGCGCATTCCCTCTTCGGCGTTGTAGTGTTAAGTCCTTCGTTCTTCGCGAAACATTGGCCGCAACAGGAACTCAACGGCCTTGCGGCATTGGAGTCATCCTCGCGGAAAGTAGTTCTGCCGGTTTGGCACGGAGTGGATCACGATTTCGTGGCTCGTTTCTCACCGATGCTCGCCGACCGCGTTGCCGTGAATACAACCAAGGGAATCGCGGCTGTCGCGGCGGAGATAGTCAAGGCGCTCGGACGCGAAGACGCCGCGGACCGCGCCGCAACAACTTTCCGAGTGGTGACGTCTTCCAAACGCCCATATCCCGAGTGGCTCGACGATCCGCGGATTCGCCAAGGCTCGCTTAGAGTCACGCCGATTCTGCCGACCCGCTGCCAACAGGATGAGTTCCGCTTTGTCGAGATTCGCGAACATGAACTCATCCTCGACAAGCCAGGAACGTGGCACGGTAGTATTTCCATGCCCCTTTCGCGATTGAAGGATCCGCTGTTTGCTGGTCATGGGCAGCCGGTGACACTTGTGCTTGATGGTCGTCTTCAATGGCTATCTTGCAATCGGGATTGGAGAGTCTTTCCTGAGGCGCCCACGACGACTCAGGAGCGGCTCCTCGGCTTTCCGAAGCTCTCTGCAGCGAATGACCCGCGAATTCAGGAGCTGAGCGGTCGTCTCTCGTGCTACGGCCACAGCGTCGGATTTGTGCGAGAAGATCGTCTTGGAGAGGTGTTCAGCCAGGGAAAGCAAGTCGTTTACGACGATGACGGGCTCTATTTTCGCTGGCAGGGACGCGACGCCGCTGAGATCCTTGTTGCTACCGGCCCGTAGGATTCAGAGCAAACTTGATAGGAGTTGCGACACAAGAGGAACGCATGAGAGTAGGACGAGTAGGTACGCCGCCACTTTCGAGATTGGGTGACAAAGTGGAACGAGATCATTGGGGGCATCTGAGGAACCTGATCCCCACTATGAAACGTTCTGGCAAATATATGTCTACCCCCTGAGATCGAAAGGCTCGATATGGTTCCGGCGCGCCATCGATGGTGATCTTGAGACTATTGCAATCGCTAGCTATTCGACCTACGCCGCTTTGGCGCGCGCCCGCCAAAAGATTCACTCGGATCACGAGCAGTATCGCTACGTGGAAGAGTTATACGGTCATCTGCAGCGATCCGCTGAGATCGGTGTGAAACTGATACACAGCTTCAATTCATTTTTCGGCGACGTCACTCATCGTCGATCCCTGCTCTCAACTCAGCCGCTTGAAGTATTCATCGACGAGCGACTGAAGGCATACCGCAATCTCCTCCACGACTCGATGCTCTCGATGCCGAAGGACGAGCGCGGCAGAAGACTGATCCCGAGGCCTGAATGTCTGGACAGCCGCCGGAACTGGACGAGCATCATGTATTCATTCAGCCGTGAAGACTTCGTGGTCGCAAGCCTACAGCTCAAGGATGACTACCGCGCGACGTGCTCCCGCCTCGAAGAGTCTTGGAAGATTATGTGTGATTTGTCCAGCGAGTTGACACGGCAGGCGGAATTCCACGTTGCACTCGCGAAGGGATTTGATTCTCCAGGGCTCTTGGCCGTGCCATCAATGTCGGGGGTGCGTTTTTCATTGGCGCGAGTAGCGCGGCAGTCCAGCCTGCCACCACCTTTGTTCTACGGAACAAAGGCTGATTTGCAGCCCTTGGTTGTTCAGAGCACGTGTCAGGCGGGTCCGGGCCGGAGAGCTCGATCAGAATGTCGAACGGAATTCCGGCGCGCTGTTCGCTGTCCCCGGCGTTAATAGCAGCCAGGGTAGATAATGCCGTGATGTGTGACGATGTGGCATAGGAGAACAGGCGTGTCTCAGCCCGAAAAGCCCGGTAGCAGCCCGTACTCGACGGGCGGCGGAGGCGTAAAACTCGAGAATGAATTCGGCGCCTCCGCCCTGACAAGCCTGCTGTTAGCGCAGCCCATAGAGGGCCTCGGTGATGAGTTCACGGTTTCGCAGGTCGCCTTACAGCAGGGCGCCCATTCCGCGGTCGATGACGTCGCCATTCAGGGGACGGCACCAGGTGGTCACCGTACTTTGCGAGTGGCCTGTAGACGGCATCCCGTGATCGGTAAAAGCGACCGGTCCACGATTTCCTTGTTCGCAGACTTCATGGAGGTCGTGACCAGCGAATCGAGTGCTCTTACGTCAGGCCGCCTTCGGCTCGGGTTGGCTGTTTCAGGGCCGTTCGGACCTGCTTCCGAGCTAGCAGTACTGACGGATGTTGCCCGACGTCAACCCGATCATTCCAGCTTCGAGCAGGCCGTCAGTGCCAGCGGCGCTTACTCCAACAGGATACGGGAGCGGCTTAGGAACGTTGCAGAGCTGGTCGAAGCGGCCCTCGTTGCTATCAACCGGAACCCGGATGATGAAGATTGCAGGAAGGGTTTGATCTGGCAGTTGCTCAAGGCACTGTTCGTGGTCGAGTTGCAACTAGAAGGTGATGTGGCTCCCGGAAAGACAAACCTCGTAGCCCGTCTGAATACACTAACGGCCGATGTATCAAGGGCCGAAGATCTGCGCCTTCGTCTTCTGGACCTTGCGTCCGGAGCGACAATCCGGGCTGGAGTATTTACGCGTTCGATGCTACGGGCCGAACTGCGTTCCTTTGGCTTGCTTGACGCGGCGGCAGACTTCGCATGTGCCCGTTCGCAGATCGAACTGCTTGAATCAGAACTGCGGGGCAGAACCCCACGATCCGTCCCGGTTCCCGGGACAAGCACCACCTTCAGCATTGACCGTTCGGATTTACAACGACAGCTCGTCGATTGCATATCAAACGGTTCCGGGAACGGCGTCGTGCTGGTTCGCGGCGAGCCAGATGTCGGAAAGTCAGCCATTGCTCTCGCAGCGGTGGATTCGATTAGGGCTTCGGGAGGTGTTGCACTCGCGGCGAGTCTTCGCGACATGCCGAATGCAGCCGTGAATCTGAAGGGTGTTTTGGGGATGGCTACCCAGGATCTTCTCGCCGCAGCTCCGTCTGCTCCAGTGAATGTCTTGGTCCTCGACGGAGCCGAGGTGGTGCAAGAGTGTGATTCCGACTCAGCAGGCGCCCTGCTAAGCGCCGCCAAAAGCGTTGGGATGACCGCCGTTCTGGTGGTCCGCGACGACGCGGTAGACTCGGTCGTCAATCTAGTGCGCACCTATGGTTTCGAAAAACCCGTCGAATTCGTCGTCAGTCCCCTGTCCCCGGATGAGATTGCGTCCCTAATAGTAGCCATTCCGCGGCTTGCGCGGCTGGCATCAGACCCCCGTTCGGGCTGGCTAATGCGCCGGATCGGACTTGTGGAACTTGTCCTGAAGGCAGAGCAACGCGGAAGTCCACTACCCGACGCTCTTTCATCCGAAGCGGAATTATTTGCCGCAGTCTGGTCCAGTCTTGTCCGTCAAGATGAGAGAACAATGAAGGGTGTCTCGCCCGATGATCGTGAGGCTGCGCTCATCGATCTTGCGAGAGAGATTCTGACCGGCACGCCGATCGCGATTAGTGGTGGCCCCGCCCCAGCGTCATTGCGTTCGGATGGGGTGCTCGCGTGCCGTGGACCATTGACCGCTTGGGACAGCGGAGACCGATTCGCTTCAGATGTGCTTCGTGACTTCGCCGCGGCGCGGCTATTCATGCGGCACGGATTGCAGGTCCTTCAGGCATCGACGGCTCCTCGTTGGGCGATCCGAGCGACTCGAGTCTTTGCACAGTCCCGTCTCGCTCAGGCTATATCGTCTACGACGGACAGTTTCCAAAAGCAATGGGCGCAACTTCGAGATGAATTCAGCGAGCTTTCGGCGGCGCACGGACCGCGCTGGGCGGAGCTTCAGTGGGAGGCATTGTTAACGGCGACTTGGGGCGATAGGGTTCTGGCCGAACTTACAGAGACCTTAATCGCTGAACCGGAAATGCTAGCCGAGCTTCTCCGCACGATGAAGTTGCGCTTCTCGAATAATGGCGCTTGTGACGTCCCTGTCGGGGCCCCACTCATTTCGTGGCTCGTGGACACCGCAACGTTTAATCATGAGAGCGACTATGGCGAAAGGCCTATTGCGGACCTTGTAATGCGTTGGTTACGGGGAGTTGCGCGCTTAGAAGCCTCTGGGGAAGACATCTCGTCATATCGAGAGTTGCGGGTGCGCGTCCGCGATGTGTTGATCCGGAGCGAAGATGAACATCCTGACCGTGAAAGGCTCGAATCCCTCGGGCTCTTGGGCGGTGATAGTTCTGACGAAGTCGTTGGCGCTTTGCAGGCCGTTGCCCCTGGGTTTCTTGCGCCGCTGGTCGAGAGTTTTGATGTTGCGGTGAGCATGTCTCGAAACGATTCCAAGCTGCTGGCAGAACTCGGAGAGCGATATTATATCGAGCGACCTGGGAACCATCGCTGGCAGGGTTTTATGCGAGACGAAGGCGTGCGGGGGGCACGAAGCCGGCGGATTCGGAACACCGCTCGCGGCGTGGTATCGAGGGCCATTTCTGTTTTTGTTGAGGCGTGATTTCCGGCGGGGATTGCAGCTAATCGACAGGATGCTCGACCACGGCGCCCGTGCCCGTGTCGAGACCTTGCGCCACCTCAATCGCCAACTGGACCGCGATGCCGAACAGCAATTCGAAGGCTTGGAGTTTGGTCTTTTCGGAGGTGGATCGCGCACGTTTGTGGGTGATCCGCATGTTTGGGGTTGGTACCGAGGTTCCTCGGTTGGTCCCTACCCGTGCATGAGTGCCCTGTTTTCGCTCGAAATGTTTCTGGACGAGTGTGTAAAAAGTGGTCTCAAGCCCAAAGAGCTCGTCAAACGAGTGATGCAAGACGCTAGCACGCTCGCGACGCTAGGCTTATGTTTCGGGTTCTTCGTCCGGCATATAGATAAAGTGTCCGACGAACTCGACGAATTCCTTGTCCGACCGCAAATCTGGGATCTGGAGTTCGGGAGGGTGGCATCGGAAGGCCATTTGCACGTACAAGGGGTCGACGATCCAACGGTGGTTGGACGCGAGCGTCGCAGCTGGACTCCCCTTCAAGTGGCTATGCACCTTGTTGTGACCGCCGCGCAGGCCCGCGACGAGCGAAGACTGGAATGGCTTTGCACTGTCGGACGACGTCTCGTCGAAGCCGCTGGTGGGAAAGATGCTTCTCCAACCATAGTCCGTTGTGCCGCCCATCTTGACTGGAACAACTATTCGATCGCTACTGAGGGTAGACAGCAGATCATAACGGTGAACGTTCCAGAGGATGTCGTCAAGGCATTGGCACCCATTGTCGAGGACATCGATCGCCGGGAGCAGATGTATCGATTGTTGAATCGGTACCGGCCAAAGCGATTGACCCCTTATCGTTTCGCGCTTGCAATCCTCCCGTCGGATGAGGAGATCACAAGCGATTTTCATTGCGCGCTAGATCTTGAACAGGCACTTCAGAGCGATCTCTCCGGGGCGCTGCCTGGGGTTCTCGCTGGTGTCGCCGCGGCCGTGCTCCACAGAACGGCGTTGGGTGCGACTAAGGCAAGACTCCCAGATGATTGCTTCACCTGGGCGCTACGTCTCCTCATGCATTCGGTCACCACACCCAATCTTGGTGCCCCATACATATCGGAGTCAATATTCCCAGACGGCCCGGACCGTCAGGCCGCTCTTGCGCTCCCGTTGGTCCTATTAGTTCGCCAGGATGAATCGCCCCAAACGCCACCGGCACAAGAGCCAGACGCGTACGTTCGAGACTTCCTCGCGCTATTTTGCTCCGCACTGGAGGCGTGCACGTGTAGCCCGTCTCTCGAGGTGCGGCACAACATTGCCGAGGGCCTCGGCCTCGTTTTTGAACAACCATGCGAGCAGATGGGCCTCGGTCCATGCTGGCACGAACCTGTATGGCAGGTGATCGAAGCGGGTGCCAGAAATGTCGTGTTCGGAAAGCTCTCCGAAGATGGGCGACGCGAAATAGAGGCGACCACGGATATTGTTGGCGTGACGCAAGCGCGTGATCAAGATTTGATGCTTACTCATATCGCTCCAGCCGTGATTTGTGCCCTTGATGCCGCTCGGGGTAGGAGCTGTATTTCTGCGCGCGCGCGGCAGTTGCGCGATCTCCTCCTGGATGCATATGCCCGATCGGCCCGTCATTGGGCCGAAAACAATTATCATCGGCGCGATGAGCAGGACGCGGCGTTCGCATCAGGCGTTCTCCGGTGGGCGGCAGAAGACAACGGTCTAGTTCTCGTGGACATCGCAACAAAGATGCGTGAATCACCCGCTGCGTTTTCGCATTACCTAGGGCACTGAATATGGTGGCCACCTACGAGACGACTTTCGTACCAGTCCTGGCAAGCGTGTGGCCGCAGTTGATGGAACTTGGGCTGGCGTCACTTCGGGAGTTTGGCGGGGATGGGCGGCGATACACGACGGCGCAACTGCTGGATCGGCTAATACCGAGCCCGAGGGCACCTGGATACTTCGACGATCCGGCCATCGTCCTAGCAAAAGCTCGCCAACATTGGTTTCCAATCGCCTCCATATCAGGTCACGTCGAGGAATGGCTGAAACAAGCACAGCCGCGCGCGGAAGGCATTGACGCGCTCGTAGGTTTTCTCCAGACACTGCCGGCGAGAGAGCAGGTAAAACCGGGCCTCGACTGGGTTCGGAACCTCGTGGTCGACGACGATGGCACAGCATTAACATGCGGGTTCCTGCTTGTCAGTTGACTTCGGGGTCTTCGGGATTCGACTCTTGACGACTCCGCAAGGCGCAGCTTTCGCGCGGTCGTCGATGCACTAGTTCTCGGCAATTTCAAAGGTGCACGTGATCTTCAGCACCTGGATGAGTAGACGGAGTTCAGCTAAGGCATCCCCATGAATCGGCCAAGACGTGCAGCTACCTGCGTTCAGATCGAAGTCGTGTGGGTTCGGGAGAGAACCTCATCGAACGCACGCTAATGAGATCGCGACGCTGCAGGCTCTACCATCAGAACCAGCAGCAGCGCATGTGGTACGCTCGGGCGCGAACCATCTTCTACCGATTGAAAGGACGCCTATCCGTGAGCAAGCGCGTTTACAAATTCACATCCGCGCAGTATGGCATCGGCAACCTGCAAAACAAGCGGCTGAAGCTTTCAACCATTGACGACCTGAACGATCCCTTTGACCTCTGCCCGCTCGATACTACGGACCCAGCTATCGAAGCCGCCGTGGACGCCGTCATCGGGCACTTCCGGCAGACGGCGGCAATCCTGTGCTTCAGTCGAAATTGGGACAACCTACTGCTCTGGAGCCACTACGGCGCTTCGCACACCGGCATCTGCCTGGGCTTTGACATCCCCGATGGCGACCCCGGAGTCAATTACGACACTGATGTTCTCTATCAGCCGAACCTTCTGCAAATACGCCGCGCGGAAGATGTGAACTTCGATCTCGCGAATAGATTACTTCGCACCAAACATGAAAGCTGGAGCTACGAGCAGGAAGTGCGGATGTTCGTGCAGCTGAACGATCCGCCTGACTCGAAAGGACTACGGTGGATCGACTTCGGGCCCAATCTGGAGCTGAAGGAAGTAATCGTTGGCGCGCAGTGCAGCCCGGCAATCAGCAAGATGGTGGCTGATGCTCGTGAGCCGTATGGTGATTCGGTGAAGTGTTCTTGGGCTGGAATGCGGCCGGACGCCTTTCTACTCGTGCGGCAAGACCATCCTCCACAGTGGCACGCTTCGGTTGCTTGAACCGCGTCGTCGCATACCATGGCCAGCTAACGCCCCTGCGTTTCAGTTGTGCCAAAACTGTGTTCGAACTCGATCTGTTGCAACTGCGGGAGTTGCTTTTTGAGCGAAAGCAGATTCCCCGGTTTGTTGTAAATATTAGGATTTTGCGAAAAGCGAATGGAGCCCCTGGAAGCGACGAGGCTCCCTTGGGCGCATGCTCGGACTTCAGGCGCGTTAGCGCTTCCTCGATGAGTCCCGAGCCGTACAATTGTGATCGGCACGGAAGTGGACTTATTTGACTGGCCGGGAACCTGTGATCAGAATGTCCACGAGTCGCTTCGCACTCTGCTGCCAGTCGGGGCTAGAGGCGACGTTCGACACGCCAATCAGGGCACGAAGCAGATCAATCGGGTCGAGGTCTTTTCGGATGTTGCCGCTCTTAATTGCTCGCTTTACCAACGAGCGAATCGCCTCCCAGATCTGAGCGTGAGAGGATTCGAAAACCTTTGAGGCTTCCCCGAGCAGGGTATTCAGCACGGGCGCAATGATCTTCTTCGCCGCGATGTAGTCGACGAATAACATCATCCAGGCCCGCAATGCTTCAATCGGCGGCATCGTCTCGGCGAAGTCCCGCTCCGCCGCGGCCAACTTTCCGACTTCTGTCCGATAAACTGCTTCGATCAGAGCTTCCCGCGAGGGGAAATGGCGGTACAACGTTCCCGCTCCGACGCCAGCCTGTTTGGCGATGTCATCCAGGCTAGCCTCCGCGCCAGACTGGGTGAACGCATCTTTGGCAACTTCCAGAATACGGTCGCGATTCCGTTCTGCATCGGCGCGCGGTTTTCGTTGGGCAGGTTGGGAACGTTTCGTAGCCATCAAATAAAATTTGCAACCGGAGACAGTCTCCGCTAATCTTATTTATACGGAGACTATCTCCGTTTTATCAGATTGCAAGAGTTTGGTCAACCAGAAAGGACCAGAACATGCGTGTTTTCGTTACGGGAGCTACGGGATTTGTAGGCTTCGCTGTCGCAGAGGAGCTGATCGGTACGGGCCATCAGGTGTTTGGTCTTGCCCGGTCGGAGGCGGGCGCCAACTCTCTTGTCGGCATTGGGGCTCAGGTTCATCGCGGTGACCTCGAAGACCTCGAAAGCCTGCGCAGCGGAGCAGCAATGGCTGACGGCGTGATTCACTGTGCCTTCAATCACGACTTCTCGAATTTCGCGGCCAACTGCGAGCATGACCGGCAAGCCATCGAGACTCTTGGCTCCGTCCTTGCGGGCTCGGACCGGCTCCTCATCGTGACCTCTGGGATCGGGCCGCTTGCGCCGGGACGCACCGCCACTGAAGAAGACGCGCCCATGCCCACTACCACGTCGTATCCGCGAGCCTCGGAACAGACGGCAATTTTGATGGCTGGACGAGGCGTACGCACATCGGTGGTGCGACTGCCTCAGGTCCACGATTCCGTCAAGCAGGGTTTTGTCTCTTTCCTGATTGCGATCGCGCGTGAGAAACGTGTTTCGGCATATGTCAGCGAAGGGCGAAACCGTTGGTCCGCGGGGCATCGGCTCGATGCGGCTCGTCTCTATCGCCTCGCGCTTGAGAAGGCGGCGTCTGACCAGAATTCGGGGGTAGCCCGGTATCACGCGGTCGGCGAAGAGGGCGTGCCGATGAAAGAGATCGCGGAAGCAATCGGCAGGGGTTTGAAGGTGCCGGTCCTCGCCGTCCCTCCGGAAGAGGCAGTACGGCATTTTGGCTTCCTCGGAGGCTTCGCAGGTCTCGACATGCCGGCTTCCAGCGCTCTGACTCAGGAACGCCTGGGATGGCACGCGACCGGGCCTGGGTTGATTTCCGACCTGGAAGCAATGCGCTTTGAAGTGTAAACAGAAATGCAGAAGGGAGAGAAACGAATGCAAGATAAACAAGTCGCCCTGGTAACCGGGGCGAACCAAGGAATCGGTCTTCAGATCGCAAGGGATCTCGCGTCGCACGGCTTCACTGTGCTGGTCGGGTCGCGCAATCTTGAACGCGGCGAGGCTGCGGCGAAATCGATCAACGGAGACGCCCATGCGTTCCAACTTGACGTAACGGATCAGGCTTCGATCACGGCCGCGGCGGAGCGCATCCGCAACGAGTTCGGCCGCCTCGACGTGCTTGTCAACAACGCAGCCATCTCGAATACCGGACTGCAACCCAACATGACCATTGAGGAGTACTCAAAGTCGACCCGCCCGAGCAACGTTCCCTCGATGAAGTGCGTGCGGTGTGGGAGACCAACGTGTTCGGCGTCCTTGCCGTCTACCAGGCGATGCTGGCGCTCCCGCGAGGCGCCTCACGCCCGTATTGTCAACGTGTCGAGCGGCGTGGGCTCGCTGACGGCGAACTCGGACCCGACCTTCCCCTACCGCTCGATCTTCGGCCCCGTTTACCCTGCGTCCAAGACAGCTCTCAACGCTATGACGGTCGCCATGGCGATCGAGCTGGAGTCGACCGGGATCAAGGTCAACGCCGTGTCCCCTGGCTACACCAAGACGAACCTCAATAACTATTCGGGCACGGAGACGGTCGTGGAGGGTGCCGCCGAGGCCGTGCGTGTTGCGCTGCTCGGCCCCGACAGCCCGACAGGTACGTTTACGCACGCAACGCGCGGAACGATCCCGTGGTGATCGGTAGAGCCGAGTAAAGATGGGCCGGGCAACGGATCGAGCTTGAATACAGTCTGTGAGCCGGGTTTGGTGGATGGGAGGTTCGGGACATATGGATGAACTTGTACTTAGTAAACCGCTGACGAATCGCGATCCTATCTGTGGCGACCTGACGACGATGGCTGAGCGACAGCTGTGGGCATTCTTCACCGCGGTGACTGAGCTGTTTGGGTCAGAACAGGCGGAAACATCGGCAGAAGATTGGTTGCGTGAGCTGATGGCAAGCGATGATCTTCCCGCTTCACCTCGTCAATGGCGAACGCTCACTATCACGGCTGCGGCACAGCTTGCTGGCCGAGTGGATGCTTCGACCTATCAAAAGCGCCGGCTCGCGTATTCGGACAAATGACATTTTTAATGGGAGGAGACAGAGAATGACTGGACAGACGATGTTGGGCGGCAGCTTCACACTTCCCGCTACGTCCATAGCCTTGAACCGCATAGGCTATGGCGCGATGCAACTGGCTGGGCGAGACGGGAACAAGCTGGTATGGGGGCCTCCCCGAGATGTCGACGGAGCGATTGCCCTTCTACGAGAGGTTGTCGCAAGCGGCGTGAACCATATCGATACGGCGGACTTTTATGGTCCTCATGTCACGAACCAGATCATCCGAAAAGCACTGTCTCCCTATACGGACGATCTGGTAATCGTGACGAAGGTCAGCACGCTGCGCGGCAAGGATGGATCATGGATTCCTGCATTCTCCCGCGAGGAACTGACCAAGGCCGTTCATGACAATCTCCGCAATCTGGGACTCGATGTGCTTGAAGTGGTCAATCTGCGCGCCATGTTTGATATCCATGGACCCGCCGAGGGATCGATCGAGGCGCCGCTCATCACTCTGACCGAGCTCCAGCAAAAAGGTTTGATCCGTCATATCGGCCTCAGCAACGTCACGCCCGCGCAGATCGCCGAAGCCCAGCGGATCGCCCCCATCGTCTGCGTGCAGAACCAGTACAACCTCGCGCAACGCGCCGACGATGCGCTCATCGCCGATCTTGCCCGGGCCGGCATCGCCTACGTACCGTTCTTTCCACTGGGAGGATTCACCCCACTGCAGTCGGCTACGCTATCCGACGCCGCCGTGCACCTCGGCGCCACCCCCATACAGGTGGCGCTAGCCTGGCTTCTCCAGCGGTCGCCCAATATTCTGGTGATCCCCGGAACTTCCTCCATGGAGCATCTTCGCGAGAATCTAAGAGCAGCAACACTGCGGCTTCCTCCGGAAATGATTGTTGATCTCGACTCAATCGGAGGAAGTTCCGCGCATCCTTAACAAGACGGCGTTTGTCGGCGACGGTCCCAACCGCTGAGGGCCAACGCAACGCGTTGATCTCGCGCCGGATTGTCCGACCATGTGCTGCTCCAAAACTGCTCCATTAAGAGGCATTCCGGAGCAGGCCATTGAAAGAAAAGAGGAACTGGATCGCTATCCGTGATCGCCACAGACGCTAAAGACTGTGTAATCAATCCACGGCCAATTTCCCAAGCTGGACGTCACCGACCTCTCCGTAGAGATCCTCAGTGGCCCGCGTGCAATAGCGTGCAATGGTTTAAGGCATTTGTGGCAAGTGTGGCATTCTGGGCAAGGTGGAATGTGCAACTTCCATAGCCACAAAGGCGGTTTTGGGTTCGAATCCCACTCTGTCCGCAAGAATAATTTAGGAAGAAAACACACGTCACGAACGATTTCAAAGCTCCGCTGAAGTTGGGTTCAGAATCGGTTCGATTAGTGGTCCTGACAAAAGGTGTTGATCGCCAGGGCGTGCCCCCCAGATACGGAATCATGAAGGCGGCGCAGCGTCGCGCCGGTTCAATCCCCGTTATCAATACCTCCAAACCGTATTAATGCGCATCTCAGCGTGCTTTCATTCCTTTTTCACTCCAGTGACAGTCTGGGCAGTCATGGCGTCGAATGCTCGTCTGTCACCAAAGTGCCACCACATACGGGTCAAACAGGGTGAAAACGCGTGAAATCAGGTGAGGTTAAGAAACGGGGCAAATGTTGGCTGGCAAGAGGTTAGGGTTTATTTTCTTGCATTTGCCGAGACGACTGAATCGGTTTAGCAAACCGCTGCTTTCGACCACTCAGCCACCTCTCCGTTTTCGACGTGCCCTGATTCAGCGCGTTATGGTCGACGTCACTACATTATACGGTGATCTTCGCTCTCCATGGAACAATTGCCATTATTTTGTCACTGCTTCTGAAGCGGTCAACTGCCCTGCGCTTGGCATCATCGTTGGAATGGGCATAGCGCATCCTCGTGCTGATGTTGGAATGTCCGAGGAGTTCCTTCACCGTCACAATGTCTACTCCCCCGCGCGTCCAACGGGAGGCGAACGTATGCCTAAACATATGCCAGGTGATTTTTGGCAGACCTGCTCGCTTCGCTGCTGCTGCAATCGCGCCCTTTACATCCTTGAAGCGGTCCGCGGTCATCGCGTTGTAGAAGACATAGGACCCGTGCTTGATGCCGAGGCTCAGCGGGCGCTCGCTTTTCTTCACTATCTTCTTCAGCCGTTTCTGTTCAATATCCACCTCGATCCATTGCAAATTGAAAATATCGCTTGTCCTAAGACCAGTGTTGATCGCAAACACGATCA